>JAEEGL012453791.1_pt1 | contig 32040 bp, 32 predicted proteins | sample 9134231 | NCBI WGS metagenome assembly JAEEGL01 (sample SAMN16246548, study PRJNA631951) | gut metagenome | biome: gut microbiome; feature: rumen; material: fiber-attached | host: Bos | place: Iran: Karaj | collected 2018-10 | reverse complement strand
GATATAGGGATGCTATCAATGATGCGGCAATCAATTTTATTCTGCGTGAGTTCGTGATGAGCAAGGTCTCTTGTGATGAAATGAGCAATATAGATATGATAGTAGAGCTTCTTCGTCCGCAGCTGGAAGTCACAAAGGAGGATATAGAGCCGGTTATTTTCATGGGACTGTATCATCATCGTGACCTTATTGGTTCACCAAGTTCATTTATAAAAGCAAATAACGACAGGCTTCTGTAATGACAGAAGGCTGTCTCCTGACAATGCGTCGGGAGTACGAGATAATAATACGAAGAAATTAATAATATAATAAGCGAATGTCTGAAAGAAAAACGATTTACCTCTGTTTGGCTCACATGAGCGAGGAGGGCTGGGAACAAAAATATGTGAAAGAGGCCTTCGATACGAACTGGGTGGTGCCGATGGGACCGAACGTGAACGCATTCGAGGAGGATCTTCGCAGGTTTGTGACGAGCAACGCGGAGAGTGCAATATATGGCGATTCCCGTTGGCCTGAGGCTCACCCTGCCTCATGGCATCTGAACGAGGCACTGAAGGACACCAAGGTGGTGTGTCTCTCGGCTGGTACTGGTGCCGTGCATCTGGCTCTGCTGGCTTGTGGCGTAGGCCCTGGCGATGAGGTGTGCGTACAGAGTTTCACATTCTGTGCCTCTTCGCACCCAATTACCTATTGTGGGGCAAAGCCTGTGTTCATTGGTTCGGAAAAGGATACTTGGAATATGGATCCTGAACTGCTGGAGGCTGCCATCAAGGACCGTATCGCCAAGACGGGCAAGAAGCCCAAGGCTATCGTGCCTGTAGCACTCTATGGTATGCCTTATCAGATAGACCGCATCATGGAGATTGCTAACCGCTACGAGATACCTGTGGTGGAGGATGCTGCCGAGGGTATGGGCTCAAGGTTTAATGGTCAGGTGCTGGGTACGTTCGGCAAGTATGGCGTTTTGAGCTTTAACGGCAATAAGATGATTACCACCAGTGGTGGTGGTGCTTTGATTTGCCGCAATGCGGAGGAGGCGAACCAGATAATGTGGTTGGCGACACAGGCACGCGATGCTTATCCATATTATCAGCATACAGCTATTGGATTTAACTACCGCATGAGTAATGTTTGTGCAGGTATCGGTCGCGGTCAGATGACAGTATTGGATGCGCATATTGCGCACCATAAGCACGTGCAGAAGCTCTATGAAGAACTGATGAAGGATATTCCAGGCGTGAAGATTAACCGCCAGCCCGCAGACCCACGATTTGACTCGAACTACTGGCTGTGCACGATGACCATCGATCCGAGCGTGAAGGTGAAGGGTCAAGAAAACGCCTACAAGGAAGTCATCAAGACCGCCGTAGGTGGTGCAGCAGGTGTGATCCATCAGGTGGATAGTCCTGTTACTGATTGTCAGCCTAATGAGAATGTAGAGGCTATGCGCGTGTTTATGTTGGGCAAGAAGGTGGAGTGCCGTCCAGTTTGGAAGCCCATGCACAAGCAGCCCGTTTACGCTGGTTGCGATGTGTATACCAATGGGGTAGAGGAGGATATCTTCAAGATTGGCATGTGCCTGCCTGCAGGACCATATGTATCGGACGAGGATGTGAAGTACATTGTGGAGTCAATCAAAGAGGCAATTGAATAATGACGATAGCACGGCTCTCGAAATTAAAATGAAAATTACGTAATAAACAAAAATATATGAAGACTGCTTTAATAACAGGTATTACAGGTCAAGATGGTTCTTATCTTGCCGAGTTTTTGTTGGAAAAAGGTTATGATGTACACGGAACTATCAGACGTAGTTCAGTGGACTTCCGTGAGCGTATAGCACATTTGGAGGGTACTCCTCATTTCCATCTGCACTATGCAGACTTGGGCGACTCAATGAGTGTGTTGGGCGTGATTGGTAAGGTACGCCCAGACGAAATATATAACTTGGCTGCACAGAGCCATGTTCAGGTGAGCTTTGACTCTCCAGAGTTTACGGCTGATGTTGATGCAGTTGGTGTACTCCGTATTCTGGAGGCAGTTCGTCAGCTGGGTATGACAGAAACCTGTCGTATCTATCAGGCATCAACCTCTGAACTCTATGGTAAGGTGGAGGAGGTTCCTCAGAATGAGAATACTCCATTCCACCCATATTCTCCCTATGCTGTTGCTAAACAGTATGGATTCTGGATTGTGAAAGAATACAGAGAGGCATATAATATGTATTGCTGCTCTGGTATCTTGTTTAACCACGAATCAGAGCGTCGCGGAGAGACGTTTGTGACGAGAAAGATTACGCTGGCGGCAGCCAGAATTTCTCAGGGATTGCAGGATTGCTTATATCTTGGCAATATGGATTCCCTTCGTGACTGGGGATATGCCAAGGACTATGTAGAGTGTATGTGGCTGATACTGCAGCAGGAGAAGCCTGAGGACTTCGTAATTGCAACTGGCGTGCAGCATAGTGTTCGCGAGTTCACTCAGCTTGCTTTCAAACACGCTGGTATCGAGCTGAAGTTCGAAGGCGAGGGCATCAACGAGAAGGGTATCGTTGTCAGCGGCCCCGACGCTTTGATTGACAAGACCGTCGTTGCCGTCTCAGAGGATTTCTACCGTCCTACCGATGTCGTCAACCTTTGGGGCGACCCAACCAAGGCCAAGGCTAAACTGAAGTGGAATCCGAATAAGACAAGTTTCGAGGAACTTGTACGCATTATGGTAGAAGCCGACATTGCTAAAGTAGCAGCAGAAGGCGCTGCAGCTAAGGTAAGAACAAACCTTGCTGAGTACTTGGAGAAAGGAATTGTAAAGTAATGGCACTCGGTAAGAACGCAAAAATCTATGTGGCAGGCCACCATGGGTTGGTGGGCTCTGCCATCTGGAATAACCTCTTGCAGAGAGGGTATACAAACTTGGTGGGCCGAACCCACCAAGAACTCGACCTCACTGACCAAGTCGCTGTCAAGAAGTTCTTCGATGAAGAACAGCCCGATGCTGTTGTCCTTGCCGCTGCCTTTGTGGGCGGTATCATGGCCAATATGCTCTATCGTGCCGACTTCATCATGATGAACATGAAGATCCAGTGCAATGTCATCAGCGAGGCCTACGCCCATGGCGTCAAGAAGCTCCTCTTCCTGGGCTCCACCTGCATCTACCCCAAGAATGCACCACAGCCCATGAAGGAAGATTGCTTACTGACTTCGCCATTGGAATATACCAACGAGGAGTATGCCATTGCCAAGATTGCTGGCCTGAAGATGTGCGAGAGCTACAATCTGCAGTATGGCACCAACTACATAGCCGTGATGCCCACCAATCTCTATGGCCCCAACGATAATTTCCACCTCGAGAACTCCCATGTCATGCCCGCCATGATGCGCAAGGTCTACCTTGCCAAGCTCATCCACAATGGCGCCTGGGACAAGATTCGTCGTGACTTGGCTATACGACCAGTGGGAGCCAATATCAAGGAGCAGGGTGAGCAGGTGCGCTACGTGATAGATGGCAATAGCGATGAAGCACTTATCCGCAAGATTCTGGCTTGGTATGGTATAGAAGATAACAAGGTTACTCTTTGGGGTACAGGTAAACCATTGCGTGAATTCCTCTGGTCGGAAGATATGGCCGACGCCAGTGTTCATGTCCTTTTGAACGTAGATTTCAAAGACATCATCGGCATAGAGAAATACTCCAGTGTCCACTATGGCGTGTCTGCCGACGGCGTCGTTGACCGCAATCACTCTACCGGTCGTGGTGGATATATCCCCAGCCTTGGCGAGATCCGCAACTGTCATATTAATGTAGGTACCGGCAAGGAACTCACCATCCGCGAACTGAGCGAATTAGTGGTAAAAGCCGTCGGCTTCGAAGGCGAAGTAGTCTTCGACTCTTCTAAGCCCGATGGAACGATGAGGAAACTCATCGATGTCTCAAAGTTGCACAGTTTCGGCTGGACGCACAAAGTTGAAATATACGAGGGTGTCCAGAAGTTGTTCGAGTGGTATAAACAAAGCTTAGAATCATAAAGAGGCTTCTGTCACATTACGAATCCAGAAAAGGGCTTTTCCCAGATTGACAAGGAGATGAGATTTTTTATTACTGCCGTGAGGTAGCGGGCAGGCTCTTTTCAGGTTGTTCCTACAAGGCCTGGTAATCCTGCCCTTTATAAAACAGTAAATAGATGTTCGACAAAGAACGATTCCATAACGCTTTTGCCTTATCATTAGGCTATGAGCGCATAGTGAAGGATAAACGAATTACCATTGAGGTGGATGATTCTGATGACCCGTGGGTGACACTGAAGTTTCTGGGTCGCCCAGAGGTTGTTCGTTTTAAAGCTTCTGGTGAAACGGTAGTAGAGAATACACCTGCTATGCAGGATGAGATAAATATTATTGCAGATGCTGTGCATCAAGCATATATACAAGCAAAAACAAATCCATTTTGAATATGAAAGGAATAGTACTAGCAGGCGGTTCAGGTACTCGCCTTTATCCTATTACCAAGGGTGTGAGCAAGCAGTTGCTCCCTATTTATGATAAGCCAATGGTTTATTATCCCATCAGTGCTTTGATGCTGGCAGGCATTAGGGATATACTGATTATCTCTACACCATATGATCTCCCTGGTTTTAAGCGTCTTCTTGGAGATGGCTCTGACTATGGAGTTCACTTTGAGTATGCAGAGCAGCCCTCGCCCGATGGACTTGCACAGGCTTTCATTATTGGAGAAAAATTCATAGGTAACGACTCAGCCTGCCTTGTGTTGGGTGACAATATCTTTTATGGCGCAGGCTTCACTAAGCTATTGCGTAATGCAGTGAACGATGCTGATAAGAATGGCAAGGCAACTGTATTTGGTTACTGGGTATCTGATCCCGAGCGCTATGGTGTGGCTGAATTCGATAAGGAGGGCAATTGCTTAAGCATCGAGGAGAAGCCCAAAGATCCAAAAAGCAACTATGCAGTCGTTGGATTGTACTTCTATCCTAATAAGGTAGTTGATGTTGCCAAGCATATCAAGCCTTCTGCTCGTGGCGAGTTGGAAATCACTACTGTCAATCAGGAGTTTCTGAATGATGGTGAACTGAAAGTTCAGGTCTTTGGACGTGGTTTCGCTTGGTTGGATACCGGTACACATGATAGTCTTGCAGAAGCATCCACATTTGTGGAAGTCATAGAGAAACGCCAAGGTTTGAAAGTGGCATGCTTAGAAGGAATTGCCTATCGTAATGGCTGGATTGGCGAAGAGCGTATGCGCGAAATTGCAAAGCCCATGCTCAAAAACCAATACGGCCAGTATTTGCTGAAGGTGATAGACGAAATGAAAGAAGACATTAACAGTGGTACGCTGGAGCATGTGTAGAGTTTCAGGTTTCAAGATTCAAGTTTCATAAATAGAATGGAAGTTATAAAGACAAATATAGAAGGAGTTTTAATAATTGAGCCAAAAGTATTTGGCGATAAACGTGGGTATTTCTTTGAGAGTTTCTCACAAAGAGAGTTTGACGAGAAGGTAGCCCCTATATTGGGACACACTATCAATTTCGTGCAGGATAACGAGAGCATGTCAAGCTATGGTGTAATGAGAGGACTTCACTTTCAGCGCCCACCTTATACCCAAAGCAAATTAGTACGATGCGTAAAAGGTGCTGTATTGGATGTGGCAGTAGACATCCGAAAAGGAAGTCCAACTTATGGCCAGCATGTCGAATGCCTTCTCTGTGCTCACGACGAAGAAGGAAAACGCATTGCAGAAGAATTTTCGCTAACCGATAACCGCTCAACGCTAACCGCTAAAGTAGGCCGTCAGTTCTTCGTACCCAGAGGCTTTGCACACGGCTTTGCAGTATTAAGCGAAACGGCAGTATTTCAGTATAAGTGTGATGAATTCTATCATCCAGAAGCTGATGGTGGTATCAGTATCATTGATGATTCCCTTGGAATTGATTGGAAGATACCAACAGACAAAGCAAATCTTAGTGATAAGGACACCAAACACGCCTTACTAAAAGACTTTGATTCTCCTTTTGATATCAATATTGACTTGTACGCTAACCGTTAACCAATAACCGATAAACGATTAAAGAAATGACAATTCTTGTAACAGGAGCTAACGGCCAACTTGGCAACGAGATGAGGATTATCTCAAAGGGTTCTAAGGATAAATACATTTTTACAGACGTTGTTGATGCATCTGAGGAATCCATAGCTATGTTGAAAAAGTTGGCTGGTGATGATATCAACATTGATACCCTGCATCTTGACATCACAAAATTGGATGCCATCCGTAAGATGGTGTCAGATAATGATATAAGTGTAATTGTAAATTGTGCAGCTTGGACAAACGTTGATGCAGCAGAAACAGCTGGTGACATTGTTGAGACACTGAATGCATCAGCCCCTGAGAATTTGGCTATTGCTATGAAGGAAGTTGGTGGTCTTCTCGTTCATGTTTCCACTGATTACGTATTTGGAGGCGACCCTTATAATACCCCTTGTAAGGAAGACCAAAAGGGCACGCCAACTGGTGTTTATGGCTTGACTAAACTTCATGGTGAGAAAAAAATAAAGGCAACGGGGTGCAATTATGTAATCCTGCGTACAGCTTGGTTGTATTCAGAGTTTGGAAAAAATTTTGTAAAGACCATGTTGAATCTTACTGCCACAAAACCGCAGCTTAAAGTAGTCTTTGACCAAGTTGGCACTCCAACTTATGCACTTGATCTGGCCAATGCAATCATGACGATAATCGAAGATTACAAAAAGGAGTGGAACCTAAGACTTGGAACTCGGAACTATTCGAAAAACGGAGTTTACCATTTTTCGAACGAGGGTGTATGCAGTTGGTATGACTTTACCAAGATGATAGCAGAGATAGCAGGTAATACTGCCTGCGTTATTCAGCCTTGTCATTCAGATGAGTTCCCAAGCCCAGTTAAACGCCCAGCTTATTCTGTGCTTGATAAAACAAAAATAAAGATAGATTTCGATATTACTATACCATATTGGGTTGATAGTTTGAAAAAGTGTATAAAAAGCTTACAATGATTTACCATAGGGCGTTTTGGGTTTATTAGACTGATTGTATGGCAGATAATTCAATTAATAACAAACGCATTGCAAAGAATACTATGCTATTATATGGGCGTATGTTGTTCTTAATGCTTATTTCTCTATACACAAGCCGTGTTATTCTAAATGCGCTTGGCGTAGAGGACTATGGTATTTACAATGTTGTTGGTGGTGTTGTTACCATGTTTGCTGTGTTAAGTGGCTCATTAAGTGCTGCAATAACACGATTTATAACCTTTGAACTTGGTAAAAATGATCAGGAAAAGTTAAAACGAGTATTCTCTTCCGCTGTTACTATACAGATATTGTTGGGTGTTATAGTGGTAATTCTTGCAGAAACTATTGGTTTGTGGTTCCTAAATAATAAAATGGTGATACCAAATGAACGAATGGTTGCTGCTAATTGGTGCTTCCAATTTTCAATATTAACATTTGTTCTAAGCCTTATTAGTGTTCCCTATAATGCAGCAATTATAGCCCATGAGCGTATGTCTGCATTTGCATATATTTCGATTCTTGAGGCTGTTGGAAAGTTGGTAATAGCATGGTGCATTGCAGTAAACCCGATTGACCGTCTAATTTTTTATGCCGCAATGATTGCCTGTCTGGCAATCTTGGTTAGAACAGTATATGTATGGTATTGTAAGCGTCATTTTGAAGAATCTTCGTACCATTTTGTTTTTGATAGAGATTTATTAAAGCAGATGTTTAGTTTTGCAGGATGGAACTTTATTGGAGCATCTTCTGCTGTTCTTCGCGATCAAGGTGGCAATATAATAATTAATCTATTTTATGGGCCTACTGTAAATGCCGCAAATGCTATTGCAGTAAGAGTTAATGCTTCCGTCACAAGTTTTGTACAGAACTTTATGGTTGCTTTAAACCCGCAAATAACAAAGTCATACGCGAGTGGTGACAATGAATACATGTTTAAGCTTCTTTACAAAGGAGCCAAGTTCTCATATTATATTCTTCTCATACTATGCATTCCGATATTGCTAAATACGCATTATATTCTTGTGCTTTGGCTTAAGATAATACCTGAACATACGGTGTTGTTCGTCCAACTCATTTTATTATTGGCATTAAGTGAGTCCATTTCAGGACCACTTATAACAGCAATGCTTGCAACTGGTAGAATAAAGAAGTATCAATTAATCGTTGGCGGTCTTCAGATGATGAACCTACCAATTTCATATGTTTGTCTTTATCTGGAAGCCATACCGGAAATAGTAAGCATAGTCGCAGTTATAATAAGCCAGTGTTGTTTAGCAGCTCGACTTTATTTATTGCGAGATATGATAGGGCTGAAAGTAAGATATTATTTGAAACATGTATATTTAAATGTATTTATTGTTTCTATAATCTCATGCATTCTTCCTCTTATTATTGCAATGAATCTTTCCGAGAATGCACTATCTTTTATCGTTGTAACAGCGGTCGCACTCATTAATACTGTTATAGTTGAATTGTATATTGGGTGCTCTAAAGAAGAGAGGCTGATGATTTATTCCCAAGTGGGAAAGTTTATGAAAAGGATTCGTAGAAATGATTAATATTAACGACCCCAAAGAATGTTGTGGTTGCACTGCATGTGCAAGCGTTTGCTCACACGATGCGATAGAAATGAAGCCAGATTCACTGGGCTTCCTTTATCCTGTTGTTAATAGAAGCCTTTGTGTAGAATGTGGCTTGTGTGAAAGAGTTTGTCAGTTTAATGACAACTATGATAGATCTTTGAATTTGCCCAAACCCAGTGCTTTCGCAGTTCGCCATAAGGATATGAGTGAGGTTATGAAATCTCGTTCAGGTGCAGCATTTGCAGCTTTATCTGATTATGTTTTAAAACAAGGGGGTGTAGTATATGGGGCAGGTTATAAAGACCATTTTCGGGTGGCACACAAACGCGCTACTACGATAGAAGAAAGAGATGAATTTCGAGGTAGTAAATATGTTCAGAGTGATTTGACAGGTATTTATCGGCAAGTGAAAGAAGATTTGAAATCAGGCTTGCTTGTACTCTTTTCAGGAACTCCTTGTCAAACATCAGGATTAAATGCATTTGTTGGGAAAAAACTTCGGGATAAATTGATTCTTGTTGATATTGTATGCCATGGCGTTCCTAGCCCGTATATATGGCGAGATTATTTGCAATATATAGAAAAAAAGCAAAGGGGGATAATTCGTAAAGTAGATTTTAGAGATAAAGAACATTTTGGATGGGAAGCACATCAAGAAGCTTTCTTAATAAGTAATAAAGAGATTTACAAAAATACATTCACATTCTTGTTTTACAAACATATTATGTTTAGGGAGAGTTGTGGAGTGTGTCATTTTACAAACTTGATTAGGCCTAGTGATATAACACTAGCGGATTATTGGGGGTGGGAGAAAAATGTTCCTGGTCTGAATGATGATAATAATGGTGTAAGTCTAGTATTACTTAATACACAAAAAGGAATAGAAATATTTGCATTAGTGCAGGAAGATGTAGAAGCAACAGAAGTTGAAGTGGAGAATTCTATGCAGCCTAACCTTATGCATCCTTCAGAAATAAATCCTTTTCGTAAACAATTTGAGTTGGATTACGTTAACAAAGGGTTTAGATATATACTTAAACAGTACGGAGAGGAAGGATGGAGATACAAGCTAATAGAAATAGTGAAGTTTTTGAAACAAATTCTTGGAATAATATTTACAAAATTATGTCAACTGTTACGTGTGCTAAAGGCAGAATAGCTTTTCTAGATTTTATATCTGGGGTTTTATTGCTCAAAATTATGCTTGGACATTCACTTCAAGCATCAGGTTTAGATAATTCTTTATTTTATAAGTTTATTGGTTTGCTTTATTTTGCAATGCCTTGGTTTTTCTTTAAAGCTGGCATGTTTCACAAAAAACAATCAATATATGTAGAAATAAGAAAATCTTTTCGTAGATTGCTGATTCCATATATTATCTTTTGTGTTATTGGAATTCTTGTGTTTGTGGTTTCTCAAATTTGTGCTGGGCATGCCTTAAATGTCATATTGTTTAAAAAGTTATTGGTCCAGATTATTACACATGGTTCGTGCAGATATAATGAAGCACTTTGGTTCCTTCTATCATTGTTTATATGTAAAATAATCTTTTCTGCACTTGTACATGTTTATGAAAAGCATCCTCTTTACTATAGACTTGGGGGGGGCAAATTTTATAGTATTATATTCTTTTCTACTATAGGTATGGTAGCGGTATTGTGTGGGGCTTTAGGATTGTATATTGGTATTTTCCCTTTTTATTTAACAATTCCAACAGGCTTGGTTTTTTACTTGTTTGGTTTTATATATAAGAAAAGAATGGATATACTTCATAGAATAAATATTAATTATTGGTTGTTAGCAATATTTTTGTCATATATTATTTTTTTTGTATATCACCCCGTGGTTGGCATGCATGACATGACTGAAACACCAATAGGAGAATATCTATTCTGGGTGCCATATTCTATATTTACTATTATTTGTGTCAATGTTTTGTTTTATAAAGTCTTTTTAAGGAGAAAATCGATTGGAATTATTCAGTTGATAGGTAAAGAATCTATGGTTTTCTATGTCACTCATATGCCTATAATTGGTTTATCGCTGTTCTTGGGGAATCTCTTCAATTACAATGATGGCCTCTCTATCTTATTAATTATTATTCTATTTCAGTTAATCTTGTTGCCCTTATTTTACTTTATATCAAATAAAAGGGTGATAAACATATTATTCGGAAAGTCATGAAAATTGGAATCCTGACATTTCATGGTGCATGTAATTACGGCGCAGTTTTACAGGCATACGCACTTCAAAAATACCTTTCTTTGCAAGGGCATGATGTAGGTATAATAGACTATAATAACGATGCCATAATGTCATGCTACAAGGTTTTTGATGTAAAAAGAGTGAGAAATAAAAAAAATATATTGTTTTTTAAAGCCTTTGCAAAAGAGATTCTTTGTTTAAGTAATAGACATAACAGGAAAAGCAAATTTGAAAATTTTGCTTCACAATATTTTAACCTAATAGAATGTACAGAGAACTCACTAAGGAGCCTAGACCTTATTGTCGTGGGAAGCGACCAAGTTTGGAATATACTCCTGACAAACGGGTTCGACTCTTGGTATTGGGGAGAAATTGCAAAATCCTATGATATTAGGATAATTAGTTATGCCGCAAGTATGGAACAGTATTGGGGAATCGAAAATGATGATAAAGCGAAGTCACTACTTCACAATTTTAATAGCATTAGTGTAAGAGAAAATAGTTTAAAAGAAAGACTAATGATGTTGACGGGTAGAAAGATTGATGTTACGGTAGATCCCACTCTTTTGATTGAAGAAAAACAATGGAATGAAATAGCGGTAAAGCCGTCTATAGAAGGGCCTTATATTTTTTTGTATCAGGTTCGTAATTCCCAACAAGCTTTCGATTACGCAAATCGATTGGCAAAAAAAAATGGTATGCGCCTTGTTTGCGTGTCAGCGAGAGTTAGTGCTCTCAATACAAAAGGATTTGGAGCAATTTCTCCAGCAGAATTCATCGGGCTTATAAAATATGCATCTATTGTTATTGCGTGTTCTTTTCATGGAGTTGTTTTCAGTGTTTTATTTCAAAAGAAATTTATTGCACTCAAATTAGGGGACGGTAGAGATTCTAGATATGTGGATTTCTTAAATAGTATTGGGCTCGCTAGTACCCTAAAAGATTTACATGAACCAGGTGAAGTCTCGACTCCCCCTGAATACTCTGATGTAAGCAGAGATTTGAAGATCATAGTAAATGAGTCTAAAAAATGGCTTGAGGAGAGTGTGATATGAAGATTCTATACATTTCATCGGCGAATTTCTGGGGAGGAGGCTCTGTCGCATTGTTTAATATGGCATACTATATGAAATGTCATGGGCACGAAGTTTGTGTTTTTACAACTGCGAGTAAAGGAAGACTAATAGATGAATTGAAAAATAATTCTATCAAATGCTGTGTTTCTCGATGGAATTACCCTCTTAATGTCTGGCCAAAAACGAATAATCCATTCGAGTTCATAAAGAGATGCATAAGACTTTTCTTACTAAATTTTCATGTTAGAAGAGAGCTCTCTGAGATAATAACACAGTTTCAGCCCAATATAGTACACACAAATGTTGGGCCTTTAGATATCGCGCTACATTTATGCTTGAAACGTTCAATACCTCACGTATGGCACATGCGAGAATATCAAGATAAGGACTTTGATATGCACTTTATCCCATCTCAGATGTTGTTTAGAAAAAAAATAAGGTCAAAAGGCAACTTTAATCTGGCAATCACAAAGGATATTTTTAATTACTGGAATTTACGGCCAGGTATAGATCGAGTTATATACGATGGTGTTTTTTCAAACCAAATACTTCCAAAACAAAGAGTGAAAGAAAAAGGGAACTATATTTTATTCGTTGGAAGAATTGAGCCTGCGAAGGCGCCATACATTCTAATTCGAGCTTATCATGAGTTTTTAAAAAGATTAGACAATAAAAGTATTAATCTGAAATTGGCAGGAACCTTTAACGAAGATAGTCCATATTACATTAAGTGTAAAGATTATGTACGCGAAAATGGTATTATTGAAAATGTCGATTTCTTAGGAGAAAGAAATGATATTTATTCTCTCATGTCAAAAGCTATCTGTTTAGTTGTACCAAGTGAAAGTGAAGGTTTTGGTTTCATAACTGTAGAGGGAATGGTAAATCATTGTCCTGTACTTGGAAGAATGACGGGAGGTACTAGAGAACAAATGATTAACGGGCTAGAGTACGAAGGAGCCCCTATAGCCATTCCGTTCAATGACGAGGACGATTTGGTAGAAGCATTACATATTGTAACAACTAATGATACAAGCGAAATGGTGGAAAGAGCATATGATATGGTGAAATCGCACTACACAATTGAAAAATGTGGCGAAGAAGTGGAAAAATTTTACAAAGATATTTTGCAATCTAAATAGTTTAATGAAATCCCTAAAATCTATAGCTTTCTATCCATCATTGGATTAATTATATATCAAAATCTTTAAAAACTCCGAGATAACGATACTTGGGAAGAATGACCGAGGTAATTTATGTTCATTATAATTAAAAGAATGAAGGAATTTCTAAAAAAAACAATCGTATCGTTAATACGATTATGGAGTATGGTATATACCATAAATAATAGAAATAAATTAGTCGGATACCGGAATTTACTCTATACTTTGTGGATACGTAATTTCATAAAAAAAGTTGGTGAACACTCTACAATTAGTTATCCTTGTTCATTACAGGGAAATGGAGATAATAAACAGATAATAATTGGGAATCGTACAACTCTTGAAAGTCATTCAATTCTTGCCTGTTGGGATAATTCTGATGAGCAATTTTTTTCTCCTGAAATCGTGATAGGTGATAATTGTTGGATTGGAGAGTATACTCAAATCACTGCGTGTAATAAGATAACAATAGGGGATGGGGTGTTGACTGGTCGTTATGTGTATATAGGTGACAATGCTCATGGCGGTTTGTCGTGGGATGAAGCAAATGTCCCACCTATCAAACGAAAATTGGTTTCAAAAGGAGGAATAGAAATTGGTAATAATGTATGGATAGCTGACAGAGTGTCTATCTTAGGTGGGGTTTCCATTGGTGATAATGTTATCATTGGTGCTGGTTCAATTGTCACACATGATATACCCAGTAATTCAATAGCAGTAGGTGCTCCTGCCAAAATAATAAAACAATTGGAATATGAGAAATAAAGTAAGAACAATAGCCTTTTATCTACCACAGTTTTATCCAACTCCTGAAAATGACGAGTGGTGGGAACCGGGATTCACAGAATGGACTAATGTAGCAAAGGCAAAGCCATTGTTTAAAGGCCATTATCAGCCGCGTATCCCCAGAGATTTAAACTTCTATGACCTTCGTGTTCCTGATACGAGGGAAAAACAAGCTGAATTAGCTCGCAAGGCAGGAATAGAAGGTTTCTGTTATTGGCATTATTGGTTTGGTAATGGCAAGCGTCTTTTATCCGAGGTGTTCAAGGAAGTTGTGCAAACAGGAAAGCCAGATTTCCCTTTCTGCCTCTGTTGGGCAAACCATTCTTGGTACCAGAAGACATGGGTTCCTAATTCTCCAGACAAGTTATTAATTGAACAAACTTATCCAGGGAAAGAGGATTATATTGCACATTTCCAAGAGATGTTACCTGCATTTAAAGATTCCAGATATCTCCGCACAAAAGATGGGCGGCTTATTTTTGGGATTTTTGACTTCGACCATTTCCACGATTTCTCTCTATTCAAGGAAACATGGAACAATTTAGCAAAGGAAAATGGTCTTGCAGGCTTTGATTTCTTTGCATTTGTTCAAGGCCCAACGCGACTAGCTAATTATAAGGACGGATTGTACGATAGGGTTGTGTATGATGCGCTGAATGACACATATAGTCCAACAAAGAAACACTCGCTGAAGTATTATATTCAGGCAATTAAATTTAAGCTTGGTTATCCGGTTAATTTGGCAGATTATAGTGATTACGCTGATGCTGCATTGAAGCGATTCCGAGAACTACCAGATGTAACTCCATGCATCAATCCAATGTTTGATCACTCTCCTCGAAGCGGTAATAGTGGCATTATACTTCATAATGATAGTCCTAAAACATGGGGGAAACTATGTAAAGAGACCTCTGCTATAGTTACTAATAACCGAGACGAAGATAATCTTCTTTTCATAAAAGCATGGAATGAATGGGGGGAAGGTAATTATATGGAGCCTGATAGAAAGTTTGGACTTGCATATATAGAAGAAGCAGGTAGGGCTTTCAAGTGATTTTCATTTTACTATATGCCAAAAATTAGTATTATTGTTCCAGTCTATAAAACTGAGAAATTCATACGTGAATGTTTGGAAAGCATCAAGCAACAGACATTTACTGATTGGGAGTGTCTGCTTATAGACGATGGTAGTCCTGATAACTCTGGATTGATTTGTGATGAGTTTGTGAGTGCTGATGCTCGCTTTAAGGTCTTTCATGTTGAGAATGGCGGGGTTAGTCGTGCACGCAATATTGGACTTGACAATATGGTGGGCGAATGGGTGATATTTGTGGATTCAGATGATATTATTGCACAAAACACTCTTGAAATGTGTTTGAATCTGACAGAATCTAATGACCTTGATATCGTTCAATTCTCCTTTACAAGAAAAAAAGAAGATCTTGGCAAGAAAGAATGCGAACAGACAGTCGTTCTAGGGCTTGATGAATACATAAGGTCGAAAAATTTCCTTGTGTGTGCAGCTGGAAGCCTATTGCGATCATCCATAATCAAAAATCAGAGACTCCGATTTGATACTGAATTGAAATTGGCTGAAGACCAGCTGTTCATATATCGTTATATGGACAGGGCAGATAGATTCCTAAGATTAAGGGCTCAATTGTATTATTATAGAATATCTGCTAGTAGTGCCACAAACCATCAAAGGCCAGAGGATGTTAAGAAAAGCATGGATAAATTAACTGCCTATAAGTCAGATTATCCTCATTGGAGTGGTATTATTGATAAGGTATTGGTTGGTTTTTTAATTTGTTTGATTTTGAATAAAGACGTTTCTCTGTCTGAACTGAAAAAAATGACATATAAAGCAAATATCAGTGATATTAGCTATTTAAAGGGATCGGATAGGTTGTTTTATCACGTTTCAAGAATAAATGTATGGCTAGCAGTCTATTTAATTAGATTTAAATTTAGAGTTATTGGTAGTGTATAATCATTAGTCTTTGTTTCATAAACAATGAAGATATTTAATAATAATATTAGTTTTCAAAGCCTAATTCTCTTTACAGTTTTTGCGCTTTTGACATTTTACATACCGTTCAATGAATTTGGTTGTACTCGCAATCAAATCATTGGTGTAGTTTTAGTTCTGCTTGCCTTGTTTTCAAATACTATTGTAAATGCAATGCAGATTACATACTTTGTCCCTTACGTTTCTGCAACTGCATTCTCGCTATTTGGGACAGGTTTGCACATCATAACTTTATTAGAGTTTATTTTTTTCGTTAAGGTATTGGCTCAGTATAAACTGTCAAGCAAGGAGCTCCCGTTTTTGCTTGCCGTCGTTTTCTTGGAACTATTCCCAATAATTGTGTTTGAAATGCCACTCGCTGAATTGCTTAAACTAATCTGCTGTATATTGCTATTTATTTGCTTTGTAAAGGTTGTAATAAAGAACAAGGGCACACTCGAGTTAATCTATATGGCAACAGCATTGGGGGTATTGTCATCGTGTATAGCTGGTATGTATTATGTACGACCTGTTTCAGAAGAAGTTTTTGATAAATCTATAACATGGCTGCGATACTGTGGCCTTTGGACGGATCCTAATTTTTTGGGATGTTTCTGTCTAATTGGTATTTTGTCACTTTTCCGTTTAAAACCACAGAAGTTTGTTTTTCAATTAATGATATGGGCAATATGTGCGGTTATTTTCTATTATGGAACGCTTACTATGTCGCGCACATATTTAGTTGTTTTTGCTCTGTTGTTAGGTGTTTATTTCTATCGGTCAATGAAAGGTTCTGGGTCAATGGCCTTCGTCGCTATATTAGTGTTAGCAGTGGCTATACCTGCTCTTATAGGTTATGTTGAGATGATTGAAAATAACCGTGTTGTAGGTAATGCTGAAAGTGTAACCAGTGGCCGTTTTGAACAAACTATAGCGTTACTATCAGGACAATTGTCAGATTTTTCGCTCTTAACAGGTTGTGGTTTTAATAATTGGGAATATATTTTTACGCTGGCTCCTCAGCGCGGAGCTTCACATAATACTTATGCTGATATTATCTTACAATTTGGTCTTGTGGGCATAATTACCATTATTGTACTTTTAACTAAGTATTGGAAAACGGTTAAGGAGATGGCGAAATTTCTCACTACAATTAATGGACTACCTATGATTTGCTTGCTGTTCTATATTGGAACGTTGTCTGCATCTCATTATGAATTTGTTTACGTGATAGCAGCTTTGTTCTATTCAGAATATAAGGCAAAGCCCTCCATAGTTATGAAACGCGTATAATAAGGAGTATGAACAATTGTGGCTTTGTAGAGAATACTATTATGAAAAAGATACTTCTAATTTATACTTATGATAGAAGAAATATTGGTGGCGTGTCAACAATGATTGAATCTTACATCAATAGTCCTGAGAATTTTGCTTTGAATGGATATTCTGTCGATTTGTTGAATTTGCCTTTGAACATAAATCTGCATAATAGCAAATTGAATAATATAGCTTATATCTTTGTTCAAAGGAAGGCGGTAAAAAAATACTTGAAAGCTAATAAATATGATATTGTTCATATTCATACGTCACGAGAGTTCCTTTTCCTAAAAGATGTCCTATTAGCAAAAATGATAAAACAAGTGTTTCACATTCCAGTCGTGATGACAATCCACGTTGGATCGATGGAAACAGTTTATCATCGGATAGAATGGTTTAAGAAAAAAAGTATTTCTATTTTAAATAATTATATTGAAAAGACAATTTTTTTGTCTAAAGTGATGCGTGATGAATTTGTTAACGATGGTTTGAGAAAGAATCAAGCAACAGTGTTATATAATTTTCATAACCTGGCTGTAGTAGACACCTTTCCCGAACGGGACTCTGATATTCTAAACCTATTATTTGTAGGTATGATACATCGTGAGAAGGGTATATTAGAGTTGTTAAATGCGTTAGTTCTTTTGCCCGAATTAAAGTTTCATTTAAACATATGTGGTAAATTAGTAGATGGTAGTATAAAGAGCGAAATAGATAGGTTAAGAAATGAATTGGGCAGTAAAATATCTTTTCTTGGTTATGTTGCAGGAAAAGAAAAAACGAATATGTTCCGCCAATCAGATATACTTATTCTTCCATCATATCATGAAGGCCTTCCAATTGTCATTATGGAGGCTCTGGCTGCAGGTTGTGCAATCATAACAACAAAGGTCGGTGCAATCCCAGAAATCTTAAACGAAAGTAATACTTTTTGGGTTGAAAGACAATCTTCAGAACAAATCGTTGAGGCAATAAAGTATTTCTATTATCATAAAGAAGCTCTTAATGATATGAAATATCAGAATAGTTTACTTGCTGAAAATTATTCATTGGGCAATCATATCAAAAACTTGTGTCAGATTTATAATGCTATTCTATGAACTTCATAAAGACTATATTATATAAGATAATCTATCTATGCGGATTTGTTGTCCACATTTTCTCAAAAATGCGTTCATATTATGAGAACCAAAAGATTTCGCAACAATTGGGAGGTGGGGCAAGAACAATTCAGTATCCTTACCGTATATCTGGTGCTGAGAACATAGAATGTGGAGAAAGTGTAAATATTGGTAAAGGTTCTGTTATAATGTGCCTTAGGTCGAAATTGATAATTAAAGGTCACTTTGTCTCAGGACCAAACTTGACAATTATCGCAGGTGATCACATGTCTGTAGTTGGTATGTATTTAGATAATGTTTCAGATTCGGTTAAGGACGAATTTGACAAAGATCATATGTATGATAAAGATGTTATCATAGAAGAAGATGTGTGGGCTGGGGCAAATGTTACAATACTAAAGGGGGTAACAATTGGTCGAGGTTGTATAATTGCCGCTGGATCAGTAGTAACAAAATCAATGCCTCCATATTGTATTGTTGCAGGAATACCTGCAAAACCAATCAAAATGAGGTGGTCAATAGAGCAAATTTTGCATCATGAATCAGTTTTATACAAGCAAGTGGATAGGTTTCCGAAAGATAAACTAGATAACATTCAAAGACATTTTTGCCTGGTAAAATGATTTAAAATAGCTTTAACAAATAGAAGGATGAAAATATATATACTTTATAGAAATCCATTTCCTTATGGTATGGCTCCCTCGCAGCATGTGACCTGCGAGGCTTTAGGGCTTAAGGCTGCTGGTGCTGATGTTGAAGTGGATGTGTTTGTGCCGCCACTCGACAAGGCAAAGGATAATGGGTTGCCTGCACAAGGAGTATTTCGGAATATCCCCTATAGTTACATACATGGTAAATTCAGACCATCAAACCTTATTGGGCAATTAGTCAGTCGCTTTTATAACACAGTCAGAACTTTTTTTTGGGGGGTAAAGCACTTTAGAAAAGGTGACATAGTGTATAGCTATGGAGGTGACAATCTAACGTTATTGCTGTTTACTTGGGCTGCACGTTTGAAAAATTCAAAGATAGTGGTTGAACTCGTAGAGATACCATTCTATGGAGAAGGAAAGATTGATAGGCTGCGTAGATGGTTTGATACGACATTCCTTTTCCCTCATTTTGATGCTATTGTTTGTATCTCTCATACACTTATGGATTTTGCAAGAAAATATGTACGAAAAGATACCCCAATGACGCTTCTCCCTATTCTTGTTGAAAAGGACAATGGGCAGGCTACATCGGATTCTCCATACAAAGTTCCATATATTATTCATACTGGTTCTATGAATGAGGAGAAAGATGGGATCTCTCATATATTAAATGGCTTCGCTGAGTTTAAGAAAACAGATAAAACAAATTGTAGATTAGTATTTACAGGACCAGATGCAGATAAGGATTCTTGTAAGTACAAATCAATGATTTCTGATTTGGGAATTGATAATAGTGTTGACCTTCTGGGTATGATAGCTTCAAGAGAAGAATTGCTTAATATCCAGCATCATGCAACAATGAGTATTGTTTATAAAGTTGATAACATACAGACCCGTTTTTGTTTTGCGACAAAAATTGGTGAAATTCTTATGGCAGGTGTGCCTCTCGTCACGACAGATGTAAGTGAGCAGAAACATTATCTCCACGACAAAGAAAGCGCATTTATCGTAAAAGCAGAAGACGAGCTTGAATTGTCTCAGGCCATTCATTATGTTCTTGCACACCCGGAAGAGGCAAGACAGGTTGGCTTAAAGGGCAGGGAAATTGCACAAACAGACTTCAATCCAATAGATCAAGGTGAGAAGTTAAAAAAATTCTTTGATTCTCTTTAATTTAGATTATATAAAAACGATTTTAAAAACATTATTAAAAAATGTCATACAATCATCTTAAATTTCCAGAAGGGTCACTCTTCCTAGTTACTGGTGGAGCAGGATTTATTGGTTCAAATTTGTGTGAGGCTATTCTTAACCTTGGTTATCGTGTACGTTGCTTGGATGACCTGAGTACAGGTAAGCAGGCTAATGTGGATTTGTTTATTGGTAATCCCAACTACGAATTCATCAAAGGTGATATCAAAGACCTTGATACTTGTATGAAGGCTTGTGAAGGTGTTGACTATGTGCTGAACGAAGCTGCATGGGGGAGTGTACCTCGCTCTATTGAAATGCCATTGTTTTATTGTGCTAACAATATTCAAGGCACACTGAACATGATGGAAGCAGCACGACAGAAAGGCGTAAAGACATTTGTTTACGCTTCAAGCTCTTCTGTTTATGGTGATGAGGCACATTTGCCAAAGCAGGAAGGAATAGAGGGCAATCTTCTTTCTCCTTATGCACTTACAAAACGTTGCGATGAGGAGTGGGCTAAGCAGTACACCAAACACTATGGTTTGAAGACCATTGGCCTGCGTTATTTCAACGTATTTGGTCGTCGCCAAGATCCGCATGGGGCATATGCTGCTGTGATACCTAAGTTTATCAAACAACTCTTAGATAATGAGCGCCCCACTATTAATGGTGATGGCAAGCAAAGTCGTGACTTTACCTATATTGAGAATGTGATTGAAGCAAACTTGAAGGCTTGCCTTGCACCAGATGAAGCAAGCGGAGAGGCTTTTAATGTGGCTTACGGTGGACGCGAATACTTGATTGATATTTACTACGATTTGACCAAGGCTCTTGGTAAGGATATTGAGCCAATCTTTGGTCCTGACCGTAAGGGCGATATTAAGCACAGTAATGCAGACATCTCTAAAGCAAAACGACTTTTGGGCTATGACCCACAATACGATTTTGCCCGTGGCCTGAATGAAGCTATTGAGTGGTACAAAGCTAATTTGTAATTGATAATTGACAATAGAGAATTGATAATTAAAACAGATACAACAATGAAAGAGACTAAAATTTGTGTTATTGGTCTGGGTTATGTAGGCCTTCCTCTTGCCCGTTTGTTTTCAACCAAGTACCCTACTGTGGGTTTTGACATGAACCAGAAGCGTTGTGACGCCCTCATGGCTGGACATGATGCTACATTGGAAGTAGCAGATGACATCCTTCAGGATGCTATCAACAACCATGGCTTTTTCTGCACCAGCGACATTGAGAAGATCAAGGATTGCAACTTCTATGTGGTTGCGGTACCAACTCCTGTAGATGATGATAACAATCCTGACCTCACTCCTCTGGTGGGTGCATCTACCACTGTTGGTAAGGTTATCAGCAAGGGAGACGTTGTGGTTTATGAATCTACCGTTTACCCTGGTGTAACCGAGGATGAGTGTATTCCTGTAGTAGAGAAAGTAAGTGGTCTGAAGATGAATGTTGACTTCTATGGAGGCTATAGCCCTGAGCGTATCAACCCAGGCGACAAGCAGCACACAGTGGAGCACATTAAGAAGGTTACCTCTGGTTCAACTCCTGAGATTGGTAAGTACATCAATGAGGTTTACTCATCTGTCATTACAGCAGGTACTCATCTTGCACCAACCATCAAGGTGGCTGAGGCTGCAAAGGTGATTGAGAACAGCCAGCGTGATATCAACATCGCTTTCGTGAACGAGCTCTCTAAGATTTTCAATAAGATGGGTATTGATACCCTCGATGTTTTGGAAGCAGCAGGCACGAAGTGGAACTTCCTTCCTTTCCGCCCCGGTCTTGTAGGTGGCCACTGTATCGGTGTCGACCCGTACTATCTGGCACAGTGCGCTCAGCGTCATGGTTACAATCCAGAGATTATCCTTGCCGGTCGTCGCATGAACGACGGTATGGGTGAGTATGTCGCTACAGAGACTATCAAGCTGATGCTTAAGAAGGGTATTCAGGTATTGAATTCTGAGATTATCATCCTTGGGTTCACCTTCAAGGAGAACTGCCCCGATGTCCGTAATACTAAGGTCATTGACATCTACAAGGCACTGAAGGAGTACAACCTGAACATTACCGTTTATGATCCATGGGCAAATCCCGCCATTGTAGAGCATGAGTATGGTATCAAGGTTGTGAACGAACTGCCTACGCAGAAGTTCGATGCTGCCATTGCTGCCGTTGCTCACAAGAAGTTCGATGGTATGGATGTACCTTCATTGCTGAAAGAGAAGCATGTCATTTTCGACGTGAAGTGTACTTTGGATAGAAACATTGTTGACGGAAGACTGTAAAGAATGACAAAGAACATTCTTATTTTAGCAAACTCAATAAGTGGTCTTCACAGCTTTCGAAAGGAAGTTGTGAAGGCTATTTGTGATGCTGGGTATAAAGTCTATATTTCAGTGCCTGAGGAACAATCAAAAGCAGATTATTATAATTATTTTAGAAAAACGGGCTGTGAAATCGTCTATACATCCTTAAATCGACGAGGCATGAATCCATTGGCTGATTTGCGTTTGATGTTGACATATAGGAAATTGATGAAGAAATTGAAGCCCCTTGCAGTTTTGTCATATACTATCAAACCAAATGTTTATGGTGGAATGGCTACTAGGTTGAGTCATATTCCACTGTTGGCTAATGTAACGGGCCTTGGGGATGCGGTAGAAAATGGCGGCTGGCTCCAAAAATTGACGGTTTTTCTATATAAGTTGGGATTAAGTAATGCTCATAGCATATTTTTCCAAAATGAAAGTAATCGGACATTCTGTATAAATGCTGGTATTGCTAGCAATGATTCTATCTTATTGCCAGGTTCGGGCGTTAACCTATATCATCACGCTTTTCAGAGTTATCCTTTTGAAGATGGGAAGGTTCGTTTTTTATATATAGGGAGGTTGCTGAAAGATAAAGGAACTGATGAATTGTTTGAAGCTGCTCAGTCCGTTAAAGCCAAATATCCTAATGTGGAGTTTCAGGTGATTGCAGATGCTGTTGACGAGAAATATCAGGCTCAGTTGGATGAGCTTGTAAAAAAAGGTATCATTCAATTCTTGGGAAAACAAATGGATGTGAAGCCATATATTGGAGCTGTTGAATGTACTATAATGCCATCTTATCACGAGGGAATGTCGAATGTAAATCTCGAAAGTGCAGCCAATGGACGCCCTGTTATCACAACTAATGTTCCTGGATGCAGAGAAACTGTTGATGATGGTATAACTGGTTACTTGGTAGAAGTTAAAAACGCACAAAGTCTTATTGATGCTATCGAACGCTTTATCGCACTGCCGTACAGCCAAAAAGTTATAATGGGCCAAGAGGCTCGAAAGAAGATGGAAAGGGAGTTCGATAGGCAAATAGTGGTAAATGCATATTTGAGTAATATAGATAAGATAGCCCATGTATAAGCATTTCTTTAAGCGATTCTTTGACTTTTGGATTTCGCTGATAGCATTGATTTGTATTAGTCCCATCTTGTTAGTCGTTTCTATCTGGCTACACTTTGCCAATAAGGGAGCTGGCGCTTTCTTTTTCCAAGAGAGACCCGGAAAAGATGAAAAGATTTTCAAGGTTATCAAGTTCAAAACGATGACTGATGAGCGGGATGCAGATGGGAATTTGTTGCCCGATGAGAAAAGAATAACAAAAGTTGGGCGTTTCGTGCGTTCAACATCTATTGATGAACTCCTACAGCTAATCAATGTACTGAAAGGTGATATGGCCCTTATTGGCCCCAGACCACTTTTGGTTAAGTATCTCCCTTATTATACAGAGAGGGAAAAACTAAGACACACTGTAAGACCTGGTATTAGCGGATGGGCTCAGGTCAATGGTCGTAACAACATATCGTGGGACAAGAAGCTGGCATACGATGTGGAATATGTGGAGAATCTTTCATTGCTGATGGATATTAGAGTAATCCTGAAAACCATTCAGAATGTGCTTTCTCGCAAGGATGTAGTATTGCAGGCTATTCCTGACTTAGACGATTATAGAAAGAATGGAAACGTTCATGCTAATTGATAAAGTACAAATAGACTATCTTACTTTGTCTGTTGTACGCGATGATCTCTTCCCCTTTATCGGTGGTGGAGGCAAAGCCCGTAAAGCTGTTGAGTACGAGGTTATGCTTCGCGAGGGTGGCTATAATGCTATAGTGACATGTGGCGGTATCCAGAGCAATCATAATCGTGCAATGGCTTTGATGGCGGCACGTAATGGTTGGAAATGCCATTTGTGTATTCAAGGTACAGAAGAGCGTTTCCTTCTGGAAAAAGGCAATGCCCTCTTAAATAGGTTAAGTGGAGCAGAGTGTGAGCTGATTCGGCCTGAAGATACTTCCGTTGCTATGGATAGAGCAATGGATAAATTGAAAGCAGAAGGCTTTAATCCCTACTATGTGCATGGTGGTGGCCATGATTTGCCAGGTGGTACATCATTTGTGAAAGCATTAGAAGAATTAAAACGGCAATGTGAAGCTGAAGGTTACAAGCCTGATTATATCTTCCATGCTTCAGGAACAGGATCTACGCAAGCAGGTATAGTTGTTGGCCTTGAAAAAGTTGGTTGGGGAGATGTTAAGGTTGTTGGAATCTCTGTAGCCCGTCAGCAAGAGAGGGGCAAACAAGTGATTGCTGAGTTTGCCAATATGTTGGGTGAGCACTACGGCATGAAAAAGGATTTCACAGATGATATTATCTTCTGTACTGACTATCTGTATGGTGGATATGAGCAATATACACTAGAAATGTCTGCATATCTGGAATATGCCATGAAAGAAACTGGCTTAATGTTTGACATGACCTATTCAGGCAAAGGATTCTATGGTATGATGGATTATGTGAAGAAGAGTCATTTGGATGATAAGAATATTATGTTCTGGCATACTGGTGGACTAATGAATTTAATGAAATAATAATAATTTGAAATATGGATAAAGTATTTGTAAATAAGTTACAATATGCTTTTTTTAGTCCGATAGTTTGGCTGAAGATGTGGCTTAATGGCATTGAAGGATATGGAAAATGCTTTTGGAATGGAATTCCATACTTTTCAAGAAAAGGAGGATCATCAATAAGTGTTGGAAATGGTAGCAGATTTGCCAGTAGGTCAACTAGTAATATTATAGGTATTAATAGACCATGTATGTTATCGACAATTGCCAAAGATGCGACGATAACAATTGGTAGAGGTTGTAGTTTTTCTGGAACCACAATTACAAGCTCTGTTTCTGTTTCGATTGGAGACAATGTTAGATGTGGCGCTAATACAACGATAATGGATACGGATGGCCATTCGGATGATTACAGAACAGGAAAGAATTCACCTATTGTGATAGATGATGAAGTATGGATAGGAGCTGGTGTTACTGTTATGAAAGGTTCTTTTATTGGTAGGGGAGCTTTAATTGGTGCGGGTAGTGTCATTAGAAATGTTATACCGCCTTATTCCGTAGTATTAGGCAATCCTGCGAAAGTGGTGGGCTTTTCTCTTACACCAGATGAAATTATAGAAAAGGAAAAAAAACATTTTGAGGAAAGTGAAAGACTTCCATTAGAATTGCTACAAAAAAATTACGATAAATATTTTATTAATAGAATAAAAGAAATCAAACAATTTACAAAACTTTAATTTAATTAAGAGTATGGATAAAAATGAGTTTTTGGCGAACTTCGCCGAGCAGTTTGAGGATACTGATCCTAATGAGATCCAGTTTGAAACCAAGTTTCATGACCTTGATGAGTGGAGTTCTTTGGTGGGTATGACCGTTCTTGCCATGGCTAAGGTTAGTTATAACACAACCATAACAGGTGAAGAGTTAAGGAGATGTGTTACCGTTGAGGATGTCTATAATCTAATTAACAGCAAATAATGGAAGCATTCAATCCATTTTCACTTGAAGGTAAGACAATATTAGTGACTGGTGCTTCGTCCGGTATAGGACGAGGCATCGCAGTCACTTGTTCCAAGATGGGTGCCTCTGTTATTATCAATGGTCGAAATACGGTTAAATTGCATGAGACGCTTTCTAAGATGAAAGGAGAGGGACATGTTGTGGCGGCAGGTGATCTGACTGACTCGCAAATACTCTCAGCAATGGTTAAAACATTACCCAAGTTAGATGGAGTTGTACATTGTGCAGGGATTGGTCAACGTATACCTTGCAAGTTGTTATCAGAGCAACTTGTGGATGAGGTAATAGATGTGAATTTCAAAGCCCCGATTTTGCTACAATCGGAGTTGTTAAAACAGAATAAACTGAATAAAGGCGGTTCTATTGTTTTTATAGCATCAATGGCAATATGGTCGCCCAGTTTGGGTAATTCAGTATATAGCGCATCTAAAGGAGCTGTGGCTTCTTTCGCAAATTGTTTAGCGTTAGAGTTGGCACCAAGAAAGATTCGTGTGAATTGTATTAGTCCTGCGATGGTTTGGACAGACCTTATACTTAAAGATGGTCTGGAAGAAGAGCAGTTAAAAGCAGACGAAAATAATTATCCCCTGAAACGCTATGGCCAGCCGGAAGATATAGCAAATCTTGCTGTGTATATGCTTTCGGATGCCTCTGCCTGGATGACAGGCAGTAATGTTAAAATATCAGGGGGTGCAAATTAAATACTAAAAATGGCATATATTAAGGCAATATCATATTATCTGCCGGAAAAGGTAGTTACAAATGAGGAACTGGTAAAAGAGTTTCCAGAGTGGAGCGTTGATAAGGTTGCTCAGAAAGTAGGTGTGGATTCTCGTCATTTGGCAGCTGAAGAAGAAACAGCTGGTGATATGGCAGAGAAGGCTGCACAAAAATTGTTTGGGGAATATCAGATAGATCCGAAGTCAATAGACTTCTTGATGCTGTGTACTCAGAGCCCAGATTACTTTCTCCCCTCTACAGCTTGTGTTCTCCAAAATAGGCTGGGAATACCTACAACGGCGGGTGCCTTTGATTATAACCTAGGTTGCTCGGGCTGTGTATACGGTATGGCTATGGCAAAAGGTCTAATAGCCGCTGGTATAGCTAAGAATGTACTATTGCTAACAGCAGAGACCTATAATAAGTACTTGCACCCAAGAGACAAAAGTAATCGCTCAATCTTTGGCGATGGTGCTGCTGCTTGCTTGATTTCAACTGAGGGCTTTGCTGAAATAGGTGAATTCTCTCTTGGTACAGATGGCGGCGGTGCTAACAACTTGATTGTAAAAACTGGCGCATCCCGCCAAAAAGAAGCAACAGGCAAGTTTGTAGAGGATGAAGAAGGTCATATTTGGTACGACGATTATCTCTATATGAATGGAGGCGCGATTTTCAATTTTACACTTGACGCAGTACCAGCCATGATGAAAGAAATTCTGGAAAAGAACAAACTTGAAAAAGACCAGATTGATTATTTCGTGTTCCATCAGGCCAACAAGTTTATGCTGAATACAATTCGCAAAGTGTGTGTTCTGCCAAAGGATAAGTTTCATGTAAACTTGGCCACTACCGGAAACACTGTTTCTTCAACCGTGTTGATTGGTTTAAAAGATTGTATTGATAACGGTACGATTAAGGCTGGTGATAAAGTGATGGTGTCTGGTTTTGGCGTAGGCTTAAGCTGGGGGGGTACAATCCTTAAATTATAATTTTTCCTTTATTAGTTATTAGGAAGGTAATAACATAATATTCTGGCATACAGGTGGATTAATGAATTTTATGAAATAAAGATTACATTATGAATATACTATTTACATGTGCAGGTCGCAGAACGTATCTGCTGAAGTATTTTAAGGAAAACATGTCCGCAGAGGACAAGGTGGTGGCTACTGATATGCAGCTTTCAGCACCTGCATTACAGGCTGCTGATGTGAAGTTGCAAGTACCTGCTGTGTATGATCCCAACTACATTGATATAACACTCGATATCTGTAAGGAGCAGAAGATAGATGCACTTATTAGTTTGAACGACTTGGAATTACCTATTCTTGCAGAGAATAAGGCAAAGTTTGAGGCTTTAGGTGTGAAGGTGATTGTGAGTGATCCAGAGGTGATAGATATTGCCTTTGATAAATACAAGACAGCTCAATGGGTGGAGTCAATAGGCCTTAATGCCCCTAAAACTTACGTGACCTTGGCTTCTGCTAAAGAAGCCCTTGCTAAAGGTGAAATTGCTTTTCCCCTCTTCATGAAACCTCGTTGGGGTTCAGGTTCTATAGGTCTTGAAACCATTGATGATATGGAAGAACTGGATATTTACTATCACCTATTGATGAAGAAAATAAAGAAAACCATCTTGGCTACAGCTTCGGTGGGTGATGAGTATATCATGATTCAGGAAAAGCTCACAGGTAATGAGTTCGGACTGGATGTGATGAATGACTTGGAAGAAAATAATGTGGCTGTTTCAGTGAAGCAGAAGCTTGCTATGAGAGCCGGTGAGACAGATAAAGCTATAACGGTTGATTTACCAGAGGTCCGTGAAATGGGAGCAACCATTGGTCGCAACCTTAAGCATATAGGAAACCTCGATGTTGATATTATGCAGAGGGCAAATGGTGACTATTGCGTGCTGGAGTTGAATCCTCGTTTTGGTGGTGGCTATCCTTTCTCATACGAAGCAGGCGCAAATATGCCAAAGGCTATCCTCTTATGGTTGAAGGGAGAGAGAGTTGACGCAAATATGTTGCAGCCGGAATACGGCAAGATGTTTGCTAAGAATGACTATTTGATGGAGATCCAATAATAACTATTTGGATTTAAATATCTCTCAACCTCAATTGGACTATAATAACAAGTGAAGAAAGAAAACGATATATTTGTCTTCCTAGAATTGTTGAAAGCTGGACTTTGGGCGGACCTAAAGGTTAAAGGTACATCATCGGCTTTTCATGAGACAATTGATTGGGGGGAGGTTTATCAACTGGCAGAAGAACAGTCCGTCATAGGAGTCGTATTGGCTGGTATAGAGTATTCTAACATTAAGCCATCACAAGAGCTACTGTTGCAGTGGATTGGTGAAGTTCAGATGCAGGAACAGCAGAACCGTGAGATGGATTTCTTTATAGAGAAGCTCATACAGAATCTAAGGGATGCTGATATCTATACATTGCTTGTAAAAGGACAAGGTATAGCACAGTGCTATGAACGGCCTTTATGGAGAATATCTGGTGATGTAGATCTTTTTTTGAGCGATAGCAATTATAATAAGGCCAAAGAATATCTTTTGCCATTAGCATCTTCAACGGAACCAGAAGCAGAACCGTCGAAACATCTTGGAATGACAATCGATTCGTGGGTTGTAGAACTGCATGGAACAATGAGAAGCCGCGTTCTCTTACGAATGGATAAGGTTATTGATGAAGTGCAAAAGGATGTTTTCTATGGAGGTAACGTAAGGTCGTGGATGAATGGCGAAACTACAGTGTTTTTACCGAATGCTGATAATGATGTTATATTCATTTTTACGCACATTTTGAAACACTTCTTTCGCGGAGGTATTGGATTGAGACAAATATGTGACTGGTGTAGACTCTTGTGGACGTATAGGGATAAAATAGATATTAATCTTTTAGAAAAGAGGATTACAAGGGCCGGCATCATGTCTGAATGGAAGGCATTTGCAGCCTTGGCTGTGAATACTCTAGGAATGCCTGTCGAGGCGATGCCGCTTTATGATTCCAATAAGAAATGGGAGAAAAAGGCAAATAAAATATTGGCGATTGTGCTTAAAACAGGGAATTTTGGTCATAATGAAAGAGTACATGATGATCAGCATTCCTATATTGCTAAGAAAATCCTTTCGTTTAAGCAACATACCCGTGGCGGCATAAGACGTTTTGGAGTTTTCCCGATGGATTCTGTTAGGGTTTGGTTGAGAATGCTAGTAGGTGGTATAAGTGCGGTAATTAAAAGAGTATAGAGTCATGGTAATTGATAACGCGTTATTAGATACTGTTTCAGCTCAAGCTAAGGCATCCCCAAGGCTTAGGATGAATTATAACTTCCATCAGAGCCTTGATGAGAAGTGCCATCGCTTTTTGAATGCTGTAGAGCCTGGAACGGAGGTGCCGATACACAAGCATCCTACAAAAGATGAGACGTTTGTGATTCTGCGGGGGAAGGTGCGGGTGACTACTCATAATGATGATGGTTCTATAATCGAGGATTATATACTCTGCCCAGAAGATGGTAGATATGGAGTGAACATTCCGAAAGGAGTTTGGCATAAGCTGGAGTGCATTGAGGCGAATTCAGTAATCTTCGAATGCAAGGAAGGGCCGTTCGTGCCTCATGATCTTGACGGAATATTGATTGTGGAGAAGAAATGATAAAGGAGATTGTTAAAGGGGTATGGGCGTTTTGTTCATACCTTTTTGTGCCTCAATGGGGGAGGAACAAAGGCAATGAATAAGGAAGAACTGAGAGAGACACGTAAGCAGATGATGGCTCAGATGGAGCAGCGGCTGCAGGAGATGCATCCAAAGGAAGAAGATAGAATGTTTTACTATCATTCTTCAGAGGGTCGTATTGTTCTGTCGCATGCGCTGTTTTGGGTTATGACACAGCCTCAGTGCCTGAAGGGTAAGATTAGGAAAGAAAGATTTTTTCTCTTGCTTCGACAGTATCAGGAGGAGATGCTTGATGCGTTTCTTCAGGATGATGATTATTTCTCAGACCTTTTGCACTATTGCAACATCCTATATGAGATGCTACCCACAATACTGATGAGTACGGGAATGAGAGCGGACAAGGATGCCCGCAAACTTGCCGCAATCGCCGTCGTAGCTGCAGGCTATGGTGGTGACATGGATGAGGAGTTATGTAATGAACTCTTGGATGATATGGACTTCCACTACAATAAGGTGAAGTGTAGGAAGATAGAAGGGATGCTGCCGAAGCTGATGAAGATGGTGGAAGGAGAGATGGGATCTTTTCCTCAACGGGGAAATCGCTGAACGCAGGATTGTTTTTGCAATATTTTGTGAATCGTTACTTGTTTAAAGGAAGGAGAACTTATGAGAATCATCGGACTAAAGATTTTCTTTATGGATAAGTCCATCCAAAAGGTGTTAGAGCCAGGGTGGTATCCATTTGGAGATTACAGCGAACCTGACGAAGACGGGTTCTTGAAAGTAGAGAAGAGATCTTCTCTGGAAAAGTCCGTCTATAGACTTAGGAAAAGGCAGCCAGAGGTAAGTGTTTCATGTATTGTTGGTATGAACGGAGCCGGCAAATCGACTGTTATTGATATTACCTACCGTATTATTAATAACTTGGCTGTGACTATCAACAAAGCCATGAGAGTGCCTTTAGAGACGGAGATGGAATATGCATATGGTGTGAATGCAGACCTCTATTGTGAGTGCGATGATTATATCAACCTCATAAGGTGTAGAGGTGATGAGCTAAAATATTACAGATACAAATACAACAGCAGGCATTTCCCTTTATTGGATGAGAAAATTGGTGGTAGCTATGCCAATAAAGTATTATCTCAACTGTTTTATACTATCGGCATCAATTATAGCCTCTATGCATTTAACGAGGAGGACTATGTGTCGGATATGGATGAGAATATAAACGGGAACTGGCTTCGGGGGGTGTTTCATAAGAATGATGGTTATCTGGCACCGCTTACGCTCGTACCCTTCAGAGAAAGGGGTGATATATCCGTCAAGAAAGAAAACGACTTGGCGCAACAGCGAATTACGGCCCTCGCCATATTGAGTCGAGCCAAAAAGAGACAGTTCCCGGAGGGTTATTATCCAAGGATGCTCCATTGTAAACTGAACGAGAAATACAAGGATGAAAAGATGTCACGCTTTAAGATCAACTATCAACCAGTTTGTCAGGGAATTGACCT
>JAEEGL015323179.1_pt1 | contig 32046 bp, 25 predicted proteins | sample 9134231 | NCBI WGS metagenome assembly JAEEGL01 (sample SAMN16246548, study PRJNA631951) | gut metagenome | biome: gut microbiome; feature: rumen; material: fiber-attached | host: Bos | place: Iran: Karaj | collected 2018-10 | reverse complement strand
CTGCAGGGGCTCAGATACCTTGGCACCATCGAGTCGGAAGACGCCGCTGGCCATGTCCGTCAGATGCAGACCGTACAATTGCCCCCCTTCCAACTGGGCCCCCTCACCATCAGCGGCTACAAGGTGCAGCGTATGAGCCGCAGAGTGGTGCGCCAGGGTGAAGACGGCATCCTCGGCTTCGCACTGTTCAACAAAGGCATCGCCGCCCGCATCGACACCCGTGAACACCAGCTCACGCTCACCGACCGCCGCTACCACTATGCCTACACCCCTGGCGAGGTCCTTAAGTATCGCGTGCGCAAGCACGTACCTTATATAAAAATTAGTCCCTTCGCCGATGTCAGCGACGAGGTGCTCTTCGACACGGGCAGTCCCATGCCCTACGCCGTCAACGCCACGAAGTTCGCACAGATGAAAAGGCAGCACCCCGACATCGTCAGCCAGATCGAAGGCATCACCTTCGGCAGCCGTGCCATCGGCCACTTCGGCACCGAGCGTTCCGGAGAGATCACGCTCCTGCGACTCCAACAGCTCCTGTGGGGTGGTTTCGCCTTCCACGACGTCCGTTGCACCACCATCAACGGCGGCTCCCACATCGGCACCAAACTTCTCGAATACGGGGCCGTCGTCATCAACCCCTTCCGTCGCCTGCTCGTTTTCCAACCTTACGACGGCATGACCTCCTGCACCGTTTCCAATCGTCTCCACGACATTGTCATCGTCGAGCGCAACGGTCATGCGATGATTGGCATGGTGATGGAAAGCGGCAAAGCCTGGCAGGCAGGATTCCGCCAAGGGTGCGTCATCGAACAGGTCGACGGCCAGTCGCTCACCTTCGAGCAGTTCCTGCGCTTCCCCTGGGTGCGCCGTCAGGAGTATCTTTTCTCCCTCCGCCAGCCCGACGGCACCATCACCACCCTCCGAGCCTTCTGGCCCCTAGAGTATAATCAAAACTAATCCTGACGGCTAAATGTACCATCTATATGGCTCTCATAATTATGACCGTCATCACCTCTATAGCTACCGAAGCCTGAATCTGTTACGACTGTGCCATCTTCCAGTTTATACTTGGTTGGGCCAGATTGTGATTGTGGCCTTGATGAATGTCTCAATGAAGCTTTAGCAGTAGAATGCCAAATCTTCCAGGCGAACCAAAATGCCGCAATTGCAGCCACTACCATAAACGCTATAACTACGATATAAATGCCTATTACAAAGGGTACGGCAAGGCAGACTAATGAGAGTAATGTAGTGACCACCTTACTTCCTATGTCTATTTGCGAATTCTTAAACATTGGCAGGAGAAGATAGACTGCGTAGGCAAGCATCATAATCACACATACTGACGCAATAACATTAGTCCATAGTTCTTGGCTTGCCTTACTGCTAATAACAAATTGGAAAATAACAGCCATGATACCTGTTATAACTCCCATTAAAGCACCAACAATAGCAAATGTGAGACAATACTCTTTATTGTCACGTACTTCTGTTTCTTCTCTTTTGAAATCGACGTTACGATCTAACCATTCTTTCACTTTCATACTCAATCTGTCATTTAATTAGTGTTCACTGATTATTTTTTTTACTGTAATGCATTCTAACCTATCATAATGATTTTATTTAGCATATATCGCATTATAGGTGACGGATACAAGATATTGACCACTAGTAAAATTCACTTCATCGCTGTCCCACATCGATATTTCAATCGTTCCACCAGGGCCGTCAATCTGATAGGTTCTTATATCTTCACCTTCACTTGTATATTTTCCTTTCCCATATTCAGAAGTAATTTTAGTGAACAAGGCTGAGAAGCGCTTCTTGGCATTAGCAAAAGAATACAGCTTCTTGTCTGTCACTGTCAGACATTTATCTGCTGTGAATATTCTTACAGAAACGCCATCGACTGATCCGAAAAGTTCAACATTACCATATTCGTCCTTCTTCTGCACGAATCCTTTTGATTTTAGTTGAGCATCAAGATTTGCTTTTGGCTGCTTCACCGGAATACCCATCAGATACAATTGTCCTGAGGATTTTGGTTGGCTAACAGAACTTACAGATTCTCCTTGGGGCGTATAGTCCACATAAGGAGGGGATAACAGTTCTGCATTGATACAACTGCTCAAATAAGGGTCTCCGTCACCATAGCCATAAGACAATTGACTTATATCAGATGAAATATTGGGTATTGAATAAATATAATCGTTAACTGGAAGAAACAATTGCTCCAAAATCTTACTTGGCAACTTTTCCAGATCAAGTCGTGCACCTCTATTAGTCTCTACGACACAAGTCGGCCCATAAACAATCTGATAATAATATTGGCCGTCCCCCATTTTGGGGTGTGTAAGCTTATTGACTCTAACATTCAAAGTATTAGCATCATAATTTAGATCAATTGTTACACTGGAAAATGAATAAAACAGATTATTTTCTATCCGTCCAATCGAAAGATGTTTATCGAATATTTCTGTGTCTCGCTCATTGCCTATCTTTAAAACTAACCCTGACTCTTTATTAATACCTAGACGCCAGGTTCTCTCTTCTCCATTTGACTTCTTTTTGTAAGCTTCTACTTTATTAAACATCCACGGCTGAAAAGGATCCAACTTCGCTTTATGAAACACCTTCGGGCTAATGAAACCAGAAGCACTCCCTTCAAGTGCGTATAACCAACCTGAAGGGTATATCTTCCCACTTGTCATACGCCATCCTTCGTAAAAAATGTTCTCTCCAAATTTTTGTCTGATAGGACCATTAGGCGTTTTTCTTACATTAACCTTTTCCTTATCAATAATGACCAAGTCCAGCCCTTCACTTGGAGGCAAAAGCATCGTTTTAAATATATCCAAGGGGGGCGTCTGTTCCCTTTGTTCTACGTCTTGCGCACCATTTGTGACTTTGGAGTCGTTTTTCTTTGTAGCCGTTTGCTGTTCCTGCTGAACCTTTTGCTTGGCCTTTTTCTTCTTTCCAATTACATTTATCAGACCACCCACTACTTTGACAGCATCATCCACAATATCCTGAGCCATCACAGGCTGCGGCACAGACAACGAAATGACTATCATTAAAAGAATAAAATAAACTTTTGTTCTCATTTATGAACTATTTCTTTTTATTGGTATAATTAATCAAGTCATTCAAATTTACACTCTTTTCATCTTGCTTGGGCTGTGCAGGCTTTACCGTATTCTCCTGAGTAGCAGGTCTCTGGGGCTTGACTGCAGCTTGCACAGGTTTACTGGACTGCACAGGCCTGCTGGATTGCGCAGGCTTGCTGGATTGCGCAGGCTTATCGGACTGTTTTGGTTTTACACTTGTGTTTGCAGCCTGATTACCCTGAGCCACCTTCTTCTCTGGAGCAGGAGCTTCGTAGTCCGTCATCAATTCTTCAGCAGGAGGCGACCCTAACTCACCCCACTCATCATCGTCGAGTTCTGACTGATTCCCTTTTTCTATCAAAATGGGGATTCCCATAGAAACCACATTATCCTCTGAAGCATCATCACATAACGAGACATCGGTGTTCTCCACATCAAAATTCTTTCCATAGACAATTCTAATCTGCTCCCCATCATAATAGGCGACACAACTTGCGTCCCCAACATCAACACACACAGCATTCTTACCCTCTTTAACTACTTTCCCAAGTGTCTTGACCTTCTCAATCACTTTCTTGATAATATGCTCGCCAATACCTTCCGGCCTGCCATTTACCTTGTCATTCAGTGATATTTGTACCCCTAATGATTCGGGATAAACATTTGTAAACTTACGTCCAACTAACTTTTTTTCCTCATAAGTATTTCCCCAGAATCCTTTCACTGTCTTCGTCTCGTAGATTCCCTCTGTGACATCCTCGTCATAAACAACATTGACATAGGTGTTCAGCAATTCAAGGGTTCCTGATGACGAGATACCTTGGTACTCGTGCTGATCTGCACTCTCACTTAAAGGACTCAGAAACGCATTGCTGTTGAGTGCTTTAATAACTGCCTCTGGGCTTTGGTTAAACGTCAGACCTGCAGGCCCTTTGTCTGTCAAGTTCAAAGAATTTACCAATGCGTCCACATCCACATAGTCACTGACGTAACTCTGATTGCTAAAGCCCATCGTACTATAGCTTCTTGCAAAAATCCCCTCCATTGAGGTCTTCAGTTTAATTTCCTTACCGGTAAGGTCTATCAGAGTCCACTCCTTTTTACCAACCTGAACAAACAGGGTGTTGCCGTTCATCTTGACATTTCTCACGTCACGATAAGTGTCGTTTCCGATTTCTTCGTCCTCAAGGTTAATAAGTGTATACTCAGACTCGCCAGACTTCTTTACTACGAGAATCTCATCAGTAACGAATCTCATCTCGTCATATTTGGCTCGTATAAGCACTTCGCCTTCCTTATCCATCAGGCCACATCCAGTCCCATCGTAGAACACGAGCTTTCCTTTTCGATAGTCAACTATACTGCGGACTTTTGAGGAGGGCTTCAATACCCATTCCCCGTCAAAGCCCATCAGTCCAGAAACCCATTTCCCGTCTTTATCCGTCTCAATGACAACCATATCGTCAAGCATGAAACGTCCTTCTGCCCAGTGAGCCGATAAGGTTTTTGGTTCCTTGTATTTGCTTCCCTTCATGGACATCAGCTCGTCACCGTCTTTATCCAATATCTGCCATACGATTTCGTCTCGGTCTGTCTCATCAGCATATTTCTTGTCTACACAAAGGAAACGGTTCGAGGGATCTTTCTGCATCTTGACATATTTAGGCTCTATGAGCACCTTACCCGAGGAACTAACCACACCATAATAATCTCCACATTTGAACACAGCCGTGCCATTTATGATATCTGAACAAGATGTCACAGATTTGCCGTCCACCTTGTCAAAGGTAAACTCTATATCACCATCTTTGTCGATGAACTGTATGGGCTTCCCCTTCTCCACTGCCGGAGCTACGTTGTCGTAGAACAAGCCTACCGACAGGTATTCACCTCCAACCTTCTTAGGTTTCTTATCGGCTGTATAGATTTCATACATACCATCAGCATTCTTTACGACAAACCTGCCGTTAAGAGCAAAGGATGGCCTTTCCTTGAACTCTTCAGAGAAGAGCACTTCTCCGTCAAGACTGATCAATCCCCAGTTGCTGTCAACACTTTCCTGGAAGGGGACATACTCAACGTCCCAGTCATCCTTCTCACCACACGCAACGAGGCAAATACTCATTACCAACAGGCTTATGGCCTGTCCTAACCAATTCCGTTTTACATAATTTCCCATAATCGATGTATTAAGTTAATAGTCAATAATATCATTTTAAACGATGTTAACTTACAAACAATTCCCGAAACAACCAAACATTTCGGGAATTGTTTGTATCTACAGTGCTATATCGGATCTGCCTGTGCCACTACAACCTCTTAGGGAACACAACACTAAAAGTTTTATCGGCCTTCACGGAGTTATCGTCAGACACAATGGTAATGTGCACCTTGTGGGCAGCTCCATCCAGCAGTTCGTCGATATTGGCGAAACGGATGATATAAGAATTCTCCATCGCACCCGTAACAGGAAGGCTCTCCAAAGTCACGCCCTTGAAACTGGCGGAGGTAAAAAGCGTCGTTCCACCTGTGTATTCAGAAATCAGCCAAGGCTGTTCTTTCTTGTTCCATGTGTTTGAAGTAAATTTCGATTCACTGAAGACTGTATGGACAGTTCCTTTAGAGGCCGGCCAATTATTCTGGTCGTCAAAGAAGCGGACTGAATAATCGCTAATGCCATTAGGCTGATTCGGCTCGTCCGTGAAGTTGACATAGATGCGGTTTGCCCCTGAGCGGAAAGAGAAATACGTGTCTGCGAACTGGATAGCCATGGAGCCACATTCGTTATCCGACACGTTACGATTCGTTGACTTGAAAGAAGAGGCATAACTCTTCAGTTGTGTTGCATCGGCTCCTCCAAAATGCATCGTACGAGTTGTACCATCGCCTTCGCTGAGGAAATCACTCAGAGCCGTAACCGACGTGATGTTGATGGCTCCAGAGACATATCCGCCATAACCGACCACTCCGAATTGTACGTCCAAGTGCGCGTTCGTGAGCAGCTGGGCCCATGAGACAATATCACGGGCTATAGCGTCCGCTTCATCGTCCATACTGCCAGAGTTGTCCACAGTGAACACCACGTCGGTTTTAATGGCACTCTCATTGATGTCGTCTGAGTTGTTGTAGACCAAGATGCCTTTAGGCTTGTCGTCTACCTCGACCCACACATTCTGCCCCTTCTGTCCTGTACCATAGAGACGGAGCCAGTCTAAGCCTTCTGCGTTCTTGATGCCAGTCATGTCAATACGAATAACGGGAATGCCGTTTATCTCGTCCAGTGTGGTCTGGATATTAGGCACCATTGTCGTGGGATTAGTTACAGTAGGATTCTTCGTGGCCTGTGAATCATCAGGAATGCCTGTGGAAGGAGATTCTATGATGATCGTCTCCTCGTCATTGTTCATACAGGCTGTAAATACTGCCGAGGCCGACAGCATGCAAGCAATCGCCAGAGCCGGGAATAAATAATTCTTCATATAATAGTTTATTAATACATTTCTTATTTTATAATCTCAAATTCCACACGACGGTTGAGGGTGCGACCCTCGTCTGTATCGTTGGTTGTCAAAGGCTTTGTTGAGCCATAGTAACTATACTCCAGATTCTCCTTCTTCACGCCCTGGCGAATCAAATGATCCCTAACTGCTTTGGCACGCTTACGGGATAGTTCCATATTATAGTCATCGCTGCCGACATTGTCGGTATGTCCCTTCACTTCCACTCTCGAATTGGTGCTGATTAGGATCCTCGCTACTTGCTGAAGGTAAGGATACGACTCCCTCTTGATGCTGCTCTTGCCAAAGTCAAAGTTGATGGCATCCACGGCACAGATAGTCAGGCCGACAATGCTCTCGCCCTTCTTGATCATGTCCTCAAACTCCTCCAGCGTGTAGCAGGGCTTGCGCTTCTTGACGGGCTTGGGAGCCGGCGGTTCGTAACCTGCTACAGGGAGTGGCTCCGGCACCTGGACAATGGCCTTGGGCTTAGGATCTGACAGGCGAAGTGGCACACCGACAGTCAGATTAACCTCAAAGCCCTGGAACTTACGGGTACCAGCCAGTTTATACGACTTGCCTCCAAGCACGTCGATAGCCTTACCGTCCTTCTCCTTGCCATAGGTGTCCGTCAGACCAATCTCATAGCTGGCCTCAAGGCCGAGGAAGCAGGCATTGGCCAGACCTCTTACAGGGAAATAGAACTTCACGCCCAATGCCGGGGCAACGGCAAAGTACGTCGATGAAATGTTGGCGCTATTCAGGTCCACCCGATATCCCCCCGTGGCCTTTGTCTTTGACTCTGCCTGAAGGCTGGCATCGCCATACATCGGGAAGCCGGCAATAGGGATGACGCCGATATAAGGGCGAATAGTCGAATTGTCATTCCCGAACTGGAAGAACACGGGGACACGGACGTCCAAATAGTGTGCATTCAGCTTGTAGTACAATTCTTCAATAGACGCAGAGCCGTTGACGGTAATCCCGTTGGGTTTTTCAGAGATCAGCTTTCCACCCCGCTGCAGGTACGAAAGTTGAGGACGGATTACCAGCATGTGGTTCTTGAGGAACTGGCCTTCTGCGAATACGGAGATGACATCACCGTTCAGAGTCTGGCTCTTAGGGAATGTCTCTTTGTCTAACTCAGAGAACTTCATCGAATTGGAATGGAAGCCTGTCCCCAGTCCCAGATACCAGTTCGATTCCTGTGCATAAGTCGTGACTGCTCCTGCCAGGATAGTCAAAATGAATACAAATGTCTTTAATTTCATACTGTTTAAGTTTCAATTATTAATAGTAGTAAATATTTGTAATCTGTATTGGAGTTTCACCCAGATATATTTGCCGACAAAGATACGGCTTTCCCACGAACCATACAATAGTGGTTTTCCGCCATTTTTTAGAAAAAGCCATAAGTGCAAAAAACAACTTTCTCATAATCATCTTACTTGATTTGTGAAACATATTTGAATCATTAGTGTCCCGCAAAAATCGGGACACTAATGCATTGTTATTGAAGTTTTACTATTTTGTTTTCATTCTCTCATCCCATTTCTTTTTCCATTCATCAAACGACACGCCCATCTGTAATGAAACACCACTTCCATTATCCACACAACTTGGAAGCGACCTAGAAGGTCCAGACTTTCGAACTCTTGCCTGGCTCTCATTTTTTATTTCAACAATTTCCGCCAATCCGTCGCCATCCTTAAACACTCTGTAATCTCCAATATCCATCAGATGATTGTTAGGATCATTTTTGTCTATCATAACAAAAGAATAATAAAGATCTTTAATGCCCGCAGAAGTCATTGTTCCAGATATTATTAATGCCAATTTTTCGCTAACATTCCCGTCATCAAAAAATGCTTCTCCCGTGGTGTTGAAAAAGATGCTAAAATTGTCACCTTCTCCACTAATAAAGGCTCCGGGACCATAATCATACCCAATAATCAACTCTGAATCGTTTACCTCGTAACTCTCGTAGTTGATTGTATTCTTTGATTTATCTTGGTCATAAAATATCAAGTAATTATCTGCAAACACATCACCTGGTTTAAATTTGCTATCAGGATTGGAATCATAAGAAAGAGTTTGTGGAGACATCAAATAGGCTCCTTCTACCGTCGGAGGATTGTCTCCCTCATATATAGGAATATATGGTTTCATCGCCTCAAGAATCCACTCTGGAACAACCTTGTTTATCCGCTTAACAACAAACTCATATATATTCTCAGAATACATTTTCTCACCATTAATCTTGAGATATGTTCGGTATTCATAAGTACCGTCCTCCATATCATCCGTAACTCGAAGAACTTCTATCCTAGAAGTCATCGTCTTATAGTCATACCGATGATATAATTCAATTGACGAATCCGAGAAATCCCATTCCATTGTCTCACCCGTTTCTTTGTTCCTAATCCAAAATCCCGCCGAAACATCTGCATAAGAAACACGGGATTGAGAGAAGTTTCTTGTGGCACTTGCCGAAACGGCCAACTCATAAGGCAAAATAATACTGGCTCGTGGTTTGTTCTCAACAGCACTCATGGCCGTAACAGACGGCTCGTAATAAATGTCTACTGTGTAATAATAGGAATATGTTCCAGAAACGCCATTTCTCGTTGTATACGATTTTCTGATGGGACTGGCACTACTGTCGCTACCAAATTCACTCATTATAATGTTACTAGCAAATGCCCTTGTCAAATAAAACTCATTTACAAAGTTGAATATAAAATCTACGACCCCATTATCCATTGTGTTATTGGCGCCAGCAAAAGCTGCAACATTGTGGCTATTTAGGATCTTCTTTATCATAGATTTATTTGTATCCGAATGGCACATACTCATAAAAACAATCGTATGAGACAGATCATTCGCCCCTATTAACTGTCTTAATTTACTCTCCTTGATAAATAGGATTTTCTCTGTTTTTTCGCCCGTACCTATTATTCCGTCCACATAATTATCCTCTCCAAGACTCGTCCTAAAACTTGCAGGAACACCCATCATACCATCTCTTGACTCACCATGACAGAATAATACGGCAACATCATAATTAGAAAGCGTATTCAATGCATCCAAGGAGTTTCCTGTATCAGCTATCTGATCAAAGCCCTTCAACCTGGTGTTCATATTGAAAGGGTCCCAAAAAAGGATCTTTCTCTTACTCAGCATTACAGGGCCACTTGATGCTCGTGTTCCAGAATAGTCTTTTCGAACAAATGCCGAACCCATCTCTTCTGTGGTCTCCTCAGGATATAGAGCATTATTAATTTCACCCATCAGTTCTTCAATATTGATACCATGCAATTCTCCCTCAGATTCACCAACACAAGTTTCCATTAAAGGGTCACAGATAAACTCATGAGAATTATCCACATTGATGTACATTACATTGTTTATAATCTTTGTTGTCACCAACTCAGAATACTTTTCCAAATACGACTGTACATCCTCAATAACCACTCCTTCATGCGATTTAAGATAGTCATGCAATTCGGTAGTCACCTTTAAATATAGTTCATTCGAATATGAGGGTGGAGTATAGACTACACTATCTATTTCTGCTAATGGTATTTGAATGATAGTGTCCTTTAAATACACTAATTGTGTCACAACTTCATTCTGTTTCTCTCCGTTGATGTCGATATACGAATAACGCATGCTATCAACATCAGAACGCAGGAAACTTTGAATGATACTGTCATTATGGAAGAAGAGGATGGCAGGTACGTCGTTTTCCGCATTAACATGAAGCGTACCCAGGAATGCACACAGCAGTATGATAATCTTTTTCATTTTTTCAGGATTTTAGTGGTTTTACCATCTACATTTAACAAATACACTCCAGAAGAGAGGTTCTCAAGAGAAATAACATAATCATCACCTTGCTGCTCTACATTGATTGGGATTGACATTCCGTTAACACCATAAAGAGTTACTCCATTCTTAGGCTTCATATTATGCAAAACAATCCGAAGGTCTTCTTGATAAAAATCTGCCGGAAAGAGAGTGTTGCTTATTCCTGTTTCAAAATCACTATATGTAAATTTATGGACCTCCTTAATCCCATAGTTCAGAACCAACTCAGGAGTAGTTATCTGCATCGATTCTTCCGAAATGGTAATTAAAGGTTCCTCTTTCAAGTTAATCACTTTGATTGCTGAATTGTCGCGATTCCATATTGTGAGCGACTGGGCAAAAGCGGTTTGCCCAATAAACAGATACATCAACACAATAACCATAAAGGATTTTTTCCTTCTTCTACCGTTCATAGATTCCGCTTAACCGTAATGCGTAGGGCTTAAGTTAATAAATTCTTGTAATATTTACAAATTGTTTCTACTATTAGGAGTTCTTCCTCACTAATTCTGCCGACAAAGGTAAGGCTTTCCACGGAATTACACAATAGTGGTTTTCCGCCATTTTTCAGAAGAAGAACTCCACGACCATGCATGGAGCAGTGAGCAAAATCATGGTTTTCCGCTATTGTCTATTACATTTTTTATACTATTTTTGCACCCGAAAAGAAAAAAGGCTCACGAAAGGGGTGATATTTGCGCAGAATTCAGTAAATTTGCAGCGTCATTCCGAAAGGCTTGACAAACATTTTATTGAAGGAAGCGCAAAAGCTTATTTCCACACAGATGAATCTCGACAACTCATCGAAATGGATGATGGAATAAGGAAGCGCTCTCCCCATGTGCATGTTGATTACACGACAGCATATCACATCGGGGCGTGAGCCGTTCTCTTATCTGAATCCAGGGCAGTCGAGAGCCTATCTGTTGGATAAGTAGTGGGTACTCACGCCTTTTAAATTGAATGTGTATATGACAGATTTCGGCAAATATCAGCTTGAAGACATCTCGGTCGCCATCATCGACGACCATGAGGTTGTGTTAGAAGGTTTCAGAAGTTTCATCGTGAAAAACGGCATCTCCCACGTTGAAGCTTTCAGCAAGGCGCAGCCTTTGCTCGACAGGATTCACTCTCACCCGTTCCACGTCTATATCGTCGACGTGGAACTGCCCGACATGGACGTTTCCGAACTGATCGATGCTATCCGCACCCTGCAGCCTGACGCCAAAATCATCATCAACACCATGCATGAGGAAATGTGGGTGGTCAGCAAGATGACGGAAAAGAAGGTAGATGGTGTGATGTACAAATCGGCTCATCTGGACCAACTCCTTGAGGCCATCAAGGCAGTTCTTTCCGGTAGGCAGTTCTTCTGTACGAAATTCAAGAAGTCACAGAATAGAATCCTGACTCAGAATACCTTGCTGACACGACGGGAGCAAGAAGTGCTGATACAGATTGCCAAAGGGCTCTCCACGAAAGAAATGTCAAGTGCTCTTTTTATTTCAGAGAACACCGTTGAGACCCACCGTCAGAATATCTTTTCAAAACTCAAGGCTCACAACATGGCCGAACTAATCATAAAAGCCATCGCAGCAGGATACATCGACCCGAAAAGTATCACATAGAACATATAAAAAACACTAAATTCCTTAGATTCTCCAAGATATTTCGTACATTTGCCAACGGAATAAATCTACCGCATGAGACTGGCTATTTCTCTGTTTGTATTTATCATGACGTTACCAGCCAAGGCAAATGAATATGTCGAGATCTGGACGCGACTCAGCGAGGCCTCACAGTTGGTCTTAGATGGGGCCAGCGACTCTGCCATGACTATAGCAGAAAGAATCCTGCCAATGGCCGTTAGCCAGAATGAGACCCTTGCAGAGATTCTATTACTGGACATCATCGGCTCTGTACAACGTGGACGTGAGAATAGAAAACAGGCGCTAAAGGCATACTGTCAGGCCGAGAAACTAATCAGCCGACTTCCTAATGACGATTTGAAAAGGCTCAAAAACTCATCACACATTATTAATATATACGTAAACTTGGCAGAACTCTGCAATGACCAGAAAGAGAGAGAAGAAGCCTGCCGATATGCCCGCATGGCTGCCAAGGAAACAGAAGACAAGGCAGATAAGACGCTGCGCGGCACTGTCTTCCCACAAATAGGCGGAGTCCTTTTAGAGTGCGGGTACATGGAAGAAGCTGCCGTCTGGCTAAAGAAAGGCTATCAGGAAGCCATGAAAGCCAATCTGCCTGGCAATGCTCTGGTGGCAGCCAGTCACCTGATGGTAATCGAAGGCGACATCCAGAACCACCCACCAAAAGAAAACAATTGGAAGAAGAAAGCCGACATGCTTCTGCCTAAGGTCAACACCGACTATCCCCGAGGAGTCTATTATGTCGCACTCTCCCATATCAACTTAAGGGCTGGAGAACTGGCAGAGGTGAACAAAGCCCAACAGAATGCGCTGGAACTGGAAGGAGTCAAGAAGCAGATGACTCCAGAGAAAAGCAAGGAATTCCTCAGGCAGGCAGAGGAAGAAAGAGAAGAAGCCTATGCGCTGCGCCATCAGGAACGTATCAGACTCATCACGACAATATTGATTGGAGTACTCGTCATCTTCACCTGTTATATCCTCTGGCAGCAGCATCGACGGAAAAAGGCAAGGATGGTGGCAGAGCAACAGATGGGAGAACAGTTCATTGAAGGCATGGAAAGTGAGCGAAGCCGGATGGCCCGTGAACTGCACGATGGTATAAGCAACCAACTGCTTGCCGTAGAGATGAAACTGGAGTCTGACGGACTTACAGAGCAAACACGCCAACTGCTGACAGAGAGCCGCGAACGGATCAGGAAGGTCTCCCACGAACTGATGCCACCCGAATTCTGCCACATCACTCTCGACGAAGTGCTGGCTCACTATATCGGCAGCATCAACGGGGCACAGGGCTGTGATATCACCTACCAGTCTGTTCCTGATGATGCACCATGGAATGAGATTCCAACAGAGACAGCACTCGAAGTATACCGTATCGTCCAAGAAGGTATCGGTAATGCGCTAAAACACGCCAAAGCCTCCCTGATTGCCGTGGGGATGAAGAAAGATGGCCACAGCATAACCCTTACTATCGCCAATAACGGGAAATGCCATGAACATGCATCTTCTGCTGACGGAATCGGATCACGTACCATACAACAGCGAACAAAAGCCATCAACGGAACACTGACAACCCAGCACATCCCGTTCGGAACAGTCCTGCAACTTACATTCTCTATAGATTAAAGATACTCCACCAGCACGTCCCAGACGGCGATGATATGACAGACCGAACCTGCGAGGACGAAGAAGTGGAACACAGAGTGCATATACTTCGTTTTATTAAAAGAATAAAACACTGCCCCCGTGATGTAGCTCACGCCCTCGGCAATCAGCCAGATAACGGCTGCCGCCGACACCGAGTCCATCAGCGGCTTGAAAGCCACGAGCACACTCAGTCCCATACCGATGAAACAGAAGGTTTCCACGTTCGAGTGCTCCTTCAGACGCACGAAACTGATAATCGTTCCTATGATGGCACAAGTCCACACAAATACGAACAGCGCCCATCCCCAATAGCCCTGATTCCTCAGAGCCACCAGCGTCAGCGGTGAATACGAACCCGCAATGTGCCAGTAGATTGCCGCATGGTCCCACTTACGCAGACGCTCTTTCCACTTCGAGTGGTGTCGGATGGAGTGGTAGAGTGTCGAAGCCACATACGACGCCAGCATACCAAACAGGTAGAGGATCACCCCCCACCGTGCCCAGTTGTTGTCGCTCTGGAAACACCACACCAGGAAGATGATGCCAAACACCACCCCCAACAGGATGCCCCCGCCATGCGACGCGGCATTCCATATCTCTTCCTTCTTGGTATAGCGTATCATATCAGCATTGGTTTGATAGTTGACGCCGCAAAGGTACTTATTTTTTCAGACAAAAGAACAAAAGATACAAAAAAATTGAGTTCTTATGTACTTATGTCTGATAATTCCCACATATTTAGTCCCTACTTTTTCACCAACAGATAGCAGTTGCCCTTGAGCTTATGCTCGGGTTTGAGGCCGAACTGACGACCACAAAGCACGTTGCCGATTTTCTCGGGGCTGTAGCGTTGCATCGTACTCTTACCATAGCGGACACAGAGTGCGTCATAGATTTCGCCGGAAGAGGTCCAGGCACCTTTCTCACCCGCCTCTGGCAAGCGATAGAGCCCTGACACCATTTCCGCCAGGGAGTCGACACGCTGGAATGGTTCGTTCTCCCCTATCAGACGGGTAATTTCCTCGTCGTTGAGATAGTAGCGCATACCAGTCTCCACCTCGTATTTCAACTGGGCAAAGATCTGCCGATGGTCCAGGTTGTCCTCGAAGTTGATCAGATCGGTCACCTCGATACAGGCAAAACGACGGGAACCCGAGGGATCCGTCAACGGCTTCGGATGGTTCGTGGTGCCGATGAACGAGGCATAGCGGCGATACTGCTTATAGGCCTTGCCGTATGGCGGACGGAACTTGACATCAGCCGTCGAGAGCAGGTACTTCAACAGAATCTGCTGACGGGCGGTGGTCTTATCGAACTCATCGATGTTGATGAGCGCAAACGAGGTCAGGCCGAGGTTCAGGTCGGTCTCGTTCTTGAAGTTGATACGGTCGTTGTAATAGTCGCGCAACTCATAGGGCAGCAGAATGCGACAGAAAGAAGACTTGCCACAGCCCTGACGACCAATCAATAAGGGTACGAGCGCATTACCTGTCAGTGACTTCTTGCCCTGCCAGTGAGCCACCATACCCAAAAGCCAAATGTGCAGATAGAACTCCCAATGAGGCTGGTTAGTCGGAACGCGAGCCGCCAGTTCTGCGATGCGGTCATGACCATCCCAAGACTTCAACGAGTCAAGCCATGTGTTCACGGGATCGAACTTCTCGATGCGTGGCGACTCGATGAAACGGGCGATGTCACGGTCCCACGTCTTGAGTCCCATCTCCTTAGCCCGCATGGTCATCTCGTTGCGGGCCTCATCGTCAAGGTCGCGAAAATCATCATCCTCGCCATTGTTCTCGCGATACTGCGCCACTCCGGTCATCACGTTTTTGCGCATCTGATAATGGGTGTGGAGAAAGATGTCGGTCTTCATCATCAGTAGCGTATCCTCAGGCACACTCTTTAGCGGCCGGATCTTGTTGCGTTTTTGCCAAGCCTCCATATTGGCCACGGCATAGGCATTGGCGAAGGTCATCTCCACCAGCAATTTATCGGAATTAAACACGGGGTGAAGCATGGTCAGTTTCATGGCAATCTCTTGCGGGATACCCTCTTCGAGACATTTTGCGGCAATCCGGGCCAGCAACTCCTGCATACGCTGCTCATCAGGCAATTCGAAATAGCGCCCCAACACCTCCATCAACACAAACTGGTAGTTCAGGCCATAGGTACGTTTCACTGTCCTTCCCGGCATGAGATAGTGCTGCCGCTGGTTCTCCTGCCACTTGGCCATCTTCTCTTCTTCAGAGAGTAGAGCAAGGGTTGAGGGTTTCTGAGGCTCCTGCATGTCGACATAAAAGGGCACAGCCTGCGGGCGATACCTCATATCAGGATCGGCAGACATGTATACCGTCCTGGATATCAGCGACTTCTGTGCGTCCAAAGTGATATCGAGCTGAGCATTATAGGCCTTACGAGCCGTCTTATATAATAATAGGTGGAATCGCTCGATGTCCGTTTCCTCCGTTGGTAAGCCTCCGCCATTGTCAGGCAACAACTCACCTCTGCAGACGATCTTCACCGAACGTCCACTGGCCCCGAGGAAGGCCATCATCGTCTGTGGCAGACGGGCTGCGGCATTCCGGATTTGCACAGCCTCGTCATAGTCAGCCAGATTATTGGCCTCCAGTACTATCAACCCGTTATAGGCGAGGATGCGCTGCTTCTTCCGATAGTTGTCCACCTCCGCAGCAAAGCAAATCCTCGGCAGGTCCATCCTGAATTTGAAGTCCGTTACCATCCGTCCGTCCTCTGTTCTCCGTGGATGAAGCAGATGGTAATACTCCCTCAGACGATGCACCTCACCGACGAACTCCCCGTCCGTGATAGCCTGCGCCAGCAGGTCGATCTCCTGTCTTACGATTGTTTCCTTGTTACCTTTCTGTTTAAAAACCGATATTTTCATGGACTTTTGAATTGATTCAACTTTCAAGGTGCAAATATACGAATAATTTTTCAATTACACAACAATATCAGAAAAAAAATAATCCATCATCATTCAATAAGTGCTGGTTATTATTGAATAACAGGCACTTATTGAAAATTAAAGGCAGGTTATCGTTCATTAACCGTCATCTATTGAAACAAAACAAGTTGTTTTGCATTCAAAGATGGCATACTTTTGGATTGTACAGATGCTCTCAATGATACCAAAACAACTTGTTTTACTTTTATGGGCGCTATCCGAAATTACCAAATATGCCATCTCCTTTTTGATACAAGCAAGCCCCTTATCATTAATTAACACCAAAGAAAGACATGAAAGTATATGAAAGAATAATATTATAATATATTGTTGTTTATCAACTATTTAACAGCAAGTATGAAGGATGAAAGTTAAAATAATAAGGTAGCTTGATTTATAAAGGTAAAACCAAAATTAATGCTGATGATATAATTCTTCTTCAAATATGCCAGATATCCTTTCGCTACCATTTACTTACACCTGGCATTTCTGTTTTGCGAACGTAACCAAAACCACAAAAATCTATCATCAGCATCACTTTTTTCCTAAAAAATTTGTTAGTTTCAAATAAAATACCTACTTTTGTATCGTCCTAACCTAAAACTAGAGTTCTCATACAAAGGCAAAAGGGATGGATGCATCTTTACGGAATGGCGTTTACCTTATTTATAATATAGTACAGACTCTCACGCTTTTTCGTAATCATGGAAAGTAATAAATAACTAAAACCAGTTTTGCAGGAGAGGCGCAAGACATAAATGATTATAATATGAAGAAATCTATTATCTTTTTTGCATCAGTTTTATTGTTACTGGCTTTTGTTGCATGTGGCACCAGCAAAAAAGTATCAAACGATGAATTGGGAAAAGAAATCGGCACATCAAAAGCGCATCAAACATGGGCTAACGACCCAAGTTCTAGAGCCATAGGTAATGGCATGCACTTCCGAGAGCAAGCTGCTATCAATATTGCAGAACTCCAAGCAAGAGGAGCATTAGCCAGGAAAATAGCAACAGCAGTTAAGTATGCAGGTAGAGAAGAATTTGGAAAGGATGAAATTTTCACAGAAAAAGGACAGTCTTTCGGATCTGCTTCTGATCAAAGCGCTTCATTCGACGATCGAGTTGAGGCTCTCTCAAGCCAAGTCGTTAGTAATGCTGAGGTGATGGAAATAAGTCGTTACAAGAAAGGGAATCAATACAATGTCTATGTTTGCGTTGGATATTCAGGAGGAAAAAAAGAAATTGTTGAAAATGCATTCAACGTCCTGAACCAAGCCATATCTGACGATTTGAAGCAGAAACTGAGGAGAGACAGAGACAAAGTGATTAAAGACATTGAAGAATCTTTTATGAAATGAATCTATGAAAAGACTACTATCCATTCTCATCGTTTTTATTGGGACATACGACCTGATATATGCCAAAATAACTATCAAGTCTGAAGATCAACGTCCAAAATGGACCAAAGCTACTCCAAAGCCTACAAATGACAGCTATGAGATGTTCATGATTGATGCTTCTTTGGCAGAAACGCTTGAAGGTGCCAGAATGGTGTCTTTGAAAGAACTTGCCAAAAAGGTTACTCACAAATCTGTTATTTCTGATCAACAGATATACGTTGTCAAATCTAATCAGAATGGTAGAGATGGAATCATTTCTGATGAAAAGTACAATGACACCTATGAAATGACTGTGAGAGAGACAACTCAAGATATCCATATTATATATAAGAAAATTGATGAATATTGGGAAACTATAACTGAACATGGTATAAAGACAACAAGGTTATGGACTCTATACGCAGTAGCCAAAAGGGAAGTTCCTCAATTTGACAACTTTTATTCAACTCGCTACTACGGCTCCAGTCCAGCATTTATGTCAATCATACCTGGCGTAGGTCAGATGTACAAAGGCAGCACACTAAAAGGTATCTGCATGTTGGGAGGTGTTGCCGCCTGCGGTTTAGGAGCCCTGTTCTGCGAAAACGAGCGGTCTGACTACAAAAACAAGATGAAGGAGCAACCACAATTTGCACAAACCTATAATACCAAAGCCAACAACTACGAGACAGCCCGCAACATCTGTATTGGAGCAGCTGCCGCCATATGGCTTTACAATATTATTGATGCCGCTGTAGCAAAAGGTGCCAGAAGGATTGTCGTTAGTCCGAATTATGGTAGTTACCTTTCCATTCATCCTGTAGCCACCCCCAACTCCGCAGGTGTTTCACTCACTTACAACTTCTGATATGAAAAAACTGTTGATTTCCTTTTTTGCTATTTTCTGCTTTTTCTCAGAAATGTCGGCAGAAGACATCGTCTTGCGAGTCATATTAAGTGATGGAACCCAAAACGATTATATCATTGCCGAACGCCCCCAAATCAGCTTCAGCGATAACAAGGTGACATTCACTTACCGGAACGCTTCTACCGAATATTTAAAAGCAGATCTCAAAAACTTTGTTTTCTTAGATCCGTCTACAGGTATCAGCCAACTAAAGATGGGTGACACGAGGGTATCTTTTAAAGAAGAAAGCAATCGCATCATTGTGGAAGGTGCTGACAATAAAGATCTGATCAAAGTATTTTCCATTAGCGGCATACAATACAATGCAAACGCAATACAGAATGAAGATAGGATTGAAATAGCTTTGACAGACTTACCGAAAGGCTATTATATCATTAAAATAGGGAATAAGCAATCAATAAAAATATCAAAGAAATGAAAGCATATTTTAGCAAAATCCTACCCTTTGCAGCATTCGCTTTTATTCTGGCTTTCCTCTCCGGATGTGCAAAAGACGAGGTGGTACTGACAGGTTCTATCAATGGATATGTCACAGATTTCACTAATGCGAATACGCCGATAGCAGGTGCATCGGTAACACTGAGCAGCAAAGGACTAACAAAGACAACGGGCAACGACGGTAGATTTGAATTCCAAGACTTGGAGCCTGGGACATATACCCTTTCCGTGAAAGCCAATAACTATCAGTCAACCACCAAACAAATCACGGTCTATGCCGGACAAAAGGCAAACTGCGATATCCAACTGGAGCAGGAGAAAATAAGTATTGACATTTCACCCGCAAATCTTGTCTTTGGCAAGGATGTTGACCAGCTCTCGTTCTCCATAATGAACAATAGCAACCGCGACTTGACATACACCATATCAAACTATCTTGACTATGCAGACGTTACTCCCACCACGGGTATGGTAAAGGCAAAGGGCAGTCAGGCTGTCAGTGTTAAGATCAGAAACAGAAACAGCATAACAATAGACCTTAATGGCCAAATCATCGTCAACATTGGAAGCGACTCGTACCCAGTTAGCCTAACCGTAAACGGCACAAGTACCTTAGCGACCACAGGCGACATAGCTGGCGTGGTAACGGACTATGCAAATACGAATAGCCCCATTTCGGGGGCAACAGTCAGTCTGACATCCACAGGTCAGACAAAGACTACCAGCAGTGATGGCAGATATGAGTTTAAGGAACTGACGCGTGGGAAGTACACACTCTCTGTTTCGGCAAACGGATATGAAACCGTCACAAAAGACGTGACAGTGGAAGAAGGTAAGACCACCACCTGTGATTTCCAACTGCAGAAAGGTTCTGCTGACGTGGAAGTATCGCCTCTGAATCTGGCTTATGCTGCTGATGTTGACCAGCTATCATTCACCATTAGAAATCTTAGCAGCAATGCCCTATCCTACACTATCGCAAACGTGCCAGATTTTGCCGAAGTCACATCTACAAGCGGCATGGTAGCAGCCAAAGGCAGTCAGGCCATCACTGTCAAAATCTTGAACCGAAAGCAAATCACGACTAAGCGGAACGGCCAGCTGACGGTAAACGTGGGTGATAACGCATATGTGATCAGCCTCAGTGTGGAGCCCTACAAAAGCGAGGCTGTCAATGTAGATATCACCCCTCAGGCATTGAATTTCGACGCAAACACAGACCAGCTGTCGTTCTACATCAAGAGTAATAACACTAGACCGCTCGATTATGTAATTACCAGTAGTCTCGACCTGCTGACCGTCTCCCCCTCCAGCGGAACAATCAAAGAAGGAGGGCAAAACGCCATCAACGTTAGCGTCAAGGATCATCATGCCATTGATACGAAACGAACAGGCCAGCTGACTATCACGATTGAAGAGAACACTTTCAGCGTAAGTGTCACTGTGGAACCATACAAAGAGAATTTGGATGTAGCAATTAATCCTACAACACTCTCCTTTGACGAGTCTACGTCAGAACTGTCATTTGATATCACAAGTAATAACAACAGATCATTAAGCTACGCGGTAAAAAGTGACCTGGACGTTCTTACTCTCTCTCCGAGCAGTGGTACTATCAGTTCCAAGGGGAAAGTTAGTATCAAGGCTAATGTCAAAGACCGAAACAGCATCACCGAAGACAAAAACGGAAAGATTACCGTTGAGATTGAAGAAAGCGCCTACACCGTTTCTGTCAAAATTGCGAAAGTTAGCGGCAGTGGCGGCGGAGGGAGCGGCAATGAAGTCACTCGCGGCCTACAGGCATATTACAACTTCAATGACGGCACTGCTGATGACAGCCGGAACGGATATAACGGAATCTTCAATGGAGGAACATTGATAACAGACACTCCCAATGGTAAGGGCAAAGCTCTTTTCTTGAAGAAAGGAGAATCTGTAAATATTCCTTATGCCCCACTCGATGGCAAGGCAAACCATACAATCAGCCTATGGGTAAAAGACTTTGGAGCTGGATCTCTCTTTGCATGTTGTGATAATGATTTTTATGCTCCATCTCTTATTGTGACAGAAGGAATGCAGTTAAAGGCCTATACTGGCCAATATTCACACAATAAGATATTTAGTACAAATTTATCAAACTACCAAAGTGATAAATGGACGATGATTACAGTTGTCACTTCAACAGAAGGCAACAATACAGAAGGCACTTGTAAACTGTACATTAATGGCAAACGTGTTGATTCTGGAACATCATATACCTACGATAATAATGGAGCGAAATCGATGATTATTGGAGGAAACACAGGTAACATATCTACAGACCCCATGAAAGTGGATAATGTTCGCCTATATAGTGTAGCATTAAAAGATGATGAAGTGCAAAGTATATACAATTTTGAAAAATAGGGAAATATGAAGAAAACGTTTATTTTTAGCATTCTCTCAATGGCCTTTGTTTCCACAGCATTAAGCCAAGAAGTTATGTATATTGAATACAAAGATGGTAGAAGTGTCAAAGAGGACATTTCTAATGTCAGCAACATTTCATTTCATCGTGCAGACGAATTGCCCGCCGACCCAATTACCAGAGATATATCCAAAGGTTTTTTGGCATATTACACGTTTGACGACGAAACAGTCAATGACACCCAAAACCGTTACAACGGGTTTACCACTGGCTGCAAATATATAGAAGACACTCCAAGTGGTACAGGGAAGGCGTTATTCATTAAAAGAGGAGAGCAAGTGTTTATACCCTACGTCCCTATTGACGGAATGAAAAATTACACTATAAGCCTCTGGGTAAAAGACTTTGGAGCTGGTCCCCTATTTCAAGCTTATGAGAATTCTTTATTCGCCCCTTCATTAATAGTTACTGAGAATTTGAATTTAAAGGCTTATACAGGGGGATCATCTTCCCACCATTGTACATTCTCCAACGATTTATCTGTAATTCAAAGTGAGACATGGAACATGATAACAGTTGTTACTAAGACTGAAGGTAATAATACAGAAGGAACATGTGAATTATATATTAATGGGAAATTCATGCAATCTCAAACTTCTTATACATATGACAACACTGGTGCAGTATCAATGAGTATTGGGGGATCTTTTGACAAATTCCGGGCAGACCCCATGAAGGTTGACAACATTCGTCTATATGATGTTGCACTAACAAAGGAGGATATCGAGACAATCTATAATCGCGAAAAGAGACCTGCAGTAATCACCATTTCACCTCAGAGTTTGTTTTTTGACAAAAATACTTCCACAAAATCACTTACTATTTCTAACAATACATTTGACATGAGGGAATATGCTGTATCCAGTTCTACCAATTTAATAAATATATCCTCCGTGAACAGCTATATACCCGCAAAAAGCAGTAAGACTGTTGAGGTTAGTATAGATAATAGAGATCATGTCAATTCATATACAAAAGGAACCGTTACTTTTGAAGTTGAAGGCTTGCCCTACTCTATTGACGTACAGATTGAGAAGGGGAAAAATGCTCCAGCAGTTTCTGAAGAAGTTTCTCGTGGACTTCAGGCTTATTACAAGTTTGATGCCGGGACCATTGATGACAGCTGCTACGGATACGATGGAACTATAGAGGGGGGTACCTTTATTTCTGACACCCCCAATGGAAAAGGGAAATCTTTGTTTTTGAAAAAAGGCGAATATGCCAATATTCCTTATGCACCTTTTGATGGCAAGAAAAATTACACAATTAGTCTTTGGGTAAAAGACTTTGGAGCAGGAACATTGTTTAAGAGTCATGACGACATCTTTTACGCGCCATCACTTGTTATTACAGAAGGAATTCAATTAAAGTCTTATACTGGCGGAAGTTCTTCACACTTTAACACCTTTGATGTTAGTTTATCAAACTATCAAAGTGACAGATGGACAATGATTACGGTTGTAACAGAAACAAGTGAAGGAATGACTGGAGGTGTTTGCAAACTCTACCTTGATGGGAGAAAAGCAGATGCAGGAACATCATACACATACGACAATTCCGGTGCCATATCCATGTCGATAGGTGGTAATGAAACTGATCCATTTAAAATTGACAATATACGTCTATACAGTGTCGCACTGACTGATGACGAAGTGATGGAGATTTATAACGCAGAAAGACAATAAATCTATAAAAATATGAAACATCTTTGGTTATTTTTATTATTTATTTTCAGCACTGCTTCTTTTGGACAATCAATATCAGAGCTTCAAGATAAGGCAAGGGGGGGTGACGCTGAATCACAATATTTGTTGGGGACAGAATATTTACTCGGTGAGAAAATACAACAGGATTTAAATCAAGCTGCAGAATGGTTTCATGAGTCCGCAATACAAGATTACATATACGGGCAAAAATGGCTCGGGGTATGCTACCATAATGGCTACGGAGTTTCAAAGAACGATGAGGAAGCTGTAAAATGGCTTACTTTGGCCTACGAACAAGGAGATGATGAAAGCAGGGATTTAATTGAATTAATCACTGGGAGACCTATTCCACAAGCACCCACTTTTATAGCCAAAATTGACTGGCTCTCCAAAGATGGAGTATTGATAACACAAGATGATGTGTCATCACAAGAATACGAGATCTGTTTTGGAGTAAACTCTTCTTCTAAAATAGACTTTTGGAGGCTATATGTGAATGGCAAAAAAGTCGCATACTCTAATAATCATAGAGGAATTGGAGTTGGAAGGAATGATGGTTATGACCTCACAGCATCAAGAATAATAAAGTTGAAACCTGGAGTTAACACGATAGAATTGAAAATAAAAAACAGCGACAGCAGATGGGCAACAAGTTTGCCACTACACGTTACATATAATTCTGGGCAAGAAAGACGAATAGCTCTTGTTGTTGGAAACTCAAACTACAAGGCAGAACAGGCTCTTAAAAATCCAAAGAACGATGCTATAGATGTAGCCCAAAAACTAAGGTCATTAGGATTTTTTGTAATTACAGGTATTGATGTTGACAGAAACAATTTCAATGCTAAAATCAATGAGTTTGGCAAAGAAGCTCGTTCGTATGACGTAGCATTATTCTACTATGCAGGACATGGTATGCAAAATAAGGGAGTCAACTACTTGATTCCAACAGACGCCATCCTAAAAGAAGAGAATGAAATAGAAGACAAATGTATAGATGCAGATAAAGTGTTAAGGACATTGGAAGAAGCCAAATGCAAGGCTAACATTCTGATCTTAGACGCCTGCCGTAACAATGCCTTTGAGCGGAGTTGGCACAGAGGTGTCGCTGGTGGAGGTCTTGCCGCCATGTCAGGCCCAATAGGAACATTCATTGCATATTCGACCTCACCTGGCAAAGTTGCAAAAGACGGCAATGTTGGAGATCGCAACAGTCCATATACAAAAGCACTACTTCACCAACTTGATGTGCCAAACCTATCATTGGCTCAGTTCTTTGAAAATGTTCTGATAGAAGTAGACAATGCGACAAATCATAGTCAACAACCATGGACAACCAGTTCGTTTGCTGGCAGTTTCATTTTTAACAAAAAGTAAAAGTGATGAAAAGATTTTTCCTTCTTCTAGCATTCTCTCCCATCGTCATCTCTGCATTTGGGCAAAACGGCATATTTCGTACAGGCTTAATCGAAGATGATGAAGCCTATAGTAAAATTCCCCTTAAAGCGACACTAGCAACAAGAGACTATACAGTCTTGCCTTCAAGTTACTCACTATTACAATTCTGCCCGAAAGTAGGCAGTCAAGGCGATCATGGAACATGCACAGCATGGTCGACCACATATGCAGCCCGCACGATAGCGGAAGCTGTCAAATGGGGATGGAAAGACAAAGATACGATCACGAGAGAGGCTTTTGCACCGCTTTCCACATATGCACAAATCAAAACCGGTAGCGACAAAAACTGTGATAGAGGCGTAAATATGTCCTCCGCACTGAATCTGCTCAAAAACAATGGGGCTCCAAAATTGAGGAGTTTCAACGTGGCCTGCGCAGAATTTGTACCTACTGTCGTAAAAGAAGAGGCCAAGAAATATCTTATTGATGATTACTCAAGACTATTCGGTGGCTTTGAAAATATAAAAGAAAACGACAAGATATATAAGGTTAAGAAATCTCTTTCTCAGAATTGTCCCGTTTTAATTTGCATGAACCTTCTAGAGTCTTTCACAAGAGCTACAGATGTTTGGGACCCTAGTGGGGAAATATATGGCTACCATGCCATGTGCGTCATAGGCTATGATGATAACAAAGCTGGTGGTGCATTTCAAATTATGAACAGTTGGGGTGAGTACTGGGGCAACAAAGGTTTTATCTGGGTTAAATACTCAGACTTTACTAAATATGTGGACTTTGCCTTTGAAATGTATGTCAAAAAAATACACTACCAAGACAACAGAGATGAGAAAAAAGAACCTAAGCCAACTCCCATAGTAAACACCATGAACGAGTTGAAGGGCAGTATGTATCTCAAATTGACAACGGGCGAGACTATTACTCAAAAGTTAAGAACGTCTGACGAGCTACCTATTTATCAGGCAAAAGGGAAATATCTCTCTGGAACAAAATTCAGGTTATACATATCCAACAATGCACCGGCATACGTCTACGTAATAGCCAGCGACTTGGACAATAATGTAAAAAAACTATTCCCAATAGGCAATGTCAATGCTTCTCTAAACTACAGTTACAACAACATTGTGCTGCCAGACGAGGAGGATCCTCGCAACATTTATTTTTTTGACGATAATGCAGGAAAAGACTATTTCTGCGTAATTTATGCTGCCAAGGAATTGCCTATCGACGACATTATCAGACGAGTAATGACAACTCCAGGTTCTTTCCCAAAGAAACTAAAGAGTTCGTTAAGTGACAATGGTTTAGTCAAAAGCTCAGACATTATCTACCAGAAAAGTGAGATTTCATTCGAAACACTAACAAAGGGTAATGTTGTTCCCCTAATTCTTGAATTATCACATCAATAAATAGCTATGAGCAGAGGCAAAAGAACAGTTTACAGTTTGGTTATAGCCATAGGAATGCTCTTGTTCTCCTATTGGGTCACCAACCAAAGGTACCTTGTTAGTGGTAATGCTCTCTTGATTAAGCCTATTGAGATCATCAAGAGTTTATATTATCCTTCCACAAACTATCTTGACTCTGTATTGCTTATCAATACTAGCTATGATCAAGTCCTTGTTGCTGTTAATCAAGATAACCGGCAAAAGGGCTATGATCAGATGGCAGACCGCAGAAAGCTGCTACAATTGCTAACAGAACTGAAACGACGGAACGACTATAAATATATCATTTTGGACATCAATTTCAGTGATGAAGCAGATTACCACTCAGATGTTGATAGTGCTCTTTTTGATCTTATTATGTCCATGGACAATATAGTCATTCCTAAGACTCCAAATATGAGACTAGCAGATGAACGCTTAAATATTAAAGCGGGCTATGCCATGTATTTTACAAGCACTTTTCATGACTCTTTCACAAAATATCCCTTTATTGTTAATGGTCAAAAAAGCCTTCCTTTGAAAATGTATGAGGAGATAACAGGTAGAAAAGTGGAATCTGAAGGCCTTTTTTCTACAGAAGGCTGCAGACTTGTATTAGACAACATTGTCTTGCCTCCCAAACTCAAACTTGACTTAGAGGATAATGAATTCGTCGAATACTTACAAAATGGAAATAAAGTGTGGCGAAACCTAGGGGCAGACCTCTTAGGCTGCTACAATAACGACACGTCTTCCATTAAGGGAGAGATTTACGACACGCCAGCACTAACTAGGGACAAATATATTGTAATAGGAGCTATCACAGGTAATACGGACCGCCATAATACTTGCATAGGTGATCAGCCTGGTGCTATTATCAATTTTAATGCATATCTTGCATTATTTAATAATAATCATTATATTTATTGGGACATAGCAATATTGATGTTCATATCATTTCTCTTCCTTAGCTGGTGTACTATAAGTACTCCAGAAGAAAGAAAGAAATGGATAAGTTTGTATTTCACAGACAACAAGTTTTTTAGGAAATGCAAGAAATACATGAATAGCACTTTCCCAAGACTATCGAGAAGACTGGGTTGGCTTAATAAGATTATCAACTTCCTAAACAAACACTTTGGTACATGGTTTGATTTCTCGCTATTCCTAATAGTACTATTTACATGCACATATTTAATAAGAGGGGTGGTCTATGACATCTTCATAACAGCAACCGTATTTGCATTAATTAAGGTACTAAATGAATTATTTCCAATATTTAGAAATAAAATCAAAGGATTATTTATCAAATTAAAACATATTAAGGTGTGATGCAAAATAGATTATTAATCACTCTATCTCTATTCTGGACATTGAGCATAATGTCTGTAACAGCTCAGACATATACTATAAAAGATATGTCAACTGAAACGCTGAAAATTAGAAATCATTCTCATCTTTATAAAATTAAGGAAAAAATATTTGAGAAAGATTTAAAAAACATTGAATGGGAGTCTGACGAGCAATGGATTGACTTGTCCAATGATAATAACGGACAATTGTCTCGTCTAAGAAAAGGACAAGCAAAGAATACGAAAAGAAAGTCTATCTTGGATTATCTATTCGGATGGAGAGGAACCGTATCAAGAACTAAGCCTAATGGTGGTGATACAGAAATAGATTCTATATTCGTCATCGAGTTGAGAGACCAAATAACCTTCAATATCATTGGCATCTCAAAATATCCAGAAAGCACTATTTATAGAGCCATATGGAAAGATGAAAATATAAACACTCCATTAGAATTATCAGAAGACAAAGAATCCCTATACTTGACTCGTGATATATTTGGTCAAGAAGAGCCAAAGCCTGCAGAGTTTATCATCGAAAAATATGAATTGATAGATAATGAAAAAGAAGAAGCCGAAGAGCTTGGAACACTTATCGTTTTGCCAGTACCACTTGAATAAATTATTATGTTAATATGGGACTCTTGACAAAGCTGTTCAATGAAGCATCTGACACGGAATTCAAACTGGCACAAGACCTTGTGGCCATCGCAATGGCAGACGGAGAGATATCCGATGCTGAGCGCAACATAATAAATGAAATGTGTTTGCAGGAAGGCATCAGTCACGAAACCATAAATGAATGCATGCTTGGTTTTGACAAAGACTCTTGTGGTCTGATACCAACCAAAAGAAGAGACAAGATGGACTACTTGTCAAAGATTGTCCGTGTGATGGGCGTAGATGGAAATAGTTCACACATGGAAATATATCTTCTTGAGATTATTGCCTCAAAGATGGGAGTCAGCCATCTGGAGTTAGTATCTATTGTGCTTGCTACCGCTACACGAAAGAACTTCCCAGGTGATACCGGAACAAATGTACTGACCAGTTTTCTAAAGAATGTCATTGACCCCAAAAACAAGCAACTTTGTGACAATCGTGAAAATATCAGGCGACTATTCGATACGATGGCTCAGAATATACCACAGCAGGAAAATGAGGAAGAAGACAAGACTGCATTCGTTAAAGCTATGAATGCAGCAACCTATTTACTGATGGAGAATTCACTACTTTGCCGTGAGTTCCAATCTATGGGCATTGATTTTGAGACATTATTGATGACGGAAAAAGATCTAGCAATCAGACGATGGACAAGACGATCTTTGGTCTAATTTATATACGATTTGCTCTTCGATATGCATTGTTTCTGATGTTCTGCATCACAACAATGATTGTAAAAGCAGAGTCATATCCTGCCGAGTGCAGGGTAACAACAACGCTGAACATACGTCGGGGTCCAGGAACCGACTATTCCAAACTTGGCATATTAAATAAGAACGACCTTGTTGTTGTGAACGCTGTCACTCTGAATGGTTCCTCCAAATGGGGAACCATCGACTATAGCGGACAGACAGCTTATATCGCCCTTAAATATGTATCCTACATCAAGCCCATTGAACAAGAGCCAACACCAAAGTTTCAATTGTCCTCCAGTCAAACCTCATTCTCGTTTTCATCATTTCTCGAAAAAGTCTGGAATATTGTCAATTACATCTTTATAGGGCTGCTTATCCTCATCATCTTAGCCTTCTGGAAAGAAATCCTCCAGATAATATTCTTTGTCGTCATATTCATGGGAATAGGCGCCTTGATTTGCTATTATTTGTTTGACAACACATCATTAGGAGTCAACATCGGATTCATCGTTGCCGTCATTATCGGATTGAGGAAACTCGTCGATATCATAGGAATGGAGTACTCTAACACATTTGAACTTATCTACAAAATCGTTTCTATTCCCATCTTCTATTCCAACAGACTCCAACATATCCTTTCAGAGCCTTGGCGCTATATTTTCAAGACCAGCTGGCTTACAGACGAAGCAAAAGAATACGTAAGGCCCATGCTTTATTTCATACGAATCCTATTATATATCATTATTACCCCACTCCGCCTTATCAACGCCATTGCCTACAACATTCTAATCTATGTAACTACAGAAATATACGACCTGTTTTTTGAGGTACTTCAGCCTAGTTCATCTCAGGAAGGAGCGGGTAATATCCTGAAGTGGCTCATTATGTTCCCTTTGCGACTCATCAAATACCCAATATGTCATGGAGTCATCACATTAACGGAAGGAGTCATCTGGACTATCATTGACATCTTCATCCCCGCAATCACCATGTATCATGGCACCGACCTGACTGCAGGACAAGCCATCACAAGTAGCAACAAGCGGAATGACTATCTGATAAAAAATGCCAAGTGGACACAAGGCACATTTACTGCCAGCCAAAGCAGTTGGGGAGGCATTGGGGTCTATTTCGCTCCCAGACGTTCCGTAGCGAGAAGATATGCCCTTGACCCTTACCGTCTTAGTGACAGGAACCCTGTGATGATCGTCTGCCGGGTATCGTTAGGCAATATCATAAACTATGCTCTTGCCCCCAAATACGTCTTTAACAATACTGGTGGAAGTGGCAATCATGCCGAATTAAACAAATACGGCATGAAACATGGCTACGTCACAGGTGAATGGTGGAACGGTGGCGGAGGATATTGGGAATACTGCATGTTTGATTGGCAGAACCGCTACAATCATCCCTGGCGTATCCGCCCCGTCTATGTATTCAACTTCCGTACAGGCAGAGCACAACACATCAAGGGAGGCATGCGTCACTGGCTATTCGACAAGGTTGTCATTGACGACATCATAACAAGTATCCAAAAAATATCCAATTAAGTCTATGGATAAAAAGTCTATTGCCATCAAACAGAAAGTCATCTCTCTGCTTAGTGATGTCAATCGCGAGGGAATTAGTAATGTGATAGCTTATCTGAATCAGAGCGACTACTTCACAGCCCACTGTCATCACCATCATAGAAATGAAGGCGGACTAGCAGAACACTCCTTAGACGTATATCGCAAGATGAGAGAAATGACTCCGAAACTACCTGACGATAGTTGTAGGATTGTAGCACTTCTTCACGACCTCTGCACGACACGTATGGAGGGGTATAACGAGGTAGATAGCTTTCACCATGGTCAGCGTTCGGTGGAGCTACTGAAGGTTTTAGGCTTCGAGCTTACTGAAGATGAGTGGGTCGCCATCAGCCGACACATGCACCATGTACCAAAGGAGAATATCAATGAGTACACTCAACTATGGCACACACTTTACCTCTGTGATAAAATAAGTGCAAGAGAACCATAATCTCTTCTCTGATTATAGGAGGCAATAATCTGTGTAGCTAGCTTACTACTCTCAATATGTGTCCACACAAAGTCCTTCTGGAGCACAATATTTTCCAACCAAGGCAAGGTGTAACGTATCCACTTCCATCCAAGCGAGACCATCCTCAGAACGGATTTCTTCAGAGTCATCTGCTATTCGCTCCTCACCAACGACCAAGGAGGTTGTTGCTCCCTCACTTGCGCGGGAGCAACAACCCAGCAAAGGCTGTCCGGCCATTATACAGACCATCAGGCCGAAGATCGTTTTACCATTCATCACCATCTCTATTTACCCGATTCTTTTGCTTCAATTTCATTATTATTGACCAACCTGCCGTTGCCATCCAAGAGAATACCACTATCAGAATGATCGAACTTGCAATAATAGAGGTTGGCATTAACTGCTGATATATTGGTGAAGATAGGTAGAGTGAGCGGTTTACCTTCACGCCCCATCAAACCACAATGGCCCTCATACGTATTATAAGCTTTACATGGAGCCAACTTCCGCACATCACATCCCATCTCATCGGTCTCAGAAGTAGCATAATAGATGTCGTCTATGTCATCACAGACAAACTGATACTTCAGCGTACCGTCATAGTCCATCATACACATCGTATAGTCGTCGAGCACGACGGAGATACCTTGTTCCAAGACTTCCACATTCCGATATTCGACGGGAATAATTGACTTTGCCTTCTTGTCGAGCAGCCCCCACTTATCCTCTTTGTTCAGCAGCCAGAAGCCGGTATCTTCATGTGCAATACCATCGTAT
>JAEEGL015607843.1_pt1 | contig 32047 bp, 31 predicted proteins | sample 9134231 | NCBI WGS metagenome assembly JAEEGL01 (sample SAMN16246548, study PRJNA631951) | gut metagenome | biome: gut microbiome; feature: rumen; material: fiber-attached | host: Bos | place: Iran: Karaj | collected 2018-10 | reverse complement strand
TATATCTTGACCACTACCTTCATTATTAATATTATAATCAATATTAAAACAAGTAGTTTGGGTATTATAATTACCATTAGTTACACTTGCTGCCATTGTTAAATAAGCATAAGTACCACCTGCAAGTGATAAACCTATAAGCAAAACAGCAATTACCAAAAGGATACTTTTATTCTTCATAAAATCTACCTCTATTCTATATAAATAATAACATAGATAGTAAATTATTTCAACAACAAAAAAGAATAATTAAATTAAATTATTCCTTATATAAGTATAAATATTATCATTAGCACATATTTTAATATTTGCTTTACTAGTAAACTTAATAAAACCAATATCTTCAATCACTAAATCTTGATTATCTTTTAAGTTATATTGATTAATATATTTATCTTTTAAACGTGGATTAGCTAGGCTTATATTACTAACTTTTAAATTGTTTGATAAATACAATGTCATACTTGATATATCTGTTTCATATTCAATTCTTATTATTTCATCGATAAGAATAGCACCATTACCATTAATCTGTATGGTAATTGGTTTAATTTCTTTCTTAGAATTAATCTTTTTGATACCTTTATTATCAAGTATATTGACAATTGAATTATCTATGACAATGCCTGGAGTATCTTTAATTCTTAATTCACCAACTTTTACCGGTACAACATCTAGCGTTGTTGAGGGATAATTTGATGTGGTAATATTTCCATCTTTCTTTGAATAGCTTTTTATCATTTCATTAATTAAAGTAGATTTACCACTATTAGTAATTCCTACAAAGTAGATATTCTTATCTTTATATTTTAAAAGTTTATTATATAGTAGGTCTAAATGATATTTCTTATAAGCACTAATTGTTATAACATCTATGATATTTTTATATCTGTCCTTAACATACTTTATTATCTTGCCATCTTTAACTGATTTAGGTAAGACATCACGCTTTGTTAAAACTAAAATTACTTGCTTAAATTTAGATAAATAATCTAAATTTAAGGTAAGTAGGCTAGATACGTAAACTACAATATCATTGTCTCTTATATTATTTAAAATACGCATATAATCAATATTTGTTTTTTTAATTAATTTGTTTTGTCCATAATTTTTGATGATAAAGCAACGCTCACAAAGCTGTTTTTGTATATCGATTATATACCCATCTTTATCTGGATTTGTATCTTGTAAAATTACTCCACACCCTAAACATCTACTCATAATATTTACCCCTTATTAGTATTCCTTTTTTAGCTAATTGTTTATATTTAATTTTTTCTAAATTTCTAAATATTAATTTAGTTAAAAACATATCATCCATACTCATGGGGTTGACTAAGATAGTAGTTATTCCCACTCTATTTCCGCCTAAGATATCTTTATATAATTGATCTCCCACAATAGCAACTTCTGATAAATCGTAATTAAATAATTTAATTACTCTTAAAAAACTATTCTTTATTGGTTTATTAGCTCTTGCTAAACAATCAACATTTAATATTTTCTTAAATGGATATATTCTTCTTTTTGGGGCATTTGAAAAGATAACAAGCTTAAAGCCCATATCCTTTAGTGTTTCAAATAATTCAATTAACTTTTTATTTGGTTCACTATCTTTATATGGTGCACATGTGTTATCTAAATCAAATAAAATACATTTAATACCATCATCTAATAGTTTATCATAGTCAATATGATAAATACTTTTTTGATATATATCCGGTATAAAGTTATTCATATATTCCCCTCTTATCTATATAATCCAATTTGTTCTCTCATTACCTCATATTTCTTTTTAGCGAGTTCTCTTACTTCATTAGCACCTTTTCTTAAGATTTCATCAATTTCATTACTATCAACAAGTTCATGATAACGTTTTTGAATTTTTTCTAAGAATGCGCATACTATATCCGCAACATTCTTTTTAAACTCACCATAATTAGCGTCTTTAAATTTAGCTTCGACATCACTAATTGAAGTATTTGTTAGTGCTGAATAAATACTAATTAAATTAGATATTCCCGGTTTATTCTCTGGATCATATTTAACACAAGTCTCTGAATCAGTTGTTGCACTCATTATTTTTTTTCTTGCTACCTCTACTGGATCTAATAAACCGATTACTCCTTTAGGATTTTCTTCAGTTTTACTCATCTTCTTAGTTGGATCAACTAAGTCATTTACTTTAGTTCCAACTTTAGTAATTAATGGTTCTGGTATTTTAAATACCTCTCCGTATTTATTATTAAACCTAATAGCAATATCACGAGTAAGTTCAACATGTTGTTTTTGATCGATACCTACCGGTACATAATCTGCATCCACTACCAAGATATCAGTTGCCATTAATACTGGATAAGTAAGTAGGCCCACACTAAAATTAGCATTCTTCTTACTTTTTTCTTTGAATTGAATCATTCTTGATAATTCACCATAATAAGTATTGCATTCAAGTAACCATGAAATTGAAGGTATATATTCGATATCAGATTGAAGATAAATTACATTCTTAGCAGGATCTATTCCACACGCTAAATATAAGGCAATAAAATCCCTAATATTCTTATGTAATTCCTCTTTATCATTTGGTACTGTTATCGCATGCATATCAGCGATAAATAAATAGTTTTTGTATTCATCTTGCATTTTAACCATTTGGCTAATTGAACCAATATAGTTTCCAAGTGTTAAACTACCCGTAGGTTTTAATCCTGTAAGTGTAATTTTTTTCATTTTATATCCCTCATTTCATTAATAAAATTATATATTAATTTTTAATTAAAGTAAAGTTACCCTCTCATTTAATTTATCAATTTCATCGTTTATTTTAGTAATATCTATTCCCAAAAAACGTGTACTATCACTTATCTCATATTTTTCTTTAACTCTTATTATTCTTTTAACACTATTATTTAACTTTTCATAATATTCTTTATTATTCATTAAAATCTTTTTATATTTATCGATTATCTTATATCCGTCCCTAGCATCTTTTATTTTTACTAAAATAATATCACTGCCGGCTTTTAAAGCTTTATTTTGATAATTAAAATGATAGATTGGATTTCTTTTTAGCATATTAATCTCATCCGTAATGATTAAACCATCATATTTTTCTCTCAATTTGCTTATAAAACTATTACTGATACTTGCTGGTAGTAAATGAGATTCCCTTTTAATAACTAAATGGCCAATCATTAAAGCATCTATATTATTCATACATTCATTAAATGGCTTTAAATGCTTATCTAATTCACTTAAATTAGTAATATAAGGCACCATGAAATGCGTATCTTTAGTAGTTAAACCATGTCCTGGATAATGTTTAATAACTGGAATAATCATCTTGTTTAAGCCATCAAGATATTTAATAGCGCCCTTACTAACATCATCTTGATTACCATAAAAGCATCTTTTATATAAAGATTTAGCTGTAGTTCCATTATCGATATCAAGTACTGGAGCTAAGTTCATATTAATTCCACTATCTCTTAATATCCTTCCAATGATGTTTGCATAATCAAAAACTAAATCACTATCACATTTTGATATATCATATATATTTTTTAAATTATGAATCTCATCCGGTAATCTATTGACTTTACCGCCCTCTTGATCGATAGCAATAAACAGTGGTATTTTATTATTCTTATTAGCTTCCTTTAGTTTTTTAATTACATCTAGCATCTCTATGTAATTATGATAATTCTTTTTATATAAAACGACTCCACCCAGATAATTCTCTTTTATTAATTTGATAATTTCATGAATGTTTTCATTATTGATACCCATCATAAACCTTTGACCAATTTTCTCATTTAATGACAAGCTAATATCCATAATTATCACCTAAATAAATTATAACTTATTTTTTAATAATATACAAATATGTTATAATTTTTATAGGGAGGTTTAATATGAATGATAATAATACTAAAAAGAAAGCTATTTTCTTATTACTTACATACTTTATTATTTTTTTTACTCCCAAATTAAAGAAAAACCAGCCTAAAATAACATATAATAATCATTATCTAGCAACTGATAATAATGAATTTGCAACATATAATAACTATCATATCTATGTTGATGATAAAGAGTCTATTGAGTTAATTATGGATGATAGTAAAAATAATATTTATGTAATTGATGGTCGCAGTGGTAATAATCCTAATATGGCTATTTGTAATTCATTTCAAATTAAAGACCCAAAACTAATGCAGGAAATCTTAAAAATCTTGCTTGAATATGAAAAACAATTTCCATCCGCTTGGAATAGAACGTTATCATCAATGGAAAAAGAATGGTTTATTCATAATATTTGTCACTCTCTTGGCTTGGAAATAGGAAGAACTTCCGAAGTTGATTTAGATAACTTAGATGAAGAAAACTTTCAAAATATTATTACAATAATACATACTTTATTAAATGATGAATATTATCAAAAAGAAACTGGAAAAATTAAAGTGTTAACAAAATAAAAAAGCGTTAACGCTTTTTATTTTTCGATATATCCACTTACTGGTGAAGTATACATATCATCCGTTATTGCCTTATATCTATTTCCAGAATAATCATCTGTAAAGCCATTATATGCCTTATATACTTCTCCCGTTTCTGTATCATATACTCTTTCATATCCTAAAGTAGCATCACTTTGTTTTTGACTGATAATATCGTATGAATTATTTCTTTTCTCCCATGAATCCATAATCATATCTGAAATACTGTCATATACTTTTTGATTAGCTTGAATAGTTGATACTAAAGTAGATTCTTCATTATTAAAACCTTTTACAAAAGTATCGCTAAACTCCATTGTACTAATTGAATAATCCATAATCTTTTGCCAATTCAAAAACTCTTCATCAGGAGCCACCATTAAAATAATATTATAAACATTTAATGGAAATACATCTACTTTTTCACTAAACAAATTGAACATATCGCTATTGATGTAATAAGAGCCTGGTGACATAACTGATGCTGTAAATAATCCCTGTTGTAGTTCACCACCATCATTTTTAAATGTTGCCCTAATTACATCACCACCAAGTGGTGTTGTTCCTAAATTATCAATTACTGTAAAATCATTCAAATATGGAAAGTATTCCATCTTAAGTTCTGTTGTATTACTTAATTTAGCATTATCATTCCATACTTTATAAAAAGCTTCCGTCGTTTGCGGATCAATTGCTGCTAGTTTAGAAAACATCGCATCTGGATATAATTTAGCATATGTACTTCTTGCTTTTTCACTTTTTAGAAATCCTTCTTGTTTAAGTCCAAATAAAAACATATAATTCTTATCATTGGGATTATACACCTTAAATGAATAGTGAATATAATCAGTTGGTGCAACCTCTACTTTCCATCCTTTAGGTATCATTAAACTAACTAACCCATTATCAAATTTTTCAAATTTGATTTTACTTGCCTCATTCTTAACAACCTTTACTCTACCACAACCAGTTAATGTAAGTAGTATTATTAAAAGTACCCCTAGCAAAAATTTTCTTTTCAAAAGACATCACTCCTATCTTGATTATATCATAGATTAGCATTTTTTATCTTTAATTTTATCAATAATGATATTAGCCGTAACGTCGCCAGTAACATTTAAAGTCGTATAAGCCATATCCAATATCTTATAGATACCACTATAAAAGCCAATAAAGGTTATTGGTATACCAAGCAACGTTAAATATGACGCCCCAATTACAATTCCTCCATTAGGGATTCCTGGTGCTGCCATATTAATCAATGTTGCACTTACTATCATTAAAATATATTTAGATATTGTTATATCAAGTCCAAAGTATTGTGAACAAAAGATACTAAGTAGCGCAAATGATACTGCTCCACCACACATATGAATAGTACAGCCCAAAGGAACCACTATTTCAGTTGTCTCTGGACTAACTTTAAACTCTTCCTTACAAGTCTTAATTGTTGTTGGCAATGTTGCCACCGATGAACATGTTGTAAATGTCATTAAGAATACTCTAGATAATTTTTTTATGTAAGCTATTGGCGACATTTTTGAAGCAATGCATCCAGGTATAAGCATCACTAAAATAAATGCTGCAAGTCCACATAAATAAGCCATACCAATATATCTTAAGCCCATATTAATAACATCTAATTTGTAATTAGCAATCATTGATCCAACTAAAGAGAATACTCCAATTGGTGTTAAATACATAATATATTCAAGAATCTTATAAAAGACATCTCTAAGTCCTTCGATAAAATCGATTACTATATCTCCTTTTTTTACTTTCGTAGCGCCAATGCCAAAGATAACCGCAAAGAAAATTGTTCCAAAAAGGGCATTATTTTGAAACATTGTAATCATATTTGCAGGTATTAAATTAACAATAATATCAGTTAATTTTAATTCTGTAACATCACCATTCCAAATAATATTTGTAAACTCAAACCCATCTCCAGGTTTAATTAACCACACGATTAATGAAGTTATCAAGAATGTTATTATAAACATCGTCATAAAAACTAAAATAGTTTTTAATAGCTTTTTCCCCTTAACATTTTTTGTTTTATAAATTGTTACCGCAATTGAAGTAAATATTACTGGAACTATCATAAACTTAAGTAAATTAACATAAATAGTTCCTAAAAATGCTAATTCTTTCATTATGTTTGGAATTAATAACCCCAAAACAATTGCTAGAATTAAAGCAAGTATGATCCATATACCATTATTTTTCTTTTCCATAATACTTTTTCATCCTTCCTATAGCTTTATTTATATTATCCCTTGTGGCAAACCCTGATACCCTAAAATATTTTTCTCCACGTTTACCAAAAATTATTCCGGGGATAATAACAATGTTTAATTTGTTTAAATATAGGTTGAATAAATCCCATGATTCCATATTTTCTTTATTCTTTACCCATATATACGGTGAATCTATTCCACCATATATCTTAAATCCATAACTAGTAAAGAAATCTTTAAGCATTTTAATATTTTCTTTATAATAAGCAATATTCTCTTTAATTAGTTTCTGTGATTCCGGCAAATATACTGCCTCTGCTCCCCTTTGCGCTATATAATCAGTTCCATTAAAACGATTAGATATTCGTTTCCTCCATAGCCTATTAACATCTGGATATATTTCTTTAGGAATAACGTAATAAGAACATCTTACTCCCGTGAAACTAGCCACTTTGGAATAACTATTCATTTCAATAGCTACCTGTTTAGCTTCATCAATTTCATAAATAGATTTGGGAACGTCTTCTGAGCTAATAAATGCACTGTACACATTATCATATAAAATTACTGCCTGATTATTAATCGCATAATCAATCCACTTCTTTAGTTCCTGATAAGTATAGGCATTTCCTACAGGATTACTTGGTGAACATATATAAATTAAATCATATTTTTCTTTAGGTATATCTGGAATAAAATTATTTTCTTCCTTTGCATCAAGAAAATAAACTTTTCTTCCTAAACAACGTGCCCCATCTCTATATACTGGATACATTGCATTTGTAACACCTATTTTAGCACTCATTGGAAATAATTCTAAAATACTTGTACAATCTGTTTTTGTTCCATTAGAAATATGTATTTCTTCATTTACAAAACCATAATCATGGTATTCATTTTCGATAATCTTTTCTTTTAAAAAATCATAACCATCACCATTATAACCCTTAAAGGTTTCTTCTTTAGATAGATCATCGACAGCTCTATGCATTGCTAATACTACCGGTTCTACGATTGGTCTCGTAACATCACCAACACCTAGTGAAACAATATCATCAGTTGGATGTTTTTTCTTATATTCATTTACTTTTTGAATAACTTTAGAAAAAATATTTTCTTCGTCCAGTTTAATTATCTCTGGATTTATCTTTGGCATAGTCTACCTCCTTATCACTATTATAGCTTAATAATAAATAAAAAGTGTAAAAAATCTAATAAAAGATGTTTTACACTTTTAATCTTAATAAAGTACTAACACTGATTATTCTTTTTCCCATTTTTATCACCTTTTAATATGTATAAAGAAAAGTACGATAAATCACGTTCGGTGACTCCGTACTTTTTACTGTGTCGTATTTAACCCCTCTAAATACCGAGATAGCATGTAAGTGCGTTATCTCCTCACTTGGCTCAATATACTAGCAGGCATCTATTTACTTGTCAAGTTTTTTATTAAATATTTTTATAGTAATAAACATTCTCTGGTAAATCTAATTTCTTATATTTTTTTGTTTTAACAAAAACTCCACCCATATGCTTATAGAATTCATTCGTAGGGTTACCATCTAAGCAACATATAATCATCTCGCTATAACCCATTTTTTTAAGTTCCTGGATACCAGTCTCAACAAGTTTTCTTCCAAATCCATATCCATGGTACTTCTTGATAATATATATTGCATATACTTCACCAATACCTGGATAATCCGAATCTGTTGATTCACCAACATTGACAAAACCAACCACTTCGCCGTCAACCTCTAAAACAAATTGGTGGATATACTCATTTTCTAACTTTTGATATGCCCTCTCCAATCTTTCATCTTCGTTGTGATACATTTTGTCTAAAATTTCATCTGGCACAATACCTTTATATGTTTCGTTCCAAGATGTAGTAATAACATGGACAACATCTTTACAGTCCTCTTTTCTTTGTTTTCTAATTACATAATTCATAAATATCACATCCAACCTAATTATAACACGATATTTATTAAATTATGACATATACTTTATTAGGTGATAAAATGTTACTTAATATTCTAAGTTATATTGTAAATAACTTAATGTTTTTTACAGGGGCTTATTCAAATAATGTCTTCCCTGATCAACTTCCAAAAGAAGTGGAAGATAAACTAATTAAAGAAATGAAAAATGGTAATAAAGAAGCCAGAAATAAATTAATTGAACACAATTTAAGATTAGTAGCTCATATTGTTAAGAAATTTGAAGATACAAATCATGATAGTGATGATTTAATCGGTATTGGTACCGTCGGTTTAATTAAAGGAATTGATACTTATAAAGAAAATAGCAAAGTAAAACTTAGTACTTATATTGCCAAATGTGCCGAAAATGAAATTCTAATGTATTTTAGGGCCGATAAAAAGCATAGCAAAAATGTTAGTTTATATGAAGAAATTAGCTATGATAAAGAGGGGAATAAAATTACTATTATGGATGTCTTAAAAACAAATGATACCGATTATATCGAAGATATATATAAAAATGATAACATTAAACTATTAAAAGAATACTTAAAAATATTAACTCCAAGAGAAAGAGAAATTATTGAGCTCAGATATGGACTTAATGATAAAGAGGAACTAACTCAAAAAGATATTGCCAAAAAAATGAAAATATCTCGTAGTTATGTTTCTAGATTAGAAAAAAGGGCCACCACTAAAATCCTACGTGAATTCATGAAAAATGAGCAAAATAATTGACATTGCCCATATTTTATAGTAGAATTATGAATTGTAATTTGAGGAGGGATAATATGGCAACAAAAGTAACAAGTAAAAAAGCAAAGAGTGTCAATAATAGACCAAACTGTTTAAAAATAACTAAGAGAATGCAAAAAGTTAATTTCCAAACAGTAACTACTGCTGATGGTAAAAAGATTAAAACAAGTGCTCGTGAAGCAAGAACTATGAAGAAAAATAGTAAGTAAAAAGTGTTCATTTATGAACACTTTTTTTCTTATCCTAAAACTGATTTATAGTAATTATTATCGACAATCATTCTACTTATTGCCACTCTATTACTTACTATTTTATTTATTTTATCAACATATCCCTCAGGAATATCCTCACTCTTAGCAATAAATTTACCCGTTGATGCATAATAAGTTCCCTTATTAGTAACCCACGATTTATCCTTGAATATCGCAATACCTTCATTTGTACTTAGAATATCTTTCCCCATGATTACTCTTGAATCATATTCTATTCCAAATAAATTTAATACTGTTGGTAATACATCAATACTCATTCCTACTTTATCAATTTTTACTGCCTTCATTTTACTATTGTAGATTATTAAATTATTACTATTAGCCTCAATCAAAGAATCTCTTTCGTATGTAGACATTACATTAATATTATCAATCGATAGATTATATGGATAATGATCAGCTAATAAAACAAAGACTGTATCATCTAACTTACCGGCTTCCTCTAACTTATTCATCAAACTTTCTAAAGCATGATCAAGTTCAATTTGTGTCGCTATATACCCTTTTACCGCTTCTGGATAATCAAGATCCTTAACAGCATCACGATTCTTTTGAGCCATCATATTTTCACTAAATTCGTAGTAAAAATGACCTGAGACTGTTATATAGTAAGTCATAAATGGCTTATCACTATCGATATAATCTGTAACTGTGGCATTCATCATCTCAACATCGCTTTGTGGCCATTGCTCACAGTTTATTCTCTTCTCTAGTCCATTATAGCAACCCATGAAATTACCAAATCCTTGCGTTCCTAAATAAACATTTCGATCCTGAAAATATGCACTATTATCATGATAGGCAAAAGTATTATAACCTTCTTTTTTAAATACTGTACCAAGCCCATATGGATAATATGCCCAACCACCACGCCAAGAACTAAGTATTTCATTATCAGCATACAATCCAGTTAAGGCCTGAAATTCGCCACCAATCGTCGATAAATTATTTGATGTATAGAAGTTTTCAAAATCAAAACCTTCATGCACTAATTTATATAATGTTGGAGTATATTCTTCAGATACTGCTAACTCACTAAACGACTCAGCTACGATAAAAACTAGATTTTTACCTTTAAACATCCCAGTATATTTATTTTGTTTACTACCAGTTTCATTTTTCATAAAGTTATTAATTACCTCATTATTACCCTTATCAAAATTAATATCCATCGTATTGTAATCATACTCAAACACTTCATTATCGTCATCCAATTCTTCCTTATCAACCGTATGAATTACTTCATCAAATCCAAAAATTGCTCTTTTAAGATCCAAGTATGTTGCTCCCATTACCCCAAGTCTTTCAATATTTAATGATACATTATTAGTTTCATAATATAAATTATATGTTGACCCAATACCTCTTTTTTGAATAAGAATATTACCAATATACATTCCAATTGCAACTATAAAAACTAAAAAGTATATAAGTAGTGTCTTTAACTTAGCCTTTTCGTATTTAATCTTTTTTCTAAAAATAATAAAGATAATTATTGGTACTGCAAATAACAATATCACATGTAAGTTTTGTAAAACAGAAATAATTACATTCTTAGAAAATTTAAGTATCTGATCTGTTTGTCTAAATAAAACAAACGAAAATGGTGTTAAAAGAACTCTATAGAAAACATAATATAGTCCATACCAAAATATTAATACTGCATATATCACATATGTAATAATCTTATTTATTTTATCATTAAATAAACTTGTAAGTATCGTAATAAATGCCGCATTCACCATATCAAAAAGAACAATATTGAAAAGTGAACTCCTTAAATAAGTATCATAAACAAACAAATTAAAAATTAAATCTAAATATAACAAAGATAATAAAATATAAAAATACTTCTTTAACTTCATATTATTCCCTTCTTACTCAAAATAAATTTTTTCAAAATCATTAATTAAAGATGAAAACATTGAAATAGCATCTTCGATTACTTCTTTTTTAGTTAAGTCAACTCCGGCTACCTTCAAAGAATCAAGTGGACTTTTTGTCTTACCACATTTTAAAAATGCTAAGTAATCGTTGGGATTAAGTGACCCATCTAAAAGTCTTGTAACAATTGATGCTGCTGCCGATAAACCAGTCGCATATTTATATACATAGAAACTATAATAGAAATGGGGGATTCTTTCCCATTCATATCTAATTTCATCATCGATAACGACATCGCTACCAAAATAATCCTTATTTAAATCATAATATATGTCACTTAAAACATCCGCAGTTAATGCCTCATCATGATTAATCTTATCAGATATTTTTCTCTCAAACTCAGAAAACATTGTCTGTCTATAAATAGTGGCTCTAAATAGTTCCATCATTCTATTGATAATAAATAGTTTCTCATTTTTGTCACTACTATTATTAATAATATATTTAGCAAGTAAAAGTTCATTTACAGTTGATGCCACTTCCGCTACAAATATGGCATAATGACCATACTGATAAGGATTATTAATTCTCGTATAATAACTATGCATTGAGTGGCCTAACTCATGGGCTAAAGTAGACATATCATCATATTTATCCTGATAATTTAATAGAATATATGGATTCGTATCATAAGAACCACTACTATATCCACCAGTTCTCTTTCCTTTATTCGGATACACATCGATCCAACGATCATTAATACCATTTTTTAAAATATTAATATACTCTTCACCCAAAATACCTAATGCTTTAATAACTGTTTCTTTAGCTTCCTCAATTGGATATTTATAACCATCACTTTTAACTAGATTAGCATATACATCATATAAATGCATCTCATCTAAGCCTAACACTTTTTTCTTTAAGCCATAGTACTTATGTAAAACATTTAAATTTTCCCTAATAACACTAACTAAATTATCATGTACCCTAATATCCAATTCATCATGATACACTGATTCTAAAATAGCATTATCATATTTTCTAATCTTAGCAATTGCTTCTTCCTCTTTAATATTTGAACTAATTAAATTGGCAAAAACATTCTTATATTGTTTATATACTCCATATAAATCAAAGAAGGCTGCTTTTCTAACTTCCCTATTATCATCTTCAATATATAAACTATATTTACTACCATCCATTGGATATTCTTTATCACAAACAATAAAACTAGGAAATACCAAATCAGAATCTTTTAAAAGTTCATATGTATCATAATTATTACCAAGTGCTTTCGATAAATCTGCTAATAATTTTTCCTCTTCATTACTTAAAGTATGTTCCTTATAACGAAACATTTCATATAAATAACGACGATATTCTTTAAGTTTATTATTTTTTTCATAAAACTTTTCAATTTCTTTATAATCTAATTTAAGAATATCAACATCGATAAAATATGTCCTTTTAATAAATTCACTATTTAAATTATTAATCTCTTCTTTCAATTCTTGATTTTTATTTATTCTTGTATCTTCATCACATAGTAAACTGGTATAAACTTCTAATTTTTCAAGCACTCTACTTGTTTCCATCAATAAAGATAATACTTCGTATAAACTGTTTTCATCATATTTAATATCTTTAAATCTAATAAATTCCTTAGTTTTTTCTTTTACTGAATTAATATCACTATTAAATTCTTGGATACTACCATATATTTTTGTTAAATCCCATTTGTATTTATCATCAATTTTTTCTCTATCCATATCGTATCCTCCAAATCAATTATACCAAAAATATCTCTTTTAGACTACAAAATAATTTGACATATTACCATAAAATTATTAAATTATAACCTTTTAATAATATTCATTAATAAATATTTGTTATAATTATAATATATGGAGGGTATATGAGAATAAATAACAAATACATTGGTTGTAATTATACCGGTTTTTCTTATATTGGAGGCGTATTATCATCATTTGATGGTACATTTAAAGATGAAGAAGTATTAATTGGTAGTGGTCTAGACTATATACCATGCGTAATGGGGGATATTACTGAAGCTTATGAAATGTTAAAGGAAACTATTAAGAAAAATAATGCCAATTCTTTTGAAGAAATATGTGAATGCATCTATGAAACAGTAAATACATATTTTGGTGGTATTAATAACGTCAATACTAGAATGTCATACTACAAAGACTTTGATGATATTACAAATGAAGAAGATATTACTAGAGTATCTACCCTTAAAGATAAAGGGGCCGCTATGTGTGTTGAAAGAGCAATGTTATCTCAAAATCTATTAAAATCAATTGGTATATCTTCTTTCTACAAAGCAAGTGGCATAAAAAATAATAACCATTTAGAAGTCCACGCATATAATCTTATTTCGCATGATGGTAAATACTATTTATTTGACACATCTATTCCAACTGAAATAAATGGTAAAACAAGTCCCCTAATTGTTGAAATACCAGAAGGAGTATTTAGAGACATAACTAGTCCAGAGCAAAGAAAAGGATATTCTATCCATGTCAGTCACTATAATCCTCTTAGAAATAAAGATGTTGATATAACATATGATGCCAATAGACAAAATATATATGAAACAACAAATAATTATAAAATAAAATAAAAAAGCAGATTATCTGCTTTTTTCAATATTTTTACCATTAACACAATAATCTTCAAGCATTTTCTTAGCACTCTTTAATTCCTTTAAAGTAAATTCTCTTTCCTTACTTGATAATGCTCTAAAATGAATACTTGTATCTGATAAAAATGTAGGTTCCTTTACTTGAACACTATTCCCTTTACTATTTTCCATTATATCTCCCCCTCAAAATTGCCATATATATTACCATAGATGCTTTTTTTTGTCAAATGAAAAGGTCCAATTACACATTGAACCTAAAATAACAAATATCACCATCTTGCATCAAATATTCCTTGCCTTCAAGTCTCATCTTACCATTATCTTTTACATCTTTTTCAGAACCATATTTAATTAAGTCATCGTATGACATTACCTCTGCCCTAATAAAACCTCTCTCAAAGTCCGTATGAATGATTCCAGCACACTCTGGAGCCTTCATACCTTTTTTAAATGTCCACGCTCTTACTTCATCGCTTCCAGCTGTAAAGAATGTTGCAAGACCAAGAAGTGAATATGTCTTTTTAATCAATTGATCTAACCCTGATTCAGGAATACCCAAATCTTTTAAGAAAGCGGCCTTATCATCATCATTTAATTCTGCTAACTCACTTTCAATCTTAGCACAAATCATAACTACTTCACTATTATCATCTTTAGCATAATCCGTTACTTTTTTGTAGTATTCATTTCCCCCATTAATAATATCATCTTCACTCACATTAGCAACATATATTATTGGTTTTGCCGTAATTAAATTAAATGATTTAATTACATCCAATTCATCATCCGTCAAATCTATTTTTCTAACTGGAATATTCTGTTCAAGATTACTTTTTATTTTTCTTAAAGTATCTATTTCTAATAGTTCTTTTTTATCCTTTGTCATATCAGCCTTTTTACCAATACGATTAATTCTACCTTCAATTATTTCTAAATCTGACATCACAAGTTCGACATTGATAACTTCAATATCCCTAATTGGATCAACACTATTATCAACATGAATTATATTTTTATCATCAAAGCATCTAACTACTTCCACAACTGCATCTACTTCACGAATATGTGATAAAAACTTATTACCAAGCCCTTCACCATTAGAGGCCCCCTTAACAAGTCCAGCAATATCCGTAAACTCATATGTTGTTGGAATTGTTCTTTCTGGAATATACATCTCTTCTAATTTTTGAACACGTTTATCCGGTACCGTAACTACCCCAACATTAGGATCAATCGTTGCAAACGGATAATTAGCTGCCAAAATATTTTTTTTCGTAATTGCATTAAATAAAGTTGATTTCCCAACATTAGGAAGTCCCACAATTCCTGCAGTTAAACTCATAGTATCACTTCTTTCACGAGTATTATAACAAAAAAAGATGTATTTGTGAATACATCTTATAGCATTACTCCAGTATTAAATCCTAAAGGTAAGCCAATTATATAAAATGCTAGAATAATAAGTAACCAAAGAATAGAGAACGCTACCGCATATGGAAGCATCAAACTCATTCCATCAGTTATTGTAATAACATCTCTTTTCTTACTATTATATATCTGTAAGAAACCGAGTAAAATAACGAAATAAGTAAATAATGGCGTTATTCCTTTAGTTGCACTATCTGCTGCTCTAAATACTGCCTGAGAAAATTCAGGTGTAAATGAACTTTGCATAAACATTGGTACTAAAATTGGTGATAAAATTGCCCATTTAGTTGATAATGTTGGAACAAATAATGTTGAAATCATTACAATAATAAATGAGAAAATAATTAAGATAATACCTGTAAGTTGCAAATTACCAAGAAGTTCTGATAATGATACGACAATAAATACTCCAATATTAGTTTCTTTGAAAATTAAAACGAATTGTGCTGCAAAGAATATAAGTATTAAAAGTGAAGCAAATCCTTTTAAATAATAACTCATACAGTCCATTAAATCTTTATTATTTTTAATTGTTTTAACACGCATACCATAAACAAGCCCTGCAAACCCTAAAATAGCTGAAAATATAAGTACTGATCCTTGTCTAAAATATGAACCTTCACCAAATAATTGAGCTACATAAGTTTTTTCCTTTAAATTAAGAAATAATCCTGAAAAAGGAAGTCCTGGTATAATACAGTAGATAAATAATAAACTTATAACTATCGTAAATAGAATTGCTACTCCGACACCTTTTTCTTCTTTTCTAGTAAGCTCTGCTTCTAAATCGATGTCCTCCTCTTCCTCTAAATTAAATTTACCTAGTTTGGGCACAACATATTTTTCAGTAATAATCATTCCCACATAAGCAATTAAAAGCGTTGCAAAAATCATAAATATCAAGTTCCCTGATAAACTAACTGCATAGTTTTGATCAAGTATTTTCGTGGCATTTTGCGTATATGTAAGCAGTGTGTTATCAACACCTGTAATTAAAATATTAGCACCATATCCAAAAGTAATACCCGCAAAAGCAGCACTTACTCCGATTGATGGATGCCTTCCCAAATTCATAAATAGAATAGCAGCTATTGGTAATAAAATAACATAACTAGCCTCAAAAAACATTGAAGATATAACCCCTATTAAAATTATTAAAAAGGTAAATAATTTTTTAGGCTTATTTTTAATAATCATTTTAAATAATGAATTTAAAAATCCTGATTTATATGCAACCCCTACTCCCATAAGGCCAAGTATTAATGTTCCTAAAGGAGCAAAACTAGTGAAATTATTAAGCATACTACTAACAAGATACTGTAATCCTGTACGATTAAATAAATTATTAATCATAACCACTTGTGTTTCCAATTCACCAGTAACACTATTGACATTATAGTATTCAGTCTGTAAGTTTAAAATACTACCAATACTACTAATAACCATCACAATCAAAGTAAGAAATAAAAATACAATCGCCGGATGTAACTTAAATTCCCTCTTTTTCATATAATTCCACCTTCTTTATCTTTTTATTAAACTCTACTCTAGGCATCATAACTACTCTGCCACAATTTATGCATTTTATCTTTATATCAGCACCCACCCTAATTATTTCAAAGCGATTTGTCTTACATGGATGCTCTTTTTTCATTATTACTATACTACCTAATTTATAATCCATCTTGCCCTCCATAATCTTATAATAATTATAGCAAAATATTCCTACTATTGCAATTAAAAAAGACTATTACTTTCTTAAAAGCACTAGTCCTTTTTTATAATCTTTAATTGTTTTTATTTTAGTATCTTTTTCCATTTCTTTAATAGCTTCTATAATAAATAATGATGGTCTACTTATTCCTTCAACCAAAGATTCATGTACTAAATCATTTAAAGTACTTGATTTAAATGGCCCACGCATATAATCTCGTTCCAAGGCATTAGCCAATTCTTTTCTGTTTTCATAATACGGATTTGCAAATGGAAAATCAAATGGTGCAATCGGATCAGTATCAATATCGTATATTTTACCATTACTATAAATTAAATTATGGAGATTTAAATCATAGACATACAAGCATTCTTCATAAGATAAATCCATCAAAGAATCTTCAAAATAGCATAATCCAGAAACTAAATTTCTAATCTCAGTTAATGCATTTATTTTATCTAAAGTATCCCCCTCCACATAATCTTTTAAGTATCCTTTAAATATTCCATCAATAAATACTAATTGACGTGGAAAATTAAATCCATCATAGTTTAAATTAAGTAACGATCTCGTAATCTTATCATCCATACCCTTAGTATGATATTCTTTAAATACTCTATTATCACTAGTCAAATAACAAGTACCATTTTGACCACTACCAAGTTTTTTTATTTTGAACTCCTTAGGAATTTCATGTAAATGTACAACACTCTCCATAATACCCCTTCTTTCGAGTGATATATATTACCATAAAAACAAACATTTGTCAAATTAAAAAGACTAATGATAGTCTTCTTTTTAAGTATTTATTGTCGTATAAAAATATTATCAAGCATTAAATTAACATAGTAAATTGTTGTCCCCTCATCCCAATGAATACCATCGGTTGTATTATATGTTACATTATATGAATAGTTATTCCCAAGTTCATTAGTTGTCATAATATATGGAAATAAATCTTCATAATTTAAATTGTCTGAATAACTACTAGTTATAACTGTTTCCGTTGCCTTATTGAATTCATAATATTTTCTATTTGATCGATAATTAGCGGTACAAGCATTAGCATTTTCATTCGTAACTACATACTCGCTAGTACTTTGACTAACTTTTACTGGATGCATTGATACCACATAAGCATTTATATTATATCCTTCATTTTTAACATTGCTAATTACATTATTATAATTATCCATATATCCAATAATTGTCTCATTATTAGCTGATATTTCATTACATGTAAAAGTCTTTATATCATTACCTGATAATGGGAAAAATATATAAAACTCTACATTATCGTTTGCCTCATATGAATGAATAATTTCTAAAGCATCAGCCCATCCTGCTTCAGTTTGATAAGCAAAGCCACTACCACTCAAACTTATATAATTAAGTGTTCCACCGTTAATAGTATAAGTATAATTATCCTGTGAATATGAAGTTACATAATTACTCATTCTTACTACTTGGCTTGCGCCAATAACCAAGATCACTCTCTTATTAATTGTCCCCTGATTATCTAATAAATGGATAACATCATTCATTTTAATAATGCCATCACTATTTATATCACCCCAAAGTAATTGTTCAGCGCTAATAGTGCTTTCACCATCAACAATATATTTAGCAAGGATTTTGGCATCAGTTATATCAATACTTCCGTCGTCATTAATATCCCCTTTACCAGTATAATTCTCATACGCAAAAGAACCCTTGGCAGGCATGAATACTTTTACACCAATTATAAACAAAGTAAATATAATAATTGCCAATATGATAGTATTATATTTTTTCACATTATCACCCCTATTGTTAAAGAAGTAAAAAGTCTTCCCCTTTAAATGGTTCATGTCGTATTAAATCAGGATAATTTTGCTGTCTCATTACTTCATAAATAGCTATAGCTACGCTATTACTGACGTTTAAACATCTAACATTATCTGTACATGGTATTCTTACGCATCTATCTAAATAATTTCTTAATATCTCCTTAGGAATACCTGTACTTTCCTTACCAAATATTAAATAAATATTCTTATCTTTATCACTAAAATCAAATTCACTATGAGCTTTTTTCCCATATCTTGTAAAGAAGTAGTACTCCCCTTTATTTTTATCTAAAAAATCTTGAAAATCATCATATAAAATATAATCTACTTTATCAATATAATTAACTCCACTTCTTTTAATGACACTAGATGATAATGCGAAACCTAAAGGTCTAATTAAATGTAACCTCGCATTTGTAGCTGCACAAGTACGCATAATATTTCCTGTATTTTCTGGTATTTCTGGCTCAAACAAAACTATATTAACCATTAATTTCACCATTATTATTAAAATTAATACTATCAACATACATCTTTAAAGATTCCATATCATAATTATTATTTTTAATACCATAGATATTTCTTAATTCACCATTATCAAATACCGCTATCACCGGAACATTACTAATACTTATATTATTTATCGTGTATTTACTATCCATCTCATTTTTTATTTTATTACTCTTTAATTCCTCGGTAATATCCATATATAGTAATTCTTTATCTATTTGTTTAGTTTTAAAAAGACTTTTAAACTGTTTCTCAAATTCTCTTATCTCACTATCTTCAAGTACTGATACATAAATAATCGCATTAGGGCTTTCCACTAAATAATCTTCAAGTTCATTATAATTTATAACTTCCATATATTTATTTAAAATTGGCCTATTTAACTTTGTTTCATTATATGCATCAAACCATAAATAAAAGTAATAAATAAGCAACAAACTAAAAATTATTACTCCCGCCAAAATTAAATAATTTTTCTTTGGTATTACTCTAAGTTCTTCTTTCCTCATTTTTATCACCTATCACCTTAATTTTAACAATTAAAATTATTTTTGTAAATATCTTCCTCTTTAATTTATACAATATATTTGGTATAATATATACTGAAGTTACGGTGATTTTATGAAAAATATTTTTGGTATTACTTTTGATGATTTAGAAACATATTTTATTAATAATGGTGATAAAAAATTTAGAGCTACTCAAATATATGAATTTCTATATAAAAAAAGAGTATTTGATTTAGATAAAATGAATAATATTCCTAACACAACTAAAGATAATTTAAAATATGATTTTGACTTTTCATTCATTAAAATAATTAAAAAACAAGTAGATACCGATGTTAAAAAATATCTTTTTGAACTTGCTGATGGTAATCGTATTGAATCAGTATTAATGTTTCACGACTATGGTACTAGTTTGTGTGTATCTAGTCAAGTTGGTTGCAATATGGGCTGTGCCTTCTGTGAAAGCGGTAGACTTAAAAAAGTTAGAAACCTAGAAACTTATGAAATTGTTGAACAATTATTACTTATTGAAAGAGATGCTAACGTTAAAATTAGTCATGTTGTCGTTATGGGTATTGGCGAACCGTTTGATAATTATGATAATGTCATGAATTTTATCAGAATTATTACCTCAAATAAAGGCATAAATATGGGTTCTAGACATATTACCGTATCCACTTGTGGCGTTATTCCTGGTATCATAAGATTTATGAATGATTTTGATCAAGTAAACTTAGCAATTTCTTTGCATGCCCCAAATGATATGATTAGAAATACCATTATGCCAATTAGCAAAGCTTATGTATTATCAGAACTTATGGATACCATTAAACTATATATTGAAAAAACTAATCGTCGTGTCACTTTCGAGTATATTATGTTAGATGGTATCAATGATTCAAAAGAAAATGCTGAAGAATTAGCAAAATTACTTAAAGGAATGAATTGTTACGTCAATTTAATTCCTTATAATGAAACTGAAAACATTGCCTTCAAGCGCTCAAAAAAAGTGCAAATTTTAGCATTTTATGATATACTTAAGAAGAATAATATCGCTGTTACCATCAGACGCGAATTTGGTGGTAAAGTTGATGCTGCTTGTGGACAACTAAGAGCCAAAACGTTTTAGGAGGTTTTATATGCAGACATTTTACTGTAGTGATCCAGGGAAAGTAAGATCACATAATGAAGATAGTGTTATTATTATTAATAATGAAAGAAATGAATACATTTTAGCAGTCGCTGATGGTATGGGTGGACATAAAGCTGGTGAAGTGGCCTCAGCCATAGCCACAAATTATATTAGAGAAAGCTTTAATACCTTAGAAACAATGGGAACCAAAGAAGAAGCAATAGACTGGTTACGAATGATTGTCAAGGAAATAAATGATAAAATATTCGAATATGCCGATAAAAACCCAGAAAGTAAAGGACTCGGCACAACCCTAGTTATTGCTATCAAAACAAATGACTATATCCTTTATGGTAATATTGGTGATTCTTCTGGATATGTCATTAAAAATAATACCTTGCATAAAGTTACCAAGGACCATACCTACGTAGGAATGCTTTTAACGAATGGAAGACTAACTGAAGAAACAGCCAAAAATCATCCTGGTAAAAATCTATTAACTAGAGCACTAGGTGCCAATAATCCAATTGAAATAGACATCTTCGATGTTGATACTTCAGTAAAAGGTTTATTCTTATGCAGCGATGGTCTTACCAATATGGTTATGGACGAACAAATTGAAAAAATCTTAAATAGCAAACTACCAATTGAAGAAGTTGTTACTAAATTAATCAAAAAGGCTAATCTCCGCGGAGGTACCGACAACATCTCAATTGCTTATTTAAAAAAAGAAAGTGGTGATGAGTAATGTTATCAAAGGGGCAAAAAATTAACAATCGTTATGAAATTGTTAAATCTATTGGCGAGGGTGGTATGGCAAATGTCTACCTAGCAAATGACACTATTTTAGATCGCAAGGTTGCCGTCAAAGTGTTACGTGGTGATTTATCAGGTGATGATAAATTCATTCGTCGTTTTCAACGTGAAGCATTAGCTGTTTCAAATCTATCTCATCCAAATATCGTCGAAGTGTACGATGTTGGCGAAGAAGACGGAGAACACTATATTGTTATGGAATATATTGAAGGAAAAACTCTAAAACAACTACTTAAAAAACGTGAATCATTGACATTAACTGAAGTTATTGATATTATGACTCAATTAACTGATGGTATTGCACATGCACATGAATCTTATATCATTCATCGCGATATTAAACCACAAAATATCATGATCGAAGATGATGGTCGTATAAAAATTACTGATTTTGGAATTGCTATGGCCTTAAATGCCACCCAATTAACTCAAACAAATTCAGTTATGGGTAGTGTTCATTATTTACCACCTGAACAAGCTAGTGGTAAAAGTGCATCCATTAAAAGTGACATTTATTCATTAGGAATTATGATGTATGAGCTTTTAACTGGAAGCGTGCCATTTAAAGGTGATAATGCCGTAGAAATTGCTCTAAAGCACATGAAAGATAAAATTCCAAGTATTAGAAAGCAAGATCCATCTATTCCACAATCTGTTGAAAATATCATTTTAAAAGCAGCAGCTAAAAATCCACGCAATAGATATGATAGTGCTAAAGAAATGCACGAAGATTTACTACATTGTCTTGAAGAAGAACATGCTAACGATAAAAAAATCACTTTTGAATATCCAGAAAATGACATCGATAGCGATGCTCCAATAGTAACTCCTGTTGCTAAAAAGAAAGTTGAAAAACCAAAAAAGCAAGAAGTATCAGAAGATACTGAAGAATTAGTTAAAGAAATTGAACCTGAAGATATTGAAGAAGACGAAGATGAAGATGATGATGGTTTTGAAGAACCAAAAAAAAGAAATACCCTAATTATCATTTTAGCATCATTCTTCTTACTATTACTTATTGCTGCCGGCGTCTTCTGGCTCCTTACAACGCGTGAAATTGAGGATGTTACTGTTCCTTCAGTTATTGGCTTAACAACTGATGAAGCTATTGAAAAATTAACTAAAGAAGGATTTACCTATACAACAGAACAACAAAATAGTGATACTGTTGAAGAAGGAAAAGTAATTAAAACCGTACCAAAAGCTGGTAGTACAAGGAAAAAAGGTGAAACAATTACAATAGTGGAATCAATTGGTGGTGATTACCATTACCTTGAGGACTATACTGGTAAAAACTATAGTGAAGTGAAAGCCAAACTTGAATTATATGGCATTAACGTCCTAATTGAAAAGAAAGACGTTGAAGATAAAGAAAAATATAAAGGAAAAGAAAATATTATTATTGATCAAAAACCAAAATTTGAGAAGGATAAAGATAAAGAATTGATCGAAGAAGGCGATACAATTACCCTATATGTTCCAAATATCGTCAATGAATATCCAGATATGGTTGGTGAAGGATGGAGTTTATCTGATGTTATGGCCTTTGCTAAGCAATACAAACTAAATGTTTTAGTTGTCGATAAAGAAGGAACAACTATTCCTGAAGTAAAACATAGTGATTTTTCATCTAGTACTGTTATTGAACAATCAAGACCTAAAGGCGATGCTATTATTGAAGGAATTACTCTTAAAGTAAAAGTAAATGGTACTTACGAAGCACCAAAACCAAATACTGAAGAAGAGACTAACGAATAAGGAGGATTATGAAAGGACGCATCATAAAAAATATTAGCAATGATTATACTATCGATGCTAATAATAAACTATATACTTGTAAACCACGTGGTAAATTTCGTATAAAAAATGCCACTCCACTTGTTGGTGATATTGTTACTTTTGATGAAATAAATAATTATATTACCGACATTGAACCAAGAAAAAATGAATTAATAAGACCAAGTATTGCCAATATTGATGCGGCCGTCATTGTTACTAGTGTTAAAAAACCTGATTTTGATTCTTACCTACTAGATAAAACACTAACAATCATTTCTTATAACAACATTAATCCTATTATTTACTTTACAAAATTAGATTTACTTAATGAAAATGAATTAAATAATATTAATGAATATATTGAATATTATCAAAAAATTGGCTATCAAGTAGCCACTAAATCAGATCAATTATTAAAACTAATAAAAAATAAAACTATTGTTTTTACAGGTCAAAGTGGAGCGGGCAAATCAACCTTATTAAATAAAATTGCTCCTCACTTAGAACTTAAAACTGATGAAATTTCTATGGCTTTAGGTAGAGGAAAACATACAACTAGACACACCGAATTATACAATATTAATAATACTTATATTGCTGATACTCCTGGGTTTTCTAAAATTGATTTTTATGGTATGAGCGATATTGATATTCGTGATAATATGAAGGAAATGTTTGATAACCTTGAACATTGCAAATATGCTGATTGTATGCATATAAAAGAAGATAATTGCTATGTTATAAAACTAGTAAGTGAAGGTAAAATTCTTGCTAGTAGATATAATAATTACAAGAGTTTTATTGGGAAGTGATTATATGATTAAAATAGCTACATCTATTTTGTCTTTAACGCCGAGCGAAAGAATAACAAGTATTAAAAAATTAAATAAAACTACTACTGATTATATTCACATCGATGTTATGGATAACAAATTTGTACCTAACTATCAGTTGCCTGTTGAAGAAGTTAATATGCTAAGTAAATATGCAACCAAACCATTTGATATTCACCTAATGGTAGAAGATCCCGAATCATTTATTAATGCATTAATGTTTAATAATATTGATGCTATTACCATTCATCTTGAAATAAAAAAAAGTATTCATAAATTAATTAAATTAATTAAATCCCATGGATATAAAGTAGGATTAGCTATCAAGCCAAAAACCAAACTTTCTCTTTTAAAAGAGTATATAAATGATATTGATAAAATTATTGTTATGAGTGTCGAACCAGGATATGGCGGACAGACATTTATTGAAACTACTCCCAATAGAATTAATGAAATAAAATCACTTCGAAATGATATCACAATTGAAGTTGATGGTGGTATCAATAATACTACTATTAAAAACCTCAAAAATAATACTGATATTGCCGTTGTTGGAACCTATATTACAAACAATGAAAATTATCAAAAAGCAATTAATAATTTAAAAAAATAGTTGCTTTTTTTTGTTTTAAAAATGTATTACCTAACCATAATATTCATAGAATATTTAGAAAGGTGATATAATGATTAGCAATTTTAATGATGAAGCACAAGAAATAATGATCAAAGCTAAATTAGAAATGTTAGAGTTAAGACACCCTTATGTTGGAACAGAGCATTTAGTTCTAGCTATTCTTCACTCTAATAATGAAATAACAGAAAAACTAACTAAATATAATCTAACCTATACTCGCTTTAAAAATGAAATTATAAATATCATTGGTAAAGGTAGTAAAAAAAGTGAATTTTTTTTACATACCCCACTTCTAAAGAAAGTTATTGAAAATGCCATTATGGATAGCAAAGATAACAATAATGGCATTGTCACTATTAACCACCTCTTTGCTGCATTATTAGATATTGGTGAAGGAATTGCTATCCGTATATTTATAGGTATGAATTTAGATTTAGAAGAAATGTATGATGAATTTGCTGAAAAACTATATAATACTAAGAATAGAACTAAAAAACTATTAATTGAAGAATTAGGAATTAACTTAAATGAACGCGTAAAAAAACACGATATTGATCCCGTAATTGGACGCGAAAAAGAAATACATATTTTAGAAGAAATACTATGCCGAAGAACCAAAAATAACCCTTTACTAATTGGTGAACCTGGTGTTGGCAAAACAGCAATTGTCGAAGGCTTAGCTACCTTGATAGAAAACGGTGATGTTCCAGATAAATTAGCAAATAAAAAGATTATCTCACTCGATATGGCTACAGCTGTTGCTGGAACAAAATATCGTGGTGAATTTGAAGAAAGAATAAAAAAGATCTTAAATGAAATTGAAGAACACGAAGAAATAATTTTGTTTATTGATGAAATTCACACCTTAATTGGAGCTGGTGGTGCTGAAGGAGCAATCGATGCTTCTAATATTTTAAAGCCTGCACTTGCAAGAGGTAAAATTAGATGTATCGGAGCCACCACCAATGATGAATATAAAAAACATTTTGAAAATGATAAAGCTTTAGCTAGGCGTTTTCAAACAATTAATATATCTGAACCAACTATAGAACAAACAAAAAATATTCTTTGCCATTTAAAACCAATTTATGAAACATATCACAATGTTAAAATAACAGACAAAGTAATTGATGATATTATTACCCTCTCAGAAAAATATCTATATGATCGTTTTAGGCCAGATAAACAAATTGACATTTTAGATGAAGTTTCTAGTAAAGTAGGAATTAGTAAATCTTATAGTATTGTTAAAACTAATGCCAAATTAAAAGAAATAAGAGACAAAAAAGCATTATATATAAAAGAAAACAATATTAAAAAAGCGTATGAATATAAAATTAAAGAGACAGAGCAAAATAAAAAAATATCAAATAATAAAAAAACAATTTCAGTGACAACTAGCGATATTGCCAATATCATAAGTAGTAAAACTAATATTCCAATTTATGAAATATTAAAAGATAATAAAAAAACAATCAACGAAATTGAAGACTACCTCAAAGCAAATATAGTAGGTCAAGATGAAGCCATCAAGAAAATAATGAACATTACCAAAAGAATTAAATTAGGATTTAAAGATCACAAATGCTTATCTTTACTATTTGTTGGTAGTGCTGGTATTGGTAAAACTAAATTGGCATCACTGTACGGAGATATCATGTCAAAGCAAAAAACAATTAAAATTGATATGTCAGAATATAGTGATAGTTTTTCAATCAGTAAATTTATGGGCTCTTCCCCAGGGTATATAGGATATGATAACAATAAATACGTTTTAAGTGAAATAAAAGATAATCCAAACGCCACTATTATATTTGATGAAATTGACAAAGCTCATCCTAAAATGCTTGATCTAATATGTCAAATACTGGATGAAGGTAAAATTAAAGACGCTAAAAATAATATTATTAACTTTTACAACAATATAATCATTATGATTACTAGTATTGAAAATTGCAAACAACATCTTGGTTTTAAGGAAGAAGATAATGATAACAGTAAATTACTAGATATATTTAATAAATCATTTATTAATCGGATTGACGATATCATATATTTTAATAATCTAAGCAAAGATGATATTAAGATTATTACTAATAAAGAAATTAAAAGAATCAAAGAAAAATACTATAATATCAACATTAATATAAACGATAATGTCATTGATGAGTTGATTGCAGAAAGCAAATACAATGAATATGGAGCGAGAAATATATCAAAAATTATTAATAATCACATTGAAAATATCATTGTTGATGGCCTTATTAATAACCAAAAACACATAATTATTGATTCCATTTTTTCAAAGTAAGTGATATAATACTTACTGGTGATTAGTTATGACCGAATCATATTATAAATTATGCCTGCAGGAATTAGAAAAATTAAAAAATAGACCACATATATTACTACACAGTTGTTGCGCACCATGCAGTTCATGGGTAATAACTTTTTTAACAAAATACTTTGATATTACTATTTTATATTATAATCCTAATATCTCACCAATTGAAGAATATGAAAAAAGAAAAGCAGAACAAATTAGACTAATTAATGAAATTGAACACGAAGGGAAAATTGATATTATTGATTGTGATTATGATAACGATATATATGAATCGAGAATAAAAGGCTATGAAAAATGTCAAGAACGTGGTGAAAGATGTACCATTTGCTTTAACTTAAGATTAGAAAAATCAGCAATGATTGCCAAAGAAAATAATTTTGATTATTTTTGTTCCACCTTAACTGTAAGCCCTTATAAAAATGCTAAATTAATCAACGAAATTGGTGCTGAACTAGGTAAAAAATATCAAGTAAAATGGTTATATTCAGATTTTAAAAAGAACGATGGCTATAAAAAATCAATTGAATTATCAAAGCAATATAACCTATATCGTCAAGATTATTGTGGCTGTATATATTCAAAAAGGAAAAATGTTTTAGATTAAAAAAAAGGAATCATAATTCCTTTTTTATTATTTCAATGAAAAATATTGGAAAGCCTCATATCCTAAAAAGATACAAGCTAATATAAAGAAGATAATTGCTATTGCCATAAAGAATTTATTATTAGCAAAACCTTTAGATCTTGTTAATTTTTTTACATCTTTTTGAACTGCAGTTTCCCCTAAAGGAGGAACAGGCTCTTCAACGCCAAATTCTCTTAATGAATTAACACCTTCTAAAGGAGCAGCAACTATTTTATCATCACTTACCTCATCAAGAGCTTTATTCAAATTACTCTCATTTGAACCATCAAAAAATAATTTATCAGCCGGTTGTTCCTCTGGTATAGTTGGGCTTAAATTTACTTCTGGAGTAACAGGTTCTAATACCGGTGGAGTAACTATTGGCACAGGTTGCTCAGGTAATACTTCTGCTGGTGTAGGTTCTTCTAACTTAGGAATATCAACACTTGCCACACTTTCTTCTACTTGTAATGGCTCTTCTTGTACTACAGGAGGTTCTACACTTACTGGAACATCAGGAACTGGAATTGTTATTGGTTCTGGTTCCTTAATAGGTTCAGGGTTTGGTTCAGCAAGTATTTTATCAATTGTTTCTTCTTTTGGAATTTCAAATAATGGTTCTTCCTTTTTTTCTTCTACAACAGTTGGTGGAACTACTTCTGGTTCTGAAATCTCATTAGTTGGTTCCTCTTTTGGTACTTCTACGGCTGGTATCTCCAACTCTGTAGGTTCTAGCTTAGATTCTTCATTAACTTTCAATTCCTCTGGAATTTCTAATTCATCTGTTGTCTTCTGTATTTCCTCTTCCTTAGGTTCCTCAACTGGAGGTTCTAAATTTAATTCAGGCATTTCCATCATTAATGCATCTTCAATATTACTAGTTTCGGGTTCAACAATAGGTTCTATAACTTTTGTTTCTTCTAAATCTTCCTTTTTAACATCAGGAATATTATAGAAATCCTTAAATACCTTACTAAGTGCTTTCGTAGGTGATATTACATATGTTTCAGAAACATTAATATTTTGTTCCTTATTGAATAAAACATCTACTATTTTAATTTTATTTCCACCAGGTAATTCAACTTCACTATCAGCATAATCTTTCTCATTTCTCAATGCATAAGTTACTAGATCTTTTACCATTTCAAAGATTTTAGCTCTTTCATACTTATCTTCAATATTTACCATTGTTGAAGTCTTATCGTTATTATCGACTAATTTAGAAACAAGCACATTATCTTGTTCATTATTACGTGGAATTACATACACAACATATTTTGCGCCATCAGCAACGAACCCTAATGCCACTTGCGCATCTCTAACTATATTATTTTCATCTCTTGTTACAAGATTTCTACTTTCCATATTTCCTCCTACTAAGTAGTCATTCCTACTCTCCTACTATTAAAACAAGTATACCATATTATTTCCATATATTCAACAGTTTTTTCATTTTTTAACATTCGGTTAAATTTTAAAAAATTTAATATTTACATAAATTAGACAAAAAAAGCAACTATTGTCTAGTCGCCTTTTCATTTAATTCTTTTACTAAAACCAATTTCTTTTCATTCATTTTCTTTTGCTCTAAAGCTCGTTTTTTCATCATTTCTATCTTAATTTTATTACCAAGAATCTTGTTTTCCATGTCATTAATTTTATGCATGATATCACGATATTGCAAAAAATCACCTTGATATTTCTTAAATTGATCATTATATTTCATTTTTAAACGAACGATATCTTCAAGTGTTGCATCGACAATTGATGATGTTCCTTCCAAATCACTAATAGCATTATTAATAATACTTGTATAATCCATTGCCTCATATACCATTGTATGCGTTTCTTTCCATTCTAATTTACGATACAAATTTTTAATTAAATTACCTGTAATTAATGTTTCAGTAGCAATTGAAGGGATTATTCCTTTTAAAGGACTTACCATAAGTAAACCGAAATACTTGAAAGTATTCATAAATAATTTATTAAATCCCACTAAATGATAATCTACACGCTCATAAGAATCTATTTTACTAACTGTATTGTCAATTTCTTTTAGTATCTCATTTTGATTATTTATAAATAATTCATAATTACTATTTACTGCTTGAACACTATACACATCCCTTTTTAATTTGTCAAAATCAATATCTCTTTCCTTTAATTTTTCTAACTCTTCTTCCTTTTTGTCTTCAAAATTAACCATTTTATCCTGTAAATCATCAATTTTCAAATAAAGATATTTATATACATCTAATAATTTATAATCTTCGCTTATGGACTTTAGTTCATTATTACCACATAAATCCTTTAGTTCAATTATCTTATCAACCAAATCATCATTATCAATTTCAAGCAAATATTCAAAATCATAATTATCTTTCAAAAAGTCATATTTTTCCTTTAATTTATCTATTTTACATAACATACTTTTTACATGATCTAATTCTTCCTGACATTCTTTTAAAACTCTACTTTCACCATTTACCTCACTAAGTATATAAAGTTCACTTTGAAGTATTTCCATTTCATTAACAATTTTAATTAGATCTTTTTTTATTAAATTAATGATACTTTTCTCTAATTCTTTTATTCTATTATCGGTTATATTAACATTATTAGTATTGTCTTTTTTTGTACCTACATTTTGCTTATTCTTTATATTATCTATTGAAATACTACTAATTAACTGACGCTTTTGCTGCTTATTTATTTTATTGTTATCTCTATCATTATCTACATAATTATACGTTTTTTGATTTATTGCCTTATTCTCATTCTTTTTAAGATCACTAATTTCATGTTTTTTTAAAACATTAATTTGCTTTGGTTCATCAGTATTTAAAGGGCTATGGATAGAAACATCTTTTTTTGTTTCATTCACCATATTACCATAAACTAGTCCTGGAACAGCTGCCACTACTTTTAAAAAGTTTGTATATATTTTACCACTATCTTCAAATTCTATTTTTTCATTATGAACATCTTTTTTTCTTTTTCTAAAAAATAGAATTCTCTTTAATCTTTCACTAAATTTTCCCTTGTTACCGATAGCCATATCATCACCTCAAACTATGATTATTATATCATAGATAAGAAAAACGACCAATATTTTGGTCGTTTAATTAATCTAAGAATTTTTCTTCAAGCACTTCTGCTGGCTCATCATCAAAGAATTCCTTCTCTAATGTATAACCAATATCCATATATTCTTTAGCACCAGTACCTGCAGGTATTAGTTTACCAATAATAACGTTTTCTTTTAAGCCGTGTAAATGATCAACTTTTCCTTTAACAGCAGCTTCAGTAAGAATACGTGTTGTTTCTTGGAATGATGCAGATGCAAGGAATGAATCAGTTTGTAAACTTGATTTTGTAATACCAAGTAAAATTGGTTGACCAATTGCTGGTTTCTTTCCTTGTAAAATTACATCTCTATTACCTTCAGCAAACTTGTTAATTGAAACAACAGTGCTTGGTAAGAAGTTAGTATCTCCAGCATCCATGATTCTAATTTGTGAAATCATTCTTCTAGCAATAAGTTCAACGTGTTTATCATTAATATCAACACCTTG
>JAEEGL012174625.1_pt1 | contig 32048 bp, 28 predicted proteins | sample 9134231 | NCBI WGS metagenome assembly JAEEGL01 (sample SAMN16246548, study PRJNA631951) | gut metagenome | biome: gut microbiome; feature: rumen; material: fiber-attached | host: Bos | place: Iran: Karaj | collected 2018-10 | reverse complement strand
GTGTGGGTCTGGCCGGAATCGCTCTGGGCGCCGATCTCGTTCACGCAGGCGTATCTCGAATCGCAGGGCAAGGATCCCGAAAGCTATCAGGATTACTGGTGCAGCAAGGATGCGACCGTGTATCAGTTCATCGGGCAGGATAATATCTATTTCTACGGCATCGCAGAGCCTGCCATGTGGATGGCGCAGCAGTCTGCCGCGGAAAAGACCGCAATCCCGCCGGAGGGTGAACTGCAAATGCCGGTCATCGTTGCGAACCACCACATTCTGTTCCTTGATAAGAAAGCATCCAGCTCCGGTGCAGTCAAGCCGCCGATGGCGGACGATCTGCTCAATTACTATACCCCGGAACAGCTGCGCATGCACTGGCTCGGTTTGGGCCTCGGACAGCGTTCCGTCAGCTTTATGCCGAAGCCCTATAACCCCGACGCCGATCCGAACGAGCAGGATCCGGTCATCAAGGACGGCCTGCTGCTCTCGAATGTCTACAACCGCATCATCCGTACTGCGTTCTATACCGCGCAGAAGGTGACGGACGGCATTCTTCCGGATTTGCAGCCGGAGGAGAAATTCCTCGCAGAAGCGAAAAAAGCGGTGCTTGAATATGAGCGCCACATGTCAAAATTTGCATTCCACCAGTGTACCTATGTACTGGACGGCTATATCCGCAATGCCAGCAAGTACATGGCAAAGGCACTGAAGCCCGACGAACAGACCCGCGAGGAAACCTTGCAGGTGCTCAGCAATCTGTTTTATATGATCCGCATTGCGGGTGTCCTGCTGCACCCGATGGCGCCGATCGGCACCGAAAAGCTGCGGGAATACTTGCAGGTTGACGAGCGCATCTGGTCGTGGGATACGATTCTGGAACCGGTCAGTTATTTCACGGGTGCTGACCACAAGCTGAAATTCCTGCCGCCGCGCACGGACTTCTTCACGCGGCATGAATCACAGTTTGCATCCGCAGAGGACGACGAATAAAAAAACTCCCCGCGAAAGCGGGGAGCAGATATGCTCAAAGCAGCATCTCAATGTAACCGGTTTCAATTTCCGGAGAACCGGAACTGGATACATTGGTTCTGAACAGGAACACGAGAAGCACGGACAGCAGAATCAACGCAGCGGGAATCACCACAAAAATGATGATAAGCCACTTGATGATTTTGCGGGTGCGGTTGTTTTTGATGACCAGCTGCTCGTTGATCTTCATCAGCTGTTCCGCGATTTCATTGCGCTGACCGGGTGCATCGTCTTCGGATTCCGCAGGCAGCGCCCCGAGCAGCCGGCTGACCGGCACCTCAAAGACGTCCGCGATCTGCACGAGTATTTCGGCATCCGGCACGGAAAGTCCCTTCTCCCATTTGGAAACGGTCTGACGGACGACATGGACTTTGGATGCAAGCTCCTCTTGTGAGAAACCTTTTTCTTTCCGCAGCATTTTCAGATTTTCATTCAGCATAGTAAACAGCTCCTTTCGTCGGCAGGTCTTTTGCCTGTCCCTGATGCGAGTATAGCACAAAACACGCCGTTGCGCAAGCAATGCAAAGTTACATGTGCGTAAATACGTGCTTTTCAAATGATATGCGCCGGAAAGTAACAAGTGCGCCATACAATAAAATTCCCTGAGCACTTTATAATACAAAAGCACCCCGGAAACCGGAGTGCTAGATTGGTACGCCTGATGCGATTCGAGCGGAGAGCCTCCGCAGGCGATTCGACACGCAATCCCCCAAGCACTTCAAATATAAAAGCACCCCGGAAACCGGAGTGCTCGATTGGTACACCTGATGCGATCCGAGCGGAGAGCCTCCGCAGGCGATTCGACACGCAATCCCCCAAGCACTTCAAATATAAAAGCACCCCGGGAACCGGAGTGCTAGATTGGTACGCCTGATGCGATTCGAACGCACGACCTTCAGAGTCGGAGTCTGACACTCTATCCAGCTGAGCTACAGGCGCTTATTCATGAGTACAGTCCTTATTATACCAGAAATCAGAAATTTTTGCAACCCCTTTTTTCAATTTTTGTGCAGGAAAATTTCTTTTTCCGGTTCCTGCAAATAATTCCGCGAAAGGAATGCAAAGAATGCATACAGACATCATTGAAAAAAACCGTTCTGTTTATGTTGTCGTCACAAGAACGGATACCGGCGTCGCACGCGCAATCCGCATACTATCCAGAATGCCGTATTCGCATGTGTCGCTTTCGGCAGATGCCTCCCTGAATGAACTGTACAGCTTCTGCCGCAATTATACACCCATTCCGCTGCCCGCCACATTCAACACCGAGCAGATCGGCGTCGGAACCCTCGGGAAATTTTCCTTTATCCCTTGCGAAATCTACGAAATTCCGCTGACAGAACCGCAGTATGAACACTTTGAACATATGATCGAGCATTTTCAGGAATGCCGCAAGGCGTATTCTTACAGCATTATCGGACTTCTGCGCGTGCGCCTGCAAATTGAAAGCGAATTGCAGACAAAATTCGTCTGCTCCCAGTTTGTAGCCTACGTGCTGGAGGAGTGCGGTGTCACGCTGGATAAACCGCCCTGCCTGTATTCGCCCGACGATCTGCGCTATCTGCCGGATGCCAAGCTGATTTACCGCGGCGAGCTGAACCAATACTATCAGGAACAGAATGACAAGGCATTTTCCTACATGCCGCTGATCCATTCGGCTGTCTGATCCGCGGCACGGTCTGCAAATAATATGATCTGCACGAGCAGCTTCCCCATACAGGGCGGAAGCTGCTCGGCTGCTTTCTCAACAGCAGCGCGCTCCGGTGTTGAAAATGAAAACTGCCACGCACCCCCGCCCAGCGAAACCGTATAGACCGGCCTGCATTCGGGCAGCGCCTGCCTTGTGACCTGCGCCATGACCGGCTGTCCGCCGTAGAGCGTGCGGCGGGTTCTCTGCGCAGCTTTCAGCATGCCGCAGCCGAGCGTCATCACGGATAAATACCCGAACGCCGCCATGAACGCGGCTTTTTTCATGCGTCGTTTCATACGGAGCCTCCAATCAGACAAATATCAGGTACATGATAATAAAGGATTCCGCGTCACTGCGCAGCCATCTCCCTGATTGCCGCGCTGAGCGCCTGACCGGTCAGGGTTCCCGCATAGCGTGCCTCCTCCAGCGTGTTCCCCTGCGAGCCGACCTCAATCAGCAGGCTGCCGTCCGTCAGATCCTGATTGTATTTCCGGTAATCAAACAGAATCGGCCGCGTCAGCCCGGGAAACATGCTTTCGGCAGTTTCCTGAAAGCGGCTCGCAAGATGAAAATTCCTGCGGTAATCCGGCATCCCCATGGTGCCGTCATCGCAGCCGGAGATAATCATAATCTGCGCGGACTGCTTTCCGTCAATCTCCGCAACCGGTGCAACCACCGTTTTGCCATCCGAGATCGCATCCCGGTGAATGTCCAGCGCAATGCAGACGGAAGGATACTCTGCAAGAATCTCCCGGACAGTCATGGCGCTGTTGCTGTAACTGCCCGTCCAGACCGGAAAATCGTGAATCTCCCGCGCATGCACAACCCCGATTCCCGCAGCAGACAGCTGTTCCGCGATTGCATCCCCGACCGCAACCATGTTCTTATCCGGCTCCGTCGTGCGGAAATTGAAGCTGTCGTCATAATGCCCGGTTTTCTCCGGCATATAGCTTTCCGTCGTGTGCGTGTGATAAATCAGCACCATGGGCGAACCGTCCGTTTTCAGCGGCAGCTCCGGCATGATTTTACTCTCCGCCAGCAAATCGGCATTGCTCCATGCTGTGCTGTTGCGGACCTGTCCGCCGCCCGGCAGCGTAAAAAACAGATTGCCGGACTGCGGCCCGAAATGCCGGTCAACGATCTCTCCGCCGCTGCCGGTATCCAGCTGCTGATACAGCCGGGAATACCACATCGCTTTGGAACCGTCTGATTCAATGTTGATGATTTCCGCGGCAAACTCCGGCTGCGGGGATTCCGCCGCAGGTGCAAGCAGAAGCGGCTGCGTCACGGAACCGCTGTCCTCCGGCGGTGCGGTGGTTTCTGCTTCCGGCACAGCGGATTCCTCCGCTTCCGGCTGCCTGCCGATCGTAACCGCCTCCATGACCGGAACCGCACGCCTGCCCGCAAGCAGGACTGCACCTGTCCCGCAGAGCAGAATCACCCGTTTGACCGTTTCGTTCATGCATCTCTCTCCTTTCCAGTATGTCCGTTCGCTACATTCCTATGCAGCAGAAAAATAAAATAGCACACGGTTGCATTTTTCCCGGAAATGTGTTAAAATAAAATCACAAGACATCTTCAAAGGAGGACATGATTTATGAAAATCAGAAAGCATACTGCATTGCTGGCGACGATTCTGCTGACAGCATCCTGCACCGTCACGGCGCTGCCCGCAGGCTATTCCGTCTGTGCCGAGGAGCAGGCGGAAACAAAAAGCTGGCAGGACTTCCAATACACCGAACAGGACGGCTGCATCACCATCACCGGCGTGACGTTTTCCGTCAATGATGCGCGCACGTCCCTCACGGTTCCCGCACAGATCGACGGAAAGCCGGTCACGGAAATCGGAAAAGAAGCATTTACGGCCGAAGCCTGCGTAGAGCTCACGGAGATCCATCTGCCGGATTCGCTGAAAAAAATCAACAGCAATGCGTTTTACGGCTGCTTCAGTCTGCGGTCGCTCACTCTGCCGGACGGTCTGGAAACCATCGGCACAGGTGCGTTTATGCGCTGCACGATTGAAAGCATCAGCATTCCGGATTCCGTAAAGGAGATCGGACCATATGCATTCAACTACTGCAAAAAACTGAAAGAGATCAAACTGCCGGAATCAGTTACGGAGATTCCGTTGAATGCGTTTATGAGCTGCGATGCACTGGAAAAGGCAGAGCTTTCTCCGAAGACAACGCGGATCGGACGCAATGCGTTCGGCGGCTGCAAATCGCTGAAAACCGTCAATATGCCCGATACGCTGGAATCGGTTTATACGGAGGCGCTGAAAGATACGCCGTGGCTTGCGGCAAAGAAAGCGGAAAATCCGCTTGTTTGCAGCGACGGCGGAGTATTCCTGATTGACGGCACTGCCTGCACGGGCGAGGTCAAAATCCCGGATACCGTGCAGCGGATCAACGAGCAGGCCTTCAACGAAAATGAAAATATCACAAGCGTGTATATTCCGGACAGCGTCACGGAAATCGGAATGGGTGCATTCTTTGCATGCACGGCACTGAAAACAGTCCGGATGCCTGAAAAGATCACCAAGATTTCGGATGCGCTGTTCAACAGATGCGGACTGGAAGAATTCACGGTTCCGGATTCCGTCAAAACAATCGGCATGGCCGCCTTTATGACCTGCAAATCGCTGCGCTCCGTGGTGATTCCGGACGGTGTCACAAAGATTGATACCGGTGCATTTCTGGAATGCGACGCTCTGGAAGAGCTCAGCATCCCGGCCAGTGTGACCGACATCAGCGTACAGATCGCCGGACGCACACCCTGGCTCAAAAAGCAGCACAAACAGAACGGCGCATTTGTCATCATCAATCAAAACCTGATTGACATTGCAGGCGTTTCCGGCACGGTTGTCATTCCGGACGGCGTCACACGAATCTGCGGCGGCGTCATTCTTGAGGACGAGAGCGAGGGTGTGACAGATATTATCGTTCCGCCTTCCGTGGAATACATCGGCCCGGGCGCATTCTATAACTGCACAGATCTGCATTCGATCACCGTCATGAATCCGGAATGCTACCTTTCCGATCCGGAATCAGACGAAAACAACACCTACGACGTCTGTATTTATAACGATAAATACACAGGGATGCTCCGCGGCACAGAGAATTCAACTTTGAAGCAGTACGCAGAAAAATACGAAATCAAATTTGATCTTGCAAGCCGGGGAGATGCGGACGGCGACTATGCGGTCAGCATCACGGACGCACAGCTTGTGCTGCGGGAGTATACAAACAGCATTGCGGGCAATCCGGGCACGTTCACGGATACGCAGAAGCAGGCGGCCGACGTCAACAACGACGGTGACGTCAGCGTGGACGACGCACAGCTGATTCTGAAATACTACGTCAACAATTCCGTCGCCGGCAACGTCATCACCTGGCAGGAGCTGATTTAAAGGTATCTCCGATGGATTCAGAATGGGATTCTTAAGGGCTAGTAGCCCTTAAGCGGGGGTATGGGGGCAGCGCCCCCATTTCCAATCCATCGGAGATACTTCTATACATACAAACAGAGGCGCTGATCAGACATCAGCGCCTCTGTTGTGCTTATTTCTTCTTGTTGAGCAGCTTCTTTTTCTGCTCGTTGAACTCCTCCTGCGTGAGGACGCCCTCATCGAGCAGCTCCTTGAGCTTGCGGATCTCGTCAGCGATCATATCAGAGGAAAGTGCCTCCTTGATCTCCTCCTTCGCCTGCTCCTCAACTGCCTTTTTATCAACAGCTTTCTTTTTCTTCACGGTTTCCGGCTCCGGATCATCCGTGAACGGCAGCTCATAGATGCCCTTCTTTTTGTTCTCGCGGATCATTGCAAGCACCTTGTTGTTCTTCTTGTCGTAGCGATAGAACAGCACGATGCAGAACAGACCGCAGACCAGCATGAACAGGCCGGCATTCAGTCCGGGCGGCGTATACTTCATCTTGACGGTATGCGTGCCCGGCGTCAGCTCAACACCGATCATCGCCTTGAACAGCGTGACAAACGGTGCATCGACAGCCTGATTGTCAACCGTTTCCGGATGCGTGTAGCGCTTGCCGTCCACCCAGACCTTCCAGCCCGGCTCCGCAGGAATCGAGGTCATCATGATCTCGTTGTCCTTTGCGGTGATGGTTCCGACGAGCGTTCTGCCGCCGTACTTGCTGAGCTTCCACTGAGATTCCTCTGCCCTGAGCGGCTTGATATCCTGCTCAAACAGATCGGAATGGAAGTGATAGAAGAAGAAGTCCTTGATGATGCAGTATTTTTCCTTTGTACCGGCGGAATCTGTCAGCAGCGTCATGCGGAGCTGGAGCTTCTGGCCGGCCGGGAATGTGCCCATATACAGAATGCGGTAATCATCGCCCTCAAAGTAAGAGCCGAGAGAGCTTGCAGAGGTACCGTCGGTGTTGAGCATGATATTCGGATCTTCGTTCCACTGATCCGTCATCCAGAGATTGACCTTGCTCTGGTTCTCCGTCTTAAAGAACAGGTAGAGCGGCTCCTCAGTTTCGGTTTGCAGGAACAGATCCACGGTCGGATCCGCTGCGTGGGAATTGGTATCGGCAGGATCCCAGCCGGATTCACGGAATCTTCTCTGTTCGCCGTATGCGTCCTCATAGCACTGATTCAGACGCGGATTCGTCAGACCCATCTCCATCATCTCATCGGTGAGCGTCACAGCAATCGGCGTATAATATTTGTGCCAGTCATCAAAGCCGCCGCCTGCGGTGAAGGTCGTGTTGCCGGAAATGGTGGAAAGCAGAATATTCTGACTGTTGAACGGGTTGTCATTTCCGAATGCATTGACGCGGAGAATATCCTTGCTGACCATGTAGCCGATGTTCAGCGCATTCGGATTCTTGAACACGTCAACGACCATATCCGTTTCCGACTGCGACATTGCATGATCCTGATAGATCCGCTCATACGCCGCGCCGATATCGGAATTGACGCCCTTTTTCAGCACGTTCTTGTTTGCATCGCCCTTGTCAAAGACATACTTGATGCCGAGCACGCTGTCTGCAAGCGGCGTATTGCCCTCATATCTGGAGAAATACGAGCTGGTCGTATAGCCCATGGTTTCGATGAAGGTCAGGATTTTTGCGTTCATGACGGAGCTGGAATGCGTGATGCCGCGCAGACCGAAGCCCGCGTTATCGTTGACGGTACGGACGTAGGTCTTTTCTGCTCTGTAAAAGCTGTCGTCATAATCGGTCAGCTTTGCGACCATGTCACGGCCGCTCTGAACATATTCGCGGTAGGATTTTCTGGAGGAATAGCAGACTTCCGTATGAATGTCTTCAAATTCACACTTTGCATTGTAGGTCAGCTCCGCGCCGACGACCGTCAGCATACAGACCGAAACCGTCAGATACAGTCCCTTGGAAAGATTCTTCTTGCTCATCAGCATGATGAAGATGCAGTAAACCGCCAGCAGCGCAATCGTGATCCAGATCGACTTGTAGGTATCGAGATACACAACGCCCTTCATGTTCAGATACTTCTTCTTGTCAATGATCATCAGCAGAATGAACATGACCGTGAAGCTGCCGCCGAGATATACCTTTTTAATGCTGGATGCATAGCGCAGCGTCATGGCGGCCATGCTCAGCATGATGAACGAGAAGATGAAGGAATAGCGGAACGGGAGCCAGTTCGGCATCTGTCCGCCGTGCCAGATCATGTCAATCGGTCTTGCGATCATGCAGATGAACATGAATACCGTCAGGAATGCATAGCCGACCTTTTTGTTCCACGGGATGCGCTTGTTCAGGAAGAACAGCGGCACGCAGAGGAACGCGAGCACGCCGCAGTAGATTTCCGGCTTGCCCTCGACGTTGACGGAGTTATCCTGATTGACACAGAACTGCGCAATGAATTCCAGCGGCGTGAACTGCCACTTCATCGACCAGTCCGGCTTGGTGAAATCGAACTTGCCGAGTGCCAGCGCATTGTAAACCGGCAGAATCATGAACGCTGCACATGCAACCGCAACCGCGGAAGCCAGCGCCATGCGGCCGAACACGACCGGAATCTCTTTGCGGTGCTTCGGTGCCAGAAATGCTTTGTCCGAACCGAAGCAGACATAGAAGAAGAAATAGATCGCGGAGAAGATGCAGCACATAAAGCCGATATAGAAGTTTGCAATGCACATCACCGCCAGCGGAATGATGAAATTCAGCTTTCTGCCGTCATCCACAAGGTACTCGATGCCGAGCACGATCAGCGGCAGGAAAACCAGACCGTCCAGCCACATCGGGTCGATTGTCTGGATAATGCCGTAAGCACACATGCCGAACATCGTGCCGAGCATGACGCCGAGCTCCGGCTTGACATGCTTTGCTTTTCTGACATAATAGCAGAACGTCACGGATGCCATGCCCAGCTTGCAGAGAATCATAATCAGCAGGGCGCCGAGCAGCATGGTGCGCGGCAGCAGAATCACGATCAGCGTAAAGGGACTGGCCAGATAATAGCCGATGACACCCTGATAGCCGCCGGACAGATTGCGCGACCAGTTATACAGAATGCTGCCGTCCCCGTGAAATGCATCGCGGATTGCTTCAAAATAGTAGACATACTGGCCGTTCAGGTCAAGACACAGCACGGAGTGCTCCCCGAACGGATACATTCCGAAGAATGCATATGCAATGTAGATCAGCGCAACCGGCAGCACAAATGCCGCAAGATAACACCAGTTGCGGGAAAGCCAGCCTTTGATCCCGCCGCCCTTTGCATTGACCGTTGCAGGGGTTTCCGGGACAGCCGCTGCTTTCTTTTTCGCTTTTGACATGAAATTCCTCCTTTTCCTTTGCCTGTTTATCCGCCCGTACACGAATAAAGTGCATACTCTATTATTATACATGATATTGCAGGATTTTACAAGAGGTTTTGCGAAAATTTTTTTGTCCCGCAGGCGCCGGAGGGCCGGTCAGAATGTCATTTCAGATAGCAAAAAACAGGGCTGAAGCCGTTTTATAAATATCCTTTGATTCCCCTGCTACCTTTTGTATAAACCGCCAATGATTCTACGAATCGCTTGAAATTATCTTCGCAATATGCTATACTATATGATGTATACGACTGCACGGAATACGGCGTTTTTGCCCGAAACTCCGCTCTTTTTTCGTGCAGAAACGGGAAGTAGTCAGTTAAATATAGAAACGAGGATGTGAACAGATTGAATTCCTTTGAAGAAGTGTTTGATGCTGTGAAGGCATACTGCACGCAGAACGGAAAAGTCGGTGATGTTGCAAAAAAGCTCTGGCTGGATACGCTGAAGCCTGCACGTCTGGAGGGAACAGACGCTGTTTTTTATTGCGCCTCCGAATTTCAGCGTTCCGTTGTCAACAATAACTATGCGCACCTGCTGGAGGAGGGCTTTGCGGAAACGCTCGGCTTTCCGGTCAAGCTGCGGCTGATCGTTCAGGACGGCACAGAGGATGCCGCCGATGCAGCCGAACAGGATCAGAAAACAGCGGACGCACTGGAAAAGACAGCGAATGACGGTGAGTATGCCTATACCTTCGATACATTTATCGTCGGCGGCTCAAACCAGTTTGCCTATGCGGCCTGCACCAGTATTGCCCGCGGCGACAACAACGGCAATACCTATAACCCGCTGTTTATCTACGGGCCGTCCGGGCTTGGCAAAACGCACCTTCTCACGGCAATCTCCCATGAAATGAAAAAACGCAATCCGGGGCTGAAAATCATCTACGTCACCGGCGAAACCTTCGCCAATGAGTTGATTGAAGCGATTCAGCAGAAAAAGGATACCACCAAATTCCATGAGAAGTACCGCAATGCGGACGTGCTGCTGGTCGATGACATCCAGTTCATCAGCGGCAAGGAATCCACGCAGGAGGAATTCTTCCATACCTTTAATATTCTCCACGCAGCCGGCAAGCAGATCGTTCTGACCTCTGACCGCCCGCCGCGTGACATCAAGATTCTGGAGGACCGGATCCGCACGCGCTTTGAATCCGGCCTGATTACGGACATTTCCATGCCGGACTTTGAAACCAGAGTCGCAATCATCCGCCGCAAGGCAGAGCTGCTCGATCTCAATATTCCGGATGACGTCGCGGAATTCATTGCGAACCGCCTGAAAACGAATATCCGTCAGCTGGAGGGCGCCGTCAAGCGTCTGAAGGCTCTGAAATCCCTTGCGGATTCCTCGCCGTCCATTTCCATGGCGCAGAGCGTCATCCGCGATATTCTGACGGACGAGCAGCCGACACCGGTTACGGTCGAGAACATCATTCAGGAGGTTTCCAACCTGTACGGCGTCACCGCGGAGGATATCCGCTCCAAGAAGCGCTCGCAGCAGATTTCCAACGCCCGCAAGGTCGCAATCTATCTGGTGCATGAGATTACTCAGATGACGCTGGCCTCCATCGGCGAGGAATTCGGCAACCGCGATCACTCTACTATTGTATATGCAGTCAAGTATGTCGAGAAAAATATGAAGAAGGATGCGAACCTCCGCGACGCGATCGAAACGATCACGAAAACGATCCGTGACGGTTCCGGAAAATAATCTCCCGGAGTTTTCCACTTCTTTGTGCATTTGACAGATTTTGACAGATCGTTGTCAAAAACGGTAAATTCAACCCAACGGAAAATATGACAAAACAGTGACAGGGAGCATTTGTTCGATTTTCAGAGTTTCAACAGCTGTTGAATGAAATGTTGAAAAACTGCCCTGTATTTGCGGGCATTTCTCGTTTTCCCACATTGTGATTGTGGAAAACCGGCCGATATACTCCGGGTATTCACAATTTCAACTAAGTTTTCAACATTCTCTCCCGCAGTTTCCACTTTTCAAACTGTTTCCTTTTTGTCATTTTCCGCTTTCCACTTTTCAAAAATCTTCCAACGCACCGCCGTGGAAATATTCTGCGGGTTCCCGCTGCGGGAACAGTCCGGTGGCGGCGGCATTTTCCGGAATCCCGGAACCGGCTCTCAACTTTTCCACATCCCCTACTGCGGCTTCTGATAAATACCTATTATCCGATACCGTTCCGGTGTGCGCTGCATGCATGTGCAATGTGCAAAAATGAGATGCCGAAAAACTGAAACCGAAAGGAATGATCCGAATGAAGATCACCTGCCAGAAAACAGATCTGTATGAAGTCCTGCCGAACGTCGCAAAAGCGACCAGCGTCAAAACACCGATGGAGGCGCTTGCGGCGATCCGTCTGCGTGCTGCCGGACAGGAGCTTGAGCTGACCGGATATGATCTGGAGCTCGGCATCCGCACACAGATTCCTGCTGCCGTGGAGGAGGAGGGCGTTCTGCTTGCAGACAGCCGCTTCTTCTCTGAGATCATCCGCAGAATGCCGGACGGCGTTCTCGTCATTGAAACAGACGAGCGTCTGAAAATCACAATTACCGGCGGCGGCACCTCCTGCCAGCTTGCAGGCATGAATGCAGAGGACTATCCTGAGCTGCCCGACGTGGAGCAGCAGCAGGGCGCGGTCATTCCGCAGAGTCTGCTGAAAAATATGATCGACCAGACAATCTATGCCGTTTCGCTCGATGAAACCAAGCCGATTTTTACCGGCGAGCTGATCGAGATGGCAGACGGCGTTCTCAATATTGTTGCACTGGATAATTACCGCATGGCACTGCGCACTGAACCGCTGCCGGATCAGGAATCCATGAAGTTTGTCGTTCCGGCAAAGGCGCTGCGCGAGATCCAGCATCTGCTCGGGGATGACGAAAAGAATGAGCATCCCTGTGTCATCCGTCTGGATCAGCACCATGCGATTTTTGAGGTCGGGCGCTATACGGTGTATACCAGACTGCTGGCCGGTGAGTTTATCAATTACCGCAGAAGCATTCCGGAGAATACCAGAACAGAGGTTCTGATGAACCGCCGCGACCTGATCGACAGCCTGGAGCGTTGCGGCTTACTGATTTCCGAGAAGAACAAGACGGCCGTCCGGTTCCAGTTTGAGGAGGACCGCGTAATGGTCAGCTGTCAGAATGTCGTCGGCAGCGTGGATGATCAGATCACCTGCGATCTGACCGGCGAGAAAATGGTCATCGGCTTCAACAACCGCTATCTGCTGGAGGCAGTCCGTGCCGTACAGGGCGACCGCGTGCGTCTGTTCCTGACGGCGGCAGACCGTGCCGTCAAGGTCATGGAGGCGGACGGCGACGGTTCCGTCGCGGTCATCATGCCGGTGCAGGTCAGAAAATAATCTGAGCGGAGAGGAAACGCAGGTCAAATGGAAGAGATCAGAATTCAGATCCGCACCCCGTTCATCAAGCTGGAACAGCTCATGAAGCTGGCCGGTCTGGTCGATACGGGCGGACTTGCAAAGGGCATCATTCAGGACGGCCATGTTCGGGTGAACGGCGAGGTCTGCACGATGCGCGGAAAAAAAATCCGGAACGGCGACACGGTCACGGTGGAAGGATATACCGTTACTGTGGATGCACCGCTTGAAGAAACAACATAAATGCGTGTATTATCGTTGGAGGCTGAGAGCTTCCGCAATCTGGAGCATGTGCGGATGCAGCCGCACCCGGATCTGAACCTGATCTTCGGGAACAATGCGCAGGGCAAGACGAATCTGCTGGAAGCGATCTGGAGCTGTACCGGCTGCCGGAGCTTCCGCGGTGCAAAGGAAAAGGATTTTATCCGCATGAAGTCTGCTGCCATGCATCTGAGGCTGCGATTCCGCGATTCCCGCAGAGAGCAGGAGATCCAGATGCATCTTGCCCGCGGTGAGGGCAGGCAGAAAAAAATTCTGCTGAACGGCGTGCCGCTGAAAGGCGGCAGCGGACTGTTCTCGCAGTTTCAGTGCGTGAGCTTTTCGCCGGATGACCGGGAGCTGATCCGCTCCGGGCCGGAAAAGCGCCGCGGCTTTATGGATCTCTGCGGATCGCAGCTGACACCGGCGATGCTCGGCTGTCTGCGGCGGTTCGATCAGCTGACGGCGCAGCGCAATGCCGTGCTGAAACAGATCCAGCTCGGAAAGGCGCGGGAACGGGATCTTGCGGACTGGGATCTGCAATTAGCTGCACACGGCAGCCTGCTGACCTGTCTGCGATATGCCTATATCCGGCAGCTTGCGGCGGTCTGCGAGCAGCTCTATGCGCGCATCACGGACGGGCAGGAAAAGCTGTCTGTCAAATACCGCTCCAATCTGTTCCGCAATTCGGAGATTCCCGAAAAGCCGACGTCGGAGATGCAGCAGTATTATTACGAACAACTGCGGAAATCCGCTGCGGATGACATCCGGCTGGGCTTTACCGCCAAGGGCGCAGGCAGAGATGATTTCTCCTGCAAGATCGGCGGGCTTTCCGTGCGGGATTTCGGCTCGCAGGGACAGCAGAAAAGCCTTGCTCTGGTTCTGAAGCTGGCACAGGCAGCGGTCTTTTATGAGAATAAGGACGAAACACCTGTGATTTTACTCGATGATGTCATGGGCGAGCTGGACGCGCAGCGTCAGCGGCTTGTGTATGATATTGTGCAGGATATGCAGATTTTTCTGACGACGCCGCAGCCCGAGGCTGTCGGGCAGGTGCCGGAGGGACATGCATATTTCATGGAAAACGGTGCATTGATACAGCAGTCCGGCACGGCGGAATGAAGCATTCTGCCGCGGACGTCAGGAGGCAGTATGTATATCCATCTCGGAGAGAGTATTTCGATCAATGACACGACGGTGATCGGCGTGTTTGATCTGGAGAATACCACAATCGGGCCGGATACGCGCATGTATCTGAACCGGCTGAAAAAAGAGGGCAGAGCCGTGGAGGTTTCTGCCGAGATGCCAAAGAGCTTTGTGGTCTGCATGGAAAACGGAAACGAGGTTGCATATATTTCCTCGATTTCGGTTGCTACGCTGAAAAAGCGCGCAAAGACGATGTTTTAAGCGATGCAGGCAGAAAAGGCTTCTGTTCTGAAATCACATCCGTGAAGCGGATGCATTCTTTGATGATATTGCATTGCGGCGCTGCCGTATATGCCGATAGATTCCCGCGGGAAGCTGCGGGGCGGGATCCCGTGACAGATCCGGCGAACAAACCGAAAGAGGAAGCGGGTAGGAGACTGAACATGGATAATGAAGAAATGCTGACACAGGTGCCTGTTGAGGGCGATTACGACGAAAATCAGATACAGGTGCTCGAAGGACTGGAGGCTGTCCGCAAGCGTCCCGGCATGTACATCGGTACGACGGGATCGGGCGGTCTGCATCATCTGGTCTATGAAATCGTGGACAACTCGATTGACGAGGCACTTGCGGGCTACTGCACCAAAATCACAGTTGAAATTCTGGAAGGCGACATCATCCGCGTCACGGACAATGGCAGAGGCATTCCGGTCGGTATGCACCCGAAGGAGAAAATCTCTGCGGCGACGGTCGTGTTTACGGTTCTGCACGCAGGCGGTAAATTCGGCGGCGGCGGTTATAAGGTCGCCGGCGGTCTGCACGGCGTCGGCGCGTCGGTTGTCAATGCGCTGTCCGAGTGGCTGGAGCTGACCGTCTGGGACGGCAAGCACAGCTGGTTCCAGCGGTTTGAGCGCGGCAAGTATGACAAAGAGCTGGAAATGACCGGCGACACCGACCGGCACGGCACATCCGTCACATTCAAGCCGGATGCGGAAATCTTTGAGGAAACAACCGTGTTCGATTATCAGGTGCTGCTCAAGAGAATGCGCGAGCAGGCGTTCCTGAATGCCGGACTGATGATTGAGATTGAGGACAAGCGGCATCCCGAGGAGAATCTCCATGAGGTGCTCTGCTATGAGGGCGGTATCCGCGAGTTCATCGAGCATATCCACAAAACGCGCGGCCTCGATCCGCTTTCCGAGCCGAAATCCAAGGACGGAAAACCCGGTACCAGCTGCGGCGTCATTTACTTCAATGGCAAAAAGGGCGACAACGCCGTCGAAATTGCAATGCAGTATAACGACAGCTACAACGAAGTCATTATGTCGTTTGCGAACAATGTCCATACCATTGACGGCGGCGTGCATGAGGTCGGCTTCCGCAATGCGCTGACCAAGACAATCAACGAGTACGGCAAGAAATTCGGTCTGCTCAAGGATGACAACAAGCTCATGGGCGAGGACGTCCGCGAAGGTCTGACCGCGATTATCTCGGTCAAGCTGACGGACTGCCAGTTTGAGAGCCAGACGAAGGTCAAGCTCGGAAACCCGGAGATCAAGCCGTTTGTCGAGCAGGTTGTCAGCGAAAAGCTGATGGATTATCTGGAGGAAAACCCGACGGTCGCCGCACTTATCTTCTCCAAGTCGCAGGCGGCACAGCGCGCAAGAGAGGCCGCGAAAAAGGCGAGAGAAACCGCAAGACGCAAGTCTGCGATGGAGAGCGCCTCGCTGCCGGGCAAGCTGGCGGACTGCTCCGAACGTGATATTGAATTCACGGAAATTTACATCGTCGAGGGTGATTCCGCAGGCGGCTCCGCGAAGGAAGGCCGTGACAGACGCTATCAGGCGATTCTGCCGCTGTGGGGCAAAATGCTCAACGTCGAGCGCGTGCGCATCGACAAGGTTTACGGCAACGACAAGCTCCAGCCGGTCGTGACGGCACTCGGCACCTCAATCGGTGAGGATTTTGATATTACAAAGCTCAGATACGGCAAGGTCATCATCATGGCCGATGCCGATGTGGACGGCTGCCACATCCGCACGCTGCTGCTGACGTTCTTCTTCCGCTTCATGCGGCCGCTGATCGAAAACGGCAATGTGTATATCGCACAGCCGCCGCTGTTCCGCGTATCCAAGGGAAAAACGCATAAATACGCGTTTTCCGACGAAGAACGCGACCAGTATATCGCGGAGCTCTCCGCGAACGGCGCAAAGGTCGAGGTACAGCGGTACAAGGGTCTTGGTGAGATGGATCCGGCACAGCTCTGGGAAACCACCATGGATCCGGAAACACGCACCATGATTCAGGTCAAGATGGAGGATGCGATGAAGGCCGACGAAATCTTCTCGATCCTCATGGGCGACAAGGTGCAGCCGCGCCGCGCGTTCATTGAAACCAATGCAAAATATGCAGTCAATCTGGATGTGTAATCCGGAAAATCTGAGAAAAAGGAAAAGGAACAATGGCAAAGGAAGAAAAGATCCTGACGGTCCGCAGCAAGCTGAATGACCGTGATTTTGAGGATGTGTTCAAGATTTATCTGGAAACAGAGCGCACCAAGGACAGAAGCATCGGCCTGATCGGCGGCGGTGCGCTGTGCCTTGTGTGTCTGATTCTGCTGCTGATTTTCCGCAACATGACCTTCATTTTCTACGCGCTCGGCTGCCTGATCGTGGCGGCTGCCTACTGGTTTGTGCCGGTCAACAAGAAGTTTATTGCGAACAACAAGCTGCAATTCGGCGAATGGCGCGAAACCTCGTTCTATCCGCACAGCATCACCGTCATGGAGATTTTTGAGGAGAACGAGAGCGAGAGCATGGACGAGGAGGAGATCGAGGAGGCAACGACGAAAATCTCCACCGTCAGCCTGACCGCTTACGAAAATGAACGCGGCTTTCTGTTTGCAGAAAGCAAGATCATCAACCAGTTTCTGTATATCCCGAAGCGCAGCCTGAAAAAGCAGGAGCTTGCGGATATTCAGGCATTTGCAAAAGAGCGCTGCTCCGGCGGCTATCACCTGATCGAAATGAAGTCCATGATCGAGGACGGCGAACAGGAACCGGAGGAGGACGAGAGCACTTCCCTGACGGAGGACGTCTGCAATCAATATTACGGCGCGAAGAAGCTGCATCTCTATGATGCAGACGGCCACCGTGTTGCAATGGACGAGGACGAGGCGGAGGAAGCGCTTGAGGAACTGGATGCCGAGGAAGACGAAGCACTTGAGGAGGCACATACCGAAGTGATGGATGTTCCCGACCTCGATGTTGAGGAGGAATGGGAACGCATCATCGCGGAGGACGCAGAGGAGCAGGATGCAGCGGAGGATACCGGGGATGAATAAATCAGGGAGACCGCTTCTGTCCCGCAGCTATCATATTCCGCTTTCCATGTTCGATGACGCGTTCCGCAGATTCCAGAAAAAGTTTGTATATCCGCAGAATATCTTTATTTCTGTGATTTTTCTTGCGATTGCCGGCGTATATGTTCACGCCGCAATCAAGGATAACACGCAGACGCTTGCATATCTGCTGATTGCGGCCTGTCTGGCGCTGGTGCTGGTGCGCTGGTACCGGACGTTCAAGCTGCGCCGCGCCGTACACGATGCACTGAAGGATGTCGAGCAGGACACCTATGAGCTGAATGTTTACGAGGACGGCATGGTCATCCGCACGAAGGATGCGCCGCAGCCGGAGGCCTCTGCTGAACCGGAACCTGCTGCGGAACCGGCGGCACGGGAGGAAAAGACCGGAAACGGTTTTCAGCAGCTGTTCCCGGAGGAGCCCGCACAGCGCGATCCGGTTCCGCCGACGGAGCTGCCGTTCGGCACGGGCATGAAGCTGCTGGAATTTCCGGAATACTTCATGGCCTATGTTGTAAAGCAGAATTTTTACGTGATTCCGAAAAAGGATTTCTCCGATGAAGAAATCGCGCAGCTGAAACAGCTCTTTCATCTCTGAGCATTTTTTCGCGGAGCCCGGCGGTGTTTCCCGGCTTCTGCGATCTGATACCGCAAACCGAAAAAGGAGGCAACAGCCTTGTACGATACCAGCAATGCAATCATGATCCGCCGCGACATTGAGGAGGAAATGCGCTCATCGTTTCTCGCGTATTCGATGTCCGTTATCACCTCGCGTGCGCTGCCGGATGTACGGGACGGACTGAAACCCGTACACCGCCGCATTCTGTATACGCTTTTTGAAAAGAGCCTGACGCCGGATAAGCCGTACCGTAAGTGTGCGGACATCGTCGGTTCCGTGCTCGGTGAATATCACCCGCACGGCGATGCATCCGTTTATATGGCGCTGGTGCGTCTAGCGCAGAGCTTCTCGATGCGCTATCCGCTGGTGGACGGTCACGGAAACTTCGGCTCCGTGGACGGCGACCCGCCTGCGGCTTACCGTTATACCGAAGCAAAGATGGCGAAAATGTCCGTCAACATGCTGACGGATATCCAGAAGGAAACGGTTGATTTCCAGTCGAACTACGATGACCGTCTGAAAGAGCCGACTGTGCTTCCCGCAAGATTCCCGAATCTGCTGGTCAACGGCTCGGAGGGCATCGCGGTCGGTATGGCGTCCCATATCCCGCCGCACAATCTCGGAGAGGTCATTGACGGTCTGGATTATCTGATCGAAAATCCGGATGCGACGCTGGAACAGCTCATGACCTTCATCAAGGGGCCGGACTTCCCGACCGGCGGCATCATCATGGGCAGAGCCGGACTCCGCGCCGCCTATGCGACCGGCCGCGGCAAGCTGACTGTCCGTTCCAAAACCGAGATCACCGAGATCAAGAACCGTCAGTGCATCATCGTCACGGAGATTCCGTACATGGTCAACAAGGCGGAGCTGATCAAATCAATCGCGGAGCTGGCAAAGGACAAGCGCGTGGACGGCATTCACGACATCCGCGACGAATCCGGCAGAGAAGAAAAAATCCGCATCTGCATTGAGCTGAAAAAGGACGCAAATGCGAATCTTGTGCTCAATCAGCTGTTCCGTTATACGCAGCTTCAGGATACCTACGGCGTCATCAATCTGGCGCTGGTCAACGGCATTCCGAAGGAGCTGACGCTGAAAGAGATTCTCCAGTATTATCTCGATCATCAGATCGACGTCGTGCAGCGCGCGTGCAGATTTGATCTGCGCAAGGCAAGAGAGCGTGCCCATATTTTGCAGGGCTTTGTCGTGGCGCTGGACTTCATCGACGAGGTCGTCGAGATCCTGCGCTCGTCCAAGACCATTCCGGAGGGCAAGCAGCGCCTGATCGAGCGCTTTGCAGAGGTCGATCTGCATACGCTGCTCGATGATCCGGCATACCGCGAGGCAATGGGCAGCGCGGTTGATCCGTCCGAAAAGGAATACGGCGTCATCGGTCTGTCCGATGCACAGGCAGACGCGATTGTGCAGATGCGCCTCGGTCAGCTGACCGGTCTGGAGCGCGACAAAATCCTCAATGAGGTGCTGACGCTCTGCGCAAAAATCAACGATCTGCGCGATATTCTGGCGCACAGAGAGCGCGTGCTCGGCATCATCCGCGAGGATCTGGAGGAGATTCGCGGCAAGTTCGGCGACGAGCGCCGCACCCAGATCGAGAGCATCAGCGGGGAAATGGATATTGAGGACCTGATCCCGGTTGAGGACTGTGTTGTCACATACACGAACTTCGGCTATATCAAGCGCGTGCCGCTGGCTGTGTATAAGTCGCAGCGCCGCGGCGGCAGAGGCGTCACCGGCATGAAGCAGCGCGAGGAGGACTTCGTTTCTGAGATGTTCGTCGGCTCCAGCCATGACCATGTGCTGTTCTTCACGAACAAGGGCATCATGTTCGATCTCAAATGCTATGAGGTTCCCATGGGCGGCAAGGATTCCAAGGGCACGAACATTGTCAATATGCTGCCGCTTGCCGAAAACGAAAAAATCGCGGCAATGATGAAGGTCAGCGAGTTCAATGACGAGAGCTATATCGTGATCGTCACAAAGAACGGCAAGATCAAGCGCACGCCGCTGCCTGCATACAAGAATGTCCGCAAAAACGGCCTGATTGCAATCAAGCTGGAGGCGGGCGACGAGATTGAGGGCGTCCGCATCACCAGCGGTCAGGATCAGCTCTTTGTCGCAACCAGGGACGGCATGGCCATCCGCGTCGATGAAAACTGCATCCGTCCGCAGGGCAGAAGCGCACACGGCGTCCGCATCATGAAGCTGCGCGGCGATGACGAGATTGTTTCCATGGCGCGTGTCCGCGAAGGCGCAACGCTGCTGACCGTCACGGACAAGGGCTTCGGCAAGCGCTCGGATATTGAGAGCTATCCGCTCCGGAACCGCGGCGGCTTCGGCATCACGAATTACAAGCCGGACGACGAGCGCGGCAAGGTCTGCGGCATCAAGGTCGTGGACGAAACAGACGATATTATGATGATTTCCAGCGACGGCATCATCATCCGCATCCGCACGAGTGATATCCGCATCATGGGCAGAATCGCAAAGGGCGTCCGCGTGATGCGCGTATCTGAGGACGGCAGAGTGATGTCCTTCACGCGTACCGAGCATGAGGAAGATGCGGAAATCACCGAGGTCGAGCAGCTCTCCGAAGAGGAGCTGAAGGCGCAGGAGGCGGAGGCCGCCGCGGAGGAAACCGCAGAGGCCGCACAGCCCGAGGAGCCCGCAGAGCCGGACGATGACGCTGCCGAAGCGGAGGATGAGGCTGAGGAGTAAGCAGCCATGGAAAAGATGAAGCGCATCCTGAAAAAATGCCTGATTCTGCTGATTTTTCCGGTGCATGTCATCATCACGCTGCTCAGAGATTTTGAGCCCGGATACCTTGTGCTTATGATTCTGCTGATGCTGTTTGCAGATTTTGTTCTCTCAGCTCTGCAAATGGAGCTGTTCACTTCCAGGCGGAACAGTATCCGTGTATTTGCCGCGGATTATCTGCCGTATCTGCTGGAAAAATGTGCGATCATTGCTGTGGAATGGCTGATTATGCATTTTGCAGTCGGAGAACAGGGTGACCTGTACAGCGAGGAATTCGGCATCTGGATTCTCTTTGGCTGCGCCCTGATTACGATGCTGGCGAGCGCGCTGGTCACGTTTGCGGCAGGCGCAGCGCGAACCATGATGTATCACGATGAAAAGAGGTAACTGTCATGACAAATGCGGAAATTCTGACGCATATTGACCACACCGTTCTGAAACAGGATGCAAAGTGGGAGGATATTGCGCAAATCTGTGAAGAAGCGCTGCAATATCACACCGCATCGGTCTGCATCCCGTCCTACTATGTCGCGCGTGCAAAAGCGCAGTTTCCGGCGCTGAATGTCTGCACGGTCATCGGCTTCCCGCTCGGCTATCAGCCGGCCTCAGTCAAGGCCTATGAGGCGGCGGACGCCGTTTCCGACGGCGCGGATGAGATTGATATGGTTATCAACGTATCTGCGCTGAAAAACGGCGAAGATGACGTGGTGCTGGATGAGATCAGAGCCGTCCGCAAGGCCTGCGACGGACAGATCCTGAAAGTGATCATCGAAACCTGCTGCCTGACAGAGGACGAGAAGATCCGCTGCTGCAAGCTGGTGACAGAGGGCGGCGCGGATTATATCAAGACCTCGACGGGCTTCGGCAGTGCGGGCGCACAGCTGGAGGATATTGCGCTGTTCAGAGCACACATCGGAGAAAACGTAAAGATCAAGGCGGCAGGCGGCATCCGCACGCGCGAGCAGATGGAGGCATTTCTCGATGCAGGCTGTGACCGCATCGGATGCAGCGCGGCGAGAATTCTGTTTGACGAAGCATGACGGAGCTGCTGTCCGGCTACGATCAAAGCACGCAGATGCTGATGTTCCGCGTCTATGCTGAACCGCTGCCCGATACCGGAAGGCGGATAAAGCATCAAGATGCGCATTTTGCCGCGCTCGATCTGCTCGGGGCGGCGCTGGCAGAGGACTTCGGCGTTTCCCATGCGGTAATCCGGCGCAAGGGGCTCGGAAAACCGCAGCTGATGCATGATTTTCTGCATATCAATATCTCGCACTGCAAGGGGCTTGCAGCCGCAGCGGTCGGGCGGATGCCGCTCGGCGTCGATGCGGAGGGGCCAAGAACGGTGCGGGATTCGCTGCTGGAAAAGGTCTGTACGGCGGAGGAAGCTGCGCAGATCCGGGCAGCGGATGACAAAAGCCGCATGTTTGCGCGCTTCTGGACGCTGAAAGAGGCCTATGCAAAATATACCGGCAAGGGCATCGGGCTGGATTTTTCACAGCTCGGCTTTGCGTTTTCCGATGCGGGCACGGTGACGTTCCGGCATCCGGAATCACAGCAGGTACGTTTTTTTCAACTGCCGGTCACGGCGGATGTGACCGTGTCGCTCTGCATCCGGAGAGAGCAGGCGATGCACATTGTCTGTCCCGCAGCGGACAGGCTTCTGACAAGCGAACCGTGAGAGAATGATCTCTGTTTATAACGATCCTGCCGGATCATATCAAGGGGGAGAGCTTTATGCTGTCGATTGATTTGCGCGGCAATCTTGCCGTCATCACCGGTGCGTCCGGGATGCTCGGCCGGGTGATGGCGCGGACATTTGCGGACTGCGGTGCCGATCTGGTGCTGCATTATTACCGCAACAAGGAGGAGGCTGACCTGCTCGCGGGCGAGCTGCGCCGCAAAACCGGCCGCAGAGTCATGACCGTACAGGCGGACATCACCTCGGAGGAGGATGTCGCGCGCATGAAAAACGATGTGATTGCGAAGTTCGGCGTGCCGGATATCCTTGTTCACAATGCGGTTGTGCAGTACGAGCGCAAATCCGTGCTGGAACAGCCGCTCGAGGATTTCAACAGTCAGTTTGATTCCTGCGTGATGCAGACTGTGCTGATGACCAAGGCCTTTGTGCCGGAGATGATTGCACGCGGAAACGGCGGGCGCATCGTTGTCATCAACACGGAATGTGCGTCGCTCGCGGAGCCGGATTTCGGTGCCTATGTCGCGGGCAAGCGCGGTCTGGACGGACTGGTGCGCGTGCTCGCAAAGGAATTGGGGCCGCATCAGATCACGGTCAATCAGGTCGCACCGGGCTGGACGGTCACGGAAAACGACCGCCGCGACCATACCGAAGCACAGCCGGATTACGAAAAGACCGTGCCGCTCGGACGGCGCGGAACTGACGAGGAAATTGCGCAGATGTGTGCATTTCTGGCGTCCCCGCTCGCATCGTTCACGACCGGTGCCTATATTCCGGTTTCCGGCGGCAGAGTGATGCCTGCAATCTGAAAAGTGTCTCCGACGGATCGGAAATGCGGGCTCTGCCCTCAAAATCCCGCTTAAAGGACACTGTCCTTTAAGAATCCCGTTTTGGAAATAATATGAAAAAAGACGATAAACGAAATTCAGTTTGATGAAAGCAGTCTTTTTGTTCTTTTGTTGTCTTGTCATTCTGATCATCGGATTTCTGTTCCCTGCTTTTTATACGAAAACGGTGCATGATCATGTTTATATGGCAAATGCGCTGACACCTTCTGTATACTGGGGTGCTATCATCCATAACGGTCAGATTGATTATATTTGTTCGTCTGAAAAAATTCTCACTGAGAAAGATATGAAGTACTATCAATTTGAAGAACAGGTCAGCCTTTCATCATTTTGGAATGTGTGTTCCATAGGTTTTTACAGTATATCAGAAAACCGGCCGCACGACATAATATGAGCGCGAATGGAGTGCGTGGAATTTTTCAATAAAAGGAGAATGAATATGCGTTACATGCTTTGTTATGCAGTCAAAATCAACTCTCCGAAGATCGAAACGGAGTATTTTGACTCGTTTGCGGATGCTGTCATGAAGTACACCGTTCTGTGCAGCAACTGCCGCGACGTTGTCCTTGCTGATCTGGAAAAGGAAACGGTCATCCGGCATTTTTCGCACCGCGTCAACGGTGCCAATCTTTCGATTACCAATTTTTAAGGAGGATACCAATGAGTACCAACAGCTACGAATCCCCGTTCTGTACCCGTTATGCGAGCAAGGAGATGCAGTATCTCTTTTCCGCAGACAAGAAGTTTTCCACATGGCGCCGCCTGTGGGTTGCACTTGCAAGAGCAGAACATGAGCTGGGACTGAACGTCACCGCGGAGCAGGTCGCGGAACTGGAAGCGCATATCAATGATATTGATTATGAGGCTGCCGCAAAGCGCGAAAAGGAATGTCGCCATGACGTCATGTCCCATGTTTATGCCTACGGCCTCTGTTGCCCGAATGCAAAGGGCATCATCCACCTCGGCGCAACCTCCTGCTATGTCGGCGACAATACCGACATCATCATCATGCGCGATGCGTTAAAGCTCGTCCGCACAAAGCTGGTGACGGTGCTCGGCAATCTCGCAAAATTTGCAGACGAGTGGAAGGCACAGCCCTGCCTTGCATATACGCACTGCCAGCCCGCACAGCTGACGACCGTCGGCAAGCGCGCGACGCTCTGGATGAATGAGCTGCTGATGGATCTGGAGGAGCTGGATTTCCAGCTCGGCAGAATGAAGCTGCTCGGCTCCAAGGGTACGACCGGTACGCAGGCCTCCTTTATGGAGCTGTTCCGCGGCGACGGCGCAAAGATCCGCGCAATGGAGCAGAAGATTGCTGTTGAAATGGGCTTTGCAGCGGATGCAGTCGTTCCGGTTTCCGGACAGACCTATTCCCGCAAGGTGGACGCGCAGGTTCTGAACGTGCTCTCCGGCATTGCACAGAGCGCGATGAAATTTGCAAACGATCTGCGCCTGCTCCAGTCCTTCAAGGAGATGGAGGAGCCGTTTGAGGCCGGTCAGATCGGTTCATCTGCAATGGCGTATAAGCGCAATCCGATGCGCAGCGAGCGCATCACCGCGCTGGCGCGTTATCTGATTACCGATACGCTGAACCCGGCATTCACGGCAGGTACGCAGTGGTTTGAGCGCACGCTGGACGATTCCGCGAACAAGCGCATTGCGGTTGCGGAGGGCTTCTTAGCGGCAGACGCAATCCTGAATATTATGATGAACGTCACGTCCGGCATGGTCGTGTATCCGGCGGTCATCCGGCAGCGTGTGATGAACGAGCTGCCCTTCATGGCGACCGAAAACGTCATTATGGATGCAGCGGCAGCGGGCGGCGACCGTCAGGAGCTGCATGAGCATATCCGCGTGCATTCGATGGCAGCGGGTGCGGAGGTCAAGCAGAAAGGTCTGAAAAACGACCTCTGCGAGCGCATCGTCAATGATCCGATCTTCGGCGTGACTGCGGAGGAGCTGGAGAGCAGGCTCGATCCGGCAAACTATACCGGCAGAAGCGTGCAGCAGGTTGAGGAGTTCCTCGCGGAGTTTATACAGCCTGTGCTCAGCGGTGCGGAATCCGCCGCGGACGTCGAGCTGACAGTATAAGGTATCTCCGGCAGATTCGGAATGGGGCTCTGTCCCAAACCCCGCCAAAGGGCGGGGAGCCCCCGCGGGCATTGATCGAAAGCCTGCCGGATTCGCAGAAAGCTGACATCGGCTTTCTACAAAAAGTTTGCAGATACCTGATTCCGGAAATCTGCAAAATGAACCATACAGGCATCAAAAATTTACGGAATCCCTTGACAATTCAGCAGAAATGCACTATAATAGGAATTACTTGTCGGCATAAGCGACTGCTATGCCCGATTAGTTCAAAAAACAAGGAGGCTTGGCAGTGAAGAGCAAGAAATCCGTCTTTTTCATCGTATTTTTTCTGATCCTTGCGTTCGCGGCTTCAACCGTGTTCGGCGTCAGAAATCAGTACGGTGATGTGACAACCCGGTATATCAAGGGTCTGGAGGACATCCGTCTGGGCATTGATATTCAGGGCGGCGTCGATGTTACGTTCGCACCTGCGGACGGCGTGGACGCCTCCAAAGCACAGTTAGAGGCTGTTGAAAAGGTCATGAAAGACCGTCTGGTGAACCTCGGCATCAATGACTACGAGGTCTACACCGATGAGGGCAATGACAAGGTCATCGTCCGTTTCCCGTGGCAGAGCGGTGAGAAGAATTTCGACCCGACCGCAGCTGTCAAGGAGCTGGGCGATACCGCAAAGCTCCAGTTCCGCAAGGGTCTGGTTTATACGACCGATGTGGATGACAACGGCAATACGACGGTCATCCCGGGCGGCGGTGTTATCCTGGAGGGTACGGACGTTGAGGAGGCTTATGTTTCCGCTGCAACGGATAATTCCGGTGCTCGTACCGGCGATTACGCAGTTTCCCTCGTTCTGAAGGAAAGCGGCAAGAATGCGTTTGCTGAGGCAACCCAGGCTGCCATGAACGGCGATGCGGAATACCTCGACGTGAACGGTTCAAATGCAAATCATGTGATTTCGATCTGGATGGACACCAACTGCATTTCCTATCCGTCCGTCAATGCCGTCATCAGCGACGGTCATGCACAGATCACCGGTAATTTTGACTACGAGGGCGCAAAGGCACTCGCAGACAAGATCAACGGCGGTGCGCTGCCGTTCAATCTGACCACCGAATCCTACAAGACCATTTCCCCGAGCATGGGCTCCGGCGCACTGAAGATCATGATGATTTCCGGCGCCATCGCACTGGTTCTGATCATGATTTACATGATCGTGCTGTACCGTCTGCCGGGCTTTGTTGCTGCTGTTGCACTGCTCGGTCAGGTTGCAGGTACGCTGGCCGTTATCTCCGGTTGGTTCGCATTTGAGGATTCCAACACGCTGACCATTCCGGGTATTGCAGGTATTATCCTGGCAATCGGTATGGGCGTTGACTGTAACATCATCACCGGCGAGCGTATCAAGGAAGAGTTGAACACCGGCAAGTCGTTGGATGCTTCTCTGAAGTCCGCGTACAAGCGCTCCTTCACCTCGATCCTCGACGGCAACATGACCGTTATCATCGTTTCGATCATCCTGATGGGCGCATTCGGTGTGTCCTCGAGCTTCTTCGCAAAGATCCTTTCATTCCTGTTCCGCTGGTTCGGCGTTTCCACCGAGGGTACCATTTATGCATTCGGCTTCACGCTGCTGACCGGTGTTATCTTCAACTTTATCATGGGCGTTCTGGCTTCCCGTCTGATGCTGACCTCCCTCTCGAAGTTCAAATGCTTCCAGAACAGAAAGCTGTACGGAGGTGCTGAAAAATGAGTAAGTCAAACAAGAACAATAAGAACAACAATGTCCAGTCGATCCTTGATCAGGTGAAGGTGCGTGATTTTTACGGCAACCGTAAAAAGTTCTTCACGCTTTCCTCGATCCTGATGGTGCTGGTGCTGCTGAGCTGCTTTATCTTCGGCGTGCATGTTTCCATCGAGTTCAAGGGCGGCACAATCGCAACATACAGCTACACCGGTACGATTGATGAAGCAGAAGTTGCAAGAGTTGCAAAGGAATACCTCGGCACGGCTGTCAATGTGCAGACCGGTGAAACCTTCACCGGCGAAAAGGAGCAGTCCCTGACCCTTTCGTTCAGCATGAAGCAGGGCTTCACCGCTGACATGCAGGACACCCTTCTGAACAAGCTGAAGGACAATTTTGAGTCCAATGACATCAAATCTCTGGAAACGAATGACGTTGCTGCAAAGTCTGGTAAGCGCTTCCTGCTGAAGTGCTCCGTCGCTGCGATCTTCGCATCCATCGTCCTGATTCTTTACATCTCCTGGAGATTCAAGCGCATTTCCGGCTGGAGCGCCGGTGTGTTCGCAGTCGTCGCGTTGCTGCATGACCTTGTAATCGTATTCGGTACGTTCATCATCTGCGGCTTCGAGATCGACTCGAACTTCATGGCCGTCATCCTGACAATCCTCGGTTACTCCGTCAACGATACCATCGTCATTTACGACCGTATCCGTGAGAACCAGGGTATGCTTCCGGCAAACACCAAGCTGCCGGAGATGGTCAACATTTCCCTGAGCCAGACCATGCGCAGAACGATCCGTACTTCGATCACGACCATTACCGCCATGCTGATTGTCACAATCCTTGCAGCGGTCAACAACGTGACCTCGATCATGCGGTTCTCCATCCCGATGACTGTCGGTATGATCTCCGGCTGCTACTCCTCGCTGTGCCTCGCGCCGATGCTCTGGACTGCGTGGAAAACCCGTGAGAAGAAGGCTGCAAAGACCGAGGAATAAAGCGGAAAACCGCTGCGTTCCGGAGAATTATGCATACGAAAAAACAAAAAATAATCCGGAATTTTCCCCGTCCTTGTGGGAATTTCTGAAAATCAACGAAGCACCTTGCGTTTGCAGGGTGCTTCGTGTTATAATACGGATGTATAAAAGGTGAATGCTGCCGTATAAGGCGGATATTGACCGGAACCGCAACCGGAGAAGGAAACCATGATTGCAGCCGTTTCGACCGCATGTCTGTACCCGAAGCCGACGGAGGATGCACTGTATGATCTCTGTCTGCACGGCATCCAGACTATTGAAATTTTCCTGAATGCGCCGTCTGAGAGCAAGCCGGTTTACGCAAATGATCTGTGTGCGCTGCTCAAACGCTTCGGCGTGCGCTGCGCTGCGGTGCATCCGTGGACGGCGCCGCAAGAGGGCTTCATGCTCTTTTCCAATTACCCGCGCCGCTGCGCCGATTATCTGGACGAGGCAAAGCATGTCTTTGAGCTGATGCAGCGCGCCGGTGCAAAGTATTATATCATCCACGGGGCTTTTCCCGGCCGTGTGACGCCGGAGATCTACTGCGAGCGCTTTCACATGCTCTGTGAGGCGGCAAAGCCTTACGGCGTGACTGTGACGCAGGAGAACGTGCATAAATACGAGAGCCAGAGCATCCGCTTTCTGCGGGAGTTCTGCCGGATTCTCGGGGATGAGGCAAAGCTGACGCTCGATACCAAGCAGGCGGTGCGCGCCGGTATGGATATCGCGGAGGCGGTGCGTGCCGTCGGAAAGCATATCGTGCATGTGCATATCAGCGACCACGGCGGGCTCGGGGACTGTCTGCGCCTCGGAAAAGGACGCTTTCAGATTGCGCCGTTCCTGACTGCGCTGAAGCAGCAGGGCTTTGACGGCGCCGTCACGCTGGAGCTCTACCGCGAGGCCTTTGAGAGCACCGCAGAACTGGCTGAGGACTGGCAGAAGCTCAGCAGATTCATCAGAAATGCGGAGCAGGGTTGATCCCCCTGTTCTGTATCATAAAACAGAAAAAAGAAAAAACAGGAGATCACAAAACAGAAGGGAGTGTCCTCTATGCGTTGTCCGTTTTGCGGATTTGAGGATACGAAGGTCATTGATTCGCGCTCTGTGGAAGGAAAGAAAAAACGCCGCAGATGCTGCACCGCATGCGGCAGGCGCTTCACGACCTTTGAATGTGTGGAACGGCCGCTTCTCATGGTCGCCAAGCGGGACGGCACGCTGGAACCGTTCAACCGCAACAAGCTGATGGGCGGCATTTACAATTCCATCAAGAAAAGACCGGTCAAAATGGAGCAGGTCGCGGCGCTGGTCGATGAGATCGAGGCCGAGCTTGCCAATGAGATGGTCGCGGAGGTTTCTCCGGACCGGATCGGCTCCATGGTCATGGAGCGCCTGATCAAAATTGATCCGGTCGCCTATGTGCGCTTTGCGTCGGTGTATCTGCGCTTTTCCGATGCCGCCGATTTTATCAGAATCATCAGCGAAATGCAGGAAAAGGCAGAGCATCCCGTCAGCGGACAGGACGCATGACCTGCGTTTCCTCGTCATAGATCTGTGCGCCGGCGAGCGCATCCCCGCAGAGCAGCAGCTCCGCCTTGCAGTGTGCGGAACCGGCATTCTCCGCAGGATACAGATACCGCTTTGCGGCAAGGCCTGCGTATTGCTCCGGTGAAAGCCCCTGCTGATGCTGGAGCGCCAGCCATTGCTGACCGGCCGGTGTTTTCCACTCCGCCGGGATGCAGGTGTCGCTGACAGCAGGCGTTCCGAGCTGCCAACCGCGCAGCGTCAGCCAAGCCTCCCTTGCGGCGGCGTCCGGCAGAATGACGGCATCCTGCGGCGGCTTTGTATGTGCTTTTGCGGCGAACAGTCCTGCGATGAGCAGCAGAAGCAGCAGCAGAATTCCGGTGCGGAGAAACGGCTTGTTCGTTTTTCTCATACGGATCCCCCCTGACTGAATGTATGCATCCGCAGGCAGAGATATGTCCTGCGCAGAATGAAGATATATGAGATTAGACCGCTTTTTATCCGGACAGACCGCGCTCTCCCGCAGAGAACTGACCGCGCTGATCCGCAGCGGCGCCGTGACCGTCAACGGCACGGTGATCCGCAGGCCGGAAACGCCTGTTCAGCCCGAAACCGATGCGGTGACGCTGCGCGGCAGTCCCGTCACATACAGCACATCGCACTGGTTCCTGCTCCATAAGCCGGAGGGCGTCATTACCGCCGCCCGCGACCCGAAGCAGGAAACCGTGCTCGACCTGCTGCGCCCCGATGACCGTCTGCCGAAGCTGGCGCCCGTCGGGCGGCTCGATAAGGATACCTCCGGTCTGCTGCTCATCACCGATGACGGCGTGACCGCGCACAGAATGATCTCCCCGAAGCACCATGTCGCAAAGTATTATCTGGCGCGTCTGCGCGATCCGTTCCGGGCGGAATATGTCACATTGTTCCGTTCCGGGATCCGGCTCCGCGAGGGTGATTCGGAGGAGCAGTGTCAGCCCGCGGAATGCTGCGCAATCAGTCATGATCTGGCTGTTCTGGCGCTGCATGAGGGGAAGTATCATCAGGTGCGGCGCATGTTTGCGGCAGTCGGCAATCATGTTGAAAACCTGCTCCGCGTACAGGTCGGAATGCTGCGTTTGCCGCCTGAATTGCCCGAAAAATGCTATTTGCCAATTTTTAACAAAGATGTTGAATCTGCGTTGAAAAATTCAGATATTTCAGATGTCTGCGCGTTTTGCGATGCGCATTATTCGTCATATTGGATAAAGGAAAGGAAATAAGTTTGGTCAATAATCATCTTGACCGGACGCCGAAAATCTGGTATGATTGTATCAGCGGTTTTATGTGCAAGGACAGGTATGTCCTGCATGTGCCGTGCCGCTGGAAACTCGTTTCATTATGTATGCGGTCAGGCGCATACTTGCAGGATGAGATCGTCCGGATCGTCCGTCCGGTACCGTCGGCTCTGCATGGATAATTTTTTGATAATCACAGGAGGACATGAGAATGGCAAGTTTGTCTTTGCGGGGTATCTACAAGAAGTATCCCGGCGGCGTTGTCGCTGTATCCGATGTAAACCTCGAAATCCGCGACAAGGAATTCATCGTTCTGGTCGGCCCGTCCGGCTGCGGTAAGTCCACGACCCTGCGTATGATCGCAGGTCTGGAGGAAATCTCCGAGGGTGAGCTCTACATCGGCGACCGCCTGGTCAACGACATCGCACCGAAGGACCGCGATATCGCAATGGTGTTCCAGAACTACGCTCTTTATCCGCATATGACGGTTTTTGATAACATGGCATTCGGTCTGAAGCTCCGCAAGGTGCCGAAGGATGAGATCGCACGTAAGGTTGAAGAGGCTGCAAGAATCCTCGACCTGACTCCGCTGCTCAACCGTAAGCCGAAGGCAATGTCCGGCGGTCAGCGTCAGAGAGTTGCGCTGGGCCGTGCAATCGTCCGTAACCCGCAGGTCTTCCTGCTCGACGAGCCGCTGTCGAACCTCGACGCAAAGCTCCGTGCACAGATGAGAACCGAGATCTCCCTGCTTCACAAGCGTCTCGG
>JAEEGL010596774.1_pt1 | contig 32049 bp, 31 predicted proteins | sample 9134231 | NCBI WGS metagenome assembly JAEEGL01 (sample SAMN16246548, study PRJNA631951) | gut metagenome | biome: gut microbiome; feature: rumen; material: fiber-attached | host: Bos | place: Iran: Karaj | collected 2018-10 | reverse complement strand
TGAAAGTATATCTAAAAGAAAGTTACCAAAAAAAATCGGAAAAAGACGAGCCGGCGATCTTGCTGTTGTATGCGCAGATGCTTCTTTGGCATCAAATGAGTTAGGTTGGAAAGCCGAGCTCACGATAGAGGACGCCATAATAGACACCTTGAGATATTTGGGTAATCTCGAGTAGATTATGGTAAAATGGATGTATGAACATTCCAAATGTTTTATATCGTAAAAATCGAATTCTTTTGAAAGAGTTAACGAAGACTGACTTTAAGTTACGTTATCAAGGTTCGGTGTTGGGGTACCTATGGGCGCTCTTGAGGCCATTATTGATGTTCGCGATTCTATATGTGGTATTTGCCAAGTTACTTAGGTTTGGTGGCGATATTCCCCATTATCCAGTGTATCTACTGACCGGAACGGTATTATGGAGCTTCTTTACAGAGTGTACGACGCAAGGGATTCAAGCGATGGTACATCGTGGAGATTTGATTCGTAAGATTGCTTTTCCGAAATATATCGTAGTGGTTTCAACGACATTTACTGCGTTAATTAATTTAATGATTAATCTTGTGGTAGTTGTACTATTCGCGTTACTTAATGGAGTGACTCCAAGTTGGACTTGGCTACTAGTACCCGTGTTAGTGTTGGAGTTGTATTGTTTAGCGCTGGGGGTTTGCTTCTTACTAGGAGCAATCAACGTGAGGTTTCGCGATATTGCTTCGATTTGGGATGTATTGATTCAGGCGCTGTTTTATGCGGTGCCAATTATTTATCCGGTGACAATGGTGGCGAATTCAAGTACATTAGCTGCAAAAATAATCTTACTGAACCCGATTGCACAGGTAATCCAAGATGTGAGATATAGCTTAATTACGACGGAATCAATAACGGGATGGAACTTCTTGGGGAGTCCGATTTTAATGGCGGTGCCAGTTGCAATCGTAATGATAATATTGGTCTGGGGGTCTGTGCATTTTAGAAAACAATCTAAGTTCTTCGCGGAGGAGATTTAATGAAGCGTGAAATAGGTTTAAGGCGCGAAGTTATTGTTGATAACGATATTGCAATCGATGTAAAAAATTTACATAAAAACTTCAAATTACCGACCGAGAAAGCAGCGGGGCTAAAGCAAGCGATTTTTAATCGAATGCGAGGTGTGAAAGGCTATAAGAATCAGCGAGTGCTGAAGGGATTGGATTTTAGCATTAAGAAAGGCGAGTTCTTGGGGATTGTAGGGCGAAATGGCAGTGGTAAATCGACACTGCTGAAGATTTTAGCGGGCATTTATTATCCGAGTAAGGGCGAGGTAGTAGTTAACGGATCGTTAGTACCATTTATTGAACTAGGAGTGGGATTTAATCCGGAACTAACAGGACGCGAAAATGTTTATCTTAACGGAGCATTATTGGGCTTTTCTAATAGAGAAATGGACGCGATGTATGACGATATTTGGGAGTTTGCGGAATTGAAAGAATTTCAAGATCAAAAATTGAAAAATTATTCAAGTGGAATGCAGGTGCGGTTGGCGTTTTCGATTGCAATTCGAGCAAAGGGTGATATTTTGGTGCTAGATGAGGTGCTAGCAGTAGGAGATGCGGCGTTCCAGCAAAAATGTAATGATTACTTCGCTTCCTTGAAGGAACATGGGCAGACGATTATCCTCGTGACGCATTCGATGGATAATGTAAAAAAGTTTTGCACGCGCGCGATTATGATTGAGGATGGGAAGATTGTGGCAAATGGTGATCCGAAAGAAGTTTCTGAGAAATATTTGAACTTATTTAAATAAAAAACAGCTCCGTGAGGAGCTATTTTTTAATCATGACTTTCTAGGTAGCGTCTGAGCGCATCTTGCCATGTAGGGAGAGGCGTAAAGCCGTTTTCGATGAGCTTACTTTTATCGAGACGAGAGTTTTTAGGACGAGCGGCAATAGAAAGACCATATTCCTCGGTTGTAACAGGGATAACTTTAGAATTGATGCCGGCTTGCTTGAAGATTTCTTTAGTGAAATCTGCCCAGGAAATATATCCACCTTCGTTGGTAGCGTGATAGTAGCCGTATTTTTCGGTCTCAAGCATATCAACGAGGAGACGGGCAAGATCAGGACAATAAGTTGGGGTGCCGATTTGATCATTGACTACACGAACTTCGGGGTGTTCCTTACCAACGCGAAGCATGGTATCAACGAAGTTTTTGCCGTTTTGACCAAAGACCCAGGCGATGCGTACAATGAAATAATTGTCGATAGTACCAGAGACGGCAAGCTCGCCGCCGAGTTTAGTTTCTCCATAATAGTTGAGCGGGGCGTAATCTTTATCGTCGGGTTGCCAAGGCCGTTCACCTTGACCATTAAAGACGTAGTCTGTGGAAATATAAATCATTTTACTGCCTAGTTTTTTAGCCATGTTGGCAAGATTTTGAGTGCCGTCGACATTAACTTTTTTAACAACGGGTTTCATGTTTTCGTCTTCAGCACCGTCGACGTTAGTCCAGGCAGCGCAGTGGACAATGGCGTCGGGATGAAGTTTAGTGAGCGTTTTTTCAACATTATCTCGATCGGTGATGTCGAGAGCAACGACATCAAATTCGCCTTTGCCATCACCGGAGCGATCGGAACCAACAGCCTTGATTCCCCGTTTTTTTAATTCGAGCATAACGTCGCGGCCAAGTTGGCCAGAGACGCCTGTAACAAAAACTTGCATTTATTTGCCTCCGTACATTTTAGCATAGTAATTTTGATATTCACCCGAAATGATTTCCTGCCACCACTCTTTGTGAGAGAGATACCAATCAATGGTTTTTTCGATACCATCGGCAAATTTGGTATCAGGAAGCCAACCAAGCTCCTCGTGAATCTTAGTAGGGTCGATGGCGTAGCGGCGATCGTGACCCTTGCGATCTTCAACGAAAGTAATAAGCGATTCTGGTTTGTCGAGTTTTTTCAAGATAAGTTTGACGATGTCAATATTGGCCATTTCATTGTGGCCGCCAACGTTGTAAACCTCACCGATTTTACCGTTATGGATGATGAGATCTATAGCTTTACAGTGGTCTTCAACATAGAGCCAATCGCGAACGTTAAGGCCGTCGCCGTAGACTGGAAGAGGTTTATCGGCAAGAGCGTTGATAATCATAAGAGGAATGAGTTTTTCTGGGAAGTGGAAAGGGCCATAGTTGTTAGAGCAGCGAGAGATGGTTGCCGGAAATTTATAAGTACGACAATAAGCGAGGACGAGGAGATCTGCACTAGCCTTTGACGCTGAATACGGCGACGAAGCGTGAATCGGAGTCGTTTCCGTAAAGAATAGATCGGGGCGGTCAAGTGGTAAATCTCCATAAACCTCATCGGTAGATACTTGATGATATCGCGGGACGTTAAGTTCACGGCACACTTCCATAAGCGTCTGGGTGCCTTTAATATTTGTGTCGACAAATATTTCTGGGCCTTCAATCGAACGATCAACGTGCGACTCGGCTGCGAAGTTAATTACAATATCTGGCCTCGTTTCCTCGAAAAGCGTTTTAATCCCGTCGTGGTCACATATATTAAGTTTTTCAAAACGAAAGTTTGGATTCTTTAGGGCCTCTTTTAGTGTAGAGAGGTTACCGGCATACGTGAGGCAGTCAACGCATATAATTTTGTAGTCAGGATATTTATCTAACATGTAATAAACAAAATTACTACCAATAAACCCAGCCCCGCCAGTGACAATTATAGTTTTTTCCATTTAGCTTTCTCCTTTGAACGTAACTTTTGATTCGGCAAGCGGAGGGTGTTTGCCATCCTTTTCGCTCAACTTGTACTCAACATCTAACTTCGGCCAGTCAATAGCAACCGATGGATCATTGTATGGTAATCCGCCCTCGTCTTCTGGGTGGTAAAATTCGTCGCATTTATAGGCAAACTCAGCAGTCTCGGACAGAACGAGAAAGCCGTGAGCAAAACCTCGAGGAATTAAGAGCTGTTTTTTATTTTCCTCGGACAAAACGACGCCCACGTATTTTCCATAAGTATCTGATCCTTCACGTAAGTCGATAGCTACATCATACACTTCCCCCTTTAGAACGCGTACAAGCTTAGCCTGTGGGTATGTTTTTTGAAAGTGTAGACCTCGAAGAACGCCCTTAGTGGACGAAGACTGATTGTCTTGAACAAAAACATAGTTTAGCCCAGCGTTTCTAAAGTCTTGATCAGAATATGTTTCCATAAAATAGCCACGTTCGTCACCAAAAACTTTAGGCGTAATGACGTAAACGCCAGAGATTGGAGTTTTTTCAAAAGTAAGCATTAGTCTTTTAGCTTCCCTTCTGCGACGTTCTTGAGATGTTGACCATAGGTGGACTTACCGTATTTAGTAGCTGAATCGAGAAGTTCTTCTTTCGTAATCCACTTATTTCTGTAGGCAATTTCTTCAGGAGCGGATATTTCAACACCTTGGCGTTTTTGAATAACTCTTACAAAGTCTGAGGCGTCCGCAAGTGATTCCATAGTACCAGTATCGAGCCATGCAAAGCCACGACCAAGAAGTTGGACGTCGAGTTCGCCTTTGTTTAGATAGAATTCGTTTAAAGTGGTAATTTCTAACTCCCCGCGCCCAGAAGGCTTAACCTTCTTCGCTTTAGCCGAAACACCAGATGGGTAGAAGTACAGGCCAGTGACAGCATAGCTGGATTTTGGAACTTTTGGCTTCTCTTCGATTGAGATAGCATGCCAGTCCGAGTCAAATTCAACGACTCCAAAGCGTTCTGGATCATCAACGTAGTAGCCAAAAACGGTAGCACGTGAATATTTCTCAGCATTCTTAACGGCATTTTTAAGCGAGTCAACAAACCCTTCCCCGTAAAAGATGTTGTCGCCAAGCACCATGGCGCAGCTTTCTTCCCCAATAAACTCCTCGCCAAGAATAAATGCCTGAGCAAGACCATCCGGAGATGGTTGGACCTTATAGCTAAGTGTCAGACCGAATTTCGATCCGTCTCCGAGTAGCTTTACAAAGTTCGGAAGATCAGACGGAGTGGAGATGATTAAAATGTCACGTATCCCAGCAAGCATGAGGGTCGACAACGGATAATAAATCATTGGTTTATCATAAACAGGTAACATCTGTTTAGATATGGCTAACGTTAGTGGGTAAAGACGGGTCCCCGATCCGCCAGCTAAAATAATTCCTTTCATAAAACTCCTTTGAGGTAATTATACCATAGGAAGGCTATTTAGTCTTTGGGAGGAATAGAATCGCCGAAAGAACCTCGAGCATATAGGCAACGTTTTTAAAACCATGAATAGAAGACTTTCCGCCGTCACGTGCCTTCATGCGGACTGGCACTTCAGAAATCGCGCCACCGTTTTGGATTAATTCAGCAGTAGAGATAGGTTCTGGGTATTTTTCAGGATAGTGCTTGGCAAATAATTTGATTGTGGCACGGTTGACGGCCCTGAAGCCAGAAGTAGCGTCATAGATACGAAATCCAGTTTTAAGTTTAATAACTTGTGAGATGAGCTTAATGCCAATGCGACGGGCAAAGGACGATCGAAAGTTATCGTTTTTTGCATCCTTAGAAACAAACCGGCTACCAATGACTAGATCAGCAGTCCCCTCACGCAAGGGCGATATGATTTTTTCAACGAAAGCCACGTCGTGTTGGTTATCGCCATCAAACTGGACAGCGAATTCATATTTGTTCTTAAGCGCATATTTATATCCTGATTGTACAGCAAAACCGATACCGCGATTTTTAGGGTGAGATATATGAGGAATACTATTGTCAACCAGGACCTTCTCAGTGCCGTCCGTTGAACCGTCATTGATAACAATATAATCAAAAGAAGCTTTATGTTTATTATTGTAACGTTCTATAGACTGAATTGTCTTGTAGATATTGGCTTCTTCGTTATAGGCTGGAATTATAAGTAATGTTTTATGCATTTTTATAAGTTAGCTAAAAATATTTTAATTATGCCGGTAAGGTTAAAAATAATCAGATATATTATTATGTGGCGCATACGGATAGGTGATGAGCGATGGACCTTGGGGTGGTTATTATTAAGCATAAATGGGAGTAATGGTAAGAATGGTAAGAAATAACGTCCTTGCACGCCATCGATTATTGGAGCATCTACTGCCGTCCACTGAATATAGAGGCTTGTAAAAATGAGTATGCATATAATGCATGGGATTAGTATGAATACTGCACGTTCAAAAGGTTTAATCTTTAAGCGTTCAGTGTTTTGCGAGAGAATAAGCGTAGCAAATATCAAGCTTAGGTATAAGAATATGCTAGGAAGGTCAATGGCGAAATGACCAAGATTAAGGCCAAAACCAGATGTGAGATAGAAGGTCAAACGAGCATTAATGGTCTTGGCGATAATTAATAAGTAGCGGAGCGGATTAGCAGTTAAATGGGCTAGCTGAACTCCTGAATCAACATCAGCGAGAGCTGGATTTGCTAGATAGCGCGAACTGACAAGAAGCCATCCTAGATTTAGAGCAATAGTAACGGCTGCAATTGCGATGCCGTGAATCCATTTCATCTTTTTAGAGCCAAAACGCTCCGATGGAATAATGAAGTAAATAAGCAGCAAAGGGAGATAGACTATCTTACAAAACCCTATAACTATTGCGACTATATATAATAGTATCAATTCACAAATGGACATCTTCCCTTTTTCGGAGTAGGCGAGGTGAGCCGTTAGACCAATAATAAAGAAACAAAGCCCTATAGCTAAGGCATCAGGAGAAAGAGAGCTTGCTTCTTGGAGGCTAATTGGGAGAAGTGCTAGAAACATAAGCCAGTGCTTAAATTTGGGGATATATTTGATGGAAAAGTATACCAAGATTAAAAAGACGATTAAGTTTAGCAAGCGGCCAAGATATGCCTGAGCAACATAGGGCATATTAAATATTCTACCTATGAGTATTCCTAGCACTTGGGGCAAATAGCAAACTGGATTGTATATGGCCGCCGTTGAATAGTTGTATTCTTCGTAATCGTCAGAATTGGGCCTGGCAAGATCGGCACCGATCTCGGCATAAGTGCCAGCTTCTGGTAGCATCTGATTTATCTCTTTGAGGCCAGATGGCAATTTAGATCCACCGTTATTTGTTTCGCTTTGTTCTGCGATCAGCGTTCCTTCGGAAATACCATAAATGCGCATTAAATGCGTAAACTCATCTGGCACCTCGCCAATTGGATGAACGATAAGAAAAAGAAGTCCGAGCGGTATGGCACAAAAAAGAAAAAGTTTTTCTGGCGAAAAAGATTTTACTCTAAAAATAAGCTGCCTAATCCTTGTATCCATTAAGATAATTTTAGCACAAAAGAATAATGTGTTCTAGCTAGAGCGGTGCTCGAGGCGGGATTCTTCTTTTTTCATGGCGAGGTAAATATTTTCCGATAATCTGTATTGATTAGCAAGGTTGGAGTGGATCGTTTTAACCTCCTCTGTGATAACTCGAGATTTTTTGGAAGACGCAGTAACAGAGCGCTGATGGATACGGAAAAAGTTGAGCGCAGGACGAGAGTAAGCTAGCTTGCCGTGTTGTAGAACTTTGAGATAAAAGTACCAATCGCCACATTGAGTGAACGCCATCGATTCTGCTAGGTATTTTTCAAATGGTATAGTTTTGTCGAATCTAAAAACCGCAGAGGAGACATTAGGGATAATACAGTTGATTGCGAACTCATGTTTAATAATTTCCTTTCCGCCTACAATAAAATCCCTCTTGAAACGATGAGCTCTAATCTTGTCGACGGATTTATTTTGAAAATCATATGTCAGGACGAACCCTTTAGAGTTAATGGCGGCGGAATTCGAAAAAGATATTACTGTATCTTTATCTTGTTGATATTTCGACATGACGACTGCTAAGAAGTTGGGGTCAGAGATATCGTCTGCTTCTGCAATCCAGAAAAAGTCACCGTTAATTTCGTGGATAGCTTTTTTCCACTGTGAAATAGATTTGCCCGAATTGGTTTTGTTTGGGATAAACTTTAGCTTCAGGTTAGGGTTCTTGTCGCGAATGAAAGGCAGAAGTTTTTTTTCGATAAAACTAAGAGAGCCATCGGAAGATGCATCGTCGAGGATAATTAACTCGTAAATGGGGTAGGTCTGATTCAATATGGAACTTATACGGGCTTCAAGGTAATCCTTGTAATTGTAATTTGGAACTATGACAGAAACCTTAGCAGGTTGCTTTGGTATTGCTAGCTGAATAGAGTTGGAGTGACGAAGTTGTTTTGCGAATGGTTTAGTTAAAAAAGTAAAAATGGCAAATATACTAGTAGAATTCCCAAGTCGCTGTTTAATCTTACTAAATGAAAATGCCATAGGCTGCCTCAATGTCTTTCACCAATTTGTCTCCATAATAGTTTTCTAAAGCGTATTCTTTTGCAGAAAGAGCAATGGCTGACATTTCTTTCGGGTGGCTATATGCATATTCTAGCTGAGCATACCATTCGTCTGGTTCAGCAAGAAGACCGGTCTCTTTGTTCTTGATTGCGTGCTTAAAGGAATAAGATGGGGAGGCGATGGTTGGAGTTTTGACGATAGCGGCTTCAAAAAATTTAAGTTCAGACTTACAATTAGTAAAATCGTTTATGGCGAGCGGCGCGAGGTTAATGTCGACGTTTGCTATTTTTTCTTGAAGCCTTAGATAGTCAACAGGCTTCTCGAACTTGATTCTGCCTTTGTCTATCAATTGCTTTGCTTGAGCGGAGAAATCCATATAGCCGACGACTGTAAGACTTGCATTGTGATGAACCTCAAGAAACTTAGTAATAGCAGGCTCTATAATACGAAAATCTTTAGCATGTGTGGGTGATCCTGAAAAGTATCCTAAAGTATAAGTTTTGTTGTTCTGCTTTTTTTTGCAAGCATCTTGAGATATTTTAATCTGCTCGGCGTTTAGGGAATTTGGGATAATAGCTACGGGTTTCTTAAAGCTACGTTTTATTTTCTTTGCTAGAAAGCCATTAGTGACGATAAAGCCGTCAGCATGCTTTGCGACTCGGCGGATACCCCAAAAGTAGCCAACCCAATAAAATATATTTTTACTATTAGTGGCGCGCATAAGAGTCGGAAGATCACGATAATCAAAAATTAAGTCATCCAGATCAAAAATGACCTTTACCCCAAAAGACTTCGCTCTATCAATTAGATTAGGTATGACAGAATTTTTTGCGGTTTGCCGTTCAAGAATTATTAGATCCGCTCTTGGCAATTCTTTTTCTAGTTTTGAGATGTCTGACTTCAGAAAGGACGCAAGGTTGTATTTTTTATTATCTTTAAGGGCCTCGAGGATATTTTTCACACGGTAACGATATTGTGCACTGGTGGCATCTTCTGATAAATAGATTATGTTATTCTTATTCATAGAGTTTCAGTATTTCGTTTTCAAGTTGATCCCAACCTCGTGAGGTTGCCGTAGCTCTAGCGCCCACTTCGAGATGTTTTCTAAGCTCTGCGTCTTCGACAAGGCGGTTAATTTTCTCGACTGCAGCATCAATATCGCCCTGGTCATATAGTAGACAATTATATCCATCGGAAAGATATTCGATATTGCCATCATTTGGGGCAACTACTGCGAAACCGCCAGTTGCCATCATTTCTAATGGCGGATAAGAAAAGCTTTCTAAAATTGATGATTTAATGAGAATATCGCAAGATGCATATATTTTGTGGACTTCGTTGGCGGGAATTTTATGATGAAATTCGTCTACATGGTACCAAGCTTTTGGTTCCCCCTCATATGATAGATAGTGTATCTCGAATTTATCCATGTCGAGTCGCTCGACGATTCGAAAGCTTTCATCGACGTTCTTATAATAATCCAATGAGTTTCCCTCAATGAGAATCTTAATCTTGCCGGCAAAGCTACGTGATTTGAAAACAAATTTGTTCAAATCGATTCCATTTGGCGCATAAGTAGCGGTCTTCCCATAGCTCTCTTTTAGCCATTTTTTGCACCATTTAGAAATGGTAATATATTTGATTTCCGTGAATGAATTATATGTCGCGTTCGCTTCCAGGCGGGCGCGCTCTCCAGGTTTAGAAAAATTAGTTTCGTAGTTCTGAACTAGATAAAGCCTTTTCTTGACATTTGGGAACTCTTTAACATATTTAACTGTTGACCAAAGACTAGCAACGAGAGTATCGAATTTTTGCTCGATTTTAGAATCAACACTGGAAAGAACATTGACTTCTCCAGAGAAACTTTGAATGTTGTCTGATTGTTTAGCCATACTAATTGCCGATACGTCATAACCGTGTAGTCTTAAAATATCGCAATGTTTAACAATGACATTGACGCCACCAGAGGTATTCGTGGTTGGAAGCACGAAGCCAATATTCTTAGCAAGGTGAGATTCAAGGTAATTGGATAACGGAATACCGGTATATGTAGTAATATGATTCTTAATAACGGCTTTCCTGGCTGCTTTAGCGATTTCGGCGGATTCTTCTGGATGCGTTATAGCAAACTTGATTTTCTCGTACCACTCTTCATTCGAAGAAGCAAGTAAGCCCGTCTTATAATCTTTGACAATCTCTTTAAAAGCACCTGTGTTCGAAGCGATTGTTAACGTCTCGACTAATGCGGCTTCGGTCCATTTGTTTTCGGATTTAGCATTGTTAAAGATAGATTGCTCAAGAGGGGCGAGATTAATATCTAGTTCTGCTATGACTTCCGGTAGTTTCTTCCAGTCGGCAAATTTTTTCTTAATGATGCGCGTCTGAAATGGCTCAAACTCTGGCGGAAGATCTAAATATCCCATTACTTCTAGGTAAACTGTAGGAAATTCTTCCATTACTTTAAGAAGCGCTGGTTTAATCAATTCGAAATCTGGGTTATGAGTAATACTGCCAGAAAGATAGCCGATAATTGTCTTGTTTTCATAGCTTATTTTTTTCTCGAGAGCAATATTTGAGAGTTTTAACATTATTTCACTAGCTACGTTACGATTGACTAGCACTTCTTTTCCGTAAGTTTTTTCAAGCTCATTGGCTAAAGTTGGCGTGGATGTAATTAAGTAATCACAAAGCTTCAAAGTTTTTTCCATCCTAATTACGCCGTCGTCGTAAAGCTTCTTTTCGTCGCCCTTTAGCGCGGCAACATATGGTATTTGGTTAGTGTATTTTTTATTGATTACCAGATCATCGATATCAAAAAAACAGACTTTATTAAAGTAGTGCGCTTTTTCTATAAATTTCTCTATGTTTTCGGTGACTGGGCAACGAAAGAATATAAAACCTCGGTAGAACTTCAGTTTTTCGATGTCAAGCTCCTCGTAAAAAACTTCGTCACATGTATATCCACAAGCCTCGAGCTGCTCCATTTGATGCTCAACTCGATAGCGAGCAGGATGAGGGAGCGTGCATCCGTTGATAAACAAGTAGTCTTTAGCAACAGAATATGTGTTAGTGAATTTTTTTACTTTAAGGTAATTGTTAGCTTTACGCGCGAGGCTAGATAGTCCTTCGTTTTTGATTGTCCAAATAGTTTTGCTGATGAGTCCGTTGTCTGAGCTTTTCTTCATATCGGTTTATATTTTAGCATATGAAGGCTTATTTTTGAATCGTACTCTGTTCTGTTGCAAAACTAAAGAAACCTGGTTATAATTTGTCCTATGGATAAAAAAGGGCTACTTAAGGAGTACAACAGGCTTAACCGAGAACGGTTGCAGCTGCTAGAGGATAACTTAAGGTTATTCCAGTCATATGACGCCATAGTTAATAGCAAAGCTGGACTGATTCTGAGAGGTTTCAGAAAGGCTGAGGATGTTTTTTTGATTAAGCCAATGCGGTCGCTTAAGAAATCTTTCGGCAGGACGCGCGAATGCGAAAAACCATCGTATGCCGCAGGTGCTTATGAAGGAAATGAGACCTATGATCTTACTACTGATATAAAGGCGTTAGCGTTTTATTTGCCCCAATTTCATACATTTCCAGAGAATGATGAATGGTGGGGCAAAGGTTTTATGGAATGGACTAATACGCGCAAGGCGCAGCCAAGATTTATCGGTCATTATCAACCGAGAGAGCCACATGATGATTTTGGATATTACGAGCTAACCAATAAGGAAATCTTAAAGAAACAGATTAATCTAGCTAAAGAGCATCATGTCTATGGGTTCTGTTTTTATTATTATTGGTTCTCCGGGAAGAAACTAATGGAGAAACCCATCGATATACTACTTAAGAATAAAGATTTGGATTTTCCATTTTGCCTGTGTTGGGCAAATGAGAATTGGACTAGGAGATGGGATGGATTGAACAACGAGGTGCTAATTGAGCAAAAATACGAAAAACGAGATCCAGAGATATTCATAAAAGATATGAAGAAATATTTGGTGGATAAACGCTATATTCGAGTTGATGATAAACCTGTGATTTTAGTATATAACCCAAAAGAAATCCCAAATTTTGAAGAAACTGTAGCATCTTGGCGTAGGACTGCAAGAGAGATAGGAATTGGCGAGATAGAGATATGGTCTTATCGTAGCCTGTTTGATGATGATTTTAGTAATTGCGATTTTGTAGATGCAGAGTTTGATTTTGCGCCAAAGACTTTTCCCGTAGAAATACTTGATAGTAACCATGGTGGAAATGTAGTTGACTATGGAAAGTTGGTAGATTTTGTTAGAGATAAATATATATACGAGAATCATCATTCGCTTAAGCCGTTTTATTATTCTGTAACAATGGACTGGGATAATTCGCCACGACGAGCAGATGGTTTTTTCTCGTTTGCTAATTATTCCCCGGAGAGTTTTTATAAATGGACAAGGCGAGTAATAAAGAACACTAGAATGGATAACCCGGCCGATACGCGTTTTATGTTTGTTAACGCGTGGAATGAATGGGCGGAGGGTACTTATTTGGAACCGGATAAAAAGTACGGGTATCTTAACATCAATACGTTCACTAAAGCATTACTCGATATCCCATTCGATAAAAGTGTCCTGGCATTGACGAACGGATCCGAAAAAGCCGATGAGCGAAAGAGGATTGCATTGCAAATACATGTGTTTTATATCGATGTGTTTGATGAGATTTTATCGGAAATAAAGCGTTTTCCATTTAAGTTGGATCTTTACATCTCTACAGACAGTAATGAAAAGAGCGCTGAAATAACAAAATTATTGAAAAATCATAAAATAAAGACCGGCGAAGTGGTCGTCGAAGTAGTCGAGAACCGCGGACGAGATATTTACCCGTTCTTAAAACAATTGTCCGGCGTTTATAAGAATTACGATTATGTCGGACACATTCATACAAAAAAATCTGTCGAAAATGTTTTTGGGGATAATTGGCGTAAGTATCTATTTAATGCTCTGCTAGGAACTGACAACAACGCCCGTAGAGTGTTGGGGTTATTTAAGAACGAGAAGGCAGGTATTGTTTTCCCAGCAAATTATGAATCGGTATTGCATCAAATTAATATTGGAAGTAACAAAAAGGAGCTTAATCGCTTATTGAAAAAGATGGGGTTAAAAAAAGTTACCGATCATGAAGAAATTCTTTTCCCCGCCGGTGCAATGTTCTGGGCGCGGGCCGAAGCGATTGGGAAAATTTTCGATTTGGGTCTGACGGAGAAGGATTTTCCAGAAGAAGCTGGGCAAACAGATGGAACAATTGCGCACGCGATCGAACGTTTGTTTGGGATTGTCCCTAGCCGATTAGGCTATGATGTTGTTCAGTATATAGACTTAGCTAAGGATTAGTTGTTAGTTTCGCTGATAATTTTATCTCGAGTGCTTCGAGACGAAGTGATTGGCCGGAAGTGCCGGCAAGTTCCCCATTCTTGACCCAATCTTGCCAGCCAATGTTTTGGACATGGGCACGATAATAAATGTCATAGTCCTTAGCGAGAGTCTCATCAAGCTTTATCTCGAGTGCTTCGAGACGAAGTGATTGGCCGGAAGTGCCGGCAAGTTCCCCATTCTTGACCCAATCTTGCCAGCCAATGTTTTGGACATGGGCACGATAATCTAAGCTAGCTTCTCTAATAGGCTTTTTGATAATTTTAATCTGAATGGCCTCTATACGGAGAGATTCTCCTTCCGGGGCACCAGATGGGATATCATTTTCTGACCAATCAGTCCAGCCGATATTCTGGACGTGTGTACGATATGCGATGTCGTATTTTTCAGCGAGCTCACCGTACAACCTAAATCGAATTGATTCAATAGGCAGGCTTTGGCCCGTAGTTCCCGCTTGCTCACCGTCTTTTTGATAGGTTGTGCCCCAGTCTTGTCCAATGACGCGTGCATTATATTCTATCCCTTTAGCATCGTCTGCAAATTTGGCTTCTAGTGCTTCGATGCGAAGCGAGAAGCCAGTTGTGCCGGACATTTCTCCTCCTTCGGACCAGTCTAACCAACCGATATCCTGAATGTGGGTACGATATTCGAGATTAAGTTCACTTTCAACGTCATCAATTTTTTTTACGTTGGCAAGTATTTCTTCTACGGTTGGCTCATTATTAGTAATAGTTGGATCGCCGAACCAGTCCATAAAGAATAGGTAAAAGTTGCGATTGCCATAGGCGCCACAAGTTACCGTCCCATAGCCAGCATCTAATGCGCCTTGGTTTGGTTGGTATGGCGTGTAGCGATAAAGTGCTGATGTAGCAAGATTTTCAATATTAACAACAGATCCACCGCAGGCGCGATTAGGGTTATAATAGATAAAATTCTCTCCCAAAGGATAGTTAGTCCACCCGCCGTCAAGGACCGTGCGGAAAAGCCAAGCAGCACTTTCGAGCTGATTTTTAAGCCCGTAATACTCGCTATCGCAAGGCGCTGTGTCTGGACAGCCAAAACCGGTTGCGGAACGATATTGGATAGAATTAGGCCATGAATCAGAGATAAGGCCTTGTTCTTTTTCTAGAAGAACTAATAGAACTTGAGGGTTAATCTTATAGTCTTGTGCTACTTCATGAATAATTTCGGCCGCAGTCTGGGATTCTTCGTCTTCTTCTAAGAGATCACCGTAGTTTGCGCCACTGGCCGAGAAGTGCTCATCGGCTAGGCAAACAAAATGGCCGTCTTCTATATGATAATGAAGTGATGGGTACCAGGATGCTTTAGTAATATTAGTGTCGCTACAGTTGCCATGAGAATGAAGAAAGGCATCAATGTCCGAAATAGACATAGTGGAGTAATTAGACATAACATAGTCGGAAATGATGTTTCCGGGATGGAAGTTAGCGAGTGAAGCAGCTTGAGAATTTTGTGGGAGCTTAAGAGCAAGAAAAGTAAAAACGGCGATAAAGGCGAATAGAAAAGAGGCTTTGTAAATTAGACCAGGATGGCGGCGATTAAAAAGCTCCATTATTCTACTCTCCCGGTAATACTACCAAATTTATCATTCGAGGCTAGACGTATGCTGATTTCGATAGGGCGATCAAAAGAGTACAGCTCTGAGGCTTGGATATCAAAACCTTCACAAGTGGATGTAGAGGCCACCGGAACAAGCTTGGAGGTCTTTTCTAGTTGATTCGATCCATCTGATAGTATTAATGTGCAGGTACCGCTGGATATATACTGATCGATGTTCACACGAATTATAAGTTTGTTGTTATCAAAGCGGGCTGTAGTAATATAGCCGGTAAGAGATTCGGACGTATTTGGATCTGTTCCTTCGTATTTTTCTGGCGTCTTGCCATCTGGAGAGATAGATTGATCGGTGACGGAGGAGCTAGATTCGGTAGGAGTGGAAGTGGATGCGACTATTGCATCATTGGTGGCTATAGGTTTTTCTATGCCGGAAGTGTTGCTTGTTGTAGAGTCAGTGAGTGTAGGTTCTTTTGCGCGTCTTGTAATAATAAGTAATGCGCTGATTACGAGAAATATAATTAAGAGGTAAAAGAGTGGGTGTTTATAGAATGCATGGTGTCGGGTAGATGATGTTTGATTTTTGTTTTTTGCCATATTGGATAATACTCCTGTATATATTATATATAGGAGTGATTAAAACTGCAAGATTATTATGCTTAATATGTAAAGATATACCAACCGTCAGACGAGCTACCTTCTCTGTCGTAATGATAGCGCCAGACACGGGACTGACCAGAGACACCAGTAGTTTTAAGGGTAGCTCCCCACGGATCGACATATTTGAATTGAACTTCACGACCATTTAACTTAATGTGCGGCTGATCATATGGCTCATAATGACCGTTACCTCCATTCATACATTTCCCGTCTTCGAAAGTGATTTCAATCTGGTCAACGTTTGTAGCGTTTACAAAGCTGGAAACGCCTACCATGGTAATGAAGTGACGGTTCCAGTGAGCTCTGTCGGCCCATTTCCCAAGAGTTTTATTAGCCGCAGCGATCGTAACTGGTTTACCGGACATAATTTGTTCGACGAGCACTTTCACAGCCTTTTTAAAGGCGATACGAGATACGCTTCGTCCGGTGGAATTACTGTGAATTGAGCCATTGCATAGTAGAGGTGAACTGTCTTCTCCAGTTCTTGCGTTGATCACGACTTTGTGAGCAACGGCGCCACCACCAATTGATTCGTGCACGATTGGGTTCCCGTACATCATTTCTTTTGCATTTATGCGTGCGAACGCTTCGCAACTACTTGACCATTCGGGTTTGTATGATTGGCAGGAATGATACCTTGAGCAGGCGTTTCTTACATAATCTGTTGCTAAAATATTGGTCTTTGCATAACAGTAGCCGTCAATTTCGACTGTGTTTGGATTTTCGGAACACGACATACCCGTCGTCCCTCCTCCCGGAGGATTGCCCCCTCCTCCTCCTGGTGGATTAACTGGTTCCTCTTCTTCGGGGCAAGATGTTGTAGTCTCGTCTAATGTAGAATGAATAATACCTCCGGGGATTATGAATTCCATAAATGCAAAAATTGTACCATAGCATAGTAAACCTACAACGATTTCGAGTAGGCGCCGTTTTGCTTTGGTTTGACGAGCAACATCGCCAGATGAAGTCATATACATTATTCCGGCGATGATTATTCCTAACACAGCTAGGGCGCCAATTAGAATGGTCAATATCTGTATACATTGTGCAAGGACTTTGAATATAGCTCCTCCATCACAATAATCACAGACTTGACCGAAAAGGCTAGTGTCTACACATTGCTGAATTCTTTCTGCCATGTTATTCTCCTGTACCTATTGTAGCTGGATCAGTCCAGACATAGAAATGCGCATCGCTACTTAAATTATCAAAAATATCAGAGCTGCTGTAGCTTGCGTATATCGAAGTAGAGGCGCCGGTCCTGTTTAGAATTTCGTCGGATGAACTTGGGCAGTATATTTTCGCAGTGTTATATGTTGAATCAACTAACGAACCTCCATATATCATAAGCGCTGTGCTGATTTCGCCAGATGGATTATTCCATTTGCCAGAAATAATTACAACAGATCCATTATCGAGATATAAATTCAATATCTTCGGGTTCATAAAGGTAATACTTTTAATATCATTACACGAGAAAGTAGAAGGAAGATTAGAATAGCGAGTTTCCGAAGCTGTAAATTCATAGTTGAAGTCCGGATCATCCGTAAGTGCAGCAAAGAAGCGGTTTAGGTCTGCAACTTCATCTAATGGATTATCGTCAGTTATGGTATTGGGATCGATTGATGCGTCTTGCGGGTTTTCTTTCGATGAAGTTTGGGAGTCTGGGCGAGCGATAAGGTTGACGACTAAGATAATTACGATGACGACGATCATTATCCCGAAACATATTAATATTATACGTGGCCAGTTTTGAGAAAGCTTAGGGCTGTTCTGGTCTTCCCATGTAGGTTTAAGTGTTGAGTTTGCGGGTTCGGCTATTGAGGCAGATGAGGTGAAATTGTGGGCAGTTGTAGCTATATTCGATGAACGACTGCGTCTTCTGAGGCGATTCGACGGATTTATGTTAATAACCTTTGTCATTAAACTTATTTTAGCATAAGCAAAAGAAGAAATTCAAGGATTTGAGAGTCCCTTTACTCAATGGATGACTCTAAATCAAGACCTAAGATTGACGCAGCTTTTAGGAGTGTCTCAATGTCTTCTTCGGAATTGGAAGCGCTGATGGCATCATTAAATAAGGCAGTTGCTTCTGGGTATGTGCTAGTGATGACCTCTAATGAGCGAGCGGCTCCAGGTGTTTTTTTGAGGACACCCTTAGTCACGAGATTATCGACATGTTCAGCGACGGCTGAAACCGACGACAATCCAAGGCCAGACATAATTTCTCGATATGAAGGAGAGTAGTTATTCTCTTTAAGGAATGCTGAAATATAGTCGACAATTTGCTTTTGTTTTTTCGTAAGTTTTTCGGACATCTATGTTATAATTGTATAATAGATGGTTGAAGAAGAAAAGACAATAGATGGGTTTTCTGTTCGTCATGCGGGCGATTCAAAATTAGTTTCGCGCTCAAGGGCGAATAAGATTTCATCGAATAAAGTAGCTAGAAGAGTAAAAACAGTAACCGCAAATGACCCTTTGGTTAAAAAGTCTACTCAAGGTAAAGGCACATTGCCGAAAACTGCTACTTCTATGGATATGAAAACTATGAAGAAACAGCAGAAAGTCCGGAAGATTTCAAAAGCAAAGACTGCAGAGATGTTTGTTGCGGAGCCGCAAGCATTTAATTTAGATATTAATGCTTCTCATGATGAATCTGAGTTTGCCAATGAGGAGATGACTATTCACGAGAAAAACTCTGGTGAGAGCATGCTTGATGTAACAGACTTAAACTCGGATGCACATGATGAGTTTTTGGCTCCAGTTGAAAGCTTTGATATGGGAACCGATACTAGTTCAACCAGTGAAGGTGAAATTTCTGATGTCGACGATGAAGAAATTAAAGATATGAAAAAGATGAAAAGGGAGCTAAAGGAAAATAAGAAGAAGGCGAAGCAAGAGCAGAAACGTATAGAAAAACTAGAAAAGAAGCATAAAAAGTCTAAAGTTCGTAAGGTGATAAAGTGGGTATTTATCATTTTGCTGTTGATAATTATTGGTGGTGGATTGTATCTATATTTTTGGGGGGATGGTATTATCCGTAAAATTACTGGTGGGAATGGAGACGTTTGGAGCGCAATTAGCGCATTTACGAGCGAGACGTATGATCCGCTAAAGACAGATGAAAATGGCAGAACAAATATTTTAGTGTTCGGCACGAGTGGTTTTGATTCTGAGGGTACTGGTTTTAGTGGTTATGAGCATGATGGTTCGAATTTGACCGATTCGATTATGGTCGTCTCGTTAGATCAGGACACTGGGGACGTAGCGATTGTTTCCCTGCCGAGAGATTTATATGCCGGCTATACATGTACGGCAACTTCAAAAATTAATGAAGTCTATTGGTGTAATAATCAAAGTGGAGATAACGAGGAGGCTGGCGCAACTGCACTACAGGCAAAGATTAAGGAAATCTTGGGTATTGATACACAGTATTGGCTTCATATGAATTGGGGCGCACTAGTTAATATTGTGGATACTCTTGGCGGGATCACAATTGTTCTTGATGAAGACATTGATGATCAATGGTATACTGGCGCAGTATATTCAGCGGGTGTACCATACACAATTAATGGTTATGATGCGTTGGGGCTTTCACGGGCTCGACATGGAACGGAATATGGCGATTTTTCTCGTGCAGCAAGTCAACAAAAAATTCTTATCGGTATTAAGAATAAAGTAGTCGAAAAGGGCTTGGGTCTTTCCGATGCACTAAATATTATTTCGTCTGTAGGCGATAATCTTCGTATGAATCTAAACATGTCCGAGATAAAAACTGGCATGCATCTATTAGAAACTTTTGACCTTGATAACATTCGCCAAATTCCAATCTGGGATGATAACACAAAATATATGTCGTTTGGTAATAAAGATGGCATATCTTACGTGATTCCATCAGCTGGGTTTGGTGTGTATGGCCCACTACAGGAATACATTACACAACAACTTAAGAGCAATCCTGCTGAACGCGAAGGTGCTATTATTATCGTTTATAATGGGTCTGGCGAAGATGGTGTTGCTGCTCAGGAACGTGAAATGCTTGAGGATAAGGGTTATAAGGTGAGAGACATCGCAAATGCACCAGAGGGCGAATATAAGTATACAGAGGATATAGAGATCTACGATGCAAGCGAGGGCTTGAAGCCAGATACTAAGAAAGCGCTCGAAAAATTCTACGGTGTTGAGGCGAAAGATATGAGTTTACTTCCGAATGGCATTTCACCGATTGGATATGACTTTATTATCATTGTTGGCGGAATGGTTGAAACGGAATAATTGAAGACATCAAAATGGCCCCTCGTGAGGGGCTTTTTTGATAGGTTAACTACTCTTCATCTTCTGGATGATTGACTTTTGAAATAATAAGGACACGGTCGCGGCCTTCTCCTTCGCTATGTGTAGTAATGTCAGAGTAGTCTTCTGCTAGCTTATGAACCACTCGACGATCGGCAGCATTAAGATTAATTGTCATAGGCTCGCCGGTTTGGCGGACTTTTTTTATCCAGCCTTCGGCTTTATCAGCGATGCGATCAGCACGTTGTCGTTTGTAATCGGCAATATCTACGTTAACGCGAGTAATTTCGGCATCTTTTGCGACGAGCGACATACTGACAATGTGTTGAAGACAACGGAGGTTCTCGGCGTTTTTCCCAATCAATAAGCTATTCATGCTAGTCGACGGGACACTGAGCTGTATTACTTCATCGTCGATGGTCGAGTAGACTGCGACATTGATACCGAAGAAGCTTAGTAAGTCTTCGAGGTATTTGGTGGCAAAACGGATTGATTCGTCTTTATCCATATTATTTATCTCCTTTTCTTTTTAATATCTTTGGCGGAGATACGGGTTATTTTTGTTCCTGTTTTTTTATTTTCTATCACTTCAGCTTCCTGAATGTGTTTAAGTTCTTTAAGTACGGCTTTATCGGCGGAGATTTCCATTTCTTTCTCTGCCTTGCCTAGAACAATTTTTTGTTGGACGAATGTAATGACATTAGATAAGAAATAATACAGAATAAGTGCGCCAGGGAGGTTAATCATGATAAGTAGAAGCATGATTGGCATAAATGTGCCCATTTGAGCGGATGTCATCTCGTTAATTTCAGCTTGGTCAACTTCTTTCCCTTCTCCAGCTTCTTTCATGAGCTGGCGGAAGCTTTTGCTTTTGTTTTTACCGGATGGACGAAGCTGTTTTTGTGTAAAGTATTGAACAAGACATGCAAGAATAGATAAGAATAGGGCTAAAATGGCACTAGGGCTAGTAAAACCAGGTGTTGCTTCGAGATTGATTATACCCAATAAACTCGGGTGAAACTCGTATATCGGAGCCTCTATTGCGGCTTTCTCCTCGTCTGATTTAGACTCATCGGATTGGCTGGAATCATAAGACTCTTTCGCTTCAGTGTATTTTTTTTGGATACTGATAACGTCTCGAATATGAGAACCATCCTGTTTAACAAAAGAATAGGCGCGTTTGTCAAGATTAGAGTCGGTGGTTGGGATATTAACCATAACACGAATAGCGCCAAAGATAGCGATAAACATCGGGAGCTGAATAATAAGAGAAAGGAGAGAACGGAATGGTTTAACGTTGTATCTCTTGTATAGGTCCATTGTCTGTAGGCTTTCGAGTTGACGGTTACCGGCACAATTCTTCTTGATTTGTGCGAGTTCTGGCTGAATTTTACGCATCAGTTTGGTTTGATGAAGCTGACGTTTAACTAACGGCCACATGCATAGTTTAACTATTATGACAAATAAAATAATAGCTATCCCAAAATCACCAATAAGATTATAGATGAGGAAAAGAATGTTAGTGATAGGGCGGACGATTATTGTATCTATTAGGCTAAACATATCTTAATTATTGTACCATACTTTCCTCTAATAGAGAACGGATGGTCTTTTGAAGGTCTTGGAACGGTTGATCTTTAACAGCTTTAGAATAGATTACAAAGATATAATCACGAGATTTTTTGAATTTGTCGAAATTCAACCGAATACCTTCGTAAACTCGACGGCGGATTCGATTGCGGCCGACCGCCGATTTAAGCGTCTTCTTAGAAACGACTACGGCAAATCTAGTCTTACCTCGCGAGTTGTCGCAAACTATAAGTGAAATGTCTGGGCGACGAATTGTTTTACCGTGTTGATATACGTATTTGACGCCGCCACGAGAATGGAAACGGTAATTTTTGCTTAACATATATTATATATATTATATAACAAAGCTCCCCTTACGGGGAGGCTTCTGAATTAATAAGTAAGGCGTTTGCGTCCTTTGAGGCGGCGGCGTTTTAATACGAGGCGACCTGCATGAGTAGCGTTTCTTTTCATAAAACCATGCTCAGCTTTGCGTTGGCGCTTATGTGGCTGGTACGTACGTTTTGGCATAAAATCTAGAATCCTATATAGTTTTAATTATTGCAAATATTTGTTGTATTATACCGCAGTTTTCCACTAAAAGCAAGGAGTTTTCCACATATCGACCGGGGTAGTTGGTGTTAAGTGGAAAAGTTTCTCTCTGTTAATCATTTAAATATTATAAAATAAAAATTTATGTAATAAACCTGTGGAAAACTTTAGTAAGTTACGGTATAATTGTTGGTGTTAAGGAGGTCTATAAGAGTTGTTCGACGTATTCCAGAATATACTAGCTGAGGTTAGAAAAGAAATCGGCGAGATGGCTTTTCAGATATGGTTCGAGAATGTGGAGTTGGTATCACTAGATACTGATTTACACATGGCTACTATTGGAGCTCCCAATGTGTTCAAGATAAAGACCTTGGAGTCTAAATATCGCGACAATCTAGTTAAGGCTTTTAAACATAATGGTATAGAGCTGAAACAACTAGACTTTGTAATTAAGTCAGCTGAAAAGACCCGTGTACGTGCAAGGGAGGTGAGACCTAATGAGCCGGTGCGGTTTAATAAAGCAAATCCAGTGAGTTCCGCTAGGGATGTCTTTGAACGAGAAACAATACCTAAGATTTCTTATAAAGCTCCGTCGAATGGATTAAATCCTAAATATACTTTGGATAATTTTGTAGTTGGAAGAAACAACGATCTTGCGGCTGGTGTGGCTAAGTTAATCGTAAAAGATCCAGGAGGAAAGTATAATCCTTTCTTCCTTTACGGTGGTCCTGGGCTTGGCAAAACGCACTTGGTTCAAGCAATCGGTAATGCTATTATGGCCGATTATCCGGATAAGAAAGTACTATACATCACAATGAACCATTTTTATTCGGAGTTTATAAACGCAGTACGCAATAATAAAGGGGACGATTTTGTAAAAAAGTACCAGAAGTTAGACGTACTTATCGTTGATGATTTTCAGATGATTATCGGTAAAGACAGGAGCCAAGAAGAATTCTTTAATATTTTTAATGATTTGCACCAGGCAAATAAGCAGATAATAGTAACAAGTGACCGTTTGCCAGACCAGATTAAGACTCTTGATGCGCGTCTCGCTAGTAGATTGACGTGGGCTGGAGCATACGACTTACAGTTCCCTGGTTTTGAGGATAGGTGTGCGATTCTAAAAGTTAAGGCTGAGTTTATGGGTCAAACCATAGAAGACGCAGCTGTGGAGTTTATCGCCGAGAACGTCAAAACTAACATTCGCGATCTCGAGGGTGAGTTTCAGAGGATTATGGCGACTAGTGAAATTCGAGGAATGTCACCACTAGAACTAATAAATGAAGGTTATTTTTCTGGGTCGATGGGTAGAAAGCCGAGGAGCGTTGCGCCTAGAACCGTTGTTGAGAAGGTTGCGAAGTATTATAACCTTTCCGTTGTGGAGATGACTGGCAAGAGTCGAGTAAGTAACATTATGATTGCTCGTCAAGTGACGATGTATTTACTCTCGAAGGAGTTCGGGATGAGTACCACGAAAATTGCCCTTGAAGTCGGCGTGAAGGATCATACCACGGTAATGAATGGTCTTAAGAAGATCGATAAACTAGAAAAAACTAACCCTCAGTTACATGATCAGATTGAACAAATACGTGAGGCGATTTATGGATGATTTGTGGATAAGTGTGTGTAAAGGTTTGTGGGTTTGCTGTGGAAAGGCTGTAGAAAAATTTGTTGAAAAGCCTGTTTTTTGTAAGTTTGCCTTTTTTGGTTGTGAAAAAACCCTGGGTTTTGCGAGAAAAAGTCTCATTGGTGTGGGGAAAGTTGTACTAATTGGTGGAAAAGTTTTTAAGGGAGGAAGAAGAGTATGTTTCGCTGTTTCCACGATATCCACATAGTCTATAACTACTATTATTAATATATTTAAATATAAGAAAGGAAAGTTATGGAAATTGAAGTTGAATCAAGTAAACTAGCGAAAGCCCTCGCGATTGTAAGTAGAATAGCAGTAAATGGTAAAGCTACTTTACCGATTTTAAGTAATGTATTGATTAGGGTAGATACGAGAAAAGTGAGTTTAACTACTACAAACTTAGATATGGCTGTGGTGGACTATTTACCGGTAAGCGAGAGTAAGGATGGAGTAGTGACAGTACCAGCGAGGCTTCTTGCGGAGTTTGTAGGTAACTTACCAAAGGGCGCGCCAGTAAAAATACTTGTAGATGGAACGAAGGTTGTAACGAAGTCTGGAAAATATAGTTCGACGCTTAATGGGTCCGCAGCGGATGATTTTCCAGAACTTCCAGAGATTGATGAAGTGAAGATGGTAAAGTTTAAGATGGGTGCCGAGGAGTTTAAGGCTGGGATTAATCAGGTAATGATGGCTAGCTCGAATGATATGACGAGGCCGGCGCTGACCGGTGTGTATTTTAATACGAACGAAGAAGCTCTATACATTGCTGCAACAGATGGGTATAGATTAGCCGAAAGAAAGTTTATTGATGAGGTTAAGAGTGAAGTAAAAGCAATAGTGCCGACAAGCTCGCTTTCTGAAGTTATGAGATCTCTAAGTGACGAAGATGAGGAGATTGAAATTTTGTTTGATGAGGCACAGGTTAGGTTTAGATTTGGAGAAATTGAGATAACATCTAAACTAATTGACGGAAGTTTTCCAGACTATCGCCAACTAATACCAAAGACGAGCGAAGCTGAGATTACATTGGAAAAGGCTGAATTGCTACGTGTCACAAAGTTAGCAGCGCTGTTTGCAAGAGAGGTTGGCGGATCTATCGTATTAGAGTCGAAAACTTCGACTAAAACATTTTCTGTAGCTTCTGTGGCGAATGAGTATGGTGAAAATACCTCGGAAATAGAGGCAGATATCACAAAAGATGAAAGAATGACGCTTAATTCAAGGTTCTTAATAGATGCGCTAAATGCAATTGATGAGGATAAAGTAACATTGGGATTCTCTGGAAAACTAAACCCAATACTAGTAAAGAACGAGAAGAGTAATAGCTATACGCATATTATTATGCCGTTGAAGTCGTAATGATAATTAAAAGCTGCAAGATAACAAATTTTAGAAATCATGAATTTTTTGGTCTTAGTTGTTGGAAAGAAACGACGATGATTTCTGGTGAAAACGGAAGCGGAAAGACATCTATACTAGAAGCAATATACGAAGCAATGCGTGGCAAAAGCTTTAGGGCGGTAGATAGAGACATTTTAATGAAAGGCGCGGACTTTTATAGAGTAGAATTAGAATATGTAAACGGTGAAGAAATTGTAGTGGTTTATGAAAATGGTGGGAAGAAGAGCTTTCTTGCTGGTGAGAAAAAAACGGCGAGGCTACCAAAAAAGTACAAATATCCAGTAGTGTTGTTTGAACCTGATGATTTGAACTTAATAAATAGTTCCCCATCACACAGACGAGAGTATTTTGACAGGTGGTTTGGGCAACTAAACGATAATTATAGTAGTCAGATTAATAGGTATAACAAAGCATTAAAACAGAGAAACGAGTTATTGAAAAGCGAGCTTGTGGCGCCTAACGCGGTTTTTTCTTGGAATGTATTGTTAAGTAGACTTGGTATAGGAATTTGGAAGTACCGAGAAGAAATGATAAAACAGATTAACGAGTGTTTAACAAAAGTATATCGCTCTATTGCAGATAATGATGACATTGTGCAGATTAGATTAAAACGAGACGCTGAGATTAACGAAGAAAGCATATACCTACAGAAACTAGAACAAAATTTTAATAAAGATAAGATACTTGGACATACGAGCTTTGGAGCTCATCGTGATAATTACGAATTTTGGTTTAATGGAAGGCTAGCTGATGGCTCGGCGAGCCGTGGAGAAGTGAGGTCGATAGTGATAGCGCTGAAGTTTATTGAAGCCGATATGATATTTAAGACAGTAGGAAAAGCACCAATTGTGTTACTTGATGATGTATTTTCTGAGCTTGATGAAGCGAGACAAAAAGCGTTAGTCTATAACTTCAAAAAGAACCAAGTTATTATTACTAGCGTAAACGCCGTGGAAGATATTGAAACTAGCTGATTACTCTTCGATTTTTGTGTAAATTATTTCGTAGTTTGATGGGGTGTATGTTGAGAACTGGCTCTTTAGGAGATCCTCAGCGGCTGTTTTTCCTTCTTCGGTGTTATATTCTATAGTCAGTTTAAATGAGTACCCTTCGCTTTTAGACCCAGACACGTCGTAGCTAAGACAGAAGTAGGGATCGTCGTTAATAATAGGTAAATAATGCGATATTGGGTGTTCTGTGTAGGCAAACTCTTCTGTATCGTAATAATAGTCTTCTACACTAGAAGAATCAGTCTCAATAGTGTCGTTGTTTGGATTGATGTTTGTGGTTCCAAATATGAGAATAACTATAACGGTTATTGTTATGACTGCGGCGGCGGCAATGAGAAATTTTTTATTTGTAAGTAGGCTTGGTTTTTCTTCATACATATAATTATTCTCCTGTCCAGCGGTAGACTTTATACGGCATACATCTTTCGCCGTTACCAAATGTTTCGCTGGCGAGACACATTTGTAGTCTACTGATTTTATTAAGGCTTGGTGATCGTTTGTGGAAGGAAGAGCTAGCGACATTGATTTGGCAAGTAGAGCCACCACATGGAACAGATTGATTACCTAGCCAAATCAAAATATGACCATGTCCACTGTCGGAAAGAGCTAAAACATCACCCGGATGGAGGTTACCCCAAGAAAAAACTTGACCGTCAGTAGAGACCTTAGTCCACTTATTCGAACGGTTCATATAAGGTATTTGGTATTTGACACCGGAAGCCTGAAAGCTGGAATCAACGGAATTACGCATGACTATACCGACGAATTTACCACAATCTTGAACTAGATTAGTGTAACCGAGACTCTTAAGGTAATCACTCATTGTGTCGAGGCAAGGTTTCCCGTCTAGACTAGAGAGTGCCGGTTGCCAAGAGACATAACTACCAGAACGGTTACGACAGGTTCCTGCCGTCGTTGGCCAAGACATAGCGCGAGCCGTAGAGACGATGAGATCGGCACCCGATCCGGATGGGGTCATGGGGTCACCTGGATCGCCTGGGGTACTAGGGTCTCCAGGATCGCTTGGAATGCTTGGGTCTGATGGGTCTGATGGGTCACCTGGATCTATATCGTCATAATCTGCGTACGGGTTATTACAATCTACGTCTGAGTCGCACGGAACATAAAAAAGAATATTTTGTTGACCATACCTTTGGTTTTCAGTGTCCGATAATCTCCGTGCGTACGCTTTTGCACCGATGAGTAAGGCAAGACCGATAGATAATATAATAAATGATGAAGACTTTAATCTTAGCATTAACATTATTATAACACAGAAAGCTATTCTAGTGAATTTAATGATCTTACTATGTCGTGGTCGAGATAAGGAAGTTCGTCATACGTGAAGATAAGTTGTGGCATGGATTTTGGTTCGTCGTTTTCCAATACGTATCGGTAGATGTTAGTTGATCCATCATAGAGATTGTGGATGAGTGTGCGAACGGAATATTGAGAATCATCGAAAGAATATAGGCTGCCTGTAGTTATATTGGTTGGTAGATTGTTGTTTTTGAGATCATTTAGGGTATATTCGCTAAAAGGATTGTAATAGTTAAGCAGTTTAATATGGTAGTTGAGCGGGTCGTATTTTCCGAAGTTTTCAGAAAGAAGACGGTTAATCATAATGGTACGCGAAGAAGCAGAGAGAGCATAGAGAGTAAGACTAAAGTTGTAATTCCCTTCTTCGTCGGTTTCTAGAAGATAAGAGATTTCATAAGAAGGGCTTTTGGATATTATGGGCAGATAAGTAGAGATTTTAAAAGCTTCGGTTTGAGACAGAGCTTTTTGATCTGCGGCTAATGACGCATCGTAATTCTTAGAGCTGTCACCTTCGATGCCATCATCGTCAGTTTTTGCTGTAAGAACAATCGATACGAGTAAAATAACAATGATAAGGATTCCTGTAGCGATAAAGATAATGGGCTTATGTTCTTTGAATAGAGTTTTAAGTGGTGAGTTTTGGGACTCCATTTAGGACTCACTTTCTGTAACTACTTGGTCGGCAGGAATATTGGTCTCTGGGTTAGAGGCTAGGCGGTAGACCGAAATTGGATAGGTGGTGCCATTAAATGAGGAAGCCATACGGGAGAGACGATTGAGTGATGGGGTCCAGGTTTGGTAAGAGGCTGAAGCGATATTTACTTTGCAGGTATTATTTGGACAAGCGGAGCCTTTGACTGTTTGTTCGCCGATCCAAATTTGAATATGGCCGCCACGTGGATCTCCTGAGCCTGAAGAGTAGGCGAGCACGTCACCAGGTTGAAGGTTGGACATTGAGAAGATTTGGCCGTCAGTGGAGACCTTAGTCCACTTATTCGAACGGTTCATATAAGCCATTTGCGAGCGCACGCCGACTTTTGGAAAACTTGCATCAACTTGTGAATAGATCATGACAGCTCCAACAAACTTGCCGCAGTCACGAAGTGATAATCCACCTACGGCTTTTTGAGCGAGCTTAGCGGTAGCATTGAGTGTATTTGAACATGCTTGGATGCCACCGTCGGCGCGAGGCTTCCAAGCAACGAGACCATAAAAGGATTCGCAGCTACCCTCGGTGTTGGGCCAAGACATAGCAATGGCGGTTTCAACGATTTTGTTACTTCCTTCGGAGCCACTATTAATACCATTACAAGAAACAGAGCTGGTTGAGGTGGGGGTGGAAGTGGTGGGTATTTCGCCAATTTCTGCGAGGGCGGACTTAGCCCATTTAAGACGATTCATGAAGGCAGAATAAGCTGATGATGTTTCTGTTTCGGAAAGATCTGCATATGTGCTAGGGGCATAATTATTGTAACATCCAGCACGGTCATTAGTGGTACAGAATGATGAGCGCGGGGTTTCAAAGCGGCGATACATAAAGAAAGTGGCTTCCTCTAGCGAAGAGGCATTCATATTGGTAACAGAAGAACCGCGGCCGCGAACTTCGCGTTGAAGCTCATCGAAAAGATAGCCGAGCTGTGCTTCCATAGAAATAACTGGAAGACCATTAGTATCGGCGAAATTCTGAAGCGAAGTTTGACGACCAGATGAAGTCCATTGAGCAATACCGAAGCCGCGTTTGCCGAACTTTTCCCAGGAGGTGAGGCGCCAAGTTGGATCTGTTATAAGCTCTCCTCCTTCCTTTTTGTTGGGGACTACGCTTGATTCGGCGATTAGATTGCCAACGATGGCTGCAGCAGAGGTGGAAGAGTAGCCTTTTTGAATGAGATAATTTAAGGCTGTTTTAGAGTTATCTCCTAAATCAACAAGATCACCATCGAGACAATTTCCTGAATTTGAATCCCCATCATCTATGAACATAATGTTGTTATTGGCATAGAATTTAAGGTCGGCTTTACTGATGGCGAAACTGTTTTTGGCTAATATTACTGGCGAAGCAAAAACAAGCGTGATGGCTAGAAATAATAAGAGGTAACGTCTGACCATATAATATGTATATTATAGCATATTCACGAAATTGAGGAAATGTCGCTGATGTGGTTGACGCATGACTTAGCGTTTTTGATTTGTGGCGCCTGGATTGGTTGTAATGAGTGATTCTTCAGTCTGAGAGGCGATTATTTGGATATGAACGTGATTAGAGCCAGCGAAGAAAAGACCCTGGCCAACTGGGAAGTTGGCAAGACGTTTTTTCTCTTCGTCAGTGAGTTTAAAGACGTCTGAAAGAACGTCGACAGCGGAAGACGATTGTTTAAGAAGGAGTTGCATGGAAGAGTTGGTGACGATAGCTCGCCCCATCTTAGTAGACATGAAGTCTTCGACATCTTGTGTAATAGTAGTAAGGCCAAGATAGTACTTACGAGCGCGTTTGGCAAGCGAGAAGAGGAAGTTGGCGGAATCTTCAAATTGCATAAGTTGCCAGGCTTCATCTACGATAAGGAGGCGACGTTTTTGCTCGGCGCGGACGACGTTCCAGATATGAGAAAGTACAATATACATAGCGACAGGACGAAGTTCGTCTTCGAGATCACGAATGTTAAAGACTACCATTTGATTGTTAATATCGACGTTGGATTGTTGTGAAAAAATTCCAGCGAAGGTGCCTGAAGTATATTTGCGAAGCCTCTGTGCGAGTTGTGGTCCGGAGCCTTCCATATGGAGAAGTGTATCGTAAAGATTGATGATAGTTGGAGGGGTACTTTGGTGGGTAAGTGGGTCGGAAGTGATACCGGCGCGGGCATAAGTATCAATGAGGGCTTGGTCGAGATCGGCCTCTTCATTTGGAGTAAGTGGTGCGGCGGGTTGACCGTTAATAGTGGCACCACCAAGCATGAGGCGGAGGAGACCATGTAAAGTTACGAGGTTTGCGCGAAGAGCATCGTTGGCGTCTTCGGTGTCAACAACTTTAGGCAGATCAAATGGGTTAATACGTACATCGGAGTTTAGACTGAGACGGATATAAGAACCACCTACGGCGTCACAGAGCTTCTGATATTCGTTTTCTGGATCGATGATGATAATTTCGCTGCCGATCATCATGGAACGGAGAGCTTCGAGCTTAACGGTAAAGGATTTACCTGCGCCGGATTTAGCGAAGACAACCATGTTTGCGTTTTCGAGCGAAAAGCGATCGAAAATGACGAGACCGTTGTTATGCATGTTGATGCCGTAGAGGATCCCTTTTTCTTGGGTTAAATCTGCGGAGGTGAACGGGAAGGAGGTCGAGATAGCTCCGGTATTCATATTGCGACGGATTTGAAGCTGGTCGGTACATTGAGGTAAACAAGACTGCATTCCCTGCTCTTGTTGAGAAGAGGCAACTTTTGAGAAGACCATCTGTTGACCAAAGAGAGTTTCAATTTTTTGTTGGACGAATCTTAATTCTTCGAGCGAATCAGCCCACAATGTAACGTAAAGACCAAAACGAAAGAAGCGTTCTGCGCCAACTTGGAGCTGGTCGCGGAGTTCCTCAGCGTCGTTAATGGCGGCTTCGAGCTCCGGATCGCGGACGCGACCCTTATCGGCATTGACGTTCATGCTAGCTTCGAGCTGAGTGACCTTCTTACGGAGGTTCTTCATGACAACGCCCGTATCTACTGGATAGATATACATGGAGATGTCTAGGACTTCATCGATATTAATTAATGGTGAAAGCCAACCCGTATAAAGTGAACGTGGGTATCCGTAAATATAGATAGTGCGACCGTACTTAGTACCTAAACGAAAATAGTCGGACTGGATTTCTAGTGAAGATGGAGAAATTAGGTCGCGAAGGGTAGTAATGCCTTGTTCGAAAGCTTGCTGAATCTGTTGGTCTTCGTTGATCTGGCTAGATGCGCCGATTTGGGCGGCAGTTTGTTTATTCTTTTTAGGCATTGGGTTGTCCTTTCTTTACATACGTAGTTGCCAGTTGCGTAAAGTCAACGAGCGGTTCACGAACGGCCGTATCTGGGTTATTGAAGTCGTAGTAGAGTTCAGCGAGTTGTTTCGTGTTGAGACGGATGGAGCGAATACCGATTTGGAATAGGCCAGAAGTAATCGTTTCGACACGGTTGTTAATTTCGGTTGCGGCTTTATCGTATGTTGCACGGTCGATGCGGGTGACGGGTTGAATTTTGTTCTTTTGGAATACGGAGATGAGGTTTTTAGTTTCGTTG
>JAEEGL017402624.1_pt1 | contig 32051 bp, 21 predicted proteins | sample 9134231 | NCBI WGS metagenome assembly JAEEGL01 (sample SAMN16246548, study PRJNA631951) | gut metagenome | biome: gut microbiome; feature: rumen; material: fiber-attached | host: Bos | place: Iran: Karaj | collected 2018-10 | reverse complement strand
TCTTTCCATATAGAGTCGCTCGGATTATCTGTTTTGATACGGTCGAAAAACATTGGCAACGATGTCATCCAATAGTTTGTGCTGCCAAGTCCGCATTGTAATGGCAACATACCAGTTGCCTCTTTGCCGACAAAACAAATATCGGCATTAGGATTCCCGTAACCAATGTACTGGTCAGGGTTGTTTGATAAAAGATTTTGAAAGTTGTTCATGTTTGTTTTTTTTTAATTGTTATTTAGTCAAAAACTCCCATACTTCCAAGCAAAAAAATCATGGCTGAAAATAACATCATACCTGCCAATATGAGAGGAACCTTGTACTTTGCTATAAAGCGTCGTCTGTTGGCTTTCTTCAATATCTTTTCGTAATGTTCTGCCATCGGGTTTGTCGGAGCAATAATCCTCATTACGATCATACATTGTTTGAACTTCTCCAATATGGCGTCAGGGTATTGTGCACGGATTTTTCCTTTCTCATCGTCAAAGTCCCATTTGCTATTGGCAAGCTGCGCTCCCCATATAGACATCAGTTGCAGCAATGCCTGTTCATCTTGTGGAATTGGTGTTTGCAGAACTATATCCACGTTGCCGAGTACCGCCCCATCTAACAAATTCAAGTTACACTCTTCTTGTTGTTTTAATGCAGCTTCCTGTACCCGTGCTCGACGTTCTGCATCCACACGGCGATAGGGCGTTGCGTGGCTGTCGCCAAAAAAGAAATTAGAGACAGCTTTGCCTGTGTTCTTACCAATCTCTCTTTTGAAAGAATCAAAGGTTTTTCCCATACTTAGGTTTTTACGCCCTCCAGTACCAAATGGGCAATTCATTGTATGCAGAAGCGTGGTACTGATTTGCCACTTCTTCTAATGGAGGTTGTAGGAAGTACCTTGATGTGCAGATGCAGTAATCAGCCCACGCTATACGCGCGAACCGTTATCACTGTCCTTGCACATCTTTGGAAGGTTCCTACATTTCCATTAGCAAGTCGAGCATAACGCTTCGTTATTTAATATGTCTGGAAATGGGCATGGTGCCTCAAATCCGTTGCAAACATAGTGATTTTATCTGAAACGAGGAGCAGGAAGGTCTAAAAATTTCTCAAAACAGATGAAATATATTATCCGTACTGTTCACAAAGAGATAAATAAGGATTATTAGGCACTCCAATGTCTGCCTGTTTGAAGATATGCAAGCGTCATAGAATAGATAAGGGAGCGCTGCTATGATCTCCTCGCTGATGAAGGAGATAGCTTTAGGCGTGTAGGGCGAAAGGCTTAAACGTGTTGATTATTCCAAGGCCTTGGAATGATTATTCGAAGACCTTGGAATAATCATTCGGTGGTCATGGAATAATCAACAGGAATGGGCGTGAGAGGCAACAGTCATAGGATGATAGATCGATGGCCCTAGGACGACAGGTCGATGGTCATAGGGCGATGGGGCCACGCTCCTAGGACGATGGGGCGATGGTCCTTAGCGTGTGGCATAAACGTTGTTAGAGGCAGGTGCAGAGAGTTGGAGATGTGTGGAATTTTGAAAAAAGAAAGGGTTTCTTTGCGCTTTCTGCCGAAATCGTTGTATCTTTGCACGCAAATAGTTTTTCTACGGAACACGAAAGGACAACGATGCAAACGAACGACTTATTCTTGCAAGTAAAGCGTGCCAGCACAGGGCTGGCGCTGATCAACGATGCGGAGCGCAACGCCATCCTCTGCGAACTGGCCGATATGACGGAAGCGCGCATGGACGACCTCCTGCTGGCCAATGCCCTCGACCTGAAGCGCATGGATTCTGCCGACCCGCGCTATGACCGTCTGCAACTGACGGAGAACCGCCTGCGCGACATAGCTGCCGACCTGCGCAAGGTGGCAGCACTCCCTTCCCCGCTCGGTCGCGTGCTCAAGCATAGTGTGCTGCCCAACGGCTTGGAACTGACGCGCGTGAGCGTTCCCTTCGGCGTCATCGGCATCATCTTCGAGGCGCGCCCCAACGTGTGCTTCGACTGCTTTGCGCTCTGCCTGAAAGCGGGCAGCGCCTGCATCCTCAAAGGCGGCAGCGATGCCAAGGACAGCTGCATGGCCATCGTGGCTCTCATCCACGAGGTGCTGCGCCGCCACGACCTGCCAGCGGAAAATGCCCTGCTGCTGACCAGCCACGAGGATACCGACCGCCTGCTGCAAGCACACGGCATCGTGGACCTCATCATCCCGCGCGGCAGCAACCGCCTCATTAACTATGTACGCGAGAACTCCAAAGTGCCGGTCATTGAGACGGGCGCCGGCGTGGTACACTGCTACGTGGATCGTGCGGCTGACCTCGAGAAGGCTAAGGCTATCGTCCTCAATGCCAAGACGCGCCGCGTGAGCGTCTGCAACGCACTAGACTGCCTCATCATCCACCGCAACCGCCTCGCCGACCTCCCCAAGATCTGTCAACCCCTCTTCGACAAAAACGTCTTCATCGATGCCGACGATGATGCTTACGATATTCTTCAGGTAATCACTCCCTCCCTAACAGGGAGGGCGGGGGGAGGGTCCGGGGCCTTTGGTACTGAATACCTCTCCTTGCGTATGGCGGTGAAGGTTGTGGATAGTCTGGACGAAGCCCTCGAACATATTGCCCGCTACGGCAGCGGACACAGCGAGAGCATAGTGACGGAAGACCCCGAAGCCGCTCAACGCTTCCTGAACGAAGTGGATGCCGCCTGCGTCTATTGGAACGCGCCCACCAGCTTCACCGATGGCGGACAGTTCGGCCTCGGCGCCGAAATAGGAATCTCCACGCAAAAGCTCCACGCCCGCGGCCCCATGGCCCTCGAGGAAATCACCACGTACAAGTGGATCATCAAGGGGAATGGACAGACGAGGAAATGAAATTGAAAGATTGAAAAATTGAAAGATTGAAATTGTGAATTATGAATTATTCAAGTTTCGCATGTTTATAGCACCACAGATTCCACAGATTTATCAGATTCTTTTCCTAAGACATACATAATTATGTTTGATATTTCTCAGATTTCTAGCGAAAGGCTTCGCTGCTTTCGAATGACGCTGATAGGACTTTCGGCACCTGTGCAACGTGCCGCTGATAATCTGTGAAATATGAAATAGAAATTAGATTTCACTAAAAAATCCGTGTAATCCGTGTAATCTGTGGTTTATATAATACTTCTAAAAGTTGAGTGAAATTGTTAATTGTAAACTGTAAACTGATGAAGCGTAGCTTAACCATTCTCTTGCTGGTAATCAGCATTTATCCCGTGTTCGGCTCCACCACAGCGGAGAACGATACGCTGCTCCAAGTCCTTCGCGAAGAGTTGGCTGCAGACTTTGAGGAACTGCAGCAGCAGGACGTGAAGCCTTATTTCATGAGCTTCCGTGTGCAGGAGACATATAAGGTAAACGTAGCTGCGTCCTTTGGCTTCCTCGCCACTTCGAGGACTGAGCATGACCGTATGTTCATCCCCCAAATACGTGTTGGCTCGCCTGAATTGGACAATTTCAAATTCAGCCCTCAAGGGTCGCATGGCTCGATTGCCATCCCGTTGAAGGATTCCTCACCTGACGCCATTCGCGCCAGCATCTGGTTGCAAATGCTAAGCGCCTACGACCGCGCCACGAGTTCCTATCGCAGCGTACAAAGCCGCCTGCGCACGCAAGCCGACAACGAAGACAAGGCACCCTGTTTCAGCCAAGCTCCTGAGGCAGCCGAAACCTTTTACGAAGCGCCCCTCTCAAACCCCACCCTCACACCCGAGGAGCTGCGCGACTGGGAGCAACGCCTGTGCCGTATCTCAGCCGCTTTCCGCAGTCATCCTCAGTTCAGCGAAGCTGTTGCCAGCCTTCGGATGGAGAACATCCGCACCTATCTGGTCAACACCGAAGGCGCATCCATCGTTCAGAACCGTCGCAACTATCGTGTATCTGTGCAGGCAGAAGCCCGCACAGACGACGGGATGGTGCTACCGTTATACAAGAGCTACTATGCCACACAACTCGACTCGCTGCCCGAGGAGAGCGTGATGGTGCACGATGCCGAGGACATCGGACGCCGTCTGGAAGCGTTAGTCAAAGCCCCTGTGGCAGATCCCTTCACGGGGCCTGCCCTGATGAGTGGCGAGGCCAGTGGAGTGTTCTTCCACGAGATTTTCGGTCACCGTTTGGAAGGTCATCGTATGAAGACAGGCGGACAGACTTTCCGCAAGATGGTGGGCGAACGTGTGCTGCCCAAGGACTTCCAGGTCTATTGCGATCCCACGCTGACCCACTACGGCGCACAGCCGCTGAACGGTGGCTACCGCTATGACGACGAGGGCGTTCGCGCGCGTAGAGTAAATAATGTGGTTGATGGTGTGTTAAAAGAGTTCCTCATGAGCCGTGTTCCCCTGGACAGTTTCCCCGAGAGCAACGGCCATGGGCGCACAGCGGGCAGCGGTGCTCCTGTGAGCAGACAGTCCAATCTCGTAGTGGAAACTCGCAAGCCTTACACCGAGGCTCAGTTGCGACAGCTCCTACGCGATGAGGCTCGCCGTCAGGGTAAAGACTATGGCTACCTGTTCCAAAGCGTCAGCGGAGGCTACACACAACTGGGAGGAGGCCGTAGCATCAATTCATTCAATGTCACGCCTTTGGAGGTTTATCGCATATATGTTGACGGTCGCCCCGACGAATTGGTTCGCGGTGTGGACCTCATCGGCACGCCCCTCTCTATGTTCTCCAATATCGCTGCAGGAGGCGACACCCCTTCCAGCTTCATTGGCTTTTGCGGGGCTGAATCAGGTTGGGTTCCCGTCAGTGCCACGTCTCCTATGGTGTATGTAAGTAAAATTGAGACGCAAAGGCGGCAGCAGAAAGCGAGTCTGATGCCTGTGCTGGCACCCCCTGTCTTTACAGACTCTCCCCCCGCCCTCCCTGATAGGGAGAAAGCTGTCACTCTTAACAGTGATGAGAAATTCGCCAATCAAACACATTCTGCTCTCTCCCTAACAGGGAGGGCGGGGGGAGAGTCTTCCCTTATTTTTTCCGCCCTTTCTGACGAACTCCAGCGCTCCATGGACAGCCTGCGCATTGAGGGGCAGCCTGCGCCGTTCCTCATCGACTACCGTTTGCAGCGCGAACGGGATCTGACGATTACTGCCTCAGATGGTGAACTGGTACAATTCGTCAACCAGCCTTGGAGACAGAACTTTGTGGCAGAGGTCATCTTGGGTGACTACCACCGCAGCAGCCTGTCGCATCCCGAACCTGGACTGCGCGGCACTAGTATCCCCATGTCGCTGGATTACGATAACCTGCGCCGCAGCGCTTGGTTTGCCACCGATGCCCGCTACAAGCAAGCTATCGCTACCTATGAAGCCAAGCAACAGCAGCTCAAGAAAGTGACGTTGCCAAAGGATGAGGAAGCCCTGGATGACTTCTTCCAGACACAGCCCGTCACCAGTATTCAGGAACGTTCGGTCGAAAGTTCGGACCTGCACGTCGATGAACTCACCGCCTATGTGCGCCGCCTCTCCCTCATCGCACGGGAGTTCCCTAAACTGACCGAAAGCCATGCCAATCTCTCTGTAAGGCAAGCTGATAACTATCGTTTGACCAGCGAAGGTGTGCGCGTGGCTCAGCCGCAGGAAGACCTCATCACCATTAGCTTCACATTCCATCTCTATCACAGTCCTAATGGCGGGAACACCAATTCTGTCTCAGACCACCGGTACAGCACCATCGCCGAAGCCCTTGCCGATAGTGCTCGTTTCACGCAGCATGTCCGCGACTACATCAGCCGTCGCCTCAGCGTGCTCGCCGATTCTGTCGTCGAAGATTACTATGTCGGTCCTGTGCTCTTTGAAAACTATGCCAGCAAGGTGATCTATGACTGCGCTAACAGCGGCCGTCATAATTTCCGTGCGTGGCACCCCTTCACGGAAAGCGATCGCACCATCTTCGTTAAACGCGACCGAAAGATTATCGATGAGAAGCTGACTATCCGCCAGGACCCGGCCCTCCGCGAGTGGAACGGGAAACGGTTGATAGGCTTCTTCACCGCCGACGCCAACGGACAGGCGCCGCAGGCTGTGACACTCGTAGAACGAGGCATCTTCCGAGGGCAACTCTGTGGCGCCACACCCGCCCTCGGCACCTCTAAGCCCACAGGTAACCTACGCTTCAACGATCCTTTCGTCTGGAATGGCCCGATGGGCATCAGCACCGCCCCTGGCGTGCTGCGCATTGAGAGTAGCAAGACCATTCCCCTGAACAAGATGCGTAAACAGCTACTGCGCGATGCCCAGCGGGAAGGCTACGAACACGCATACATCCTTCGCGATTCGTACCTTTATCGTGTCGGCGTCAAGGACGGTAAAGAGAAACTCTTGGGTCTCAGTAGTATCTACCTCATTAAGCCCTCCGACCACCACCTGCGCCACATCAGCGCCCTCTCCACTGAACAGGAAGCCATCACTCACAGTGAGCCCGGCGGTGCCAGCTTCTCCATTGTCGGGCCCAAGGCCATGCTGTTGAACGACATTGAAGTGCCGGCTCAGAAGCCACCGCAGATCACTAAGCCGGTGTTGACTTTTCCAAGTAACAGATAAATTATGAAAGTTTTCCAACACGTACAAGACATCGGCGACCTCCGCGTCGCCCTCGCGGAAGCGCAAGAAGTGAAGCGCGACCGTTACCAATGGCAGCATCTCGGCCGGAACAAGACCGCGCTGCTCATCTTCTTCAATAACTCCCTGCGCACGCGCCTCTCCACACAGAAGGCTGCCATGAACCTCGGCATGAACGTCATAGTCCTCGACGTGAACCAAGGTGCCTGGAAGCTGGAGACTGAGCGCGGCGTCATCATGGACGGCGACAAGAGTGAGCACCTTTTGGAGGCCATCCCCGTGATGGCCAGCTACTGCGACATCATTGGCGTACGCAGCTTCGCCCGCTTCGAGAGCCGCGAGGATGACTACGAGGAAAAGATCCTGAATCAGTTTATCCAATACAGCGGCCGTCCCGTTTTCTTCATGGAGAGCGCCACCGTACACCCTCTGCAAGCGTTTGCGGACTTGATAACCATTCAGGAACATAAGCGCTGCGCGCGTCCCAAGGTCGTCATGACCTGGGCTCCCCACCCCAAAGCGCTGCCGCAGGCCGTACCCAACAGCTTTGCTGAATGGATGCTGGCAGCTGATGTGGATTTCGTCATCACCCAACCCGAGGGCTACGAGCTCGACCCGCAGTTCGTGAAGGGCGCACGCGTGGAGTATGACCAGATGAAGGCTTTCGAGGGCGCCGACTTCGTGTATGCTAAGAACTGGAGCTGCCCGGGTGTCACGCGGCCTGAGGACTACGGCAAGGTGCTGCACGACTACCACACGATGATGGACTGGTGCGTCAGCAAGCGCCAGATGGCCGTAACAAACGATGCCGCCTTCCTGCACTGCCTGCCTGTGCGCCGCAATATGATTGTCACGGATGAAGTGATTGAATCTCCCCGCAGCCTCGTTATCCCCGAGGCCGCCAACCGCGAAATTTCAGCACAGGTGGTACTCAAGCGTATGCTGGAAACTCTCTGAATACATTCCTTTCATTGATTTAATGATACAACACATGGAAACCCATAAAAAAAGAGCCGAAGAAGGTTCACTCTCTGCGCTCGGCAAAAAGACTGATTACCCGTTTGACTACGCTCCCGAGGTTCTGGAGACTTTCGAGAACCGCCACCCCGACAACGACTATTGGGTGCGCTTCAACTGCCCGGAGTTCACAAGCCTGTGCCCCATCACAGGACAGCCGGACTTCGCCGAAATCCGCATCAACTATCTCCCAGCTGAACGGATGGTGGAGTCGAAATCGCTAAAGCTTTATCTCTTCAGTTTCCGCAACCACGGCGATTTCCACGAGGATTGCGTGAATAAAATCATGAAGGATCTCATCAAACTGATGGATCCCAAATATATCGAAGTCATCGGGCTGTTTACACCGCGCGGCGGCATCAGCATCTACCCCTATGCCAATTACGGACGTCCGGGAACGAAGTACGAGGAGATGGCGCAGTACAGAATGTTACATCACGACTTGTAAGAATTTGGTAATTGACAGACAATCATGAGAAAGATTGCAGCTTTTCTGCCATTGATAGCATTGCCGATGGCCTCTCAAGGCCAGACGCGCCCCAACATCCTGTATATCATGTGCGATGACATGGGCTATGGAGATTTGTCGTGCTACGGCCAACAGCATTTCAGCACGCCGAACATCGACCGCCTGGCCTCACAGGGTATGCGGATGACATCCGCTTATGCCGGCAGTCCAGTATCAGCTCCCTCCCGAGCCAGTTTCATGACTGGTCAGCACTCGGGTCACACCCATGTGCGCGGCAACAAAGAGTATTGGAGCGGACGCGTGAACTATGGAGAAAATGCTGATTATGCAGTCGTCGGGCAGGAGCCCTATGATCCCAATCATGTGATTCTGCCCGAGATTTTCAAGGCCGAGGGTTACCGCACAGGAATGTTCGGCAAATGGGCCGGCGGCTATGAGGGCAGTATCTCGACACCGGACAAGCGCGGTGTGGATGAATTCTACGGTTATATCTGTCAATTCCAGGCACATTTGTATTTCCCCAATTTCCTCAACCGCTACTCACGTTCGCGTGGCGATACGGCTGTCGTGCGCGAGGTGCTGGAACAGAACATCCAGCACGCTATGTACGGCGAGGATTATAACAATCGCCAACAATACAGTGCCGACCTGATTCACCAGCGTGCGTTGGCGTGGCTGCGCGAACAGCAGAAAGGGAAGCCTTTCTTCGGCATCTTCACCTATACACTGCCACACGCTGAGCTGCGCCAACCTGACGATTCGCTCTTGCAGGCGTATCGCGGCAAACTGCTGCCCGAACGCGAATATCGTGGCGACAATCCGTCGCGATACAATCCCACGCCCGAGGCCCATGCTCAGTTTGCGGCGATGATTACGCGCCTCGACAAGCAGGTGGGCGAAATTATGGCATTGTTGGAGGAACGCGTCTTAGCCGATAATACCGTGCTCATCTTCACCAGCGACAACGGTCCTCACGAAGAGGGTGGTGCTGACCCCGAATACTTCAACCACGACGGCAAGTTCAGGGGGCTGAAACGCAGCACGCACGAGGGTGGTATCCGAATCCCCTTCATCGTCCGCTGGCCAGGGCACATTGCTGCAGGCAGCGAGAGTGATCAGCCTTTTGCTTTCTATGACCTGATGCCCACCTTCTGCGATATAGCCGGCATCCGCAACTATGAACAGCGCTATCGCCGCCAGCAACCTAAGGAACAGCTGCAAAGCTCGTTCCCTGTCAGCGTGTCAAGACCTGATTATTTCGACGGAATCAGCGTTCTTCCCACTTGGACGGGAAAGGGCAAGCAACAGCAGCATGACCATCTCTACTGGGAGTTCCACGAGACAAATATGCTGGCTGTGCGGCGCGGTGATTGGAAATTGGTCGTATGGCGCGGAAAGCCCGCCCTATACAACCTAAAGGATGATACCCACGAGGACAATGACCTCGCAGCCAAGCACCCTGATATCGTCAAGCAGCTTGTGGAGAAAATCTATGAAGATCACACGGATAGCCCGTTCTTCCCGATTACGCTCCCCAAACTTTAATCGTCGAGCATGACGAAGGAAGCCCAGTAAATCGGAGATTCGAATCTGGGATTCGCGCGGAGACTGTTCTGCGCAGCGTGGAAAGCAGCCCGACGCGAAGCGCCCCTGGCCAGTTCCGCATAGAAGGCGGTCATCATGGCTCTTGTGGCATCGTCATCGACGCTCCAAAGGCTCATCAGCAAGGTGTGCGCACCGGCTTTCTTGAAGCCACGCTGGAGACCGAAGACACCATCTTCACGCAGCTGACCAAGACCTGTCTGACAAGCAGACAGCACCACCAACTCCAAGCCGCGAAGATCCATGGATGCTATCTCGCGTGCTGTGAGCACACCATTCTCCATCTTCTCGGGCATTGGCTGACGACGCAGCGTGTTGTTGGCTCCAGCCATTAGCAGACCAGCATAACACAAGCTGTTGTCAGCTTGGGCCGCTTGGTCCTCACTCATTCCCAGATAATTGAGGTCGGAACGGTTCTTTTGAGCCTCATCTTCCGTAAGCGTAAAGCCGTGTGTTGCCACATGAAGGATGGTTGGGTTGCTTCCGCTCAATCCCTTGAAAGCTTCCTCGGTGCCGCGCTCTTCCTGATAGAGATCCACATCCACATCCTCCATGAACAGAATTTCACTGATTTCCTTGGATTCCTTTTGTGTACCTTCCAAATACGTCACAGCACCGAGGCCGTCGCGGGTCATGGCATCGCGGGTCAGACCTTCTGTCATTGCCAAATCCTCGTCGTTGGCCGTAGCCATCTGTGACAGATACTCCTGGAGATATTCCATAGATTCACGTCCCAACTGCATATTGGCTGCCTGCAGCTGTGCGGGCGTAGCATCGTAGTTCAAACCGCCAAAGATCACAGCACGTTTCACGACATCACTGAGTTTGCGGCTGGTGTCGGTTTCAGCAAAACTTGATTCGAGATCGTCGCCCACCAACTGCTTGGTTGACGATACGCGGTGCATCGCAAAAAGGTCGGTCATGCGCTGATCGTCGTAGTTGAGGTATTCAATACCCCACTGATAGATAAGCCCCGTGGGTGAGAACCACACTGAACGCACGCCCTCGAGATAGGGCATCAGCGGTTCCCAAACGAGTTTGCCGACGCGCGGGTCGTCATAGACGCTATTTACATAATCGCGCAAGCCAAGGGCTTCTTTCAGTGTATGGTTATCGTAGGTGTACTCATTGAGCTCGGCTTCGCTGAACAGGCGCACAAGCTGTGGAACGGTGTCGCCCGGACGGACAAGGAGTGCCCAATAGGTGCGGCCGTCGCCACGCGCTTCAATATCAAAGAACTCTATGGCAGCAGCATCAGAAGGCAGCGCCTTAATCACATCATTGACATCAATGTTCATGGCAGCCGTGAAGTCACCGAACTCCTTGCAGCCCCTCACCAACTCACGCTCCAGACGGTTGGCCTCGTAGTTGAGATGTTCCACCTGTGCACGGTTTTCATCAGTGGGATTGCGCCATATTTCTTCAATCTGCTGGTGAATGGCCTCTAGCTCTGCATACTTATCCTGCAGTTCCTCACTGGCAGTGTGTGCCAGCAGGTTGCGGAAATCGACTTCGGAATTCAGCAGCAGACCCTTTGTGAACAGCATGGCATTGTAAGCATCGATGCGCGCAGAGTCATTGGTATTCAACAGACAGGCTACATAAGGCGCATTGTGGAAAATATAACTCTTCGTTCCCCAATAAAGCTCACGTCCGCGGGTGGACTTATGGGAGAAATTGCTACGCACATGGTACATCTGCTGACGCATGGCATTGTGGTAGAGACGCTGAGCCTCAATCGTATCGCCATGCATAATATGGAAGTATGACCGGTTGAACGTCAGCATGACCTGGTCAGGATGCTGTTCGCCAAGCAGCTTGCGCTGAATGGAATCGGCTCGTGTGCTGGTGGCTATGGCCTCCGCAAACTGGTTCATCGAAGATTGATAGAGGGCCTGATTGGTCAATATCTTGGCAAAGAGGGAGGTTCCCGTGCGGCCAGTGCTCTCAAAGAGCTTCACCGCTTCCTGGGCAGCCTGCAAGGCTTCGTTGTTACGTCCCTCGGTAAAGTAGTAGATAGACAGGTTGTTATAAGCCAACGCCTTATCTTCCTCGTGAGCGCGGACTTTTTCGTAGATCTTCAGTGCTGCCAGACACGTGTCGATGGCAGCCTTCTGCTTGCCTGAATGATAGAGATAGTTGGAGATATCGGAGAGCGACTGCGCCACATCATCCATGTCCTTGCGGTAGCGGAACACAGCCAGCGCCTTTGACTCCAGCGCAATAGCCTGCTGGTAGTTACCATCAGTTGCCATGATGGAAGCACGCTTGGCCAGCGAGTGTGCATAATGAGCGTCGTCCTTGGAACCCTGCACCGTGTTGGCTGTGAGCTGCTCATTGATGTCGGCAGCCTGCTCCAGATTACCCATCTTGGCATAGGCGCCCGATATCTCACTCATGCAATCGAGGTAGCCCGATCCGTTCTTCGTCTGAATCTGCTCATAGATAGCGGCAGCACGCTGCCAGAGCTTAATGGCTTCGGGGTAGTTCTCGGCGTGTTTCTCAAAAGAGGCCGTATTTGAGAGCAGGCGTGCAAAGTTCAGACTTTTTGAATCCTGATTCTCCTCGAAGATGGAGATAGCCTCGTGACCGTATTCAGCTGCCTGCGTAAAGTTGGAGGCATTGGCCAGTCGAATAGCCATATTGCTGAGCATCGTCGCATAGTTGATGGTGTTCTTCTCCATCTTCTTCATCTTCTTGAGGGCTATCTTCGAATAGCGCTGAGCCCTAACTTTGTCACCCGAGTTGGAATAGAAGACGACGAGATTGAGCATGGCATGGGCGAAAGCCGGATTGTCATCCGGAATGCAACGCAACGCCTCCTCTCCGAGTTCCACGGCATGCTCGCGGTCACCAGGCGCATTGCGCGAGGTGTAGTAGCTGGCCAGGTTGCTGAGCGAGGTGGCATAGTGCTCGTGGTTCTTGCCGTAGCGCTTTCGATATATCTCTACAGCTTTTTCACCATTTTCGATAGCCTGATTATATTCGCCCAACTGACTGTGTGCAGCGGCTATCAGATTGTAGGTCTCTGCAGCATGCACAAAATCCATGTACTCGCCGTGGAGGCGTAGCTGCGCCACCTGATTGAAGACATCCAATGCATCTCTGATCTTACCCTGGCTCTGCAATTGCAGACCACGATAGGTCAGAGCAACCGTATAAGAGTGATCCTTGCGAAGGTCTGGAGTGACACAGTTCTGGAGATATTTGTTATAGAGCTCATAGGCCGTCTGTTGGTCTCCGTGCTTCGCGGCAGAGCTTGCATCTTTGAAGATATTCCTGAGCTGTACCTGCAAGTCGCTGATGGTTGCATTTCTCTTTTTGCGATAATCACCATAGGTGACAGCATAGCGGTCATCTAACGGAGCATTTTCAAGATAGTACTCCAATGCCTCGAGGGCCTTGGCATACTGCTTGATTTTAATCAGCGAGTCAGCCATAATGCGGCACTGCACGGCTTTTTCCGTAGGACTCTGCGCGGCCAGTTGAAAGCTCTGTGCGGCAATCACGCAGAACGTGAGAAAGGCAAGGAATCTCTTCATCGTCGGCAAAATGGGTTATTTAAAGGGAATCTACAGGGGCAGCCGAGAGGCTGTCGATGGTGTTGTAGAGGCTATCCACGGCGCTCAGGGAGAGGGTAACAGAATCACTCTCGAGGCCAACTTTGCGGAAGACCGTCACCTCGTTGTCTTCCTTGGCTCCACTTTCGTCCTTTCCCCTATGGAAGGCTTGGGCGAGGAGATAGTTGACGTACTTGGCTGTGATACTCTTCACGCAACTCGTTTCATTCTGCTTCACATAATTCTCAATAATACCCGTATAAACGCCCTTGAACGTGTAACGTAGTTTCTGTGCAGGCGCTACGGCAATCATCGTCACACCGGGATCGATGATGATAATATCTTTTTCCGTAAGCTTACTACCGGTTTTGATTTCGATTTTAGTTTTTCCCTTCTGTCGGTAGCTGTTTCCTCCAGTAATAGAAGTGACAACGAGCGGTTCTGACTTCTTCTGGCCATATACAGGCAGCATCAAGGAGAATGCTAATAGGATTGTTAGATAAGTTTTCATGTGCTTTTTTATTAATTTTGATGATTATCTGATAAAGTATTTTTAGCAGTTAGACGTGAAGGTGGCATCCCCTGAGATAATACTGGCTCCGTGCAAGCTCACCTTAGACTGAACTGGCATTTGCTTTTCGTCTTCAAGGGGCACATAGTACATAGACTGTTTGAGAAGAGGCCATTTTTCGCAGAACAGTCTGATAAGAAGACCATAAAACTCACGGGCATTGTACAAGAGGGCGATGCCCATGATGGCCCATGTGGTGTTGAGATAGATATTCCACTGGTAGGAGAAGAAGAAACTCGTTCCTATCATGAAGACCATTGCGATCATCGATATATAGCTCTTGGCAAGTCCACTGCGACCAAAATATTGTTTCGTGGCAGATTTTTTCTTCACCAAAAGATTTGTAACACCCTGCTGGATAATCTGCACAAGCACAACCAACAGGAAATTGACCAGCATCGTAAGCCACAAAGGAAGTTCAATCGGCATCCGACGGTCTATCAACGTCTGCACGGTATAAGCAAGAATCTCTACGCCGGGAATCTTTCCGATAGGCGTATAATGTTGGTCGCGCAAATCGTGCATCGCCCCGAAGAGCACCACATGACTGCGGATGAGATCAGCGTATTCCGTAATACTATCAGACGGCACAACTGGGAAATAGGTAGCTGTGTAGTTGATATTGCAATTGGGAGATCGTGTAACAATGGAGGAATCGTTGGTAGCTGCAAGAGCAACTTGCGCCGACATCGAATACTCAGTCCTTCCTTCTGCCTGACGGTGTACTCCCAAGGAACGCACAGTGCCTCCGTTGGTATCGCGCTGCACATTGATGAAGCCTTCGTGTTCCACATCCACCATATCCACAAAGAATGAGTGGAAGGAACGCTCGAATTGCCCTTCATCGCTGTTCCAGTTCGTCAGCTTGTAAGCCCATACTGTAGGAGAAACGGTACTGCACACGGTCTCGATGAGTCGTTCATTACCAATCGTGTCATTACGCACGCCATCAAACACGATATCAATACCCATCACTGCAGGCTTACAATCCTGCACCTGATCGATCATCTCTGCCAGCTTGCCCCTGTCATAGACAGTCGTCATATCGACAATGGTTATCAAATCACTGGTGTCGCGTTCTCCTCCCGCATTAGATATCTCGTAGAAGATATCGGTCATACGGAAGTTATCGAAAGCACGTGCCAACGGATTGAGGAAAGACACGCTGAAAGCAATCATAATAATGACGTACAGCGTAGCGTATGCAATCAGCGCCACAGCTACATGGTCAAACTTGAGGGCAAAGTTGCAGAAAGCGCTAAGCTTTTGTCTGAAATTCTTGGCCATATTATATTCTGGCGATTAGGTTCTCTGTGTGCGTAAGTAGTTTTTTATCGTGAATCCCACGAACCGAACATCCGTCGTTCTTGCGGTTGTCTGTTGGGTTCGTGGGATTCGCATAGAGGAGTTTTCTGTACCTCTATCTCTTTACGAGTACATCTTTATTGTTTGGGTGTGCCTGCCAAAACGATAGCCACACGGCTCTTTTCGTTGTCGCCATAGGGCATCACAGTATCACCCTTGGATTCAACAGTCAGACGAGTAGCATCAATGCCAGCATCAACGATGGCCTTAGCCACATTTTCCGCACGGTTCTTGGCGTGGCGGGCATTGACCGTAGGATTACCAGTGCCTGCATCAGCATGACCAGTAATGGTAGCCACTGCATCAGGATGGCCCTGCAGCCATTCCACGACCTCCTGAATCTTCGGAGCCTCGCTCTCGCGGATTTCAGCACTGCCAATGGTGAAGAAGATGTCTTTCTGAGTCGTTTCAGCAGCGAGGGCAGCGCGTGCAGCAGCCTCTTCAGCAGCCTTGCGGCGAGCAGCCTGTTCTGCCAACATACGCGCATGGGCAGCCTCGGCATTCTTGTCATCATTGTACTCTTCGATAGGAGCAACGACAATGGGAGCTGTATGGACTTTCTTGCTGAAGCCGAACTTATAAGCCAAACCTACCTGAGCAATGAACTGCCAGTCTTCGCTCGAATGGCGCTGACTGTTGTAGCGGTCTGAAAGAGCGTTGGCGCTGACCTCCAGATTAGCGCTCCAGTGCTTGCTCAGATTATAATCGAGCATTGCACCGATTCGTGCATTATGGCTGAGCTGGTCGTCTTTCCATGCAAAAGGAGAAGCATAACCGCTATTGATCAGGTCTTTGTTCTCCCAAGCATAATTAAGACCGATACCCGCAATCAGATAGACGTTCATGCGGTAATAGTCTTCCTTACCGAGCATCGTGCTGAGATTCAGCAACAAGTCGATATTCGTATTGACATACTTATACTTGTATTTGAAGTCGGGCTGGCCTGCTATCTCGAGGCCACTCTTGTTCCACATTCCGTTCACGTTTAAGCGAACACCTACTGCAGGAGTGAGGAAAGCGCCCAACGAGAAGGAAGCAGTGGGAGTAACAAGCTTAGAGAGGCTCACCTCAGCATAAGTTGCCTGAACACCGCCTTGCAGCCCAATAAACATATAAGGAGCAGGCTTGTAGTCAAGTTTGTCGGCAGCGCTCTGTGCGGAGGCTGTTCCATAAAGGCCGAGTGCCATAACAGCAGTGGCCAAGAAGGTCTTCATTTTTAACATATTCATGTGTATAATTAGCTTTTATTGGGGCAAAGGTAAATAAAATGCTTTAAACAATTCTGAGAGGATTGTTAAATAATATTAAGTTGTATGATTTTGTGGCATTTGCTCCACTCTTTATTCCCCTTTTGCTACGATGATTGCCACGCGGCTTTGCTCATTGTCGCCGTAAGGCATCACGGTGTCACCCAAAGACTCTACCGTAAGACGAGCGGAGTCGATACCGGCATCCACGAGGGCCTTCGCCACAGCTTCTGCGCGGTTCTTGGCGTGGCGGGCATTGACCGTAGGATTACCTGTGCCTGCATCAGCGTGGCCGGAGATGGTAGCTAATGCTTCGGGATGCTCTTGCAGCCAGCTGATCATTTCCTGCATCTTCTGTGCCTCCGAGTCGCGAATAACTGCGCTGCCGATGCTAAAGAAAATATCTTTCTGACAGATTACAAGGGCTCTTCCTGGCTTTGCAGCAGCCTCTGCAGCAGCGCGTGCAGCCTCTTCAGCCTTCTTGCGTGCAGCCTGTTCTGCGAGCATACGTGCATGGGCAGCAGCAGCATTCTGGTCGTCGTTATACTCTTCGATGGCACCGACTGCAATGGGAGCTGTCTTCACCTTCTTGCTGAAACCGAATTTGTACGCAAGACCCAACTGTGCGGTCAGCTGCCAGCCATTTCTCGACTGGAACTGGCTGTTATCACGTTTTCCCAGCGGAGCAAGCATATTGGCATTTGCCTCCAAGTTGACACTCCAGTGCTTGCTCAAATTATAGTCGAGCATCGCACCCAAACGGGCATTAAGACTCGTGTTCTTGTCCTCCCACAAATCGGTTTGGCTTTTGCTCTTTGCGCTCAGATCATCCTTGGCCCACGTGTAGTTGATACCTGCGCCGCCAATCAGATAAACGTTCATGCGATAATACTCTTCCGAGCCGAACATTGTGCTGAGATTCAGCAACAGATCCAAATCGGTCGTAAAATACTTGTATTTGTATTTCGGGTCTGCCTGACCGGGAGCCTGCATCCTCGCCTTATTCCAGATGCCGTTCGTGTGGAGCCTGACACCAAATGTAGGCGTGAAAAAGGCGCCAATGGAGAAGGATCCCGTGGGAGTGAAGTACTTGTCCTGATTCAACTTCGTAAATGTTGTCTGAGCACCACCTTGCAGTCCCACGAACACATAGGGATAAGGCTCATAATCGATTTTACTAGCACTCTGAGCCGTAGCGGTGGCAGCGTAGCCAAAAGTCGTCATGACCGCGGCTAAGAAAAATTTTCGGAGATTCATATCTTTCTTTTTAGTATTTAAGTTGCGTAAGTGGCTGCAAAGATAGCTGATTTTCACTAAACGACAAAAAAGAAACTCAGGATTTTCATTATTTCATAGAAATAAATATGCTCTTAAGCCCCGAACAGGAAGATGGCGGGGATTTTGGAAAGGTCAGGGAGCTGTTGGCGTTTCCACTCAGCAACCGTATGAGTTTTAATCCACTCGTCAGCGGTCGTGATGCCGGCAGCGACGCAGAGACGCGTTTGCGGGCGCAATGTCTGACAGAGGACATCAAAGAGTTTTTGATTGCGATAAGGAGTCTCTATAAAGAGCTGTGTCTCATGTTCCTGCAGTGCGCGCGTTTCCAACTGTTTCAGGCGCTTGATGCGGTCTGCCGGGTCGATGGGCAGATAACCGTGAAAGGCAAAACTCTGTCCGTTCAGGCCTGATGCCATCACCGCCAAAATCATGGAAGAAGGCCCCACAAGGGGAACTACACGGAAGCCTTTACGCTGGGCTATAGCCACCACGTCCGCGCCTGGGTCTGCAACAGCCGGGCACCCTGCCTCGGAGATGACGCCGACATCCTCGCCTGCCTCCAATGGCTTCAGATACTGCGCAAACAAAGCGGTATCGGCGTGCTTACCCATGGGATAAAACGTGAGAGAATCAATATCAATCTCTTTATCAACGCGTTTGAGGAAACGACGTGCCGAACGCACTTCCTCGACAATAAAATGCCGGATGCCGAGAATCACTTCGCGGTTATAGGGTGGCAGTACGCGTTCCTGCGGCGTGTCACCCAGTTCAACGGGAATGAGAAACAGAGTGGACATATTGCAAGTATGCGTTGATCGCATCCTGAACGATGGCATCGCGAGACATCTGCGAACGCTGCTCATCGGTATAGTATTCGCGGTAAAGCGGGAAGTCAGGCCCCAAGTATTTATCGAGGCTGATGCCGATGAGCGTGTCGCCCACGATGATACTTTGATTAAGACATGAGATCTGTGTATAAACGTGTGGGCGGCGGAAATTGGGGTCTTGGCGCTGCAATTCCTCAAAGGCTCGGTCGAAGTCTTCTTCTAAATCGCTCATATCGCTGTACTGGCGATGAACCTCGTCGAGCAAGACCTGCACAGTGGAATCAAGATAGAAAGTGCGCAGGCGGCCCTCCACATTAGGTTCGTTCACGCGTCCGATTTCCAAAACATCCTCGATGAGGAGCTTTGTCTCCATCGGGTACTGCGTGTTCATGCGGTGAAGAGCGCTGTAGCTGCCCAACGACACATATTCGTCGAGCACACGGTCGAAGCGGTCGATAACCACTTGATCATCCGATCTTTCGAAGCCGAAAGAGCCCTTCCATGGTCTATCCACGGCGACCCAAATGCCCACAATACTGAGCACTAAGAGCACAAGGAGGAAAGGCAACGAGCGCTTCACTTTTCTTTATCTTTGTTAAAAATCGGGACAAAGATAGTGAAAAACTGTTTACCCGCCAAAGAAAATGTAAAAAAACTTTAATTAATCTACGTAATAGACTCTTTTCACCCGCGGCGAGACGGAAGTGAGTATCTCGTAGGGGATTGTGTCGATGATTTCTGCGAGCACCGTGGGCGGCAGATCCGGGCCGAAGATAACGGCAGTGTCGCCCTCGCGGCAGTCAATATCGGTGACGTCAATCATACACACATCCATACAGATATTACCTACGTAAGGTGCTTTCTGCCCATTGACCATGCAGTAGCCACGTCCGCAGCCGAGGTGGCGGTTCAAGCCGTCGGCATAGCCGATGGGGAGTGCTGCGATACGACTGTCACGCGTGAGGTGTCCGCGACGCGAATAGCCCACGGTGTCGGAAGCTGGCACATCGTGAATCTGCAGGATGGTTGTCTTGAGGGTGGAGATAGGGGACAATGAAGATTTGTGAATTGTCAATTGTGAATTGTCAATTGTGAATTGAGAATCAAGCGGGTTGACCCCGTAGAGGCCCAGTCCAAGACGAACCATATCGCAATGGCGCTCAGGGAAATGCTGAATGGCAGCACTATTGCAAATATGTCGAAGGATATGGTAGGGGAAGGCGTTCTGGAGCTTGTCAGCAGCAGCGCAGAAGAGCTGCCACTGGCGGGTGGAGAAGGCATCGAAGTCCTCGCTGTCGGAGCCTACGAAATGGCTGAATACAGAACGCGGGATCAGTGCTTTCTGTGCCTGCAGGCGGTCGATAAGCGCACCGATTTCAGGGAGTTCAGGAGCGCAGGCATCGAAGCCGAGGCGATGCATGCCCGTATCTAGTTTGATGTGAATCGGGTAGTTGGTGATACCCTCTCGCTCGGCGGCGCTGATGAGAGCCTCCAGCAGACGGAAGCTATAGACCTCCGGTTCCAGCCGATGCTCGAAGAGCGTGTGGAACGAACTCATCTCCGGATTCATCACCATAATATTGGCCGTGATGCCCGCCCGACGCAGTTCGGCTCCCTCGTCGGCCACGGCCACAGCCAGATAATCCACGCGATGGTCCTGCAGCGTTTTGGCAATCTCCACGGCGCCGGCGCCATAGGCCGAGGCTTTCACCATGCAGACCATCTTGGTCTCGGGGCGCATGAAAGAGCGGTAGTAGTTGAGATTCTCAGCCACCGCCGAGAGGTTCACTTCGAGGATTGTTTCGTGGACGCGCTGGACAAGCGCTTCGGCGATGCGGTCGAAGTGGAAGTCGCGAGCACCTTTAATGAGAATCACACGATGACTGAGCGCCTGAAACGCCTGACTTTTGAGGAATTCATCGAGGGTCGGGAACAGACTCACCCCCGTACCCTTTCCTTCAAGGAGGGGAGTCTCAACGTTTGCGAGGCCGGCACTGATTTCATTACCAATACCTATTAGTTCATCCACTCCATGCTGGCGTGCCAGTTCAGCCACGCGCTTATAGAGTTCCGTGATGGTGAGTCCCGTCTGCTGAATATCAGAGAGGATGAGTGTGCGGCAGCGTCCGCTGGCGTCAGGACGGCGGTGCATGAAATCCAGGGCAATCTCGAGCGAACCGAGGTCGCTGTTGCAAGTATCGGTAATCAGCGTGCAGTCGTTGCGCCCTTCCTTCACCTCGAGGCGCATGGCCACAGGCTGCAGACGGCTGATACGCTTGCGGATCACCTCTTCAGGGATACCCAAATAGCGGCAAACGCAGATACAGTGGATGGTATTCTCCCGACTGGCCACATCGAAGAAGGGAACGTCTTCGAAATCGGCCTTATGCCACCCTATGAGCTGCCCTTTGAAGCCACTACTTTTGATGCAGGAATCGATGACCTCGTCATCAGCGTTATAGATAACGACCTCTGCGTCGTGGAAGAGTCGCAACTTCTCACGGCACTTCTCCTCGCGGTTGGCAAAGTTCTCATCGTGGGCAGAGCCCAAGTGTGTCATCACGCCGATCGTGGGCTGGATGATGTCGCGCAGGGCTTCCATCTCGCCTGCCTCGCTGATGCCCGCCTCGAAGATGCCGAGCTGGCTGTGCTCGCTCAGGCGCCACACGGAGAGGGGTACACCGATCTGCGAGTTCCACGAACGTGGCGATCGGGTGATGTTGAAGTCGGGTGCAAGCAACTGGTAGAGCCATTCCTTGACGATGGTCTTACCGTTACTGCCCGTGATGCCGACGACGGGGATATCAAACTCCTCGCGATGGCGCTCAGCCAGTCGCTGCATCGCCTTCATGGGCGAAGGCACGACGAGGTAGTTGGCATCAGGCTCGGGTTGTTCGGGTGCCTGACTGACGACGAAGCTACGCACACCGCGGCGGTAGAGTTCGGGGATATAACGGTGACCATCGTTCTTCTGTGTGCGGATGGCAAAGAAGAGCGTTTCCTCGGGGAACGTGAGGGAGCGGCTGTCGGTGAGCAGCCAGTCAACGCGCGTGTCGGCTGTGCCAATACGGTGAGCTCCCATCAGGGTGGTGATGGTCTCGATATTGTAGGTCATAATCAGTATTTCAGTATTCTATATTATATTTGGTCATGAGTTCATGCAGACGGTTGCGCGTCTGTTCGCGGAAGCGGATGCTGGCAGGCGAATCGGGGTCTTCGGGGCGATGTTCCATAGCCTTGCGAATCGGCTCGTAGTCATAGAGATAGCGGCGCGTCTCCTCATCGAAGAAGCTCTCAGAGAAGCGCTCCCAGATATAGTCAACAGCCTGCTGCGAGGGATGGAACATATCGGGTCCGTAGAAGCGGTAGTCACGTAACTCATCGAGTTGAATCTCGTAGGCAGGGAAGTAGTCCACCTGTTCGGGGTGCTTCTGCTGCAATGCATCAATGGCCATCAGTAGCGTAGCCTTTGCCAGCTGATTCTCATGGAATCCGTATTTGGCATAGCGGAAGGGCGACACGGTGAAGATAATGCGCGAGCGTTGGAAGAGTTCGCACACGGTTTCCAGCGTAGCCACACACTGCTCCAGCGTCATCGTCTTCTCGGCGAACTCCGCCTTCGGGCGCTTGTGGCAGTTGCCCACAATGAGTTTCGTGTCAGTACGTTCGTAGTACCGGTTGGTTCCCAAGGTGATGATGAGCACGTCAGGATTCCAGCTGAACAGGCGGCCGCGCGCCGAGAGAAAGGCCGACTTGCAAGCATCCAACGTCGTGGCGCTGAAGTGAGAATCGAGGAGCCAGCAGTGCCACCGCTTGTCCTCGTCCTGAAAGTAGAGCGAGCGGCACGTAGGATCCTGCGTGAGCACCTGCAGGATGCTTAGCGGATTGAACAGCACACCAAAGGGATTAACGAGAATCGGCAGTCCGCTCTGGCGCATTCTTGCTCCGATGTACTCGGCAAAGCAGGAGCCTATGAAAGCCATGTGATTGCGCAGTCCCAAAGGCTGTGCAGGAGGTGTTATTTCGATGGGTGTAATCAGTTTCATAGCTGCAAAGGTACATTTAATTTGTGATTTTAGCACGGAAATCATAAATAAAATGTACCTTTGCAGCGAAATTCTATCAAATGACCGAAAGAACAGACCCTACATACCCACTTCTGGAGCGCATCCAAGTGCCTGCTTACCTGCGTCAGTTGCCGCTGGAGCAGCTGCCGGAAGTGTGCCGCGAGCTGCGTCAGGACATCATCCGCGAACTGGCCGACAACCCTGGTCACTTCGCATCGAGCCTTGGTGTGGTAGAGCTCACCGTAGCCCTGCACTATGTCTATGACACTCCCTACGACCGTATCGTCTGGGATGTGGGACACCAGGCTTATGGCCACAAGATCCTGACGGGGCGCCGCGAGGCCTTTTCCACCAATCGCCGCTTCCGCGGACTGCGCCCCTTCCCCTCGCCCGAGGAGAGCGAGTACGACAGCTTCACCTGCGGCCACGCCTCCAATAGTATCTCGGCAGCGCTGGGTATGGCCCTTGCCGCTAAGGCTAAAGGCGAGGCCAACCGCCACGTGGTGGCTGTGATTGGCGACGGAGCCATGAGCGGCGGACTGGCTTTCGAGGGCCTGAACAATGCCGCCAACACGCCCAACGACGTGCTCATCATCCTGAACGACAACAATATGTCCATCGACCGCAGCGTCGGAGGAATGAAACATCTGCTGCATCAACTTCAGCTCAACCCCACCTACAACCGTCTGCGCAACAAGGCCGCACGCAAGCTGTTCTCCTGGGGCTTCCTGGACGAGAAGCGCAAGAACAGCATCCTGCGCTTCAACAACTCGCTCAAGAGCCTCATCAACCGCCAGCAGAATGTGTTCGAGGGTATGGACATCCGCTATTTCGGGCCTACCGACGGGCACGATGTCATCGAGTTGGTGCGCACGCTGCGTGTCATCAAGGATATGACAGGGCCCAAGCTGCTGCACATCCACACCGTGAAAGGCAAGGGCTTCGAGCCGGCAGAGCACGGCGGCGCCGTGTGGCACGCCCCAGGCAAGTTCGACCCCCAGACGGGTGAGCTCCTGAAGAGCGACGAGACGGGGCTTCCGCCGAAGTTCCAGGATGTGTTCGGCCACACCTTATTAGAACTCGCGCGCGCAAACGACAAGATTGTAGGTGTCACGCCCGCCATGCCTACTGGCTGCTCGATGACCATCCTAATGGATGCGATGCCCCAGCGCGCCTTCGACGTAGGCATTGCCGAGGGCCACGCCGTCACCTTCTCGGCAGGTATGGCCAAGGACGGACTCATCCCCTTCTGCAATATCTACAGTTCCTTTGCCCAGCGCGCCTACGACAATCTCATCCACGACGTGTGTATCTCGCGACTGAACGTTGTGCTCTGCCTCGACCGCGCAGGCCTCGTGGGCGAGGACGGCCCCACACATCATGGTGCCTTCGACCTGGCCTACCTGCGCCCGATTCCCAACCTGACCATCGCCTCGCCCATGGATGAGCACGAGCTGCGCCACCTGATGTACACCAGTCAGCTGGACGGTAAAGGACCCTTTGTCATCCGCTATCCTCGCGGTCGCGGTTCACAGGTGGACTGGCAATGTCCGATGCACGAGATTCCCGTCGGGCAAGGGCGCAAGCTGAAGGACGGCACCGACATTGCACTACTCTCCATAGGCCCGCTGGGCGTTGCAGCGCAACAGGCCATCCGCGAGGTGGAAGCCGCTTACCCCGGACGGAGCATCGCCCACTATGATATGCGTTTTCTCAAGCCGTTGGACGAACGCCTGCTCACCGAGGTGGCAGCGCGCTTCCACAAAATCGTCACTCTCGAGGACGGTGTGCGCACTGGCGGCCTCGGCTCCGCGGTGCTGGAGTGGCTGTCCGACCATGGTGTGAGCATCCCCGTGGTGCGTCTGGGCCTGCCCGACCATTTCGTGGAACACGGGTCGCTCAAGGAACTTCACCGCCTCTGCGGTATCGATGTAGAAGGAATTAAAAAAGCTTTGATATGAAAATCATCATTGCAGGCGCAGGAGCTGTCGGTAGTCATCTGGCAGAACTGCTGTCACGGGAAAATCACGACATCGTGCTCATCGACGAGAGCGAGCAGAAACTGGCTATGGCCAGCGACGGACTGGACCTGATGACCCTCACCGTCTCGCCCACCAGCATCGACGGCCTGAAGGAGGCCGGCACTCCACAAGCCGACCTGTTCATCGCCGTGACGCCCTCTGAAACGCGCAACCTCACCTGTTGTATGCTGGCCAGCACGTTGGGCGCCAAGAAGACTGTGGCCCGTATCGACAACGGCGAGTACCTGCAGCCCAAGAACCGCGAGTTCTTCACCTCCGTGGGCATTGGTTCGCTCATCTACCCCGAGGTGTTGGCGGCTAAGGAAATCGTCGAGGGCGTGCAGCGCTCGTGGGTTCGCCAGTGGTGGGAAGTCCACGGCGGAACCCTGGTCATCCTCGGCATTAAGCTGCGCGAGGAGGCTCACGCGCTCTTCGGGCAGGCGCTCAAGGATTTGTGCCCGCCTGATTCGCCCTATCACATTGTAGCCATCAAGCGCGACGAGGACACCATCATCCCTGGCGGTCTCGACACGCTGAACAAAGGCGACATCGCCTATTTCATGACCGCTAAGCGATATGTGCCCACGATTCGTCAGCTGGTAGGCAAGGAGAACTACCCCGACGTGAAGAAGGTGATGATCATGGGCGGCGGGCGTATTGCTGTGCAGACCTGCCACCTGTTGCCCGACTACATGGACGTGAAGGTTATCGAGCAGGATCTGGACCGCTGCCACAAGCTCACGGAGCTGCTGGACAACGACAATGCTATGATTATCAACGGCGACGGCCGCGACACGCAGCTCCTCGTGGAGGAGGGCATCCGCCAGACGCAAGCTTTCTGCGCCCTCACGGCCGAGACGGAAACCAACATCCTGGCCTGCCTGGCTGCCAAGCGCATGGGTGTGCGCAAGACGGTGGCGCTGGTCGAGAACTCCGAATACATCACGATGGCGGAGAAGCTGGACATCGGCACGATTATCAACAAGAAGACTATCGCTGCCAGCCATATTTATCAGATGCTCTTAGACGCTGACGTCGCCAGCGTGAAGAGCCTCACCATCGCCGATGCCGACGTGGCCGAGTTCGATGTCGTGGAGGGAGCGCTGGTGACCCGCGAGCCCGTGATGAAGCTGAAGCTGCCCAAGGGCATAGCTCTGGGCGGACTGGTTCGCAACGGCGAGGGTATCCTCATCAACGGTAGCACGCAGATTCAGGCTGGCGACCGCGTGGTGGTTTTCTCGCGCACCGCACTCTTCAAGCAGCTCGACCATTTCTTCAAGAAACCGGAAGGGGGACTATTCTCCATTTTCCATTAATTCTGAATTAAAATGAAGAACGGAATTATTTTTCGCCGTTTCTGTCGTGGTGGGTATGCCATCTTTGCCAGCCTGCATCGTGAGGTACGCATTGGCGTGCTGACGGTGGGGATGCTGGCGAGCGTGAACATCCCGAAGGTGCAGGCGCTTCAGGTGAGCGCTGCCCCCGACACCGAGGAGGACGGCGACGAGACGGAGCTGGCCGAAGTGTCGGTGACGGGCACGATGGCGCCGCTGGCCGCCTTGCAGAGCGCCCGCATCGTCAGCGTCATCACCGCCCAGCAAATCGAGTCCTCGGCGGCGCAAAGCGTCAACGATCTCCTGAAATTAGCCGCTGGCGTGGATGTCCGGCAGCGCGGCGGCTTTGGTATTCAGACGGACATCAGCATCAATGGTGGCACCTTCGACCAGATTACGCTTCTCCTCAACGGTGTCAACATCAGCTCCCCCCACACAGGGCATCTCGCGGCAGACTTTCCCGTCGCCCTCTCCGACATCGAGCGCATCGAGGTGCTCGAGGGCGCAGCCTCGCGCGTCTATGGCGCCTCAGCCTTCGGAGGAGCCATCAACATCGTGACGAAACGCCCCTCCCCCACTGCCCTTGAAGCTGGAGTCAGCGGCGGTTCCTATGCCACCTTCGGCGGCGATGCCCGCCTGTCCACGCGCCTGCTCACGCTATCCGCCTCCTACCTCCGCTCCGACGGCGCCACCGCCAACTCCGACTTCCGCCGTGGAAACGTCTTTTGGCGCGGGCTCTACGAGGCACAGGCTTACAGCCTCAACTGTCAGGCTGGCTTCAGCCGGAAGGACTATGGCGCCAACACCTTCTACAGCGCAGCCTATCCGAATCAGTACGAGCAGAACAGCCGATACATCTTCAGTGCGGCGGCAGAGACGAAGGGGCGTGTTCGCGTGCGCCCAGAGGTCTTCTGGAATCGCCTGCTCGACGACTTCGAGCTCACCCGTGGGAGTGCCGTCGGCAAGAACCACCACCAGACCGATGTCTATGGCACCCACGTCCACGCCGACCTCAGCTGGGCAGCCGGTCGCACTGCCTTCGGCGCCGAGGTGCGCGAGGAACAGCTGCGCAGCACCAGTATGGGCAATGACCGCCGCACGAACCTGAGCGTCAACCTCGAGCACAACATCCTCCTGCCCCGCCTCACGGTGAGCGTGGGCGTGCTCGGCAACTACAACACCCGCTTCAACAACGGCCTGCGCTTCTACCCCGGCATTGACATCGCCGTAACCCCCAGCCCGCACTGGCGTCTCTTCGCCAGCTACAACAAGGGCTTCCGCCTGCCCACCTTCACCGACCTCTACTACAAGGCACCGACCCACGAGGGCAATCCCAACATGAAAGCCGAGGAAAGCCACAGCTTCCAGCTGGGCGCACGGGCCAGCTTCCAGCGCTCCGCCTGCCGCCTTCAGCTGATGGCGAAAGTCTTCTACCACCGCGGTCAGGATCTCATCGACTGGGTCATGTTCACCCCCGCCGACGTCTTCCACAGCTCCAACTTCGACCTCGACAATATGGGCCTGCAGGCCACAGCCAGCTGTCAGCTGTCGGCCGTCAACGCCCAGCTGTCCTACGCCTTCCTCCATCAGCGGCGACGCGACGACGCGGCGTTCTACAAGTCGAACTACGCGATGGAGTATCTCCGCCATAAACTCGTGGCCACACTCGAGCACCCCATCGCCCGCCACCTGTCGGCCTCGTGGACGCTGCGCTGGCAGGACCGCCGGGGCGGCTACCTCCGTTATGAGAACGCCCAGTCCACGGGCGAGTTCGTCAACTACCCTCCCTACGCCACACTCGACGTGAAGCTGCGCTGGCAAGCACCCCGCTACGAGCTCTGGGCCGAGGCCACCAACTTGACCAACCATACCTACTACGACCTTGGGAACATCCCCCAACCGGGTCTCCTCATCATGGGAGGCGCACGGGTGACAATTAACAATTAACAGTTCTCCAAGTATGGAGCGGCACAGCCGATTACTTCGCAAGCGAAGCGTCGCTTCACACTTGAAGAATGGACAATGAACTCGGCCTAAAATGAATTTTTCATTCTTCATTTTTCATTCTTCACTAAATATTGTGTACCTTTGCCGCCAAAATGAAAAAGATCGTCATCATCATCATCTGCCTGCTGCTGCCGTTCGCCCTGCAGACGGCAGAGGCACAGGCCCAGAACGCCTTCACGCTCGTGCTCGATGCCGGCCACGGCGGCAAGGACCCCGGGGCCCTCGGCAAGAAAGGCAAGGAGAAGAACATCAACCTGGCCGTCACGCTGGCCGTGGGCAAGCTCGTGGAACAGAACCTGAAGGACGTCAAGGTCATCTACACCCGCAAGACCGACGTCTTCGTGGAACTCAACGAGCGCGCCGCCATTGCCAACCGCGCGAAAGCCGACCTGTTCGTGAGCATCCACACCAACGCGCTGCCCAAGGGCGCTCAGGGCCACGGCTCCGAGACCTACACGCTGGGTATGCACCGTGCCGCCGACAACCTGGCCGTGGCAAAGCGCGAGAACTCCGTCATCATGCTCGAGAACGACTACGAGAACCGCTACGAGGGCTTCGACCCCAAGAGCGCCGAATCGTACATCATTTTCGAGTTCATGCAGGACAAGAACATGGAGAAGAGCGTCAACCTGGCCACCCTCATCCAGCAGCAGTTCCGCTCTGCCGGCCGCATCGACAAGGGCGTCCACCAAGCAGGCTTCCTCGTGCTGCGCAACACCTCCATGCCCTCGTGCCTCATCGAGCTGGGCTATATCTCCACAGCCTCCGAGGAAAACTATCTGGTCAGCGACCGCGGCGTCAACGAGCTGGCCATGAGCATCTACCAAGCGATTAAGAAATATAAAGCCAGTCACTCATGAAGATTTCGCGCGAAGCAAAAATAGGATTCACGGGCCTCGTCGCCCTCGTCCTCCTGTTCTTTACCATCAAGTTCCTGCAGGGCGTGAGCCTGTTCACCACCCAGGACACCTATTATATTAATTTCCGCGACGCCAAAGGGCTGGCCAAGTCGAGCCCCGTCTATGCCGACGGCTACAACGTGGGTATCGTGTCGGACATCCACTACGACTACGACCGCCCGGGCAACGGCGTCATCGTGGAAATCTCCGTGGAGCACGGCATCCGCATCCCCCTGGGCACCTCAGCTGTCCTCGACGAGGCGATGCTGGGCGGCTGCACGCTGAACCTGATGATGGGCAACAACCCCATGGAGCGCCTCAGCGTGAACGACACCATCCCCTCAGCCGAGAACAACGGCCTGATGGCCAAGGCCGCCGCGATGATTCCCCAGCTGGAGCAGACGCTGGCCAAAGTGGATACCCTGCTGACGACGCTCAACACCCTCATGGCCGACCCCAACCTGCAAAAAATCATCGCCAACACCGAACATCTGACGGCCAACCTCGACCAAAGCAGCCGCGACCTGAACCGCCTGATGGAGAAGGACCTGCCGCAGATGACCCAGACCTTCAACCAGGCCGGCCAGAACATCGTGCAGCTGACCGACAAGCTCAACCGCGTGGACATCGAGGGCACGATGGCCAAAGTTGATCACACGATGGCTGGCATGCAGCAGATGACCGAGCGCCTCAACTCGCCCGACAACAACGTGGGCCTGCTGCTCAATGACACGCTCCTCTACCACAATCTCACCCGCGTCACCCTCGGTGCATCACAGCTCGTGGAAGACCTGCGCAACCACCCCAAACGCTACGTACATTTCTCTGTTTTTGGGAAAAAAGAGACACCTCCGCAGCCGGCCAAAGAATAGCCCTTATAAAGAAATTTTCCGAATAAAAAGCACCCCTTGAAAAGGATTTACAGAGTGCTTCTAAGTCACTCTTTTTTAGGGCGCTTATCCATACAAGGAAAAAAGGAGACCCTAACACCACGGTCTCCTTTTCCTTTTGTAAATGAATGGTTTAGCCTCCTGCAAGATGTTTGAGAATATTATTTCAGGCCACCTTTTAAAAGGTCGTGAAAACGTGTAAATTACGCATCTTTTGCCAATCATTTTTCTTACGGGTCCATTTGGTCAAAAAAAAAAAAAGTTTGTACCTTTGCAACGCAATTCGGCTTTTCGGAGTCGTGTATTCACAGAACCAAGAAGAATGGAAACCAGAAAGACTGTCATAGACCCCCAATGGAGGAGCTGTCTCGAGTTGTTTCGCAACAACCTTCCCGAGCAACAGTTCCGCACTTGGTTTGCGCCTATTCTTTCCGCCCAGTTTAACGAGGAGCGGAAAGAACTGACATTGTGCGTTCCCAGCCCCTTCATCTATGAATACATCGAGGCCCACTACGTCAAGCTGCTGCGCGCCGTGCTCACACGCGTATATGGCGCAGGCGTACGCCTTATCTATAAGGTGACGGCCGATGCCACCAACGACATCTCCGTGGATCTGCCCACCACCACCCACGTACCCGCCGCGCCCGTACACGTAGCCGCGCCCGTCAACCAGACTCCGCAGCCCCTGCAGCAATTCGACTCGCAGCTGAACCCCGCCTACACCTTCGACAACTTCGTCGAGGGCGCTGCCAACAAGCTCCCCCTCACCGTGGGCAGAGCCATTGCGCAGAATCCCAAGCAGTCCACGTTCAACCCGCTGTTCATCTATGGCGGCTCCGGCGTCGGCAAGACCCACCTGGTCAACGCCATCGGCAACCGCCTCCGTGAGCTCCACCCCGAGCTGCGCGTGCTCTACATCTCCGCCCACCTGTTCCAGGTACAGTTCGTCAACGCCCACCTGCAGAAGAAGATCAACGACTTCATCAGCTTCTACCAGAGCATCAACGTGCTCATCATCGACGACGTGCAGGAGTTCGCCGGACAGGAGAAGACCCAGCTCGCCTTCTTCCACATCTTCAACCACCTCCACCAGAACGGCCGCCAGCTCATCCTCACCAGCGACCGCCCGCCCGTGGCGCTGCAGGGCATGGAGGAGCGCCTGCTGACCCGTTTCAAGTGGGGCCTGCTGGCCGAGTTGGAGCGCCCCGACGTGGACCTGCGCCGTGACATCCTGCAGATGAAGATCCGCCGCGACGGCCTCAACATCTCCGAGCCCGTTGTCAACTTCATCGCCCAGCACGTAGATAAGAGCATCCGCGACCTCGAGGGCGTCATCAACTCCCTCATGGTCCACAGCATCGTCAACGGCAGCGAAATCGACGTCACCATGGCCGAGAACGTCATCACCCGCACCATCGGCCTCTCGCAGCAGCGCCGCGAAATCACCATCGACGACATCCTGGAGCAAACCTGTCAGGTCTTCCACCTCGACCGCGCCGACCTCCTCTCCTCCAGCCGCAAGGCCAACACCGTCCTCGGCCGTCAGGTGGCTATGTATCTCACGCAGAAGCACACGCGCCTGAGCACCACCAAGATCGGCATCGCCATCGGCCGCCGCAACCACGCCACTGTCGTCCACTCCTGCCAGAGCATCGCCCAGCGCCTGACCACCGATGCCGACCTCCGCGCCCGCATCGAGCAGCTCGAAGCACAACTGCGAGGATAGCAGCCAACCCATACAAAAACGGGGCCCTGTCGTTCATCTGACACGGTCCCGTTTTTTCATTGTGCTTTGTCCATTGTTAATTGTTCGCTCGGCGCTTCTTAAGACTCGCATTGCTCGAATAAGCATCCCTTTGGGCTGAGCGGCGACGCTTCGCTTGCGAAGAATTGTTAATTGTTAATTGTTAACTGTTAACTGAAGATGAACGGTCCTCTGCCCATACAGCTAGTGGTTGTCAAGGCGGTGAGAAACGCGGTGAGAGCAGCTATTACCATCTTCACTGCCAACTCAATGAATCGTTGTTTTTGCATTTTTTTCTCTTAGAAACAAATTTGCATAATACGCATAAATTAAACCATAAATTAATTTGTTGCGGAGCCGCTTCGCGAGGGCTCCGAGAGGACTTTTTTAGTGGCCGCCCGTTAGGCGGGAAATCTTTCAAAATCGAATCAAAATCTTTCAAAATATTTTACATCGAAAAACGCGGAAGAAACGAAAATCTTTTTGCTCGCAGAGAACGCAGATTAAGCAGAGTTCGCAGAGATATTGAACTTAAATCTTACTTAAATCG
>JAEEGL014669191.1_pt1 | contig 32055 bp, 26 predicted proteins | sample 9134231 | NCBI WGS metagenome assembly JAEEGL01 (sample SAMN16246548, study PRJNA631951) | gut metagenome | biome: gut microbiome; feature: rumen; material: fiber-attached | host: Bos | place: Iran: Karaj | collected 2018-10 | reverse complement strand
CAAAGCGTTAACACGCGAATTTTCAAGGAATGGCTGCCGGGAAATCCGGAGTATGAGCTTTGCGGCAATGCCAGCGTGGAGTGGTATGATTGTGTGAACGGTGAAAAAACTGATCCCGACTATCACAGCGCAATCTGGTTGCCTGTGAAGAGAAAAAATGAGATTGACCACTGTATTCAGGCACATTGATAATTGACAACCAATCGTCTGGTGTACTTTTTGGTGTTCTTAGCTTGGTTTTGTACCTTTTGGTGATTCTTAGACATATTAGAACAATTGCATTGATACTAATTGGGATCAATGCTTTTTTTTTTATATTTCTAAGTAATATTATCGAATGTATTATTTTACTTAATTCAATTGGCATCAAAAGTTATTGGTGAATAATACACAATAGCAAAAAGTGTAGGATAAGTGTAGAATAAAATGACATTTTTCTTGACATTTTGAAGGCAATAAATATAAAACCTACAATTAAAACACAAGAACTTTGTGATGTGACTGGGCTTGGTATAAGTAGAATAAACGAATTAATAAAGGAATTAAAAGAATTAAATAGAATTAAAAGAGTTGGATCTAATAAAACTGGTTATTGGGAGGTTATAAATTAGTCAATAACCCATGATTGAAATCACGGGCTTAAAAAAGCAAGTGAAGAAATCAGCTACTGAAGTAGATTGTTGACTACCCTAAGTCTTGAGACAAAGACTACGTTGGTTTAATCATCACACCTGCGGACGTAAGTCCTAATCTGCAGGTAGTAATCCTTTTTTTGTACCTCAAAAGTGTAATGAATATTTCTTTACAATGTGTTGACAAAACAGACGACGGTTAGTATAATGATAACGAAAATCTTTTATGGGAGGACATCTCATGGCAACTACAAATCTCAATATCAGGATCGATGAAAATTTAAAGAAAAATGCGGAAAACCTTTTTTCAGATCTCGGGCTCAATATGTCTTCTGCAATTACGATTTTTTTGAAATCGGCAGTTGATTATCGCGGTATTCCTTTTGAGATCCGCAAAACGAGTCGTACTGTATCTGTCGATGACGAAGAAATCTTAGCTGTATCGAAAGAATTGATCAATAAAAACAAGCAAGCATATGAGGTGCTTGCAAAATGAAGATAATCACAAAAAGTCGGAGAAGAAGTTGTTCCACCCAGTATATTTGGTGTACAATAAAAATTAATTATTGGAAAGAAATTGTAAAGATAAAATGGAGGTATTATGAAAAAAGTATTTGCAATTTTTATCGTGCTAACAATGATTGTTGCACTGGCATCGTGTGTCAACACGGGAAGTGAGAAAATCACTATAGGAATATCTGTTCCTGGAAACTCCCTGGAGCGATTCAATAGAGATGCTCAATATCTAAAAAATCAGTTTGAAGCTGCTGGATATAATGTTAACTTGAAGTTTGTTAATGACGACAACGAACAGCAGAATAAAGACATTCAGGACATGATTTCGAAAGGCGTGAAGATGCTTATCATACTAGCGGTTGACAGCAATGGACTATCTCAGACCCTTGCCGAGGCCAAAAACAAGAACATTCCAGTTGTTGCATATGATCGTTTCATTAACAACAGTGATGCTGTAACTGTATTTGTTTCCTTTGACAATTATGCCGTTGGAACTCTTCAGGGCAATTACATAAAAAAAGCACTTGATCTTGATAATGCTGAAGGACCATTCAATATAGAATTCACAGCAGGTAATCCTGGTGATACGAACGCAAAGTACTATTACCAGGGCGCTATTGATGTTTTGCAACCATACTTAGATTCAGGTAAGTTGGTGGTGCCATCAGCTCAGAAAAGCTTTGAACAGGTCGCAACAGATCAGTGGTCAACCGAAAAAGCAAAGTCTCGTTTTGAGAGTATTCTCGATACATTCTATGATGAAAAAACAGTTTTGAACGCAGTTGTTTGTTCAAACGATTCATCAGCCCTTGGTGTTACACAGGCAATAGATGCAAAATATAAAGGAGACAATACACCAATAATTACCGGTCAGGATGGTGATATCGCAAACTTGCGCAACTTAGTTGACGGAGTTCAAGCTATGACAGTTTATAAGAATGTTTCAGATGAAGCGAAAGCCGCATTTGAAGTTTCCAGAGCAATTCTTGAAAAAAAGTCAATTGACAGTAAGCTTGTCGAGTCTTTCTCGGTAAAAACCATATTCGATAATAAAACATATAATAATGGCAAAGAAGGTGTTTCTTCTTATCTATTGGTTCCGATTGAAATTACAGCTGATAATTTGGATGTTTTGGTTGGAACAGGTTTGTATAAGTGGGATACAAATCATAAGTATATAGAGACAGTAGATGTAAAATAAAGAATATTTGCATAATCTTAAGGAAGTTTTAAGCTTATTTCTATATTAATAGCAGAAAATGTTATTATTATGAAAACCAAAGATCTGTTTGGAGGGAATATGAAAAGATTAGTAACAAGAAGTGATTTTGATGGCCTTGCATGTGCAATGATGTTAAAAGAATTAAATTTGATTGACGAAATAAAATTTGTTCATCCAAAGGATGTTCAGGACGGAAAGGTTGAATTATCAGACAACGACATAACTACAAACCTGCCTTATGACGAAAGAGTCAGCATTGCCTTTGACCATCATGAAAGTGAAGTTGACCGCAATAAAGCAAAAAAGACAGGCGGCAAGCTTATAATTGACCCACATGCAAAAAGCGCTGCAAGGGTGGTGTATGATTATTACGGGGGCAAAGAGCGTTTTCCAAGATTGTCAGATGAACTGTTAGAAGCTGTCGACAAAGGGGATTCTGCAGATTTTACTATAGATGAAATACTCAATCCATCAAAATGGGTTTTGTTGCACTACATTATGGATCCCAGAACCGGATTGGGGCGTTTTCATGATTTTAAGATATCAAACTACGATTTGATGATGGAACTAATAAATCATTGTATGAATTTGACAATAGATGAGATAATGGCTCTCCCAGACGTAAAGGAAAGAACCGACTTATATCAAGAACAAGCAGAGTTGTTTAAAGCTCAGTTAAAACGCATCGTAAAAGTATATGATAAAGTTGCAGTTATTGACTTGAGAAATGAGGAAATAATATATGCCGGAAACAGATTCATGGTATATGCTATGTATCCTGAAACAGAAATATCCGTTCATGTTGCTTGGGGATTCAAAAAGCAGAATACTGCTGTTATGATAGGAAAGAGCATTGTGAACAAGCATTCTAAAGTTGACATTGGTGAATTGTGTCTTTCTTATGGCGGAGGCGGCCATGCTAATGCCGGCACATGTCAACTGGATAATGATGTAGTTGATAAAGAATTGCCGAATATTATCAAAAAACTTAACGGATAAACTATTTTGGGGTGCTTATGAAAAGAAAAGTCATATCAGTTATTTTGGCATTAATAATGCTATTTTCCCTTGTTGCTTGTAACAATTCTAAAAGCGATATAACAACCAGTGTTGAAACAACAGATGTTGAGCCAAACGAAAAAAATGAAGACGATTACGAGGTGAAAGCTGTCAACGTTTATAGAGAAAAAGATGTTGTTGACAAAACAATCGATTTGCATTTTTATTCTGATGCACCTCATGTGCCATTTATTTCAGTGAGTTTGTTTTATAAAGAGTTCTTCAAACACGATCTTAAAGTCGAAATTACAAACAATGTTTACAAGTACTCCGGGGAAAAAAAGGAATACTTGAAGTTTGATGTACAAGAAAATGAGATATCTATATACAACAGCTTGGTTTTCGGTTACCACCCGGACTTTCAGGAAGCGACAACTAAAACGTTTCTTCATGAAATAAAGAATGTTTCAACAACCGGAAAAGAAATGATAATTGCTTTGAATAATTATGGTATAGATATTTATGGAGATGGTAAAGAAGCATATGTTCCATTGTCATTACTGAGTGTTTTTTCCGGTGGATTGGACGGATACAATATTGCTTACAATGGCAAGGACATATATGTATTGGATTCTAGAGGTCAATTGTGTAATGGAGAAGAGCGTGATTCAGCGTACTTCGGAGACAGTTATATTTCGGTTCTAAACAATGTTAAAGAGAAGCGATATGAGGATCTTGCCAAATACACATATGGATTATTATGTTTAGATTTTGACAATTTCAGAGGTTATACATCTCAATTGATAATGGGAGACAACAATTTGCTCTCGCTAGGATTAAATGGATTGTTGGAAAAGTATTATCCTGACTTGAAAGATAGTTTGTTGTCTTTGGACAAGAGAGAATATGCTGCTGGAATAGAAATGTTATCCATTGGGCTATTCGATGGCGGTCATACTGCACTTGATGATGGTTCAACAGCAGTTACTACTCCATATTTTGAAGAAATGGCTAAAAAGCCAGAGTATCACGACATTGTTTACAAATTTGCACAATTATTAAAAGCAAGCAAACAAAACAGTTCATTGATTGTAACAGCAAAAAAGGCTGCATTCACTGATTATGATGAAACAAACAATCCTTTTATCTATCATTTTGATTCAAAAACAAAGCTAGCTTATGTAGGTTTTGATTCTTTTAAAGTGGATTATGAAGCTTGGAAAAAATACTTTGCAAATGGCATGAAAGAAGAAGATATCCCATCACAAAAAAATGATACATTTATCTTTGTAAGGCATTGTTTCTATAAGGCAATAGAAGATGGTGCTCAATTTGTCATTCTGGATTTGTCAACAAATAATGGCGGCGACTCAGGAGCTTTAATTGGATTGGTCGGCCTCGCCAACAAATCTATAGGCTACTTTGAAGCAAATCAGATCATTGATAGGAACAGAGTAACTCAAACAGATGGTATAGACATCAACTTGGATGGTGTCTATGATAAATTGGATGAAGAGGAAGCGAAGAAATTCACATTCCAAGTAGGCGTATTGACATCACAAAAATCTTTCTCTTGCGGAAACTTGCTTCCAAGTGTCATGAAAGAAATAGGATGGAAGATAATTGGACAGAGAAGTGGTGGCGGCAGTTGTGCTATCACATATGTGTCAACGGCTGATGGATTTACAATTATCCACTCAAGTTCATTTTGTTTGTCTAATGAGAGTGGTGAAAACATAGATAATGGCGTAGAATTAGATTACCGAATAATTGATCCCAAAACAAATGAATTCAATGCAGAATTGTTCTATGACTATGTCACCATTGCAAATTATTATGCATCTTTGTTGGAAGATTGAAAGAATAGTATATCAAAAAAGGGTTCGGGTCTTTGTTCCGAATCCTTTTTATGATATAATAAATCAAGAAATATTTATGTTAAGCACATTATGTAAAGCAAAAGGAGTTAAAAATTCATGTTTAAGAAAATATTGAGTTTGTTGTTGGCAATTGTTTTTGTACTTTCAATTGTTGGATGTTCAAAAAACGATAAAGAACAACTATCGCCTTCAGGTGAGTCTACAATCATCAAGAATGCAAAGAGTGCAAACGATTTTATAAAGAAGAATGATTTGAAATCAATTGCATATGCTTTTGTTTATAATATTCATGGCGGGATTAATTCATATAAGTTGACAGAAACCGGAACGCTGAGCTCTAAGATTTTGTTTATTGATTATTTAATTGACACCAAGTCAGTTACAATTAAGAATAACAATGTTTATTATACAAAAACAGATTCAGAATCCACATTAAAAACAGTTCATAACGAATACTATCAAAATGACAATACTCGAATATTGGTGAGCAAAGACTTGAAAAATTACAATGTTATGAGTATGGAAGATTATCACAAAACATCTTTCACATCGGATCAATATTTAATATCCGGATATGTTTTTAATGATAAGTCTATTGTTAACTCAGAATTGTTGTCCAACACTAAAGATGAGATTAGTATTAAGTATACATTGGATAAAGATGCTGCAACTGCTTACGCTAAACAAGATATGAAAACAACAGGAGATCTGACAGATTATCCTACATTCACAACTTTGGAAATAACTCTCCATCTCAAAGACGATTTAACACCATTGTACACTGATTTATATGCAGTATACAATGCATCTGTACCTGTGATTGGTACTGCAACAGTTGTTCAAAAGATTAAGAGCACATATAGTAACATTAATGAGAATTTGGTGATTCCTAATGAATCTTTCTATACTGAAAAAATAGGACAGGCACCAATTACACCTGCAAAAGAAAGCGAAGTTGATCTTAAGACTCAATTGTTGAATTCTGCATCAAACCTTGGCTTTGACAAAGGTGTCAACATAGATGGTAAATTCAGCATTGATCTGATGGGCGCATCATTTGCTTTGGATATAAATACTTCAACACTCTTTGATATAAAGAGATTGAACGACGAATACTTATACAACTTGTTTAATTTCCACGCAACTCTAAAAGGAAATGAAACATTTAACGGCCTTATTGGAATCATTAAATCGTTTGCGGGTGACAAACTCGGCGAGTATGGTGATTTGATTGACAACTTTGCTGGAATTGAAGTGTCATATTTAGGTGACGGAAGTTTTTACCTGTTACCATTTAATTCATCGGGCAAGTATTACACAGTATTTAAGGTCAAATTGGTTGACATACTTGATTTGGTTATTTCAAAATTGAATGTATACAAGATGTTGAATGATTCTCAAAACGATATTGTTACATTTACCAAATCAAATTCTGTTGATGAAAAGAATTACAGCGTCGATGTAGTGCTGAATGAAGATACCGTTAAATCGATGAAAAAAGGTTTGGAAGACTTCTTCAATACTACCGAAGGCGGAATGCTGAAAGCAATGCTGCAATATGCTGACTTTGGCTCATTAAAGATTAAACTTGACGTTGTTGATGATAAGATCAGCAAATTAACTGCAAGTTTCAGTTACATGAAGAATGTAATCGATTCGACAACAAGCGAAACAAAACAGGAAGAGACAACTCTTGCTAATTTAGTGTTAGAAACCAAAGCTTTGAGCTATAACTTTGCTGATCTTAAGAAAACAAAAGAAATCAGCGAATCATACAACAAAATTATCCCTCTAAGAGATAAAATGAAAGCTCTTGCAAGTACGGTTTATGCAAGTAACACATACTTGAAAAATGTTACAGATGCATTAGAAGAATATGCAAAACTTACAGATGACGAAAAAGTATTCTTCAATTCAGCATTGGTATATAATCTTGAAAATGCAAAGAAGAATGTTGCTGACCAATTAGAGTTTTACAAGACATATTACAAATATGATCTCGATAAAATGAATAATGAATCAATTTATGAGTTGTTGTCAGTTTATAACAAACTGAAAATCAATTCTTCATTGTTGTCAAACGAGATTGGACAAGAGAATTATACTAAGTTGATAGGCCTGGGTTCATCTGTTGATTATTCTAAATTTGACACCATAGTTCCGAAAATAAAAGGCGACAATGAAAAGGAATGGGGTTTAACTTCTGATGATGTAAAAGAACTTAAATGCATCATTCAGTTGACAAAAATTGACTCATCAATATATAACAATGTTTTGTTGAAGTTCATGGTTGCCGGAATCAAACTTGATCTGAATACATTGGAAACAAAATTAAACAACTTAACATCTATTGGATAAAGATACAAAGAGATCCGAAACAAAAAAGGGTTTTCGGGTCTCTTTTACAAATTAAATTATTGCCACAATAATATAATTATTGTAAAATGGCAAAAACAAACTAATGAAGGTACTAAGAAAAAATGCTTAAGTCAAAACAGATTCAGAGACTGCGCAAAGTATTGGTTGTAGATGATCAGGAAATCAACCGTGATGTGTTGGGAATGATTCTCGAAGAACAATACGAAGTTATATATGCTTGTAATGGTAAAGAAGCTGTAGAGCAGATAAAAAACAACATAAGTAATCTCTCGATTATTATGTTGGATTTAATCATGCCAGAAATGGATGGTTTCCAGGTATTGGACGTTATCAACTCTGATGAACAGATGAAAAAAATACCTGTGATTGTCCTGACTTCTGAAAAGAGTGCGGAACTGCTGGCACTGCAAAAAGGAGCAGCCGATTTTATTACTAAGCCATTTGACATGCATGAAGTTATATTGGCTCGTGTTTCAAGAATTATTGAGTTGTGTGAAGGGCGTGAATTAATTTTATCTGCAGAGAGAGATAAGATTTCCAATCTGTACAGTCAGAACTTTTTCTATGTATATGCTCAACGTCTGTATACACTTCATAAAAATCTGAATCTTGATGCCGTTGTTCTCAATATCGAACAGTTCCATTCACTTAATGCAACGAACGGAAGAGAGTTTTGTGATGGCATACTCGCATTTGTAGGAAACGAAATAAACTCATTTTTACAAGAATCAGAAGGGATTGCAAGTCGTTCTGATGCTGATAGATTTGATATATACTGTGTTCATCAACCGGATTACAAACAACTTCTTGAAAGATTCCAGTCCGCATTGAATAAACAATATCCTCGTATTAACATTCATTTGCGTATGGGTGTAAACATGGCTCAGGAAGGCGTTGAACCTTTCCAACAGTTTGACAGAGCAAGAACAGCTTGTAATATGGTGAGAGGCGATTATCAGCGTCCTTTAATGATCTATAATGAAGACATATTGGCTAAGGAATTATTGCACCACAGACTGATTAATGACTTAAATACTGCCATAAAAGAGAATCAGTTCAAGGTTTATTATCAGCCAAAATACAATATTCAGTGTGACCCGCCGAGATTGAGCAGCGCTGAAGCTTTGATTCGTTGGAAACACCCGCAACTTGGCATGATATCTCCGGGAGAATTCATTCCATTGTTTGAAGGAAACGGATTGATTAGTCTTGTTGATAATATTGTTTGGGCGCAAACAGGAAAACAGATTGCCGAGTGGAAGAAAAAATATAATTTCACTTTACCTGTATCAGTCAATGTTTCCCGTGCCGATTTATTCAGCAATGATTTGGTCAGCGTGTTTAAAAAGATAGTCGAAGAAAATGGATTGGATTACAGCGATTTAAAAATCGAGGTTACAGAATCCGCATATACTCAGAATTCAAAACAATTGACAGACTTGATAACCACTCTGAGAAGTATAGGTTTTGCGATAGAGATGGATGACTTCGGTTCAGGATACTCATCTTTGAATATGCTTTCATCGATGCCTATAGATGTTTTGAAAATGGATATGAAGTTTATCAGAAACATTGAGAATAGTGATACAGATAAAAAACTTGTTTCTCTTATTCTGGACATTGCCAAATATCTCAATTTGTTGGTGGTGGCAGAAGGTGTTGAGACAACAGGACAATTGGATATTCTTAAAGAAGGCAAATGCGATTTAGTCCAAGGCTACTATTTTTCAAAGCCTTTACCTGCTGAAGAATTTGAACAATTAATTGAAAAAGAATTATCTATTAAGAGGGATTGATTATGACTTTAAAAGAATTGTATTCACAAATAGAAGGCGATTATAATCAAGCAATATCTGTTTTGATAATTGAAAAACTGATGGACAAACATATAAGAAAGTTCCCTGAGAATGGTGTTGTGGAATCCCTTTTGGAAGCCGGAGCAACTCTTGATCCGACAAAGATGTTTGAGAGTGCGCATGCAATGAAGGGAGTTTGTGCAAATCTTGGCTTAGTCAAACTTGCATCATATGCTTCTGTTTTGTCAGAAGAATTCAGACCCGGTAAGAATAGAACCATGACAGACGACAAAGTCCATGATTTAATCAATGAAGTAAAGGCACTCTACGAAAAAACTGTCGCTGGAATTAATCAATATGTTAGCCAGTCTGAAAACGCTTGATAGAGAACAACCGGAACAACTAGTATGAACAAAAAAACACTTTACCAACAAAATCGGGTAAAGTGCTTTTTTTATATCGAAATATTATATTAGCTATCCTTTTGATTGTTAACAGTGTTTTCTGAATTGCTTTCAGACTCAGTATTTTCTGAAGATGTGGTTGAGTCCTCATTAGGATTATATGTGATTGGTTGATCGACTCGATCTTCTTTTTTATCCTTAGCTTTTTCAGCAGAATCTATGCTATTGCGGAAAACAACGAACTTTTGATAAATGAACTCTGTCACAAAGTTTATTATCATTGTTCCGGCTTGAATTATATATTCATTTATTTGAAGATCTTCTGTAAAGAATTTGGTCCATAGTGTGGAAAGAGGAGTGAAAACAACATAGAAAAGGAAAGTGAGAAACATTGCCTTTGGTACATTATTTGCACTCTTGAAGGTGAACTTTCTGTTGAATGTGAAATTCCAGAGCACAGATAAAACTAATGAAATTAGATAAGATACCCAATAATTGTTGTGTACGAAAATCAGCTCGTCAAGTATTGTAAAAGAAACAATCTGGATGATTCCCGCGCTTATTGAAAAGAGAGTAAACTTGATGAATCTCCATGCTTCCTTCTTTTTGTTACTTTTAGTCGAATCTTGTTGTATTTCTTTGTTTTCGTCTTTCATAAAAAAACTCCTAATTGCTAACGATTATATCTGAATACGAAACTTTGATTACTTTTTCAAGTTCCGATGTGCTTGTTTCTATCTGATAACCTATTTTTCCTGCGGAAAAGCAAATGGTGTCAAATTCTTTTGCGGTTTCGTGAATTGTTGTAATGAAAAACTTTTTCATGCCAATAGGAGAACACCCTCCGTGAATGTATCCTGTTAATGGCAACAACTCTTTGGATTTTATCATCTCTATGGATTTTTCACCAACACACTTTGCGGCTTTTTTCAAGTCCAATTCTTCCTTAGCAGGCAGCATGAATACGTAGTGCTGGTTGCTTTTTCCGACTGTTACAAGAGTTTTGAACACCTTGTCCGGATTAATATTCAAAAATGCAGCAACTTCTTCAGCTGAAATGGCATTGCTATCCAAATAAGTATGTGTGGAATAAGATATCTTTTTTGCATCGAGTATTCTCATCACATTGGTTTTTTCTTCTTTTCCCATTATTGGCTCCGAATTGGTCAGAAAGAATTACTACATTATGATAACACAATTTTTATAAAAAATAAAGAAAAAGAATGGGCACCCGTTGGGATGCCCATATTGTGTGTAAAAATGAAATTAATACATTCCACCCATGCCGCCGTCAGCAGGAGCCAGTGCAGCTTTTGGTTCTTCTTTCTTGTCATATACAAGAGCTTCTGTTGTAAGAACTGTTGATGCAACTGAAGCAGCATTCTGAAGAGCACATCTTGAAACCTTAGTTGGGTCGATGATTCCTGCTTCAAACATGTCAACATATTTTTCTGTTGCAGCATTGAAACCATAACCAAGTTTCTTTGCTTTCTTAATCTTGTCGATAACAACAGCGCCTTCAAGTCCAGCGTTGATAGCGATTTGACGAACAGGAGCTTCAAGAGCTTTAGCAACAATCTTAACACCTGTGAGTTCATCGCCCTCTGTCTTTGTGTAGAGAGCTTCAACATCCTTGATTGTGTTGAGGAATGCAACACCACCACCGGATACGATTCCTTCTTCTACTGCTGCTCTTGTAGCATTGAGAGCATCTTCGATACGGAGTTTCTTTTCTTTCATTTCAACTTCTGTTGCAGCACCAACCTTGATAACTGCTACGCCGCCTGAGAGTTTAGCAAGACGTTCCTGAAGTTTTTCTTTATCGAATTCGCTTGTTGTTGTAGCGATTTGTGAACGAATCTGAGAAACACGATCCTTGATTGCCTGTGAGTCACCTGCGCCGTCAACGATTGTTGTGTTGTCTTTGTTAACTTTAATCTGACGAGCTTTACCGAGTTGTTCAATTGTTGTCTCTTTGAGTTCAAGACCGAGTTCGCTTGTTATAACTTCGCCGCCTGTCAGGATTGCGATATCTCTGAGCATTTCTTTACGTCTGTCGCCAAATCCAGGAGCTTTAACGCATACGCAATTAAATGTTCCACGGAGTTTGTTCAAGATGATTGTAGTGAGAGCTTCGCCTTCAACATCTTCAGCGATGATAAGGAGTTTCTTTCCTGCCTGTACAATCTTCTCAAGGAGAGGGAGCAAGTCCTGAATGCTTGAAATCTTCTTGTCTGTGATGAGAACATAAGCATCATCGAGAACAGCTTCCATCTTATCTGTATCAGTTACCATGTATGGAGAAATATATCCGCGATCAAACTGCATTCCTTCAACAACTTCGCTGCCTGTTTCTGCAGATTTTGATTCTTCAACTGTTATAACGCCGTCAGCTGTAACTTTTTCCATAGCATCAGCAATGAGCTGTCCGATAACTTCGTCGCTTGCTGAGATTGTTCCGACTCTTGCGATGTCTTCTTTTCCGCTGACTTTCTTTGAATTCTTCTTAAGTGAATCAACTGCAACATCAACTGCTTTAGCGATACCTTTTCTGAGCATCATCGGATTTGCGCCTGCAGCAACATTCTTCATACCTTCAGTAATGATAGCCTGAGCGAGAAGAGTAGCGGTTGTTGTTCCGTCGCCTGCTGCATCGTTTGTCTTTGTAGCAACTTCTCTGACAAGCTGAGCACCCATGTTTTCAGCTTCGTCATCAAGTTCAATTTCCTTAGCTATTGTAACACCGTCATTTGTGATTAACGGAGCGCCGTATTTTTTGTCAAGAACTACATTTCTGCCTTTTGGTCCAAGTGTAATCTTAACTGTATCTGCGAGTTGGTTAACGCCTGCGAGAAGAGTATTTCTTGCATCTGTGCCGTATTTAATGAGTTTTGCCATAATGTGTCACCTTATCTTTCATTTAACAAGGGCAAGAATGTCGCCCATATTTACTACTACAAATTCATCATCACCGATTTTAACTTCGGTTCCTGCATATTTGCTGACGATAACCTTATCGCCAACTTTTACTTTAACAGCTACCGGGTTCTTGCCGTCATGCGGTTCACCTGAACCTACAGCAATAACTTCAGCTACCTGTGGTTTTTCTTTAGCAGAACTAGCGAGAACAATGCCACTCTTTGTGGTTTCCTCAGCTTCTGTCATTTTGACTACTACACGGTCATAAAGTGGAACTAATTTCATAATTGTACCTCCAAAAAAACTGAATATTAGTTATTCTAATGTTTGGCACTCAAAACTAATGAGTGCCAACTTCGAGTGTAATTCTACTATTATGATTTGAAAAAATCAAGTACTTTTTTCAAAATTCACATACTATTCACAAATATTTTTTCAAAACAAAAAGCACCATCGCTCAGATAGTGCCACTTTGTATATTAATACTTGTTAAGTTGAAATCTTTCCTATGACTTTTCCAAAACATCTGACGTCATCGTTTTCATTGAAAACAATATCTCTGTAATCTTTATTAAGTGAAATAAGCCTGTCATTGCCATACACTTTGAAGTAGCTTTCACCATTGACAGAGAATATACCAAGTTCGCCTTCAGACACAGGTTGTTTTTCTGCTACAAGCAAGATATCTCCGTTTTCATATTTAGGATTCATGCTGTTTCCTGATACTCTGACAGCAAAGTCAGCGTTTTCAGATATCCTGTTGCTGTTGATGGATATTGTCTTATAGTCGCAGTCAAACAAATATGAACCGGTACCGGCTGAAACACCGATATCATACAACTTGAGTTTAACGATTCTGCTGATATTCTTGTGATCGTTTATAGTAATATTCTTTTCTCTAGTTACTCTGTGATATTCCTTATTTAATATATACCTGACAGATTCTTTTCCTGCATCATCCAAAGAATTGTATTTTTCCATTATGGAATTGTTGTCATTATCTGAGTCTTGTCTACCGAGCATTACATCAATGCTGCATCCAAGTGCTTCTGACAATGGAATGAGGGTAGAGAGCTTGGGATCTTCTGTAGCACCGGCAAGCAACTTGTTCAGAGTTCCGATGGAGATGCCTGACTTTGCTGACAAAGTTTCGTTGGTATATTTTTTCTCGCTTTTTATTTTCTTTACATTATCCAGCCAATTCATAATTGTCTCCTTGAGGGGGTATTTTTATGTTGAAAAATGTATATTTCGGCTTGTTTGCGCCCATATTATATCACGCGGTAAAATATTTGTAAAGATTTTTTTGAAAAATTATATAAAAACTATTGACAATTACCGTCAAAGGTAGTAACATATAGCCACAAGATTATACCAAACGGAAAAACAAGAGAGGAGAAAAGCCTTTTAAAGGCTCGTGAAAATTATGGATTACTCACGTTTTTATGATGACAGTTATGTAGTAATAGAAGGAACAAAAGTAAGAACATTTGAGATTGAAGGTCCATATGCTCATGAGACCGAAAAGGAAAAGAAAGCTTCCAAAAAGGACAATGCAAAGAAATTGCGCAATGCAGCTCTTTTGATTATCTCTCCATTTGCTCTTGCAATAGATGCTCTGGCATTACTATTCAGATAATTCTTTCTATAAAAAATAAACTGTTCAAAAAAGCTTTGATGCTCATTTTGAACAGTATTTTTTTACTTTCTTTTTTTTGCAACCGAATACCCGAATTTGCCAACTTTTTTCCCGGTAGCAAAATATGCACCGTGTATATATGACACAAGAGAAGCCTTTTCGTAAGATATTTTGTTCTCTTCGTCTATAAGTGAATCATCAATATATACACCGACAATATCTGCTAAAAACATGTCATGAGACCCGAGAGGAATGATCCTGTCAAGTTTGCAACATATGGAAATGGGACTTTCAGCAACCATTGGGCAGCTGACTTCTCCATTTTCAGGATACTCAGGGGTCAATTTGAATTTTTTGAACTTATCTACTTTTTTCCCGGTATAGACACCACATGAATCGCACGCTCTGGTCAGGGCAGAAGATGTTAGATTGATTACAAATTCTCCTGTCTCTTTGATAATGTCGTGAGAATATCTTTCGGGTCTGATTGAAACATAAGTCTTCGGAGGATGGGAATTGACAATTCCTGTCCATGCTACTGTTATAATATTCGGTTTTTCATCTTTTCTTTGGCATGAAACCATAACTGCAGGCAATGGTGCCAGTGCTGCATTGCCCGGAAAACGTGTCTTGCTCATTATTTCTCCCAATGTAGGCTTTTGATTTGACTTTGCAACGCCTAGTATGTATACTTTATCTAGATTATATTTAAATCGTTAATTTTTTTCAACAACGATTTGTATGAGAGGTTTTTTATATATGAAAAAGCATTTTAAAATTGTTTTATCATTACTAATAAGTGCATTGATGGTTTTGAGTATGCTTACAATTGTGATGGCTCAGGATGAAGAAGAAGAGTCATTTGTATTTGATACTCTTGACAATGCATATTACACAGATCCGATACCTCTTCTGGTCATAAAAGTATCATACGATGTGAACGGAAACGGTATCAATGACTACGATGACAATCATCCGGGTCGTCTTTACGATTCAAAAGATGAATTGTACGGAGAACAGTGGTGTTATTCAACAGATGATCAATGGTATAACAGACTGTTTGCTGATACTGACAGTTCAATGCTTCAGTATTACAAGGAATTATCCGGAGGCCGATTCTATTACTATCCCGCTGAAGAAACATATGACGGAGAAGAATTCAACGGAAGTGTAAATGATGGCGTTGTAAATGTAATTATACCTTACAAACATCCGTATGCTGAGACAGGTGCTCAGGGAAGCGAAGTAACTGCATCCAGAGTTGCCGCAATAAAGGCTGCTTCAGAATATGTTGATTTCAAATCATTTGACAAAGATGACAATGGTAAGATTTCATATGAAGAACTCGCACTTTTGTTTGTCAACGGCGGATATGAGTATTCCGCGAACTCAGGCAGCAGACCTTCATCAAAGCTTGCCTTCGGTGTTCACGCTCACTATACAAGCGGTACAGGAACAAAAGTTGACGGCGTAACTGTAGGAAATGCTGGATTTGTAAGACTCGGTGAATATTTGACAACAAAACAGATTGCATCAGTTGGTGTTTGTGCTCACGAACTCGGACACTATATAGGTGCGTACGATCTTTATGATGCAGGAAACGGTTCATGGAACTATATTGGCGACATGTCACTCATGTCCGGTGGTTCATGGAACACAGGTAAAGACGGAGTAAGAGGAAACGGCGCAGCCTTCATGGATCCTTTTAATGCAGAAATATGCGGTTTGACATCACCTTTGGTTGTTACAGATGGTGAATATACACTTTATCCTCACGCAAGCAAAGAGGGTCAATATTCAGTATTGAAGATATTTACTCCTAACCCGAATGAATATTATTTGATTGAATGCAGATACAGAGGCGAAAACACCAAATTTGATAATATAAACAATCACAATTACGGCATTGTTATCTGGCACGTTGATGACTCAATTGTAAGAAGCAGTTCCAACAAGACACTGCAATCTTCAACATCGGGTCATGACCCGGGTGTTGCTGTAATGGCTATTCAGGATATATCCACTTATATGTGCGGATTTGCATATATTGATAACGAATTGAAGTCATATGCTTATACATTCGAATCCAATAACACTAAATACAAATTCCCTATAAGCGGGACTCCTTATACAACCTTGACAAAAGAAGAGTCTGATGGTTACAAGTTGGTTATTACAGTTGATTCTGAAGTGTCCGACGGAATGACATTTCGTGTTTCAGGTGCTTATAAAATGGCTCCTACACTTGCCGGATCTGTTGTAGGTACATCAACTGAATCTCTTGAATTAATGGGAAGAATCAGATCACTCAACGGAGGAAATGTAACTTCTTGCGGACTCATTTTGTCAGATTCAAATACAAATTTTGAAAAAGGAATAAAGATTCCTTGTGTTCCTAATGAAGATGGTACATTTACTGCTTCTTTCAGCGAATTGAAACCTAACACCAAATACTTCTGCAAAGTTTATGCTGAAGGTGAATACGGATACTCAGAAAGAGTATTTACATGCTACACGGATGCAATCAAAAAAGAGAGAACAGAATACTATGTTGTATACATGTACAAGGGACTTACTGAAGTTGAAAGATCATTCGAAGTAAAAGTTAAACCTGGCGAGAAATTGTCATACAAGTTCCCGATGCAAAAGAACGGTTATGTGTTCGCTGGATGGTTCTTGGATGCTGAGTTTGAAGAGGCATATGATATGTCATTCACTCAGACCGAGTGCAAGGACTTCAACCTTTATGCCAAGTGGGTACCTGTTGATTTAGCTGCCACTTTAAAACTGGTAGGTGCTACTTCTCAGTTCGTATTTGCAACTGAAGCAGGATGCGGATATATTGAACCTATACCGGATGCTAAGCCTGGATACATCTTCACAGGTTGGTATTCAGATGAAGATTGCACATTGTTGTTCGATTTTGCAACTCCTGCAGAAAATCCTGGCGAAACAGTAATATATGCCGGATGGAAGAGTGAAAAGGAAGAAGAGACAACAACAGAAGAAACAACAGAAACTGTTACAGAGACAGAAACAGAAGCTTTAACTACAACAGAAAATGTCGAGACAACAGAAAATAGCCAGGGAAAATCAGGCTCATCAAGCGTTGTTGTGATTATAATTGTAATTGCTGCAGTTGTAGTTGTTGCTGTAATTGTAGTGGTTGTAGTTGTTAAAAAGAAAAAGAAATAATATAAGATAGCACAAGGGGCCCAACGGCCCCTTGAATATTTTTTTGAAAATTAACAATTTTGTCACATTATCTATTAATATTTGTGATATTATATACAAGAAATTTTAAACGAAAGGATTATTATATTTTTTCGGTAACATAGATGAGTAAAAAAGATTTGAAAAACGACCCTCTTTTTTGCAGAAGAGGAAAGGTCGGAGGAGAAGCTCTTCTTGAAGGAGTCATGATGAGGTGCGGAACCAGAGTGAACATGGCTGTAAGACAGGAGAGCGGGGAAATAGCGTCAGAGCATTTTGAATATGTCCCCTTGAAAAAGAGAAAAAAAGTATTCAATATACCGATTTTGAGAGGAATTATCAACTTTGTTGAATCTATGCTCTTGTCCTTCAAAGTATTGACAAGATCTGCTGAAATGCTCGGCATTGAAGAAGAGGAAAGCAAATTTGAAAAATGGCTGCAGAGAAAGTTCGGTAAGTCTATAATGGTCGTTATTATGCCAATCTCAATTATATTGGGTATCGCATTGGCTATAGGACTGTTCGTATTGGCTCCGGCTGCAATTGTAAAAGGAATAGAAGCCATTTTCAGTGTAGAGATTGTCGGATGGGTAAAAGGCATAATTGAAGGTGTTATTAAAGTTGCTTTGTTTATTTCATACTTAGCTCTTGTTTCTTTAGCACCGGATATTAAGAGAACATTCATGTACCATGGTTCTGAACACAAATCCATTTTCTGTTATGAACAGGGCCTTGAACTGACTGTAGAAAATGTCAGAAAACAAAAGAGATTCCACCCAAGATGCGGAACAAGCTTTACATTCTTTATGCTTGGACTGGGCATTATTGCAGGTATGGTCATTCCTTGGGAGTGGGCAACTGTAGCTAATCCTGTTCTGAATGTACTGATAAGAGTTGCTTGCAAGATATTGGTATTGCCAATAATTTGCGGAATCGGTTATGAGTTCTTGATGTATGCTGGAAAACACGACAATTTCCTTATTCGAGCTATAAGTGCTCCGGGTTTGTGGCTGCAAAGAATCACAACAAGAGAGCCTGATGACGCAATGATTGAAGTTGCCATTGCATCTTTAAAAGGAGCAATTCCGGAAGAATTTCCAGAATATGCAGATAAAGCTGAAGAAGTTAAATCTGAGGATAATACAGTAACTGACGAACAATAACATGACTTACTTTGAGTTAAGAAAAAGAATAGTTGAACAATTGTTTGACATTTGTCCCAATGAAGCTGATCGCGAAGCCACTATAATACTGGAGTATTCCAGCAATTTGAGCCGGGCAGAAATAGTGTCAAAAAACAAGGAGCCGGTTCCTGCAAGTGTCGAAGCGACCGTAAAAGAGGTTTTAAAAAAGCGTACAACGCGTATTCCTCTTGCATATATTCTTGGCAAGACCGGTTTTATGGGATATATGTTCAATTGTCAATACGGAGTACTCATTCCAAGACCCGATACAGAGTTTGTTTGTGAAAAGGCTTTGGAATTGATAGACAGCAATTCTCATATAGCAGATATATGCTGCGGCAGTGGATGCATAGGATTGTCTCTGGCAAAACACAAAAATGTAAAGGTAGATTTGTTTGACATTTCTACAGAAGCCATCGAGTTGACTAAAAGGAATGCTCTAGAGCTCTGTGTAGAAGAGAACATATCCGTTTATCAAAGAAATTTGTTTGACAATAACTTTTTTGACGGATGCGAAAAATATGACGTCATAGTATCAAATCCGCCATATATCAGAACTGAAGTCCTGAAAGAATTATCTCCTGAAGTTCAAAAAGAACCCAAATGGGCTCTTGACGGAGGCAGTGATGGTGTGATATTCTATCGCAGATTGATTAAAGTTTGTCCACCAATGATAAAAAAAGGCGGACACCTTGTACTTGAAATCGGATATGATCAGAGAGAAGAGATAACTAAGATTTGTGAGAGCAAAGGTTATTCCTGCAGAATATACAAGGATTACGGAAACAACGATCGCGTTTGCATTATTGATTTATAGAGGTGATTGATTTGGATAACAGACCGATAGGTGTTTTTGACAGCGGGCTCGGAGGATTGAGTGCGGTCAAAGAACTACAAAAGTTGATGCCAAATGAGCACATCATATATTTTGGTGACACCGGAAGAGTTCCATACGGAACTAAATCTTATGAGACAATCAAAAAATATGCTGAACAAGATGTGCGTTTTTTGCAATCTTTCGATGTCAAGGCAATACTGGCGGCATGTGGCACGGTCAGCGCAGTTGCCCTTGATGAATTAAAACAAAAATTTTCAATTCCGTTATATGGAGTTGTAGATGATGCTGCATCAAAAGCAGTGCATGAAACAAAATCAGGCATTATTGCGGTAGCGGGAACGGAAGCGACTATAGGCTCAGGGATATTTGAAAGAAAATTGAGTAATTATGGCTTGAGCAGATATATTGGAGTAGCTTGTCCGCTATTTGTTTCCCTTGTGGAATGCGGTTTCTATAAAGAAGATGACGATGTTGTTTTACAGGTGTGTGAGAGATATCTGGGATTTTTAAAAAACACAGGTGTAGACACACTAATTTTGGGATGTACTCATTTCCCGATTCTAGCTCCTGTTATATCCAAAGTACTTCCGGGAGTCAAACTTATTAATCCATCATTTGAAGCTGCTACACAACTAAAACAGCGACTAAATGATGAAGGATTGTTGTCTGATAAAAACGACCAGATTGTCGAGTATTATGTTTCAGATCAGCCCATAAAATTTGCAAATGTTGCCAATATTTTTATGGGTCATGGTATTGAAGCAAAAATGGTCAATATTGAAAAATAGAGCAGAGTGTGTTCTGCTTAAAAAGAAGGTATTAGTGATGAAAAAATTCAGTGTTAAAAAATTGGTCGGAATGGCGGTGCTTTTAGCTGTTTTGATCGTATTGCAACTCATAGGCAATTTTATACACATAGGACCGACTAACATAAGTCTCGTTCTCATACCAATAGTACTTGGTGCGATGTTATACGGACCTGTTTATGGTGGATTCTTAGGTCTTGTGTTTGGTGTTATAGTCGTAATAGGCGGTGTTACGGGAACAGATCCTTTCACACATATTCTTTTGACTGAGGCTCCGGTTGCAACAGTTGCAATTTGTATTGTTAAATCGACAGCCGCTGGTGTTGTAGGCGGTTTGCTTTACAAGTTTATTTCAAAGAAGAACGGAATCGTTGCATCATTCGTTGCTGCAGCATCAGTTCCAATTATCAATACAGGGTTATTTATACTGGGTGCATATACATTGGTCGGACCTGTTCTCGTCGAAAACTTTGTTGGCGAAGGTCAAACCCTAATTTACTTCCTGGTAGTGGTTTGTGCAGGTTTGAACTTCATAGCAGAATTTGCTGTAAATGTTATTTTTGCTCCTGCACTGAACAGATTGATACAACTGCTCGAAAGAGACAGAAAATAGAAGACGATAAGGCGCCGAGAAAGGCGTCTTTTTCTATGGCTGAAAAACGCAAATTCTATCAAGATTATTCAGCATTTTTTTGTTGTAATGATAATTTATTTCCCATCTTTGACAGTAATACAGACAGAAAAACGACGAAAAGACAGCCCATGACTGAATAATCGGCGTTTAAATATTTGCACAATGTTTGCACAATGTTTAAGCTTTTTTTAATTTTTGACTGTCAAACTATCGACGATAAGGCGCCGAAAAAAGGTATCTTTTTCTATGGCTGAAAAACGCAAATTCTGTCAAGATTATTCAGCATTTTTTTGTTGTAATAATAATTTATTTCTTGTATAATAATTATTTGAGATAATGGATAGTCTCATCTCAAAACAGAAAAGGAGATGTGCTTTTGCACTTTTATCATATATGGGTTTATTTGAAAAAATATTCGGAACATACAGTGAGAATCAAATCAAAAAAATAGTTCCGGTTGTTGACAAAATTGAGAATCTCGCAGGCAAGTATTCAGCTATGAGCGACGATGAACTCAGGAGTGTCACCCCTAAATTCAAGGAAAAACTGTCAAACGGAAGTACCCTTGAAGATATACTTCCCGATGCATTTGCAGCAGTCAGAGAAGCAGCTGACAGAGTTCTCGGAAAAAGACCGTTCCATGTTCAGCTTATAGGCGGAGTCATTTTGCATCAGGGCAGAATCGCCGAGATGAAAACAGGTGAAGGAAAAACACTTGTTGCAACAATGCCTGCATATCTGAATGCGCTGACAGGAAAAGGTGTTCATATTGTCACGGTTAATGATTACTTGGCAAAACGTGACAGTGAAGAGATGGGAAGAGTTTATTCTTATCTCGGATTGACTACAGGTCTTATTGTGAATGGTCAAAAGCCTGATGAAAAGAAAAAGGCATATGAATGCGATATAACTTATGGAACAAACAATGAGATTGGTTTTGACTATTTAAGAGATAACATGGCTGTGTATAAGGCAGGGATCTGTCAAAGAGAATTGAACTTTGCAATCGTAGATGAAGTTGACTCAATCCTCATAGACGAAGCTCGTACCCCACTTATAATTTCAGGACCAGGTGCTAAATCCGACAAAATGTATTCAAGAGCTGACGCATTTGTCAGAGGACTTAGAGCCAAAGTCGTAAAAGAGATGGATACCAAATCCACAAATGAGGACGTTACAGAAGACTATATAGTCGACGAAAAGGGAAGAACTGCTACTCTGACTCAGCGAGGAATTGCAAAGGCTGAAAGATTCTTCAATATCGAAAACTATTCAGATCCTGAAAATAACACTCTTTCTCACTATGTTAATGAAGCACTTCAGGCTCACGGCATCATGAAGAGGGATGTTGACTATGTTGTTGCAGCAAATAAAGTTCTTATAGTGGATTCTTTCACGGGACGTATAATGCCCGGAAGAAGATTCTCAAATGGTTTGCACCAGGCAATTGAGGCAAAGGAAAAAGTTGAAGTTCAGAACGAAAACCAGACACTTGCCACAATCACATTCCAGAATTTGTTCAGAATGTATCATAAATTGTCAGGTATGACAGGAACAGCTTTGACAGAAGCAGACGAATTCAGAGAGATTTATGGTCTTGATGTTGTTGAAGTTCCGACAAACAAACCGATGATAAGACTGGACAAAAATGATGTTGTATACAAAAACGTAAAAGGCAAATATGAAGCAATAGTTAATCAAATAAAAGAGTGCAATGCTAAGGGCCAGCCTGTCCTAGTCGGTACTATTTCAGTTGAAAAGTCCGAACAATTGTCTGCCATGCTCAAAAAGCAAGGTATAAAACACAATGTGTTGAACGCCAAATACCACGAAAAAGAAGCTGAGATTATTGCTCAAGCAGGAAAATACGGAGCAGTAACAATCTCAACTAACATGGCTGGACGTGGTACGGATATCATGCTGGGAGGCAACCCTGAATTCCTTGCCAAAAATGAGTTGAGAAAGAAAGGATATAACGAGGAACAGATATTGGCAGCTACAGGTTCTGCTCAGAATGTTCCAGAAGATGTGCTCGAAGCAAGAAATATTTTCAAAGAATGCCTTGAAGGATTTAAGAAGGAACTTGCTCCCGAAGCAGAAAAGGTTAAAGAGGCTGGTGGTTTGTTTATTCTCGGAACAGAAAGACATGAGAGTAGACGTATCGATAACCAGTTGAGAGGACGTTCGGGCCGTCAGGGAGATCCCGGTGAGAGCAGATTCTATCTGTCACTTGAAGATGACCTTATGAGACTCTTTGGTTCCGAACGAGTAATGGGAATGGTGGACAGACTCGGTTTGCCAGACAATGAGCCAATTGAAGCCAAAATAGTCACAAACACAATTGAAAATGCTCAAAAGAGACTTGAAGGTGAAAACTTCTCAAGACGTAAGAACGTTCTGGACTATGACGATGTAATGAATCAGCAGAGAGAGATAATCTACAAACAGAGAAGATCTGTTCTTGATGGCGAAGACATAAGCAAGACAATAGATGAGATGGTTTTGACTGCAGTACCTAATGCAATGACATTGTGTCAGGAGGATGGAAAACTTCTTCCTGAAGAAGTAAAAGCTCGTTTGTTCTGGATTCTTTCAAAAGAAGACGTTATCAACGAAAGTGTTAAGCCAAAAGATCTTGAAGAAAAACTTCAAAGCAGAATTGAAGGATTGTATAAGGCGCAAAAAGAGAGGTTCGGAGACAATTTTGTCGAGTTGACAAGATTTGCTCTGCTCAGGGCAGTTGATACATCATGGATGCAGCATCTGGATGCTATGGACGATTTGAGAGATGGCATAGGCCTATCTTCTTATGCTCAAAGAAATCCGCTTGTTGAATACAGAATCAACGGAAGCATGATGTTTGATGAGATGATTGAAAAGATCAGGGAAGATACTGCAAGAATGGTTTTGTTTGCAAGACCTGCCGATGAAATCAAGCGCGAAGAATCAGATAACAGAAGAGTAGAAGGTTTGAAGAATATAGGCGGAAAAGAAGCCAAAAAGGTTCCTTACGTCAAGAAAGTATCAGACAAGATAGGAAGAAATGATCCTTGTCCGTGCGGATCAGGCAAAAAGTACAAGCAGTGCTGCGGAAGATAAACGATAATTTAAACCAAATGGAGAAAAAACATGAGCGCAGAAAAGTCAAAAGTGTATTTTTCAAGAGTGATTACTCCTGAAAATGTTGTTAAATTGTATGAGGCCCTTGGAGTTAAACTTCAGGGAAAAATAGCTGTTAAAGTGCATTCCGGAGAAGAAGGAAACCAGAACTATCTCAGACCTGAATTCATTAAACCGATGGTTGAACATTTAAACGGAACTGTAGTTGAATGCAACACAGCTTACGGCGGAAAGAGAAATACTACTAAAAAGCATCTTGTCACAATCAAAAGACACGGATGGAGCGAATTATTCAATTTTGATTTGCTCGATGCTGAAGGACCGGACATTTCGGTACCTGTAAAGAATGGATTTCATCTCAAGGAAGACTTCTTGGGTAAGAACATAGAAAATTATGACTCTATGCTTGTTTTGTCTCACTTCAAAGGCCACCCGATGGGCGGTTACGGCGGAGCACTAAAGCAATTGTCAATTGGCTGTGCTTCCTCTAAAGGAAAAGCATGGATTCATTCAGCAGGCAAAAATACTAACCAATATACTGTTTGGCTCAAGTTGCCCAAACAGGACGATTTCCTTGAGAGTATGGCAGATGCAGCATCAGCTGTGGTTGATTATTTCAAGGGAAATATTGCATACATAAACATCATGTGCAACTTAAGTGTGGACTGCGACTGTTGTTCAGTTGCGGAAGATCCATGTATGAAAGACATAGGTATTTTGTCAAGTCTTGATCCTGTTGCTATAGATCAGGCTTGCCTGGATTTAATCAAAGCATCTAATGACCCCGGAAGAGAACATTTTATGAAGAGGGTAGAATCCAAAAATGGCACTCACACGATTGATTCTGCTGTCAAACTCGGTGTCGGTTCTAAAGAGTACGAATTGATAGAGATTTAAAGTCTTGTATTTTGAAAGGATAGAGTCAAAAAGACTCGATTAATGTATGGGATTTGGAATAATGGCATTCGGTTGCCTATTTTTAGCAACTGCTCGTTTCAATGGAATAGATTTGCTGGCAGATGTCATTGGCTTTTTGATATTGTACAAAGGCATATCGGTTGCAGATAAGTATTGTGATCATTTCAAATTGTCAAAAAAGATTTGTTTTGTCGGTATTTTTGTTTCAGGCGTATACTTGGCGATGCAACTGGTTCAGTTTTTTAAGTTGATTGAAATTGAACAGGTGCTGAACTATTTTAGCCTTGCGTATGCTGTATTTTTGTTTGCTTTCCTTATCTTTTTCTTCTTGTCGCTCAAAGGAATTGCCGAACAGACTGATTGCGGAATGCTTGCCCTGAGAGCCAAGATAGGAACGTGGATAGCACCTTTTTTGGTTTTATTTGCGAGGTTTATGTATATTTTCTCTGTTGTAAATACGAACCTGGATGCCGCTTTTGCAAATAACATACAACTTGCTACTACAATAGCAGAACTGATATTTGATATATATTTGCTCATTCTTGTTTTCTCATTCTACATGACGATTTGCCTTGAAGGTGATGAAGACATGCACTCAAACAGAAAATCCAGAATGCCCAATCCGATCGAAATATATGAGAAGGGAAAAAACAAATACAAAAATGGTGCAAGAAAAAAGAAAAAATAGAAGGGGATATGATTTGGGATTATCCAACTTGCTGATAGGCTTGATATTTCTCATCAATCCCTATTACGGAGTCATTGATGTTTTGCCCGACTTCATAGGGATGATTCTTCTTTACAAGTCTGTTGAAAAACTTGCAGATTTGGATGAGAGGCTATATGCTTCAAAGAAAAATTTTCTGGTAGCTGTTTGGGTAAGTATAGCCATGTTTTTTGCCATGCTTATGGGCGTTTTGTCGGGGGGAATGGACAAAACAACAATCTTGACACTGTCCCTTGCTGCTCATCTGGTTTATTGTATTCTTCTTATTCCTGGACTGAAAAATTTCTTTGCAACACTGGATTACGGGATTATCCGAAAAAGCGGTGAATTGAAAGAAAAAGAACAAAGCAACAATTTAGGAATAATAAGTTCAATATTCCTGATAGTCAGAGGTATTTGTGCATTTGCGCCATGGCTCACAGCTCTCGGAGAAGTTGACGAACTGAACAGTAATGACACAATCCAAGTATTTCTTATAATAATTGCTGGTGTCCTGACACTGATTTTCGGTGTTGTATGGTTTTTGAATATACGCAAGTACATGAGCAGTGTTTTAAAAGACAAAGCTCTGCTCGAGTATTTCTACAACAGATACGAAAATGAAGTTACCAATAATAGTGAACTCATGTTCAAAAGAGGTTTGACCAGATTTTCACTATATTCCATAGTTGCATATGTTTTTGCAATCAGTTTTCCAATAGATGGTTATTACTTCGTTCCTGAGTTTTTGTTTGCATTCTTTATGTATTTGGCATTTAAGACAGTTTCAAAATACGCAGATAATAAACAGATTAAAAAGTATCTCATTGGTTTTGGTTGTTTTTCAATTGCAAAATACGCAGTTATGATATTCTATTCAGTCACATATGAATTCATATCTGCTCCATACAATTCAAAAATGTCTGATCCGGTAAAGTTTTGGATCATTTATGCAATAATCAGTGTGCTTTCTGTTATAGGTTGTGTGTTTATGATATTGGTCTCAAAAGAGCACCACAACTGCAGAATAGTACTTATTAAAGAGAGTGTCGGAAAACCGGAAGAAAAATCCGAATACAGAGATGAAATGGATGAATCAAGAAGAAAAGAATTGAGAAACAAATCGGCTGTAGCACTGGTTTTACAAGTTGCGTTCAGTGTTGTTTCGGTTATAACGACAATGATGATTCCTTTCGGTGAGATATCCGATGCATTTGGATTGCAATGGGTTTACAGAATGGTATTTTTGGCAGCAGCCATGATAAGTGTATATGCTGTTTGTCAGGCAATTTACAATGAAGCTGCAAGATTAAAATAAATTACAGGTGTTTTATGGAAGAAGAGAACAAATTGGCGGAATCTGCCGTAGAGAAGGAAGAACTTGAACAGACCCAGGCTGAGTCTAATGATAGTAATGAACAAAAAGAGCCTGTTGAAGAAAAGACTGAAGAAACAGAAGAACCTTCAAATGAAACAGAAGTAAAAAATGAAGAAAATGAAGAAAAAAAGCCTGATACAAAGAAAACAATATTTGATGTCGCAGAAATAGTCACGATATCAATAGTTGTCGTTTTTTTGCTTGTCACTTTCTCATTTAGACTTGCCAGTGTAAACGGTAAGTCTATGTATCCGACTTTAAAAGATGGAGAAATACTCGTTGTTACAAATCTTTTCTACCAGCCAAAATCAGGTGACATCATCGTGTTCCAGCAGAGCAACATGGAGTCAAGGATATTTGACTACCCACTCGTTAAAAGAGTAATTGCTACAGAAGGTCAAACAATAGAATTTGATTTTGCAAACTGGAGAGTTACAGTCGATGGGGTGGAACTTGACGAAGAATATGTCAACTACATAAAGGGCACGGGCATGAAAAGGGAAGATATTACGGGGAACAAGATAATAGTTCCCGAAGGATACCTGTTTGTCATGGGAGACAACAGAAACAATTCAACAGACAGCCGTGACAAAAGAGTTTCCTTTGTAAGAAAAGATGAAGTGTTGGGGAAAGTGTTGATAAGATTATTCCCATTGTCATCTTTTGGATTTGTTGGAAAATGATAGTAAAAATTTGTGCAAATAAAAGTCTCAGCGATGCAAAGATATGTATTGAAGCGGGGGCAGATATAGTAGGTATTCTGGTTGGACAGGAACATAACAGTCAGGATTTTGTTGATGTTATGACTGCGACCAGAATCGCTCAATTCTGTAAAGGTAGAATAGCCACTGCTGTTGTCACTCACTTAAAGGATGCAAAAAGTATAATAGGCATTTGCAAAACCGTAGGAAACTCAATGCTTCAATTACATTCGGATATAGAAGAAAGCGAAGTTGAAAAGATTGTTCAGGCTTTGCCTAAAGTTCAATTGATCAGATTGATTCAGGTGTCAAGCGACGGAGAAGTATTGACAGATATAAGCAGAATCAAATATGTAGATTGTTATCTGCTTGATAGTTTCAACACCCAGACCGACCAGATTGGAGGTACGGGATTAACTCATGATTGGCAAACGAGCAGAAGAGTTATAGCAACTTTGAGAAAACCGGCAATACTGGCCGGAGGATTAAACCCGGACAATGTTTCAGATGCAATCAAGATATGCAGACCATTTGGGGTAGATGTCAACAGCGGTTGCAAGAATGAAAAAGGCCTGAAAGACAGAAATAAAGTGATAGCTTTTGTGAGGAATGCAAAAAAGTAAATGATCGAAGGATTAAGTAAAACCGAAGTAAGAAAAAGAATAGATGAAGGTCAAATCAATAAGGACAACTCAAACAAGACCAAATCTGTCGGCAAGATAATTGCGGACAACGTTTTTACATACTTTAACATTCTGAACCTCGTGCTGGGAATTGCTGTAATTGTTGCCGGAATAGTCGCCGGTGACATTTTAAAAGGTCTAAAAAATTCAACATTTGTCCTGATTGCGATAGGCAACACTATCATAAGCATTGCGGAAGAACTCGCTTCAAAGAGAATAATAGACAAACTCTCAATCATTTCAGAAAGTAAGTGTATCGTTGTCAGGGATGGGGTCGAGAGTGAAATAGGCGCAGAAGAAATAGTTACAGACGATGTAATAAAGCTGACAGCCGGAAGGCAGATAATAGCAGATGCCGAAGTGCTTGAAGGAAATCTTGAAGTTAACGAAGCACTTATCACAGGTGAAAGCGATGCTATATTGAAGCAGCAGGGAGACAGCCTTCTTTCAGGCGCATTTGTCGTTTCGGGAAATGCATATTGCCGCGTAACCCATGTCGGTAAAGATAGTTATTCATCCAAGATAAGTGCCGAGGCAAAAAAGAAGAAAAAAATGAACTTTATGATTTTAGGTTCATTTGTTAAGATACTGAAAATCCTGACTATCCTGATTATTCCTCTCGGTGCAATAACGTTTTTCAAAGAATATAACATAAGCGGTGAACTATCCGAAAGCATGTTCAGGACAATTGCATCAATAATAGGCATGATTCCTGAAGGACTGATACTATTGACATCTTCAGTTATGGCTGTCGGAATAATAAAGCTCTACAGAGTAAAAGTGCTTGTTCAGCAATTGTATTCAATTGAAATACTCGCAAGAGTCAACACCATTTGCCTGGACAAGACAGGTACATTGACAGAAGGAAGAATGGAATATTCAGACTTTATCTCTTCTAAGGATTGCCAAATAGATAATCCCGTTGAAAAACTGGCTGAATTTGTTTGTTCATCGGAAGACAACAACGCAACCATGCAGGCGTTAAAAGCACATTTTGCAGAAAGCGAATCTAAAAAAATACAAATAACTGACAAGATGCCATTTTCTTCGTCAAGAAAGTATTCTGCAATAAAATGCTCAGACTACACTTACTATTTTGGCGCACCTGACATATTGTTTGATGACACAAGTGAAGCAAAAGAATACTTCAAAAAATACAGGGTGGTAGCATTTGCAAGAAAACAAAACGGAGATTTAAACGACATATCTTCGCTTGAAAAAATAGGTTATGTCCTGATAAAAGATGTCATAAGAAAATCTGCTAAATCAACGTTGGAATTTTTCAAAAAGAATAATGTCGACGTGGTAATCATATCCGGAGACAAAACGGAAACAGTTCTCAACACAGCTGAACAATTGGAGTTGAAGGACCTCAGAGGAATAGATGTCAGTGAACTGTCAGATGAAGAACTCGTTCAAGCAGTATCCGATTACAATGTGTTTGGCAGAGTTAAACCATCCCAGAAAAAACTCATAGTTAAGACATTGAAAGAAAAAGGCAGAACGGTCGCCATGACAGGAGATGGAGTAAACGATGTATTGGCTTTGAAAGAGAGCGACTGTGCAATTTCAATCAAATCAGGGGCTGATGCTGCCAGAAATGTTTCACAATTTATACTTCTTGACGATGATTTCAACTCGATTCCTAACATAGTAAAAGAGGGAAGACAGATTATAAACAACATAGAGAGAAGCGCATCACTTCTTTTGAGCAAGACAGTGTACACATTACTTTTGACGCTGTTCAGCGTGGTGACAATCCAGACATATTTCTTCATACCGATCCAGACTAGTCTCATTACGTTTTTTACCATAGGAATACCGACATTTGTTCTTGCGCTTGAGCCGAACAATGAACTTGTCAAAGGACAATTTTTGACAAGGATTGCATCAAGGTCTATACCTGTGTCAATTACAGTGCTTGTTAATGTCATACTGCTGACGATTGCCAAATCATTATTTAATTTGAGTTCGGCTGATGTCAGCACAATGGCTGTGATAATGACAGCTGTAACAGTATTCCTCTACATGATAAAGATATGTCTGCCGCTCACAAAAATACGCGCAGTGCTTCTTGTGACGATGATAGGAGGCTTTTTCGCCTGCACGATCTTCCTCAAGGACTTTTTCTATTTGAGCACTCTTGAGTGGAAGACAATCCTGATTTTAGGTGCGCTGTTCTTGCTATCTTTCATAGTTTACAGTTTGGTAAACCTTCTCGTAACATTTTTGTTCCACAAAAAAGATGATTCTATATTGGTGGAAAAAACAATGTTCAGCGGGCTTAAAAAGAATAGAAAACAAGTTTGAAATAAAAATGTTACACGGAGGACGTCATGATAGAGTTTGAACACAGCTTGCCGTCAATGAATATAGACAACATGCATAATGGTACATACAACAACGAAGAAATGGCCCTGCCGTGCATTCTGACTACCAAAACCGTAAAACCCGGTAAGTTTCTGCGCAGCCTAAACGATGAGATTTGCAGAAACAGAAGACTGGTTTTCATTGACGGAAAAGTACTTGTTTGCAACCACAACTGGATCAGGGACCATGTCCATATAATGAAGGGGTTCAAGCATTTTGAGCATGACCTGAAATCTTTCCTTGAATACATATTGGAGACCCAAACCGAAAAAGGTTACTACTATGAGCTAATTAAACAGATGGATGACTACCACTGGACATTTGTGGACGAGTCGCACCGTGTGCTGTATCCGGAAGACAACCTTTCACTTGTAAGACTGGAAGTTGAAGCAGACATTGAATACCTTGTAGTAGAAGGCGTAATGCAGTACTACAGAGCAACGGGAGACTTAGATTTTGTCCGCAAATATCTCGGAAACCTGGAAAAGGGAATGGATTATATTACTTCTGACAAAAAGAGGTTCAGCAAAGAATATGGTCTTTGCATAAGACCATATACAATCGACACATGGGACTTTACATATGTCGACGAATCCATTTCAAACAGAAGAATACTCGAAGATGAGCAGATGTGCATTATGCACGGGGATAATTCCGGTACATATATGGCAATGCAGTACCTTGCATTCTTTAATGATAAATTCGGAAACAAGGAAAAAGCAGACGAATGGAGAGAACGCGCTGAAAAGATCAAAGAAAACATGTTCCGCTATCTGTGGAACGGCAAGTTTTTTGTTCATCAGCTTCCAATAACAGGCAAGCCTCTCGATGAAAACGAAAACAACAGACTTTCACTTTCTGAGGCATATGACATAAACCGCGGAGTTACATCTCTTGAGCAGGCGGGCTCTATCATAGAAGAATACATTGAGAGAAAAAAGACCACACCGTATTTTGCTGAATGGTTTTCTATTGATCCGCCTTATGAAACGTTCAACTTTTATGAGAAGGGCAGATATGTAAACGGAGCCATTTCACCTTTTACCGCAGGTGAACTTGCAAAAGCAGCTTTTAACAACGGATACGAAGAGTATGGAATGGACATCCTCGAGAGATTT
>JAEEGL017000604.1_pt1 | contig 32060 bp, 22 predicted proteins | sample 9134231 | NCBI WGS metagenome assembly JAEEGL01 (sample SAMN16246548, study PRJNA631951) | gut metagenome | biome: gut microbiome; feature: rumen; material: fiber-attached | host: Bos | place: Iran: Karaj | collected 2018-10 | reverse complement strand
TGTACACCAAGACGGGAAGACTGAGATATTCCGTCATCCTTCACATGTGCGTAAACTTCCTGGGTTCCATAGTGGCGACTTTCATGGCGAGCAGGGTAGATTTCGAAGCTATCGAAGATATAATGAACGGAGATTTCTCTGCTCAGAGTATTCCCGACGGAGTTGCGGGCCTCATGATCTACGTCGTAGTGATGCTGGTTATAGGCACAATAGGATACATAGTATTCTTCTCCAACCTCAGGAAACTTGAGCTACCTCCGGCTGAAATGCCGCTGAGGAAGGAATACAGATTCAAAACCGCTTATCTCAACTTCGGCTTTATATGCGTATTCCTTTACTTCATAGTTACAACTGTAATTACTTTCATTCCTTTGTAGGAAACGAGGTGCGATGATGGATATTGAAAAGGAAAGAGCGGGTTTATTCAAACTTCAGAAGAAAATGTCCGCGTACAATCACGCCATGGGACTCATATCCTATGACGGAGATACGACGGCTCCGAAAGAGACTGCAGCCAACAGGGCCGCTTCTCTTACGGTTCTTTCCGAAGAACTGTACATTTTGAGTACGAGCGACGAAACCGTCGGACTTCTTGAATATCTCGACTCAAACAAAGAAGAACTTCCTCATGAAGAACAGAGGATGACAGAACTTCTTATCAAAGATATAAGAGATATGCAGAAGATCCCCATGCAGGAGTGGATAGAGTACCAGGGACTCATAGTCGAATCGCAGGACGTCTGGCACAGAGCCAAGGAGAGTTCCGACTTCGAACAGTTCAGACCCTATCTTGAAAAGATATTCGAAACGCAGAAAAGGTTTGCCGGATATCTTGCTCCGAAAAAAGATCCTTACGATTACTGGCTCAACGAATTCGAAGACGGTCTGAACAAAGGAGTATGCGATGCTTTCTTCTCAAAACTTCGCTCGAGAATAGTACCCCTCATAAACGCAGTAAGAGAAAAAGGGCAGGTCGACGATGAAATTCGCTACGGCTATTTCCCTGCGTACAAGCAGGAAGACCTGTCGTATTACATAATGGAGCATATGGGTCTTGACCTCGGACACGTGGGACTTTCCACTACGGAGCATCCTTTCACGACGAGTCTCGGGAGCCATCTTGACGAGAGGATCACGACCCACTACATGGAAAACGACTTCGCTTCTTCTATGTACAGCGTCATCCATGAGGGAGGCCACGCTCTTTATGATACCGGTTCCCCGGAATGCTATGCATACACAGTTCTCGACGGCGGAGTATCCATGGGAATACACGAAAGTCAGAGCAGGTTTTACGAGAACATACTCGGAAGAAGCCTTTCCTACAGCAGGTTCATATTCCCGAAGCTTTGCGAACTCTTCCCGGAGGAGATGAAGGGTTATACCGCCGAAGATCTCTTCAGAGCGGTGAACAAGGTCGAACCTTCTCTTATCAGAACCGAAGCGGATGAGGTAACCTATTCGCTGCACGTGATGGTAAGATACGAGATAGAAAAGGCCGTCATGGCGGGAGAACTTGAGGTAAAGGATATCCCTCAGCGCTGGAATGCTCTTTACAAAGAGTATCTGGGAGTTGACGTTCCCGACGACAGGAGAGGCTGCCTTCAGGACAGTCACTGGTCGGGCGGCGCCATAGGATATTTTCCGTCCTACGCTCTGGGAAGCGCTTACGGCGCTCAGTTCCTTTCGAAAATGAAAGAGTCCGTCGACGTGGAAAGCTGCGCTGAAAAGGGCGATTTCGGGCCGATAAACGCATGGAACAAAGAGCACATATGGAAATACGGATGTCTATATAAACCCGGGAAACTCTTGAGCATGGTGCTCGAAGGAGACTTCGACCCCGAATACTATATAGAGTATCTTGAGAAGAAGTGCAGAGACGTATACGGAATATAAATGACAGAATATGAAACAGGCGAGTCCGCAAGGGCTCACCTGTTTTTCATTCCGTATATATTCGTTTCGTAAAATTACCGTTTTCGTCGTAGAAATCCGTATAGATAAACTGGTCCGGATCCCCGTCGTCATAGTTTTCGGTATAATGGGGATTTTTTTCGTACCAGAAGACGTTTTTGTAACCGTAATAGGATCTTTCCAGGAACATTATCCAGCTGCGTTCGACTTCGATCTGTTTTTCTCCGTCTTTCTGTATCACGGATTCTTTATCTATCCCCATGAATATCTGAAGGGCAAACGCAAGAAGAATGATAATGATAACGGCGATAACGCTTATCTTTGCGGCTGCATGCTTTCTTTTCATATCCGGGGGTATTTCTTTCATCCGGATAAAAAGCACTGCGACGAGTCCGGCAGCGAGAATCGCCTGGGCTGCCGCTTTCAGATACTGCCTGAACACTATACCTTTAGCATATGCTCCTGCCGCCGCAAGGAAGACTGCCAGTACGTAAACGAGGAAGATTACGAGCGCTTTGTGTGAAAGAGTTTTTTTCATTGCTTATTTCTTATTGTTTTTCCCCTTCGCTCTTTACTATCTTCGCCTTTATATCTTCTACAGTGTTTTTGATCAGTTCTTTAGGCTGTATATTCGATATTCCCGTTCCTATTTTCTTTGCGAACAGGCTGAGAAGATCCGAAAAACCGTCTTCCTTAAAATCGCTGAGTCTTTCGTAGCCCGCGTCTTTCAAGGTGCCGAAAAGTTTGTCGACCAGTTTTTTTCTGTCCTCAAGACTTGCGTTATCAAGGTATTTCCCGAGAGCCTCCTTGATGAGGTTGGAAGTTACGGAAAAACTTTCTTCCTTAACGAACGCGTTGTCCTCGACCATCCACGAATATCCCGAGTGGGCCATGGGGCCTGAATTCCTGCTCTTTATTATCACTTTGTTTGTCAGTCCCGGCTCAAAGATACGTCCCACCACCGAATCGGAGGGGAGCGTCATGGTCGCTATGCCGTCAATGCGCTTCAGATGCTCCGCCGGCTCTATTTCCTCGCAGAGTCCAGGAGAGTCGTTCAGATACACAGCTTTGACTTTCCGAAGATCCCTGTCTCTGAGTCTGCACACGGCGTAGAGGGCGAGATTCCCTCCCTTTGAGTGACCGCAGACGTATACGTTTCTTCTCCATTTAAGGACTTTTTCAAGGTAGGAGAGGGCCATCTTCTGGGATTCGGGTTCCGTGAAACTGATCATGAAATCTTCTCTCCAGCCTGCAAAGCTGTCGTCCGTTCCTCTGAAAGCGACCACTATGCTTCCGTCGTCTAATTTCATGGTCATGGCGGAAAACTGTACGTCCTCATCCGCTCTGTAAACGTCCGTGTAGTCGAGAACCACGATATTGCGGAATCTCTTCGATTGGTCTACCGCTCTTAAGAATTCTTCGGCGTCGTCTTTCGGGTCAAGAGAAGTCGAAAAGAAGCTCCCGTCTTCAAGCTGTTTGTCGTAAAGCTCTCCGAGAGTCTGTCTTTTTTTCGGAACGTAGACGTTGCGTAAATCGAAATATGAAATCTGTCCAAGCGCTACGGCGTCGACCCTTGTAAGAGGACTGACTTTGAAACTTATATCCCCGCGCCAGCGGACGTAGTTGACAAGTGTTCCCATGATGTACCTCCGTTTAGATAATTATACACCAAAACCGCATGCTGTCACATAAGCGTCACCGTTGTAGTATAATCTGTATATGAGAGAATGAAAGCAGGACAGGCGAAAGGATTAACAGGAAAATGAAAATGATTTTAAAGATACTTGGAACGATCTGCATTCTGTACGGTATCGGTGTGAACGTCCTGGTGACCAGCAGGACCTGGTTCAACTGGATATTCTGCATTGCGGGAGCCTTTCTTCTTGCCCTCGGATTTCTTTGGAAATATATAGTCAGGTTTCCTATTGGGGTTAAAATAACGCTTTTCACAGTGCTCGTTCTTTGCCTTATCAATTTTACGGTCGTTGAGGCAAGGATAATAAAAACCGCGCACAGCGTTCCGGACAGCGACGCGAAATGGGTGATTGTGCTCGGGGCAAAAGTCAATAATTCAGGAGTGTCTCTCGAGTTTGCCAGGCGTATAGACGCGGCCGGGGAATTCGCAAAAAGCCACCCGGATGCAGTCATAGTGACTACGGGAGGAAAGGGTGACGATGAACCTGAGGCTGAAGGCAGCGCCGCCGCGGACAGACTGATTTCTCATGGTATAGACAAAAGCAGGATAATAGTCGAAAGCAAAAGCGACTCGACCATGGAGAACTTTCTTTTTGCTAAGGAACTTATGGAAAAGGAAGGTTACGGGGAAGGGGACTGTGTAGTGATCGTATCCTCGGCGTTCCATCTTTACAGAGCGGGAAAACTCGCAAAAGCCTGCGGATTTGAAAACGTCAGTTTCCTAGGCGCGTGGGGAAAGAAATACCTGATGCCGCAGTATTATCTCAGAGAATACGCGGCCATAGTCTTTGAATCGGTGGCAGGAAGGTACTAGATCCTACTGGTTTTCTATCATGGATCTGTCTTTGGCTTCGTCTATCTCTTCCTCGAAGCCCGTGAGGGCGGCGAAGGGGGCGAACTGAGCCGCCCTGTCGTGGTTGCTCATATGGTGTCTTTTTTCAGACACGTGATGGGGAAGCCCTATAATATCTTCATATTTGTTTTCTTTTTCGTCGCTCATTTTTCGCTGTCACTTATATGTCATTATTCGTATATAAAATGTAACCGATGGTTTTGTAATTCCGTCTTTTATAGTGTATCATACCTAATGATTTAGGAGGACGCATTTTTTATGCTCAAATTAAAAAACGTATCAAAGTTTTACTACTCCAACGGAGTGGTGACCAGCGGCTTTTCGAAGGTGAACCTCGAATTCGAAAAAGGTGAATTCGTCGCCATCACCGGCGAGAGCGGAAGCGGTAAGTCCACCCTCCTCAACGTCATTTCCGGACTCGACACCTACGAAGAAGGGGAAATGTACATAAACGGGGAAGAGACCAGCGCATACAGCAACGCAGAATTCGAAAATTACCGCAGAAAGTACATCGCGAATATCTACCAGAGTTTCAATCTGATCAACAGCTATACGGTATATCAGAACGTGGAGATGGTTCTGCTCCTTTCCAGAATGAGAAGGAAGGAGAGAAGGGCCAGGATCCTCGACATACTCAAAAAGGTGGATCTGTATAAGTTCAGACACCAGAGAGCCTCCAGGCTTTCCGGCGGACAGAAGCAGAGAGTCGCCATCGCGAGAGCCCTCGTCAAGGATACTCCCATCATCGTAGCAGACGAACCTACCGGTAATCTGGATTCCGAATCGGCGGCGAACGTCGTAAAACTGCTGAGCGAGCTTGCTTCCGACAGACTCGTTATAGTCGTTACCCACAACTACGATCAGGTGGAACCCTATGTCACGAGAAAGATCACCATGCACGACGGCCGCGTTACGGAAGACCTGGTGATAAAGCATCCCGAAAAGGAACAGCCTGCAGCAGCGGACACCGATCTTTCCGAGGTTCCTGAAGGAGAAGAAGAGACTTCGCTTCCCGCAGGAAACGACAAGGTCCCGGCCCTGCACACCGAGAAAAGAGAAAGAAGAAGACATCTCAATATCATCTCGAGAACGAGACTGGGAATCAGAAACACCTTCAATCTGATACCCAAGTTCCTGCTGCTTCTCTTCATATTCCTTTTCGTTTCGGTAGCCATAACGAGTCTTTATGCAAATCTCAGGCAGTCGAAGCACAATATGAGCCTGAACGGCTATAACTACTATTTCAACAACACGGACGAACGAAGGATCATCATAAAGAAAAGCGACAGGACGCCCATAAGCGACGAGGATTTCGAAGCCATTGCGGCTCTTGACAACGTAAAGTCCATATTCAAAGACGATTCGCTTCTCGACAACCAGGTCAATTTTCAGTGCGATGAACAGGATAAGTGGTATTACTTCGGAGGGTATCTCGTGGATATCGATTCCATGGAACTCACCGACGCAGACCTCACCTGGGGACGTATGCCGGCGGCGCCCAACGAAATACTTGCCGTAGGACCGAAGGACTATTACGGCAACAATGAAGAGGAAATCAATAAGGTCTTAGGAAGCAAATTCCAGCTGTGGCTGAACAGCGGCTACGCATCCGACGCATTGGACAAGAACATGGTCATAACCGGATTCCTTTTCAAGGAAATGGATAACTGGACCTGGTCCTTCGGCGCCTATCCGGAAGTATTCGATATGGTAAAAAGGGGTATAAACAGCAGCTACAGCACCATGAAGGTAAGCGTAGCAGGTCAGGAATTCCAGTCAGATCCCTGGTCCATGAACAACAAGGTCGTGCCCAGCAGCAGAGTCGGAAAGGGAAAGGCTATAGTTTCCTCCGACTGGAACTATTTCTGGAGCTGGCAGTGGGCACCGGGACAGAGCTTCAAGGTGACCGTATCCAATCTCTATTACAGCGATACAAAAAGCTTCACCATAAGCGACATATATTATCAATGGAACTTTACTGAGAAGACGGGCTACTCGGATTACAACTGGAACAATGGAGTGATCCTAATCAATCCTTCCGATTACGACTCCTTCTTCGACAAGGACTGCTATCAGAGCAGCGTTTTCGTAAGCGACCCGGCAAAGGTAAGGACCACGCTGGACGAACTGAAGGAAATGGGTTACGAGCCTCTCTACGTACAGGATGCTCTTCTCAATCCCGACAGAAGCTGGATGGTAATGAACGATATATTCGACACCCTGTGGTCGTCGGCCCTCGTTATCGTTCTGTTCTTCATAAGCTACTTCATCGTAAAGCTCATAATGAGATCGAGGAACGTATACTACGCTACGGTCCGTATGCTGGGAGGTTCCGCACCCGACTGCAGAAGCCTCATAAGGATAGAACTGATCATAGTTCTCAATCTTGCTTTCTTCCTGATGATAGGAGCGCTGTACGCTTCTCATCTTGGGTATTACAGCTTCGAGTTTACGGATATGATACTTCAGTATCTCGAGATTAAGGACTACGTCATACTCTACGTCGTTCTCAACCTGATGGCTCTCATAATATCCTCGAGGTATTCGAGACAGCTGTTCAAGACGTCCGCAATGAACGTCTACAAGGAGGTGTAGGTCATGATAGAAGTTGTAAAAGCAAAGAAATACTATAACCGTTTCAAGCGCAACCAGGTCACGGCTGTCGACAACACCACGCTATCCTTCGGAGACAAGGGGCTTGTAGCGATACTTGGTAACTCCGGCTGCGGAAAGACCACTCTTCTCAATATGATAGGCGGCCTCGACAGACCGGCTTCCGGAAAGATCTACGTCAACGGAAAGAGGATGAACGGACTCTTTTCCGGACATACTGACAACATAAGGAACAAGCACATAGGCTACATCTTCCAGAACTATCATCTGGTGGATGACATGACAGTCTTCGATAACGTGGCGCTGCCTTTGAGGATGCTCGGAGTAAGGAAGAAGGAAAAGCTCAAGGAGAACGTATACTACGCCCTTGAGAAGGTCGGTCTTTACAGATACAGAAACCGTCCGGCGACTGCTCTTTCAGGCGGAGAACGCCAGAGAGTAGGCATAGCCAGGGCCATAGTCAAGAACCCCGGCATCATCATTGCCGACGAACCTACCGGAAACCTCGACTCGGGAAACTCCCTCGAGGTCATGAACATCATCAAAACCATATCGAAGGAAAAGCTGGTCATACTGGTCACCCATGAGAGGGAACTGGCGGAATTCTATGCGGACAGGATAATCGAGATCGTCGACGGAAAAGTCGTAAACGACTATATCAACGAACACGACGACAAGCTGGATTACCGTATAGACAACCATATATATCTTAAGGATTTCCCCGTCCACGAAAGCGGAAAAGCCGGCGGTATGAACCTCAACTTCTATTCCGACGGCAGCGCCGACCTGGACGTTTCACTGGTGCTCAGAAACGGTAACCTTTACATTCAGACCAACGGCAAAAAGACCGAGGTCGTCGATACAGATTCGGCCATAGAGCTCATAGACGATCACTATCACGCTCTTTCGAAAGAAGAGGCGGAGAAGAACGATTTCGATTATTCGAAGCTTGATACGGGGCTTAAAAGACTTCGCTATCACTCCATTTACAACATATTCAGTCTGTTCGTAAACGGAGTCAAGAAGATACTCAATTACCCCATACTTAAAAAGATACTGCTCATAGGTTTCGTCGTATCTTCGATGTTCATCATGTACGCAGCTTCCAGCATTATAGGGATCAACACCATAACGGAAGACGAGTATCTGAACGAGAACAAATACAACTTAAGGGTCAGCAACAATAAGAATACCGTTGAAGATTTCACGGAATGCGAAAATCTGGAATCTGTCAGATACGTCATGCCCGGCAGCGGAAAGGCGGAGCTGCTCTTCGACTACAGCAATTACTATTACCAGACAAACGGAGCTCAGGACAGGGTATCTGCGTCTCTTTCGGGCGTTTCCCTTCTTGACGAAAGCATGCTCATCGCGGGCCGCATGCCCGAAAACGAATACGAGCTTGTAATCGACAAACTCGCCTTCGATAAGGGCAACGTGTTTGATTACGGCTCAGCCGTAATGGTAGGCATAAGGAGCGCAGAGGAATTCGTAGGCAAGGAATGCACCATTGGGCAGATCGAGAAAAAGTTTACCATAGTGGGCGTCGTCAACCAGCTTTCGCCCAGCGTTTACGCTCTTGACGACAAACTCTTCGACATAGTGATGAGGTCCGGTATGGAGGGCGGTAATTACGGAGACGAGAACAACACCGCAAACGTTGTAGCTATTGGAGACGCCAAGGGAAAGATCAGCATCACCTACGGAAGAAAACCGACCGGTCTTTACGAGGTCATACTGCCCAACGATTACGTATATTCCTACTGGCTCGGATGGACCTTCCCGGGAAAGATCAACGGGCACGGGCTTACTGTGGTAGGTTTCTACAACAGCTCTTCCGACAGCTCAGTCTTCGTCTCTGACGAATGCTACAGGTACAAATACATAGCGTCTACCAGCAATATGACTATAGTGCCTGAAAACAAGGATGAAGTGATAGGATATTTCCAGACGAGGAATCAGGAGATAACGGATACGGCGGCCAACGCCGAAAGAGAATATATGGCGGGTATAAAGGATACCATGAAGACCACAATGATAACCGCTGCCATAGTACTCGGCATATCCCTCGTTGAAATATACCTCATGCTCAGGTCTTCCTTCCTTTCAAGAGTAAAGGAAGTAGGAACCTTAAGAGCCATAGGACTCAAAAAGTCCGACGTGTACAAGATGTTCCTCGGCGAGATACTTGTGATCACCTTCATGACTTCGACCCTTGGCTTCGGAGTAATGGGATACATACTTCACAGCCTTACTCAGTACAAGTTCTTCGCGAACCAGTACGTTTTCGACGAGAGGATAGTTCTCATATCCGTGGCTGTGGTCTACGTGTTCAACATCATATTCGGCCTGCTTCCCGTATTCTTCACCATGAGGAAGACTCCGGCGCAGATACTTGCGAGGACAGACGTAGACTGAAAAAAGAAAAACACTCATCAAAAGGAGGCTCTACGCCTCCTTTTTTGCGGAATATATGTAAACGGCTGTTTACTTTTAAAGCATGGTATATTACAATTCAATAGTGAACAGGAGTTTACTGATATGCAGACATTGAAAGACGACGTAAGGGACCGCATTGTCGATTCCGCCAAGAAGGAATTCCTCAAAAAAGGAATCGAAGGATCCAGCATGAGAGACATAGCCGCCGGCAGCAAAATGACCGTGGGCAATCTCTACAGATATTTCAGGAACAAGGAAGAACTCAACGATTTTATCGTGGGCGAGACTCTGGGGGAGATCAACAGACTCGTAATGGAAAAGTCACAGAACACCGTAAGTATAAACGACAGGAATATGGATCTGAATCTCACCGTATCCCAGTATATCGAGGTGCTCGACGACCTTGCCGACAGACTTGTCGATATATACAGAAAGCACAAGATAGAGTTCAACATACTCATGATGCATTCGAAACTCAACGACAGCATCACGGACTGGTTCGCTGACCTTATAAAACACATCATAAAAAGCCACTATACCCTTGATGAATACGACAAACAGATAGGCATACTTTCCCACGGCTATGCGGTATCCGTATTTGCGGGCATAAGGGATATATTCAAAAATGCAAACGTGAAAAGCGATTCCCTGAAAAACATGATCAAGGTATTTTTCAGGTCATATATAAACAATCTGTCTGCAGATTTCGGAAGTCTGCTGGAGGAGTGAAAAAGTGGCGTTCATAGAATTCAAAAACGTATCGAAGATATATCGTATGGGCGAGGTCGACATCAAAGCCCTCGACAACATTTCATTTGAAATAGAAAAGGGCGAGTTCGTAGTCGTCCTCGGTGCCAGCGGCGCAGGTAAGACCACCATACTCAACATACTCGGAGGCATGGATACGGCCACCATGGGCGAAATAATCATAGACGGAGAAGATATAGCCGGATACAGCGAAAAGCAGCTTACCGACTACAGGCGCTTCGACATAGGTTTCGTATTCCAGTTCTATAATCTGGTGCAGAATCTGACGGCTAAGGAAAACGTGGACCTTGCTCTTCAGATATCGAAGGATCCGTTGGATTCCAGAACGGTCCTGGGCATGGTCGGACTAAAATCGAGAATGAACAACTTCCCGTCCCAGCTTTCCGGAGGAGAGCAGCAGAGGGTCGCCATAGCAAGGGCGGTAGCCAAAAATCCCAAACTGCTTCTCTGCGACGAGCCCACCGGAGCTCTCGATTACGTGACGGGAAAACAGGTTCTGAAAGTCCTCCAGGATATGAATAAAGATCACGGAATGACCGTAGTGATGATCACCCATAACAGCGCGCTTGCAGATATGGGGCAGAAGATCATCAGAGTTAAAAGCGGACATATAGAGTCCGTGGAGATCAACGAAAATCCCAAGAAGATAGAAGATATAGAGTACTGATGTTTCATAAGGATACCTTCAGGTTAATAAAGCATACGTTCAACAGGTTCTTTTCGCTGTTCATGATGGTATTGATCGGCGTCGGTTTTATGATGGGACTTTTTTCTACGAAGGCCATCATGAAGGAAAGCGTGGACGCTTTCAACGACGAGTACAGCCTTCAGGACGTACAACTCTATTCCTCCTACGGTTTCGACGATGACGACGTAAAGGAGATCTCTAAGCAGCCCGTGGTCGATAAAGTATTCGCATCGAAGGCTGTGGACTGCTACTGCAGGGGAGACAGGGGGAGCAGCGTAGTAGCAAGAGTAGAAGAGATCGAAAGGAACGTCAACGGCATCCATCTCGTAGAAGGGCGCTTCCCCGAAAAAGAAGACGAAATACTGCTTCTTTACGCCAGCGTATATCCTTCCGCATATCCCGTCGGAAGCCGCATGCATCTTTATCTTGAAAGCGGCGATCTTTCCGAATCATTGTCGGTCTGCGACTATACCATAGTCGGCTTTGTGGAGTCTCCCGCATATATTTCCAAAGCCTTAGGCTCCAGCAATCTCGACAATATGGAGCTCAATATGGTCCTTTACGTCCCTGCGGACAATTTCATCCAGGACTATTACACGACGGTTTATCTGACCATAGACGGAGCCGCTGAGCGGATCTCGTATACCGAGGATTACGATTCGTATATCGAAGATAATTTAAGGGATATAGAAAACTTCGCCGCCGTTCAGCAGGAATTCAGAAAGGCCAAGATAATGGACGAGTATGAGGAAGAGCTTGCGAAGGGTGAGGCGGAGTTCGAGGAAAAGAAGGCCGAAGGGCAGAAAAAACTCGACGACGCAAAAAAGGAGCTGGATGACGGAAATATAAAGCTCATACTTGCGGAAATGCAGATAGAGACGAATCTGGCTACTCTGAACGCTTCAAGAAAGACTCTCGAGGAGTCTGAAAAGGTCCTTTCCGAGAATGAGAAGATTGTCGGCGAAGCCGTCAAGGCGGTGGAGGAGGCGGACGAAGAAGGCAGAAGCTTCGACGAGATATACGGTCAGGTCTCAGCACTTTACAGCGTATACGTAGTCCTGGAGACCGTGGAAGGCTCGGACGTGGGAGGCAGCATTCCAGACGTGAGCGCCCTTGAGGCAGAGAACGAGACCATAAGACAGCAGATAGAAGCGAACAACGCCATGATCGCTATGCTCGAAGCGCAGCTTGAGGCTCTCGATCCCGATTCTCCCGACTATGAGGCACAGGCTGCGGCAATAAACGGCGATATAGCTATCTTCCAGGTAGAGAACAATACCCTCGAAAACAGATACAATAACAATCTCGCCCTCATAGCGGCAATCCAGGCTGCGGGAGGCTACGATTACAGCGGCAGCGCCCGGGAGATGATGGACACGATAGACGAAGCTGCGGGAGGGTCCATAAAGGATACTTACGCCCAGCTTACGGCTCTTAATGACGCCAGAAACAAGGTCGCGGACGGAAGGGAAAAAATAGAAGCCGGCAAGGCTGAACTTGCGGCCGGAGAGAAGCAGCTTTACGAATATCAGTACACCGTTGCCGAGTCGCGCAAGGAATATGAAAAGGGATTAAAGGAGTACGAAGACGGTCTTTATGAATTCAATACTGAAATAGAGAAGGCGGAAGCGGAGCTCAAGAAGGCAAGGCAGGAACTTGAGGATCTTCCCGGAGCCTCATGGATGATACTCGACCGCAGCAGCCATTATTCCAGCTATATGTACAGATCCAGCGCCGACCAGATGGGAACCATAGGAACGGCTATGCCCATACTGTTCTTCCTAGTCGCAGCCCTCGTTTCCATGACGACGATGACGAGGCTCATAGACGAGCAGAGGGGACAGATAGGCATATTCAGAGCCCTAGGTTTTTCAAACGGGGACATAGTGTCCAAATACGCGATATACTCGCTCCTTGCAAGCCTTACGGGCAGCATTTTCGGCGTCGTATTCGGTCTGGCTCTATTCCCGACAGTCATATACAATACCTGGCGGCTCATGTATCTGCTTCCACCCATGAAGGTGATAGTCAAGCTACCGATACTGCTCATATGCGTATTTTCCTTCAGTCTGCTTCTTGTCGGCATAAGCACCATGGTGGTAATGAGGACTCTCAGAGAAATGCCTTCGCAGCTCATGAGACCCAAGGCGCCCAAGAGCGCGAAACCGGTATTTCTCGAGAAGATACCGCCTCTTTGGAACCGCCTGTCCTTTACGTCCAAGATCACGGCGAGGAACATAATAAGGTACAAGACGAGATTCTTCATGACGGTCATAGGAGTCGCGGGATGCGCGAGCCTTCTGGTTCTGGGCTGGGGAATAAAGGATTCCATAGGGGATATCATAAACGTTCAGTTCGGCAGGATATTCGCCTACGACTACACCATAAACATGGAGGACGACAGAAATCTGGACGGTTTCGTCGAGGTGCTCGAGGAAAATATGGATAACAGATACGTCGTTCCCGTCATGACCTATATGACGAAACTCTACGGGGGAAAGAACGACGATCAGACCATGACAGCATACGTGGTCGACGCCAGGCAGGCGGCACAGGTCCTCGGTCTCAGAAAACCCGGCGGAAAGACGGATATATACCTTGCGAACAACGGAGTGATAGTATCCGAAAAGTTTGCGGAAACGAATAAGATCAAAAAGGGCGACACCATTACCGTGGAATCGAAGCTCGGAGTCAAAGCACAGGTCATGGTTTCTGATATATGCGAGATGTATTTCCAGCACTATATGTTCATATCCGAGGTATACTATAAAAACACCTTCGGAGAGAACGTGCATCCTACGGAAATAGCCGTATCGACTACGGACGGAGACGCTATGGTGAACGCAGTAAAATCCATGGACGGTTTTGTTTCTGCCGTCAATTTCAGCGCGCTCATCAACACCTTCCAGAACATGATAAACGCTCTCGACTACATAATACTGGTCATCATAATAACCGCAGGAGCTTTGGCTTTCGTAGTCCTCATAAACCTGACGCAGGTCAATATCTCTGAAAGACTGAGGGAAATAGCGACGCTGAAGGTTCTGGGATTCAGGGAGGGAGAGGTGAATTCCTATCTCTTCAAGGAGATATTCCTCCTGTCCGTGATAGGAGCAGCCCTGGGCATGCCTCTCGGCATAGTGGAGCATCACTTCATAATGGGTATCATAAGTATGGATATGGTGAAGTTCGGAAACAATATCTATGCTCCGAGCTTTATATACGCCTTCCTCATAACCATAGTATTCACCGTCATAGTTCTGCAGCTGACCAAGAAGCCTTTGAAGCAGGTACAGATGGTTGAATCCTTAAAATCTGTCGAGTAAAAAAGACTTCGGCTTTCCGAAGTCTTTTCAAGCTCTGTGGCCGCCTATCTGATTGTTTCTGTCTTTGGCCGTGGCGGCTTCCTGGAGGTTCGTTCCTTTCAGTATGGCGTTTTTGCCGAATTTCTCCTTTATTTTCAGTATGGTTTCCTGTTCCTTCTTTTCGATGGCGAGCTGTTCCTTGCGTTCCTTTTCCTGCCGGTCTCTCGCTTCGTAATCCGTGAACATGTCGAGCTGTTCTTCTTCGGGTTTCTTTCTGACCTCCGAAGGACTTATGACCCTGTTTGCCACCACGTACATTCTCCTTACGAGGAGATTCTCGTCTACTATGCGGTCGAAGAGGGTCATGACCGCGCTGCAGATCTCTCTGGTGGAAGAAGTATATTCATTCAGGTTTATGCTGCCGTGGGCGTTTTTCGGAGCCAGCATTCCGTAGTAGTTCTTTTCGACAGGACCGCTGTACTTTTCCATTATCTTCGGGTCTTTAAGGTTCGACGTGTCGTAACCCACCGTAAGTACCATCTGATTCGTTACAAGGTTCTTTGAGACAAGATCGAGAACCAGAAGATCGGCCATCTCCTGTACGACTATCCTTGCTTCGCTGAAAGTGTAGGGGTAGCTTAAAACCTGTCCGGAACTGATGCTGTTGTTCTCCGAATGGTAGCTCTTTATATCCGCTATGGTGCAGGGCTCCCATCCCCAGGCGTGGTCTATGAGCAGCTCCGCGTTTATACCGAAGAGTTTGTAAAGAAGATCCTCATTGTGAAAATCCGAAGGCTTTCCGATCGAGCATCTTGCTATATCGCCCATGGTGAAAAGACCGTGGCTTTCGAGTCTTTTTGCGTAGCCTCTGCCCACCCTCCAGAAATCTGTCAGGGGTCTGTGATCCCATAGAAGCTTTCTGTAGCTCATCTCGTCAAGTTCTGCTATTCTGACTCCGTCTTTATCCGCGGGCATGTGTTTTGCCACTATATCCATGGCGATCTTGCACAGATAAAGATTGGAACCTATGCCGGCGGTAGCCGTTATTCCCGTTTCATTCAGAACCGCCCTTACCAGCATCATGGTGAATTCGTGGGCGCTTACGCGGTAGAAATCGAGATATTTGGTGGCGTCAATGAAGACCTCGTCTATGGAATATACGTGTATGTCTTCAGGCGCGACGAATTTCAGATACATCTGATATATCTTCGTGCTGATATCCATATACTTGTGCATCTGGGGCTTTGCGACCACGTAGTCGAGTTCCAGCGAAGGGTCTGCCGAGAGTTCCGACGCGATATACGACTTCCCGCTGAATTTCCGTCCGGGCGCCTGAGAAAGTCTGTAGGCGTTGACTTCCTTGACCCTCTGGACGACTTCAAAAAGCCGTGCTCTTCCACCTATGCCGCAGGCCTTGAGGGAAGGGGATACGGCAAGGCATATGGTTTTTTCGGTTCTTGTAAGATCGGCCACGACAAGATTGGTATCCAGGGGATCCAGTCCTCTCTGGACACATTCTGCGGATGCGTAGAAAGATTTCAGGTCTATAGCGACGTAGGTCTTTTCCATATTTCAATTATATATCATTCAGAAGCCCGAAGCAAAACATATGTTCTCGGGACGTATATCGGCTTTGTTCTTTTTATGTATTTGTGGTAAATTATATCTGTGAAAAGTTAACTTACAGTCATTTGTATCGCGGGGGCTTTGGAAATGGCAAGAAAGATAAGAACAAAGGAAGAAATAAAGAAAGCAAGAAGAAAAAGATGGGGGATATTCCTCCTGGTACTTGTGCTCATATTCCTCGGCATGTTCGCAGCGGACATGATCGCGGATATGTCGGTACGGAAGTACATAAAGAGCTTCGACCCGGTGGACTATACTGGAGTGGACAGGACTCTGCCGGTATTCGACGAAAAAGAAGGGCACTACAGCTTCTCGTCAAAGAATGGTCTTAAGATAATGATGCTTACCGACATTCATATGGGCGGAGGCCGCTGGACGGTAAAGAACGATAAAAAATCGGTCTACGAGATCATAACAATGCTTCAGAAAGAAAAGCCGGACCTCGTGATTCTCGACGGAGACAACGTCTTCGCATGCCCCGGACCCATATACAACGGCGGCGGCAATCTCAACAACAAGATGGTGTCCAGGATAATAATGGAGATCTTCGAGCACGAGGGAGTGTATTTCACCACGGTGTTCGGCAATCACGACACCGAGGTGTTCGACCTCTATTCAAGACAGAAGCTTGCCGATTTTTATGAAAGCGACAAATACAGCTACTGCATTTTCAGACAGGAATACAGTGATACCGACGCGCAGATGCCGAGCGTTACAAACCAGATCATAACCGTGAAGAACGCCGACGGCTTTACGAACAAGATACTCCTTCTCATGGACAGCAACGCCTACGTGGACAAGAGCATAAAAGCGGTGCTCGACTGGCATTACGACGTCATTCATCAGGCTCAGGTCGATTGGGCAAAGGATGAAATAAGGAAGATCTCCGAAGCTGCGGGCTATCCGGGAAGAACCTGTATAGATACCCTTGCTTTCATGCATATTCCTCCCGGGGAATTCCAGGAAGCCTACAAGGATCTCGAACGCAACGGTTTTAAGGATACGGAAGATACGCAGTATATCAAGGGCGTATGGGATGAGATCATAGACGATACCCTCGGAGTCCGTATCTGGTACGGCGGATGCACCGATTTCAAGGACGCGCCTCTGGAAGCGGATACCTTCTTCGAGACTTTGGGTCCCGAAGGCGTGGGAGCTCTGGAAGCGGTGTTCTGCGGACACGACCACACTAATAACGTCGCCGTTCTCTACAAGGGAGTGACTCTTGCATACGGCATGTCGATGGACAATAACGCATACGACGATATAGCCATGTCCGGACTTCAGAGAGGCTGCACGATCATAGAGATCGCAGAAGACGGCTCGGTCACGTGGGAATACAAAAACGCATATAAGGATCTGGGCGTAGAAAAGGATAAATTCGTGGACGTCTACCTCGATCACTACTATTACGAAGGATACGCACCGGCATTTTAATATGGATCTTTGTTATCTGGGCATAAGGAATACGGAAAGCATCCTGAGGAATCCGTCCTATGAGGAACTCTTCAGGGAAGAGACGGACCCGTCGCTTTCGGGCTGCGAAAAAGCCGTTCTTACGGAATCGGGCGCTCTTAACGTTTTTACGGGCGAGTTCACCGGAAGATCTCCCAAGGATAAATATATAGTCCTCGACGGCAATTCAAAGGATACGGTCTGGTGGACGTCTCCGGAATACGAAAACGACAACCATCCCATGAGCCAAGAGGTATGGGATAAGGTCCTCGGTATAGCAAAAAAACAGCTGTCCGGAAAGAAACTCTACGTGATGGACGCGTACTGCGGCGCAAACGCCGATACCCGCATGTCCGTCCGCTTCATAATGGAAGTGGCCTGGCAGGCCCATTTCGTCAAAAACATGTTTCTGCGTCCGTCTGAAAGCGAACTGGAAAATTTCGTTCCGGACTTTACGGTTTACTGCGCCTCGAAAGCTGCGGTGGACGATTATGAGGAACTGGGGCTCAATTCCGGCACCTGCATAGCATTCAACATTACAAGCCGGGAGCAGGTGATACTCAATACCTGGTACGGAGGAGAGATGAAGAAGGGTCTCTTCTCCATGATGAATTACTATCTGCCCTTAAAGGGTATAGCGTCCATGCACTGCTCCGCGAATACGGACCTTGAAGGAAAGAACACAGCCATATTCTTCGGCCTTTCCGGCACGGGGAAAACCACGCTGTCGACCGATCCCAAGAGACTGCTTGTGGGAGACGACGAACACGGCTGGGACGACGATGGAGTATTCAACTTCGAGGGCGGATGCTACGCCAAGGTAATAAATCTCGACAGAGAATCGGAACCCGATATTTACAACGCCATAAGAAGAAACGCTCTTCTTGAAAACGTTACCGTTGACGAAAAGGGTAGACCGGATTTCAGCGATTCAAGCGTAACGGAAAATACCAGGGTCTCGTATCCAATTGAGCATATAAAGAACATCGTAAGGCCCGTATCCTCGGCGCCTGCCGCAAAGAGCGTAATATTCCTTTCAGCCGACGCCTTCGGGGTTCTGCCGCCCGTATCGGTTCTGACTCCCGATCAGACTGAATACTATTTCCTTTCCGGTTTCACGGCCAAGCTTGCAGGAACGGAAAGGGGTATAACCAAGCCCGTACCCACCTTCTCGGCGTGCTTCGGGCAGGCTTTTCTTGAGCTTCATCCCGTAAAATACGCAGAAGAACTGGTAAAGAAGATGAAGGAGAGCGGAGCGAAAGCATATCTCGTGAACACGGGCTGGAACGGGAGCGGGAAGCGTATATCCATAAAAGATACGAGGGGGATCGTTGACGCAATACTTAGCGGCGAGGCGGAAAAAGCGGAATGCTTCGAAATACCGTATTTCGGCCTCAAGGTTCCTGCACGGCTCAGCGGCGTGGACGAGAAGATTATGGATCCCGCAAAGACCTACCAAGATCCCGCGGAGTGGGAGTCAAAAGCAAAGGATCTCGCCGGACGATTCGCGGAGAACTTCAGAAAATACGAAGGGGACGAGAGATGCAGGGAACTTGCAAAAGCGGGTCCTTCGCTATGTGATAATTCACAAAAGGATTTGTAGTATTTCACTATTGCATTCATTTGCAATGATGGTATACTTAACACGCTAATTTAATAGTGCTCATCAAGAGTGACGGAGGGACAGGCCCTATGAAGTCCGGCAACCAGGCGAAAGCCAAGGTGCCAAATCCTGCAGAGCAATCTGAAAGATGAGGAAAGCAAGAAAAAAATGCCTCGTCTTTGACGGGGCTTTTTCAATAGAAAAGTCCGATGCTTTCCCTAAAGAAGCCCGGAGAGGGCAGAAAGGTTTATTAAATGAAAAGATTATTTACATCAGAATCAGTAACGGAAGGTCATCCCGATAAGATCTGCGACCAGATATCCGACGCGATACTGGACGAGGCCCTGCGTCAGGATCCAAGAAGCAGAGTCGCGGCGGAATCATTCGTAACGACAGGTCAGTGCTTCATCATGGGAGAAATAACGACCAGCGGATTTCTTGATTTCCAGGAGATAGCCCGCAAAGTCATAAAAGAGATAGGATACACAAAGCCCGAGTACGGCTTCGACACTTCCTGCGGAATACTCAGCTCGATAGACGCGCAGTCGGCCGATATAGCTCTTGGCGTCGATCAGGACGGAGCGGGAGACCAGGGTATAATGTTCGGCTACGCCTGCAGAGAGACCAAAGAGTATATGCCTCTTACCATCTCAGCAGCCCACAAGCTTGCCTACAGGCTCGCCCAGGTAAGAAAGGACGGAACTCTTTCCTATCTCAGACCCGACGGGAAAACCCAGGTGACCGTGGAACTCGACGAGCATGGAAAACCCTTCAGGATCGATACAGTTCTCATTTCAGCCCAGCACGATCCCGAAGCTACCCAGGAACAGATAAAGAAAGATCTCATCAAGCACGTGATACTTCCGACGCTTCCTGAAAACCTCATAGACGACGAAACCATATTCCTGGTCAATCCCACAGGCAGATTCGTAATAGGCGGTCCCATGGGAGATACGGGACTTACAGGACGTAAGATCATAGTCGATACCTACGGCGGGGTCGCGCCCCACGGCGGCGGAGCCTTCTCGGGAAAGGACCCGACGAAGGTCGACAGATCGGCGGCCTATGCGGCCAGATATGCTGCGAAAAACGTGGTCGCTGCAGGTCTTGCCGACAGATGCCTCATACAGCTGGCCTACGCCATAGGCGTGGCAGAGCCTGTTTCCATCATGGTGGACACCAGAGGTACGGGAAAGATGGCCGACGAAAAGCTTGCCGACTATATCTCCGAGAAATTCGATTTCAGACCCAGAGCGATCATAGAAAGACTGGATCTCAGAAGACCTATCTACAGAAAGACGGCTGCATACGGCCATTTCGGAAGGGAAGACGAGGACTTCACCTGGGAGAAAACAGACCTGCAGCTGTAAAGTTTTTGCCTGCGGTATTGATTTTAGAGAACACAGGGTTTACAATAACTGCAAATAAATAGAAATCTGTTTCAGGGCGGGGCGCAATTCCCCACTGGCGGTAAAGGGCCTTCGGGCCACGAGTCCGCGAACCTCCCCAAAGGGGGCCGAGCCGGTTTGATCCCGGCACCAACGGTTACAGTCCGGATGAAAGAAACGTGCGTATCGTCATGCGTCGCCCCGAATTATTTCGGGGCTTTTTATTTCACACCGGGACAGATTCCGCAGCTTAAAAGTATTTACGGAGGAATCTAAAATGTCAGAAAAGAAAGTTTTCAACACAAAAACCATCGCAACGCTGGGTATGCTCTGCGCCATAGCCTTCGTTGCCAAACTCGTATCGAACGTATTTCCCATGGTGTCGGGCTTCCTATCCTTCGATCTCAAGGACGTGGTAATAGTCATCGCCGGATTTATCTTCGGACCGCTGCCGGCTCTTGCCATAACAGTCATAGTATCTCTCGTCGAGATGGTGACCATAAGCAGCACTGGTATCATCGGTTTCGTTATGAACGTCATACAGAGCACCGCCTTTGCCTGCACGGCTTCCGCGTTCTATCAGAAAAACAGGAGCATGAGAGGCGCTGTAACAGGACTTGTCGCGGGCGTGCTTACGATGACGGCTGTCATGATACTCTGGAACTGGCTCATAACGCCCCTTTACATGGGAGTCTCAAGAGATATAGTCGTGAAAATGCTCATACCCACCTTCCTTCCTTTCAACCTGGTAAAGGGCGGCATCAACGCGACTCTTGCGATGCTCCTTTACAAACCGGTCGTAAACACCTTGAGAAAAGCGCATCTGGTCGCGCCTTCGTCCTCGTCCGGCAGCGGCAAAAAGGCCGGAACGCTCATAGCTTCCGCAGTGCTGCTCATAAGCTTCGTGCTTCTCGCGCTGGTGCTTGCAAAGGTGATATAACCTTATTCATATACATTTCACAGGCCCCGTACTTTTGCGGGGCCTGTTTTTATGGTAAAATATATTGTTTTGATTTTGCTTACAAAATATAAATCAGAATGAAAGGATAGGTAAATGGGAATACTGAGCACAGTATTTGGGGACTGGAACTCCAGAGAACTAAAAAAAATCGAAAAGACTGCCAACGAGGTGGAAAGCTATCGCGAGGCAATGCAGGCCTTAAGCGACGTACAGCTCAAGGCAAAAACTCCCGAATTCAAGGAAAGACTTAAGAGAGGGGAAACTCTTGACGATATACTTCCGGAAGCCTTCGCAGTATGCCGTGAGGCTGCAAGAAGAGTCCTCGGCATGGAACACTTCCACGTCCAGATCATAGGCGGCATAGTTCTTCACCAGGGCAATATAGCCGAAATGAAAACCGGAGAAGGAAAGACCCTCGTGGCCACTCTTCCCGTGTATCTTAATGCTCTCGAGGGGAAGGGCGTTCACGTGGTGACCGTCAACGACTATCTTGCCCAAAGAGACGCCGAATGGATGGGTCAGGTATACAGGTGGCTGGGTCTTACGGTGGGATGCGTTATCCACGACGTGGACAGCGAGGACAGAAAGACTGCCTACAATGCGGATATTACCTACGGAACCAACAACGAGTTCGGTTTCGATTACTTAAGAGACAATATGGCTATATACGCCGAGCAGCAGATGCAAAGAGAGCTCAACTTCGCCATCGTGGATGAAGTTGACTCCATACTCATAGACGAAGCCAGAACTCCTCTTATCATTTCGGGACAGGGAGAAAAATCCAACGACCTTTACTACAGCGCCGACAAATTCGTCAGGACCCTCGTCAAGGGTGAACACGTGAAGGAAGGCGATCCCCGTTTCGGCGGCGTCGATTACACTACAGGTGACTATACCGTAGACGAAAAGGACAAGACCTGCGCCCTTACGGAGGAAGGTATCGCAAAGTGCGAGCGCTACTTTAAAATAGACAACTTCTCGGATCCCGAGAATATGGATATAAACCACCACGTCAATATCGCTCTCAAGGCCCACGCCATAATGAAGAGGGATATAGACTACATTGAAAACGACGGTGAGATCGTTATAGTCGACGAATTCACCGGACGTCTCATGTTCGGAAGAAGATATTCCGACGGACTCCATCAGGCCATCGAAGCGAAGGAAGGCATAAAGGTAAGAAACGAGAGCAAGACTCTCGCGACCATCACTCTGCAGAACTACTTCAGAATGTATAAGAAACTCGCCGGTATGACGGGTACCGCCAAGACAGAGGAAGAGGAGTTCGTAGAGATCTACAATATGAACGTCGTTGTCATACCGACGAACAAGCCCGTAATAAGGGACGATATGGAGGACAGCGTATACGCCAACCAGAAGGCCAAATTCAAGGCCATAGTCAACGAAATAGTCAAAAGACATGAAACGGGTCAGCCTCTTCTGGTCGGTACCATATCCGTCGAAAAGTCCGAGATGCTTTCCGAGATGCTGAAGAAAAGAGGCGTTCCCCACAACGTACTAAATGCCAAGCATCACTTGAGAGAAGCCGAGATTGTCGCTCAGGCCGGACGTTTCGGAGCCGTTACCATAGCGACTAACATGGCCGGCCGTGGAACCGATATCATACTCGGCGGAAATTACAACAAGCAGGAAGAAAACGAAGAGCTCAGCGAAGCGGAGCTCGAAAAGATTAAGGAAGAGGCAAGAAGAGAACACGACAGAGTGGTCGAGGTCGGAGGCCTTCACATCATAGGCACGGAACGCCACGAGGCGAGACGTATCGACAACCAGCTCAGAGGCCGCGCCGGACGTCAGGGAGACCCGGGTTCATCCCAGTTCTTCGTAGCTCTCGACGACGATCTGATGAGACTCTTCGGAGGCGAGAGGATACAAATGGTCATGGACAGGTTCGGTCTTACGGACGAACCTCTGGAAGCGGGTATGCTTTCCAAGACCATAGAGAACGCCCAGAAGAAGGTAGAGGGCAAGAACTACGGCATCCGTAAATACGTTCTTCAGTACGACGACGTAATGAACCGTCAGAGGACCATTATCTACGAGGAAAGAAACAGGGTCCTCCACGGCGAGAATCTGAGGGACTACATAGTCTCCATGATGAGAGACGTGGCGCTTGACGACGCGGACTTCGAGAATCTCCTGAAACAGTATGAAGCCAAGGAGAAGGAGATAGGCGAGGAGAGGATGAGAGAAGTCGAAAGAGTTCTCCTCCTCCGTATCGTCGATACCAAGTGGATGGATCACATCGACGCCATGGATCAGTTGAAGACCGGTATAGGCCTGAGATCTCTCGGACAGCAGGATCCCGCAAGAGCTTACGCCAACGAGGGTTTCGACATGTTCGAGGAAATGCTCAATTCCATCAGGGAGGATATGGTCAAGTTCGTACTGTCCATCACTCTTGAGACAAATGCGGAAAGAAAGCAGGTCATACATATAGGGAGCGCATCTAAAGAGGAAAGCAAATCCTCCCTCGACGAGGGAAAGCCAAGAAGGGCGGCTATAGGAAATATGCCCAAGGCGGCGCCCAAGGAGACCCAGGAGGCAAAGCAGATGCCCGTAAGAGTGGAAAAGACACCGGGCAGAAACGACCCGTGTCCCTGCGGAAGCGGAAAGAAATACAAGAACTGCCACGGCAGAAACGTATAGGTAAAGGCAATGATAGAATTATCGAAACTTACGGAGACTCTGGGGAAACTCAGAGACTCCCTTTGACGTCAAAGGTATAAAGGAAAGAATAACGGAGCTCAATCAGGAGATAGAAACCGAGGGTTTCTGGGATGAGCTTGAAAGAGCTCAGAAGACCCTTCAGGAAAAAAAGAGCCTGGAGAACAGAATAGCCTCCTTTGAGGAATGCGAAAACATGCTCGAGGAAGCCCAGCTTGCCGAATCTATGTCCGAAGATCCGGATATGGCGGCAGAAGCCCAGCGACTTGCGTCGGAGCTTGAAAAAAAGATGGAAGCTATCGAGATAAGTCTGCTTCTGAACGGAGAGTACGACAGAAACAACGCCATACTTTCGATTCATCCCGGTGCAGGAGGCCTCGAGTCCCAGGACTGGGCGGATATGCTTCTCAGGATGTATACGAGATATGCCAACGATCACGGTTTCAAGGTAACGCTTCTCGATATACAGCCGGATCCCGAAGCCGGCATCAAATCGGCCGAGCTCCTCATAGAAGGTGAAAACGCCTACGGTTATCTGAAGAGCGAAAGGGGCGTTCACAGGCTCGTAAGGCTTTCTCCTTACAATGCAAACAATAAGAGACAGACGTCCTTTGCTTCGGTGGACATTACTCCGGATATAGGGGAAAACGTTGAAGTGAATATTGCCGACGAGGATCTCAGGATAGATACCTACAGGTCAAGCGGAGCGGGAGGACAGCACGTAAACAAGACTGATTCCGCCGTAAGGATCACCCATATTCCGACGGGCATTGTGGTCACTTGTCAGAACGAGAGATCCCAGACCCAGAACAAGGCTTTCGCCATGAGAGTTCTTTACGGAAAGCTCCTTGCTCTCGCTAAGGAACAGCACATGGAAAAGATCTCGGATCTCAAGGGCAACTTCTCCCAGATATCCTTCGGAAGCCAGATCAGAAATTACGTGTTCCAGCCGTATACCCTTGTCAAGGATACGAGGACCGGCGTTGAAACGGGAAACATAGGCGCGGTAATGGACGGAGACCTCGATATGTTCATAAACGCATATCTTGCGGATCTTCAGAAAGGAGACAAATGAAAAAGTACAAAGCGGTATTGTTCGACTTCGACGGAACTCTTATAGACACCAACGAATTCATCGTGAACTCCTGGAGAGAGGTATCAAGAGTCGTTTTCGGCGAAATGAGATTCGACGTGGGATATCTTGCCTCATATTTCGGAACTCCTCTGGAAAGCGCCATAGAACAGACGATAAAGGATTACGGCATCGAAGGGTACAGCGTAGAAGAGATATGCGGAATATACAGAGGTTATCAGAGAAATCACCTCGATCAGTTCGGCGTACCCTTCAAAGGCATCCCCGAGCTTCTAAAAAACCTGAAGGAGAGAGGTATAAAAACGGGGATCGTTACGTCCAGAACAAGGCAGACGACCATAGACGCCATGAAGAGAAACGGGCTGGATGAATTCATAGACGAATATATAGCCGAAGAGGATACGAACATCCATAAACCTCTTCCCGAACCCTGCCTCATATGCTGCGAAAGACTGGGTGTGGAACCCAAAGACGCGCTTATGGTGGGAGACAGCAGATGGGACGTAGCCTGCGGGAACAACGCGGGATGCGGAAGTGCCCTTGTAAAATGGTCCTTTGCACAGAAGGCGGAAGGGCTGGAAGGCGCTGAAAAACCCGATTACGTCATAGAGAAAGCGGAAGATATTCTGGAACTTGTTTAATATCCTGCTTGGATTTGGTATAATTCTTGCAGATAATGATCAATAAACAGCCGGTGACGGCTGAAAGCTTAAGTATAGGAGGATATATCAATGGGCTTATTTGATAAAAAGAACTGTTCTGTTTGCGGAAACCAGATAGGACTTTTCGGAAACAGAAAGCTGGAAGACGGTAATCTGTGCAAGGACTGCGCATCTAAACTTTCACCTTTCTTTACAGGCAGAAGAAGATCTACCGTAGCTGACATAAAAGAGCAGCTTGCCTATCGTGAAGAGAATAAGAGAAATCTGTCTTCGCTGATGCCGACTCTTACTATCAACGGCGGAAAGAACGTGTATATCGACGAGGCTAAGGGAAAATTCGTCGTTACGTCCAGTTCCAACTGGCGCGACGCAAATCCGGATATCATCGATTATGCAATGGTTTACAAGGCTGAGGTCAACGTCGAGGAAGAAAGAGAAGAGAGAATGGACAAAGACGCCGACGGCAAGGAAGTATCCTTCGTTCCTCCTCAGTACGATTACAGCTACACCTTCAAGGTGAAATTCCTGGTCAACCATCCCTTCTTCGACGATATAGAGTTCGACCTTAACAAGGAGACCATAGATTCTCCCGAATCCGAACTTTACAAATCCTACGAAGAAAAGGCAAAACTCCTTCTCAGGACTATCACCGGTACCCAGATGATCAACCACGAGCCCTTCGAGTATTTCAATACGGAAGAGGTCATTCCGGAGGGTTACTGGAAGTGTGAATGCGGAACGCTCAACAATACGAAGTTCTGCACCAACTGCGGTAAGGAAAGGCCCAATCCCAACGGAGTAGTCAAGTTCTGTCCGAACTGCGGAACAGAGCTGAACGGAGCAAAATTCTGCCCCAACTGCGGAACAAAGATCGGTTAAGAACGAATAAGAAAAGAAAAGAAAATTTATTGCGGAGTCTCTTGAAAAGAGACTCCGCTTTTTGTATAATACCATGCGTGTGCTACTGTGGCTCAGCTGGCAGAGCAGCTGATTCGTAATCAGCAGGTCGCCGGTTCGAATCCGGCCAGTAGCTCCAAAAGAGATCGATAATATGAAAATATTATCGATTTTTTTGTTGACAAATACCCCTTGGGGGTATATTATGCTTTTAGAAAATAATACCCCTTGGGGGTATATACAAAAGGAGCCGCTATGAACATCAACAACACAGAAGACCTCAGCAAATTAAAACTCTCGGATATCTTCGAAGCCATCGCATCTGAGAAAAACCCCGTTCCCGTATATAAAGACGGAAAAGCCATCGAGCCTCACAAATTCACGGCTTTGGGTGAAATATCCTATTCGGACGCAGTTATCGTACTCAATATAAACACGGAACTCAGAAGAAAATTCATTTCCGAGTATCCCGAATACGGCCCTGCGGTTGCCAAGGCCGGAGATACGGTATGTTTCGGATCGTATCCTGTGCGTCCGGACGGGCCGAAAGAGTCCATAGAGTGGATAGTTCTCGTCAGGGACAGAAACAGCTTAAGACTCGTGAGCAAGTACGGGATCGACTGCAAGGCGTATAACGGAGTATATGAAAATATAGACTGGGAACATTCCGATCTTCGCAAATGGCTGAACGGCGAATTCGTCGACACAGCTTTCACCAAGGAAGAAAAATCGATGATCCCGTATTCTTCCGTAAAGATAGACAAAGCTGACAATATCTATGCCAACCACGGCAGCAATACTTCCGACAAAGTGTTTCTGCTCAGCGCCACGGATGCCAAACTGTATTTCTCTTCGAATGAGGAGCGCAAATGTTATGCTACGGAATACGCAGTTTCAAAGGGTGCTTACGTTAACGAAGAAACGGGGAACTGCTGGTACTGGCTCAGAACTCCGGGCTGGGCTCCCATGGCATACTGCCAGACGAACGTAAACCATAAGGGCGAGGTAAGTCTTGTGGGAGACAGCGTTGAACATACGGACAACGCTGTAAGACCGTCGATCTGGGTAGGAATAGATTAACCGGTCACTAAAATCTTCTGATATGATGATATGAGCCGCGGAACTATATATTCCGCGGTTTTTTTATGGTAAAATGAATCGTTATGTCAGTAATACTATCATCATCCTGCGAAGAACAGCTTCGCAGTGAAATGTACAAAAAAATAAGGGAAGATATCGACTCTATAAGGAGCGGAAAGAGTTCCGCGGAAAGGGTCATACTCATCGTTCCTGCCCAGTCTACTCTGCGTACGGAGGAAGACGGATTCCGTTTCTTAGGAGAAGACGGATTCTTTGATTTCGCCGTAGTGTCCGGCGCAAAGCTTCGCTCGGATATCCTTAACGAAACAGGGCATCCTGCGAAAACACCCGTAAATACCATCGGGAGAAAGATGCTTCTCAGGAGAATTGCATCCAAGCGAATAAACGAGCTGTCTGCATTCAAATCCGTTTGCAAGAGCGAAGGCTTCATAGAAATGGCCGGAGACTTCATCGTTCAGCTCAAACAGAATGAAATCGGTCCGGAAGGTCTTAAGGATATTTCGGAAAAACTCAAAGACGAGGGCTCCGATATACTTCTTTCCAAACTCAGAGATATGCAGCTCATATTCGCTGACTACGAGGAGGCGATGTCGGGCAAGTATACCGATTCCGAGGATCTGCTTGCCTTTGCGACTGAAAAGGTAAAGGAATCGGAATACGTAGGCTCGTCGATAATCTGGTATTACGATTTCTATTCCTTCACGGAGAGGGAATACGCTTTCTTAAAGGAGTTGAGCAGCCAGGCAAAAGGTTTCAGCGCAGCCGTTCTCGCAGGCGACAAAGAATACGTCTGCGGAGAAGAAACCGCAAAGAAACTGTCTGCCCGCCTCGGAATACAAAGATGCATACTTGATGCGCCGGTCAGAGAACCTAAGGTGCTCAGGAGAATAGACTGCTCTTCGCCTTATGCACAGAGCAGGACAATCGCCGCAGATATCCTCGAGAAGTATAGGAACGGCGTAGGCTACGGAGATATGATCGTCCTGACGCAGGATATGGAAGGAATGGGCGAAAATCTGAAACGCGTACTGACATCCTTCGGTATTCCCGTGTTTATGGATGAAAAACGTAGCATACGACATTCGGTAAGTGCGAAGATCGTTTCGTCATCTCTCGACGCTATAGTAAGCGGATTTAGAAGACAGGCAGTTCTGGCCTTCCTTAAAAGCGGTGCGCTGGGTTTTTCTCTGGATGAAATATCTCTTTTCGAAAACTACGTCAAACAGTACAAGATATACGACAAAGGTTTTCTTAAACCCTTCAAATACGGAAGAGAAAAACTCGGAGATGAAAAATTCGGGCTGGTAGAAAGTATAAGGGCAAAGATCACGGAGTGTCTGGAGCCTTTTGCAGGCGAAATGTCGAAGGCTTCTACAGCTGCGGAGAAGTCCGCGGCTCTATATAATTTCCTTACCGGAAGTCTCTGCCTTCCGGCTCTTCTTGACACAAAGGCGAAAGAACTCGAAGACGGAGGTTTTCTTGAAGCGTCGCAGGAAGTGTCGCAGAGTTTCGAAAGTATTACAGGACTTATGAACCAGATGGCCGAACTCTTCGGAGACGAGGTGCTCTCGAACGGAGAGTATGCGGATATATTCGTTTCGGGCTTTGAAGACATTAAGATAGGAGTACTTCCCCAGGCGGAAGGAAAGGTGAGAATAGGTTCGGTCACCAGGACGGGATTTTCAGACGTCAAGGTCCTGTATATTGCCGGATTCAACGACGGTATCATTCCATCGGATCCGAGCGGGGACAATATTCTTACGGAATCGGAGATCTTCATGCTTTCAGAATCGGGACACGACGTTGCCAAAAACTCGGAAGTCCTGCAGAAAGAAGAGCGTTATCAGATCGAAAGAGCTCTGAACACCGATACTGAGGAAACGGTGGTCTGCGTATGTCTTTCAGACTTCGAGGGCGAAGCTATGAGAGTCTCGCCGCTGCTTCTTGATCTGCCTCCGGGGGGCAAGGTATCGGCTGCAGAAAGAGATATAGACGAGGATAAAGAACTTAAGGGATATTTCCAAAGCAGAGAAAGCATAGAGTCTGTGCTTCCGGAAATGTTAAGGGAAATGAGTCTCGGAAAAGAAGTACCGGAGATCTGGAAACTTGCATACAACGGGATAAAGGATTCCGATACGGCGAAAGCAGCTTCAGAAGCCGTTTTCTTCCGCCCGGAAGGAGGAAAACTTGAGAAGTCCCTTTCAAAGGAACTTTTCGAAAAAACACCTGAGGACTTTTACAGTCCGACTCAGCTGGAAGTTTACAGTTCATGCCCATTCAAACACTTTATAGGAAGAGGCCTTAATCCTGAGGATAAGGATTCCTTCGACGTGGGAAGCGCGGAGATAGGAGATATAGATCATCTGGTTCTTATGAGATTCTCGGAAAGTCTGAAGGCAGAGTGCAAAGATAAAGGCATAGCGATCACCGACCCCGAATCACCGTGGATGACTGTCAGCGACGAGGAAATAAGCAGAAGAATAAGCGAGATACTGAAAAAGATAGAAGAGGAAGAGTTCCTCGGCGGGGTCATGTCTTTGGACGAGGCTTCCGAGTACAGGATCAGCCGCACGCAGAAGGTGTGCGAGATATTTGCCAAATACATGATCGGTCAGGTCAGAAAGGGCGTTATTTCCGAAATGTTCTTCGAACAGAAATTCGGTTACGATGACGGTTTCCCTGCGATTGAAGTAAATACCGGTCTCGGCAAGGCCGTCATCAAGGGAACCATAGACAGGGTGGATATACTCGGATCCGGAAGCGACAGATACGTGAAGATCATAGACTACAAGACCGGAAACAGGACCTTCGACAAAGGCAAGTTCGAAAGAGGTCTGGATCTTCAGTTAATGATCTATCTGGAAGGCGCTTTGGGGCACGAGGAGGGACTAAAGCCCGCAGGCGTGTTCTATTATGCTGTAAAAGAACCGGATATGGATGAAAAATATCTTAACGTGATAAGCAATGAGATTACGGAAGATATGGCAATGAAGATGACTAAGGAATTCTCTCTTGACGGAGTCGTCGTAAACGATTCCAAAGTGCTTTCCGCCCTTGATACTGAAATAAAAGGGGGCTCGGTGAAGACAAGCGTTTTCAAGCCAGGACAGAAAGAGAAGAATATCATCTCCAGCGAAGAGATGGAGGAGTTCAGAAAGGTTTTCAGCGAAAAGCTGACAGAGATATGTTACAGGCTGATGAGCGGAGACATATCGATAGAGCCTGCAATTTACAAAAAAAAGAACGTAGGCTGCCAGTATTGCGATTTTGCTTCAGTTTGTCTCTATGCTTTGAAATAGCGCTTTTTGTGTTATTACACACTATAAGGATATATGAGTAAAAACGCGTTTTGTGTTAGAGGATATTACAATTTGAATATCCTAATTTGTAATAATCAACAAAAAAAGGGTATTCACAAGTGATTTTACTATGCTATAATAAGCATGTAGTTACCTGCCAATGGTAACCGCTTACTGTACAGGAGGTATTTAAATGATAATTATTGGCGAAAAGATTAACGGCGCTATTCCGTCCATCAAACAGGCAATTGCAGACCGTGACGCTGAACTGATCAAACAGCGTACGATTCTGCAGACAGAAGCAGGCGCACATTTCCTTGATTGTGCTCCTTCTTGCGCACCTGAACTGGAATATGACGCAATGGTATGGCTCCTCGATATCATGCAGGAAGTTTCAGACGTTCCTATTTGTATCGACAGCCCCAACCCCGAACTCCTTAAGAGAGTATTTGAAGAAGGCCTCGTAAAGAAGCCCGGTATGGTAAACTCCGTAAACATGGAAAAAGACGGTCTCAAGTGCGACATGCTCTTCCCGCTGGTAGCAGGAACTGATTGGGAAGTCGTAGGACTTACATGTGACAATGACGGAATACCGTACGAATCCCAGAAGAAGATCGACATCGCAAAGAGAATGATTGACAAGGCGAACCACTATGGCGTGGCACTTTCCAAGTTCCACATCGATCCCTGCGTCATGGCTCTTTCCACAATGTCCAACGCAATGAGAGACTTCGAGACATGCATTCAGGGCATTCACGATTATGCACCGGAAGTAAAGGTCACCGGAGCTATCTCCAACATTTCATTCGATATGCCGGCAAGAAAGTTCGTAAACTCCAACTGCATGGCATACGCAATCAAAGCAGGACTCGACTCCGCTATTATGGATCCCTGCAACGCTGAGATGATGGGCACCATTTATGCCTGCGAAGCGCTTTGCGAGAAGGATAAGAGCGGTAGAAAGTATAACCGTGCATACCGTGCAGGTAAGTTCGGTCAGAAGAAATAGTTTATA
>JAEEGL017078433.1_pt1 | contig 32061 bp, 28 predicted proteins | sample 9134231 | NCBI WGS metagenome assembly JAEEGL01 (sample SAMN16246548, study PRJNA631951) | gut metagenome | biome: gut microbiome; feature: rumen; material: fiber-attached | host: Bos | place: Iran: Karaj | collected 2018-10 | reverse complement strand
TGTGATTACGGAGGTATAATAGTTTTTCATTGATGAAGGGGCAGTAACTGTCACTTCCTCCAAACCTCCGGAAACAGTAAAACCGTCATCCTCCAGGTTCACGATAATGTCTTTATGTTCGCCTACCAATAGCTGAGCATCGTACTTGGTACTTACTCCCATGACCAAAGTATCTGTAGGCAACACTCTCGGTAACCAAAAGTGTCCTTCTTTATCTGTCTTGGCAGTCCCGCGATTATGCTTTAACCATACCTTTACGTTTTTCTGAGGTTTCCCATTTTTCAAGATAGTACCCGTCAATTCTTGTGCTTGTATAGCTTGGCACAATAGCAGTGCTAATAATCCTAAAAGTCCAATCACCTTTTTCATAGCTTTAGTATTTTATATTAACCAAAACAAAATTATAGTATGGTAACATAATAAATATAATCTAATTGTAATATTAGTTCTGTGTTAATGCTTTTTTAACTTCAAAGAGCAAACGAATATGATTTGAATTGCTTACCTTCGTAACATAGATGATAAGATATGAAGATTCTGATAATAGATGACGATATTGCCTTGTGTGCTCTTGTGAAGAGGCATCTAGAGAAAAACGGTGACGATTGCGAATGCCTGTATGAATTGGAGAATGTCAGTACGCGAGTCAAAGAGATACAGCCTGACATCATCTTGTTAGACATCGGCTTTGAAGGTGCTGATGGCGTTTGGTCACTGCCAACCATCGAAAATGCTGCTCCATTTGCCTCCATCATTTTTATTACCTCCCATACCGAGAGCGCTGAAATGGTACGAGCGCTCAAAGCTGGTGGCAACTATTATGTAAAGAAGCCCTTGCAGATGGATGAGTTATCGGCTATCATCAACAGTCAAAAACGCAATTTAATCGCAGGTAATCCTACTATCAAAATAGGCACCTTCGAATTTAATCGTAAAAATCAGACGTTGAGCGATGGTAAGCAGACATTGCAGCTTACTGCCCTTGAGAGCCGATTGCTCAATCTCTTGGCTATGAACCGAGACAATGCGGTGACGAGAACAGAGATATATCAACACCTATGGAGAGGTGATGATAGTACAGCAGCCAGTCTTAACAATTTGGTATGTCATATAAGGGAGTTCTTTACACCTGAGAGTGGTGTAGAGATTGAGACTATTTGGGGTATAGGATATAAACTGACAGTAAAAGAATGAAGAAGTATTATATCATAGCATTGGTGGCGATGGCTGCAATCCTGATATTGCTGATAAGCAACATCAAGGGGAGGTATGATGGTTATGTACAGGAGGTATCTGAGGCCATCGATAAAGCCTATGGTTATGCAGAGCTTATAGAAAGACAAATTAGGGGGAGGATTCCCAACCCTGATAGTGGGAGGCCTGTGATTTCTTACGATGTGGAAACTACTCCAAAGCAGTGGGTTGACAGTATGCTTAGTTTACCCAAAGTAAAGAATGGCAACTATGTCATTTATGCGGTTGATGGCAGGGAAGCGAAGGCAAAAGGGATAGCCAAATCCGACAGTGAGGTTTCTGCTCTCTATTGGCACGACAGGTATATTGACCTAGGATTCTTTATCAACTTGCCAATACTGGATAGCATCTTTAGTTCACACATGAATATGGATGTGCCCCACCGATATATCTTATCGGATAAAGAAAAGCAGGTGATTGATTCCTGTGGGGATTTCTCTTTCAAACAAGCAAACTATCAACGCAATTATCAGATAGGTTTGAAGGGCAGGCAGTTCTTGCAGATGGAAGCCCTAATATCTTTCAAAAAGTTTGCTAAAAAAGAGGTATTCCCTCTGTTGATGAGCTTTATGCTGATGTTGCTGGCTCTGGGATGCGTTTTGATGCAACTCACCGTCATCCGCAAGAAAGAGCGGGCTTTGATGCAAAGGGAAGCTGCAACAGGTGGCATTATTCACGATTTAAAAGGACCTGTCACTACTGCTATCTCAATTATGGAGAGCCTAAAAGATACGGAGAAAGATGGGGTCATGAAAGATATCGAAAGTCGTAATGCTATAATGCTTAAGCATGTGCAACATGAGATTGAAACACTGGGTAACACTATTCGTGAGGAACGAATGCACATCATCGTAAACCGAAAGCCTACTGATATAGCCTTATTGGCAGAAACGGTGAAACAGGAGGTAAATATGGTGTATCAAGCCAAGCAACATTTCATCAGCATTGATAACCAATTGCCTCAAGACTTGAAACCAGAGGTGGCTGCAGATAAGGTGGAACGTATTCTTCGCAACTTAGTAGAAAATGCTGTAAAATATGCTGATGCAGGGGTAGAGGTGCAGATACGACTAGCATTACAAAACAATGTACCTGTAGTAATGGTGCAGGATAATGGCTGGGGCATTGCTCCAAAACATATCAAAAAGATTTTCAAGCCCTATTATAGAATTGAGCAACCAGTAGGTCGTCATCGAAATGGACACGGAATGGGACTCACGAATTCCATGCACTTAGTTCGTGCTCATGGTGGTAAAATGTGGGTACAAAGTGAGCCAGGCAAAGGCAGCACCTTTAGCTTCTCATTGCCTCAAACATAAGGAAAGTTTTATCTGTCATTTCCTCTCATCGTACGGATAATCACTACACCATTGGCACCACGGGCACCATAGCCACTGCCATCACGGTCAACAGAGACCTCAGCCACATCTTCTATGGCAAGAAAGTCTTCAATATCATCTCCATTATCGTATGGTATGCCGTCAATAATGAATAAAGGAGGTCCTGGAACTCTAAACGAATTACGCCCTCTAACGATAGTGAAATGTTTTTTAAAAGATATTGGGTCCGTTTCAATTTTAGCTCCAGGCACAATTCTTCTGACTGCTTCAAATACCGACTTGATACTCTCTCGCATAATCATGTCGTGGTTCACTACCTGCATCTTCTTCAAAGTAATCACAGAAGTATATTCTGTTCTCTTGCTTGAAGGGGCAGTAACTGTCACTTCCTCCAAACCTCCGGAAACAGTAAAACCGTCATCCTCCAGGTTCACGATAATGTCTTTATGTTCGCCTACCAATAGCTGAGCATCGTACTTGGTACTTACCCCCATGACCAAAGTATCTGTAGGCAACACTCTCGGTAACCAAAAGTGTCCTTCTTTATCTGTCTTGGCAGTCCCGCGATTATGCTTCAGCCATACCCTTACGTTTTTCTGTGGCTTTCCATCTTTCAAGATAGTACCCGTCAATTCTTGTGCTTGTATAGCTTGGCACAATAGCAGTGCTAATAATCCTAAAAGTCCAACCACCTTTTTCATAACTCTAGTGTTTTATATTAACCAAAACAAAAGTATAGTATGGTATCATAATAAATATAATCTAATTGTAATATTTGTTCTGCGTTAATGTTTTTTAATGTTATTGTTTTTGCAAAAGTAACAAAAAAAATAAACACCAACAAAATGGCTCTATCAATCATTTTTTAAAGGAGGCATTTCTACGGGTTGTCGCAGTATCTGCTATGGGGCGTCGGAAGCCTTGTTATGAGTCATCGCAGTATCTCCTATGGGGGTATAGCAGATACTGCGGTGGGTGATAGGAAATACTACGACCAGTTATGGGAAATATTACCCTATGAGATAGCGAGCTTTAATCATAGGGTAAGGAGGCATTACCCATAGGGTTAGGAAACGTTAAGCATAGGGTTAGGAAGTATTATGCTCGGATTGCCTCTACACTATAAGCATAAAGAGTCATCGCCTATTGATGCTAAACAGAATAGATAATCCGCCATTTAACATTATTTAACGCATTAATATTTTGATTAATTACGAAATATTCGTACGTTTGCATCGTAGATAATCAAAACAGAAGAAATATGGTAGGAATTATCACCTTATTGATCAAAACTAACGTTATGCTGGCAGCTCTCTGTCTGCTTTATCTGGCATTGTTCCGCAGAGATACATTTTTCAGTTGGCGCAGAGCCTCCTTATTATTTATATATGTGTTCGTCGCAGCTTACGCTATAGCAAGTAACATGCAGTGGTCTATAGCCTCTCCAATAGCAGGCAGTGTTGATCAGGGCATAACGGCTGTTTGGTTGCAAGCAGTTGAAGTGGGCGCTACAGTCGAAGATACCACTATTAACATAAGGCCTATTGTCATTAATATATGGTTGGTGGTGACTGCTTTGCTGGCACTCCGTCTGCTGTGGCAACTTGGCACCATCTGTTGGTTAGCATGGAAGTCGGAAGCAGCAGTTGTAGAGAGTGTCAAAGTAAGGTTTACCGAAGAAAAAGGCAGTCCGTTCTCTTTCTTTCATTGGATATTTATAAACAAAAACATTTTGAATGACCCTTGCCTGCATGAGGTGCTGCTGCATGAGCGCACCCATGTGAGGCAGTGGCACTCAGTGGATGTGCTGATGGGCGAGGCGGCATGCATTCTGTGTTGGTTCAACCCTTTCGTCTGGATATTGAGACGCGAAGTGCGTGTCAACCTGGAATACCTGGCAGATCAGAGTGTGGTGGACAAGGGTCATGATGCCCGCACCTACCAGTATCATCTGCTGGCTCTTACTTATCAAGGAAGTGTAGCTACTCTCAGTAATAATTTTAATGTTTTACCTCTTAAACAAAGAATCAAGATGATGAACAAAGAACGTAGCAAAAGTATAGGCAGACTCAAGTATCTCTTGTTGCTGCCTGTGTGCGCCCTGCTATTTATGATGAGCAGTACACCTGTAAGCGCACAGTCAACAAAATCAACCACCCATCCTGATGGCTCTGTCACCATTAAATATGGTGGCAAGGATATGGTTATCAAAGCAGCTGGTGAAGATTTTTATCAAGTAGTGGAGGAAATGCCACAGTTCCCAGGCGGTGTGAAGGCGCTGATGGACTACCTAAAGACAAATGTCAAGTACCCCGAAGCTGCTAAAGCAGCGAAGATTGAGGGGCGTGTTACTACCTCGTTTATAGTGGGAGAAGATGGCGTTATACGTGATGTCAAGGTACTGCGTAGCGTATCTCCTGAGCTGGATGCCGAAGCCATACGCGTAATGAGCTCCATGCCTAAATGGGAACCGGGGAAGCAAGATGGCAAACCTGTGCCTGTAAGGTACACAGTACCTATTAACTTTAAGGGGCAATAATTTTATTATCAGGAGGGCGTGTATTGTCAACATGCCCTCTACTAAACATATAAAAAATGGAGAAACTAACCAAACAAGAAGAAGATGTGATGATGCTGTTCTGGCAACTGGGCAAGGCGTGTTATATCCGTGAGGTGATGGACATCTATCCTGAGCCCAAGCCACCTTATACCTCTGTGGCATCAACAGTGAAGAACCTGGAACGTAAAGGTTATCTGAAATCCACTGCCAAGGGAGTGTCTTATCTCTACAACATCAAGATCTCAAAAGATAAATATCGCAGCACATTCATGCAGACTTGGGTGAAAGATTACTTCCACGATTCCTATCGCCAGATGGTGTCCTTCTTTGCCAAAGAGCAAGCCATATCTGCCGATGACCTGCGTGAGATACTGAAAGAAATTGAGAAAGGGAAATAAGGCGTTATTTGCGTCCGAAGTCAGCAGGAGTCTCACCCCATAAATTCTTATCCCATTTAATAATGGGAACAGATAGCGTATTGTCATGCAACCACTTTTCAGCTCGTTCTATGAGTTGAAACAAGGGTTCTGTCTTGGCATTGCGTTCCAGTTTGGTGCGACATTTCTTCTGTTTCACCCAACTCATAGCATTACGGCTATCACTATAAATAGGCATATTGATATTGTTCTTTTTCATATAGGCAAGCGCATGCACAATGGCCAAGAACTCGCCTATATTATTTGTGCCAAAAACAGGGCCGAAATGGAAGATTTGTTGGCCATTAGCAACATATACTCCCTGGTATTCCATCTTGCCAGGATTACCGCTGCAAGCAGCATCTACGGCTAAGGCATTAAGCTGCAAACCGCTTTTTACCGCTTGGTCTATAAGTTGCTCCTTCCCCTCTTTGACTGCCTTCATCACTTCAATCTTCGTCTGTTTGGGTTCATGGAGGGTATCTTTTGGTTTCTCTAGTTTATAATCAGGGTCTGCATAAGCAGCCATCGCCTCAGCCTCAGTATCAAAAGCCTTGTACTTGGGATTAGGGAACCCTTTTACTTGGTGCTCACATTCCTCCCATGTAAGATAGATGCCAGGTTGTACGCCTCTCCACACCACATAATATTTCTGCCGTTTGCCCATCTTTTTTGCCACAGAGTGATAACTTTTCGCTGCGAAGATACACAAAACAAAAATATATCGCTAACTTTACCGCCAAATAATTACCGATGAATTTAGGATGATAAGAATATTCCTCATAGGATACATGTGTTCGGGGAAAACCACTTTGGGCAGAGCTTTCGCCTTAAAGATGGGTCTGCAGTTCATTGATATGGACTGGTATATTGAGGGCCGTTTCCATAAGACGGTAAAGCAGATATTTGCCGAATTGGGTGAAGATGCCTTTCGAGAAATGGAACGCAAGATGCTGCATGAGGTTGGTGATTTCGAGAATGTGATGATATCTACAGGAGGTGGAACAGCCTGTTTCTTCGACAATGTACAGTACATGAACCAGCAAGGGCAGACAGTATATATGAAGGCGGATGTCGAAACCCTCTTTAATCGCTTGCAAATAGGCAAGGCCAAACGGCCACTGTTGATGAATAAAACAGACGAGGAGATGAAGCAGTACATTACCGAACAACTTGCCCATCGTGAGCAGTTCTATAGTCAAGCTACTTACGTGTTTGACAGCAACCGGCTGGAAAGCCGCAAACAGATAGATAAATCAATAGAAGAGTTGCGCCAACTCTTGGGACTCTAAGCCATTAACCTACCATATATTATGAAAAGACTAATTGCATATTGCATGCTGTGTTACCTTCCATTATGGACAATGGCACAGATACAATGGCCTGCAGGTAAGAAAGCGGCCATCATGCTCACCTACGACGATGGATTGCAATCGCAACTGGAAAATGTGGTGCCCGCATTGAACGAGCACAATTTCAAGGGCACTTTCTTTCTTATGGGTTACTATTTAGATGCTAAAGACATACCCCAGTGGAGAGAGGTGAGCCATCAGGGGCATGAGCTGGGCAACCACTCCATCTATCACCCTTGCAACGAAGCCCAAGCTGACACCCTGTCAAGTCATTGTCGGGCGTTGAATTGCTACACTGTGGAGGAAATGCTCAACGAGATTAAAATCATGAATACTTTCCTGAGTGCCATAGATGGCAAGAGTCAGCATAGCTATGCCTATCCTTGTGGGCAATACAAGGCTGGCGGACAGGACTATGGCACAACAATGATAGCACAGGGCATCTGCAATTTTGCCCGTATGAGCGACTCAGAAGAAGTTATTACCTCCCCATCTCAGCTTATACCCAATAATGTACCGTCTTTTACTGCCTTTCCTGGCTATAAGGCCGAGCAACTAACTTCTTTTATAGAAAAAGTTCTGGCAAGTGGTGGTGCAGGTGTCATCCTGTTTCATGGCATTGGGGGCGACTGGATCAGTGTGGATGTGGAGGAACACCAGAAAATGATTGATTTCCTGGCTTCTCATCCTGAAATATGGGTAGGCACTTTCTCTGATGTATTGTCATATATCCAACAACAAAAATGAAAAGGAGCATCATACTTTGCCTTTGTGGTTTATTGTGCTGCACCATATCAGCACAGGTAGATTCCACACAGGTCAGAATAGACCGAAGTGGAGAATTCATCACCTTTGTATCTCCCTATTATGCCGTGGCTTGGGCAAAAGCATTTCCTATGATGTCATATTTGGGCGTGGAAGCTGGTGCCAGAAGTACGCGATATACCGACCGCTCGTTGTTGAGACCTGGCAAAGGTGGTGTGCTGATAGGTAATCAGGAGGACTCTTTTGGCAAAGAAGAGACCAAGGCCACCTATCAAGATGGAATCATCAGCTATGAGCACTTGGATTTTGGCAATGAAGAAGTGCGTAATTGTTCTATCTATCCTATGGGTGCCCATACTTTTGCGATGGATATCAAGGGTGAGGACAAAATGAAGGGAGAACTTTTCCGTATTCATACTGCTCCTGACGTATCGCCAGTATCGGTATGGTCAAAGAAGAAAGACACCCCACCCTCGTCACAATATGACACTCCTGAAACCTTTTATACTCCACGTATTGTGAAAGCTTCGTTTCAGTTGCCTGCTGTACTGCATTTCCCGGACTATGGGCTGGTAAAGATCGAGGCCAGCGAACCAGATGTTTATTTGCAAGAGCATTTCTTGCCTGACTACGATAACACAGGGCTTTCCTTAGGACCGTTCAACAGAGGAGGGCATACCTATAGAAAGTCAGTACACTTAGGTTCTGTGGTTTTATCATTCCATGTACAAAAACCCATCACAGGGACCACCATTAAATTTACCGTACTGGAAGACAACTATCCACATCTGCCAGGTGTTGACTTGAGTGATGCCAAGTTCGATGGCTTGCGCCGTTGTTGGCAAAACGCTTTCACTCTAAATCCTGAGACCATGACAATGGGCGATAATATTATGCTTTCAGGTATTGGCCATCTTGCCTTAGCTTTCCGAGCCGACCTCCTGCCATTCACCCCAGCATTAGATGCTTCGTTTTCAATGATTGATGGTTTGAAGAATTCTATCGAAATAGCACTAAAAGAGCGCATAGACCCGCAAACCAATCGTATAGCTGACTTTGGTTATGAGTGCACGGAAATAACGCTTATTGCTCTATATGACTACCTGATTACTACTCATGATTGGTCCTTTATCCGACAGTATCTTCCAGAAATTAAACGCTTGGTGAAGGGAATATTAGATAGGGATATTGATCATGATGGTATCTTTGAGGCTCCTTTCCATGGTAACAGGTTGGAGGATGGGAGAACCAGTTTCAACTGGTGGGACGATTTTGCTTTCGGACATAAGGATGCCTACCTGAATTTACAAGCATACAGGGCACTGGAGGGAATGAAGAAGATATTTGAAAAGTTGCATGAAGAAACACATGCTATCGAACAAGCGCTATCGATGTTTAAACAGGCTTTTCATAGCACATTCTATAATCCTGAAACGGGTGTTTATGCAGGATGGGTAAGCCAGGACGGCAGAATGCACGACTATATGTTTACTTTCATCACTTCAATGGCCATTAATGAGGGATTGGTGCCACAAGAATTGGGAATCAAAATGATGCGTATCATGCTTGCCAAGATGCAAGAGCAGGGGTATGACGGGGTGTATGGTGTGCCTGGTCCTTTACTGCCTGTGGCTAAGGAAGACAAGGGTACCTGGGATGAGATGACACGCTGGGGACGATATGAAAATGGCGGACTCTGTGGACAGGCTGCTTGTCATTTCCTCAATGCGCTCTATCATGTGGGCTTGAGAAAAGAAGCAGACGACATACTGTTCAAGATGCTCGCTACATTTGAAAGGGAATACACCCATTCAGGCGTATTCCCCGGGTATGTACAGAGTGTGGATTGGCGCACGAAAGGTGGCGCTCCCTCTGGCTATAACTACTTAGCTGACAATTACTACTTCTTATTGGCGGCTATCACAGGACACTTCGGTGTAAAGTATCCTGAACTTACTGATCCCAATCGTCCGTACGGAAAGGAATAAGTGGTAAGCCTGCCATATTTTTCACATTGCCCAACTGGAAGTTACGGAAGCAATAGCGTACCGCTACAGGCTCTTTCACCTCATCAGAAGAAATGGTGATGCTCACCTCACCTGTAAACCAAGAATACTGTGATTGAGTCTGGGTAGCCTTATGGAAGACTTTATCGGCACCAGCTATTTCAAAACCCTCGAAACCATACTGACGAGTGAGGCCATTATAGGTATCGTTGAATGACAAAGTAACCTGGTTATCCTTAATCTTCATATCCTTATACGATGGACTCTTGCAACGGAAAGCCTCCATGCCATAGGTCTCGTTCAGAGCGATGAAAGCTAAGCGCTCACCCACCTTCTGTTTTTGGGCAGGATGGATATTGTGTGTCTCACTGGGATATACAGCATCATTAGTGCACACCATATCACTGTTGGGTATCAGACTCAACGCCTTGTACTGCTGTTCGCGCAACAATGCACCGTTGACACCATCCACTCCATTTTTATTGTCTTGGAAATAAGGGGCAATCTGCACATAATAGAACGGTATCTCTCCCAAACCAAACTGCTCGCGCCATTGCTTCGCTAAGATAGCCAAGCGCTCAGCATATTTCTCGCGATTGTTATCAGTATTTGAACAACCCTGATAGAATACAATGCCCTTTACGGTATAGTTTAGGATAGGATGGAAGGTACCATTACCCCACATCATAGGACGGTGGAAATCCATAGGGTATTTCTTGACGTTAGCCAAAGAGTCGAGTGTCTCATCCGTATATTTGCGCAGGTTCTCTTCCGAAAACCAACTCTCTACACGAGTTCCACCCTTATTAGCTTCTATAATGCCCACAGGAATCTGAAGGGTATGGCTTACCATACGGGCAAAGAAATAGCCAGTAGCACTGAAGTCGGGCACCGTATTGGGGTTGCATACCACCCATTCTGTTTCAGCATCGTCTTGAGGCTTCATACGCATGATACTAGGAATTTTAGCATGACGGATGCCAGAAGAATTGACGGCATCTGCCACTACGTTGTTGTATCCCTCAACAGGGCAATCACTGTAGCCCTTGATAGGCATTTCCATATTACTTTGCCCTGCACATACCCACACCTCACCACTAAGGATATTATTCAATGTACTCTTCTCTCCATCATCAAAGGTGATGCTCAAAGGTGTAAACGAGGCAGCTGGTGTTTTTACTGATACCATCCACTTGCCTTGTGCATCAGCTTTAGCAGTATAGGTATCGTTATTCCACGAAACCGTCACTTTTACTGTTTTGCCAGCATCTGTCCATCCCCACAAACGGGCATCTGCCTGCTGTTGCAATACCATATTATCACCAACCAAGTGTGGTAATCTCACTTTTGCTTCTGCATTGGCTCCGATTATCAGAGCCAATGCCATTAGTCCAAATAACTTTTTCATAGCATTATATTGTTTAATTCTTCAAAAGCAGCCTTGACCATTTCAGGGTCTGTCACCATGCGACTATATTCGTCAATATGTACAGTGCCACCCATCGATACCTTAGGATTGCGATATAACATTGGACTCGCTACTGCTTTGCGCCCTGAAAAATGAAATTCAGTGGCACCTGTTTCTTCAGCTATCTTGCGGATATTCATGGAATTGATACCTCCACCAGGCATAATAATGATACGTCCTGCTGCCTGCTCCACCAACTGCTTGATGAGCAGAATGCCCTCCTCGGCTGTGGCTTGCTGACCAGAAGTCAAAATACGTTCACACCCTAACTCTATGATATCCTCTAATGCTTGATAAGGGTCGCTACACATATCGAAGGCGCGATGAAAAGTGACGCTTTTGCCTTTAGCAGTTTTTATTAGTTCCTTCATGGCTCTCGTATCCACATCACCCTCAGGAGTAAGACAACCAAACACGAAACCATCAACGCCTAACGAATTAGCCATATCTATATCTACAGCCATGATCTTTATTTCAGCAGGCGAATAGCAAAAATCACCTCCACGAGGACGGATAATGACATGCAGCTTGGTCTTATTTAGTTTGTCTCTGGTAGCTGCAATCTCCCCAAAAGATGGTGTGGTGCCACCCTCCGGCATACCTGCACACAGTTCTACCCGATCGGCTCCGCCACGCTGAGCCATGATCGCACTTTCAGCCGAGTTGGCGCATATTTCAATCTTATATTTCTCCATATCGGTTGTTTTTCTTGCAAATATAATAGTTTTATTCTTATTTTTATTACTTTTGCCATCCAAACCTATATATAACTTAATTAGTGAAATAACAGAGAAATGAGAAAATGGCGTATTGAAGATTCTGAGGAACTCTACAATATTAAAGGGTGGGGAGCTTCGTACTTTGGTATCAATGACAAAGGTCATGTAGTGGTTACTCCGTTAAAAGACGGCATTGAGGTCGATTTGAGAGAGCTGGTTGATGAACTGGCTTTACGCGACGTAACGGCTCCCATGCTGGTGCGTTTCCCTGATATCCTCGACAACCGCATTGAGAAGATTTCACACTGTTTCAAACGGGCATCAGAGGAATACAACTATAAAGCCCAGAACTTCATCATTTATCCTATCAAGGTAAACCAGATGAGACCTGTGGTGGAAGAGGTTGTAAGCCATGGCAAGAAATACAACCTAGGACTAGAAGCCGGTTCCAAGCCTGAGTTACATGCTGTGATTGCCACCAACATGGATTCTGACTCACTGATTATCTGCAACGGTTATAAGGACGAGAGCTACATTGAACTAGCCCTGTTGGCACAAAAGATGGGCAAACGCATCTTCCTTGTTGTGGAGAAAATGAATGAACTGCGACTGATAGCCAAAATCGCCAAGAAACTGGATATGCGCCCCAACATAGGCATACGTATCAAATTAGCTTCTTCAGGTAGTGGGAAGTGGGAGCAGAGCGGCGGCGATGCCAGCAAGTTTGGTTTGACTTCAAGTGAGCTGCTCGAGGCCCTTGATTTCTTAAAAGAGAAGAAGATGGAAGACTGCCTCAAACTGATTCATTTCCATATTGGCAGTCAGGTAACAAAAATACGCCATATCCAGCGCGCTTTGGTGGAATCTTCTCAGTTCTATGTGCAGTTGCATCACTTGGGCTTCAACGTGGAGTTTGTAGATATTGGTGGTGGCTTAGGTGTTGACTATGACGGCACACGCTCTGGTACCAACGAAGGCAGTGTGAACTACTCTATTCAGGAGTATGTAAATGATGCCATTTCTACATTGGTAGATATTAGTGACAAGAACAACATACCACATCCCAACATTATTACTGAGAGCGGTCGTGCTTTGTCCGCTTATCACTCTGTGTTGATATTCGATGTACTGGAAACGGCTCATCTGCCTGAGTGGGACGATGATGTAGATATCAAGCCCGAAGACCATGAGCTAGTACGTGAGCTTTATACTATTTGGGACAAACTGAATCAAAACACTATGTTGGAAGCATTCCACGATGCCGAACAGATCCGTGATGAGTCACTAAACCTGTTTAGCCATGGATTAGTGGATTTGCAAACACGTGCACAAATAGAATGTCTGTATTGGAGCGTAATGCGTGAGGTAAATCATATCGCACAAAACTTAAAGCATACGCCTGATGAACTACGTGGTCTGCCCAAACTTTTGGCAGATAAATATTTCTGTAATTTCTCATTATTCCAGTCGTTGCCAGATTCTTGGTCTATCGACCAGATATTCCCAATAATGCCGTTGCAACGCTTGGACGAAAAACCTGACAAGGAGGCAACCTTGCAGGACATTACCTGCGACTCGGATGGCAAGATTGCCAGCTTTATAACCACACGTAGTGTATCGAACTACCTGCCTGTGCACTCACTGAAGCAGAAAGAACACTATTACTTAGGTGTATTTCTGGTAGGTGCTTATCAGGAAATCTTGGGCGACATGCACAATCTCTTTGGTGATACTAATGCTGTACATGTATCTGTGGATGAGAAGGGCTATAGCATTGATCAGGTGATAGATGGTGAGACGGTAGCTGAAGTGTTGGACTATGTTCAATTCAGCCCCAAAAAACTAGTGCGTACTCTGGAGACTTGGGTAAGCAAGTCTGTAAAAGAAGGCAAGATTACGGTGGATGAGGGAAAGGAGTTCTTATCCAACTACCGCTCTGGCCTGTACGGCTACACATACCTGGAATAAAATGAAAACAAAACTCACGATAATAAAGGTGGGGGGCAAGATTGTAGAGGAAGACGCTACCCTGCAAGTTCTTCTTAATGACTTTGCTGCCATTGAAGGTCATAAGGTCTTAGTTCATGGTGGTGGAAGATCAGCCACCAAGATAGCTGCTCGGTTAGGGATCGAAAGTCAGATGGTGAATGGCCGTCGTATTACTGATGTTGACATGCTTAGAGTTGTGACGATGGTGTATGGGGGCTTGGTCAATAAGAACATCGTGGCAGGACTACAAGCAAGAGGTATCAATGCCATAGGCCTCACAGGTGCCGATATGAATGTCATCCTCTCCAACAAGCGTCCCGTAAAGGATATTGACTACGGCTTTGTGGGTGATGTAAAACAGGTGGATGGTGAGCGATTGGCTTCCATAATTCAAGCTGGTATTGTACCTGTTATGGCGCCTCTCACCCACGACGGCAAGGGCAACATCCTCAACACCAATGCTGATACGATTGCTGGCGAGACCGCCAAAGGTCTTGCTCCCTATTTCGACGTTACCCTAATCTATTGTTTCGAGAAAAAAGGGGTGTTGCGTGATGAAAAAGACGATGATAGTGTGATAGCAGAAATCAAACGCCAACAGTTTACCGAATTGGTGGAGCAAGGTATAGTACAAGGGGGTATGATTCCCAAACTAGAGAATGCATTTCAAGCTATCGATGCAGGTGTAAAACAAGTGATTATCACAGCTGCCAATGCCATTGATGGAATTCAAGGAACAAAAATCAGATAATTTTTTGAGAGAACGTGTAACTTTTCACGGTTTCATCCGTCTATATTAATGAAGAGATGAAAGAAATCAGCTTTCGTGACGATATTCTTCCGCTGAAGGACAAACTCTTCCGCGTAGCGCTTCGCATTACGTTTGACAGGGCTGAGGCAGAAGATATCGTACAGGAAACGCTCATCAAGGTCTGGAACAAAAGGGAGGAATGGAACTCACTGGAATCTGTCGAGGCTTATTGCCTGACATTGACTAAAAACCTCGCCATTGACTTGCGCGAGAAGATGGACGCCAGAACAGAGGAACTAACTGACGAACATGACCGGACACTTGATAATGCCAATCCTTACGAAGAGCTGGAGCAAAAAGAACGCCTGATGTGGGTGCATAAGCTGATAGAGGAGTTGCCTGAAAAACAACGATTGATCATGCAGATGCGCGACATCGAGGAGAAAAGCTATAAGGAGATTGCCTTAGCACTGAACATTACAGAAGAACAAGTAAAGATTAACCTGTTCAGGGCGAGGCAAAAAGTGAAGCAAGGTTTTTTAAGATTGGATGCTTATGAACGCTCAACAGATTGAACAACTTTTACAACGTTATTGGGATGCTGAAACCACCGTTGATGAAGAAAGGCAATTACGCCAATTCTTCAATGGCAATGATGTGCCCCAGCACTTGATACGTTATAAAGACCTTTTCGTCTATGAGGAGTTCATGCAGCAAGACCATCTGGACGAAGATTTCGACGAGCGCGTGCTTAAGCAAGTAGAGGTGCTTGTGGTAAAAGCCAAAAGTGTTTCTATCTTCAGTCGGTTGGCTCCTATCGCTAAGGCTGCAGCTGCCGTGGCTATGTTACTGGCCTTGGGGAACCTAGCTGAGCGTACCTTGTTGCAAGATTATCATCAGATGGCTGTAAACGACACCATCGGCCAACAAATCATCTCGCCTTCTGTGGCACTGGGTGATGAAGCCGAAAGTGATGAGCTGCAAAAAAAAGACAGTTTGTCACGCCAACTGAAAAACATCGAGCAGCAAGAGAAAATCAGAAAATAGAAGTTTTTTCATTTGCTTTATTAATATAACATTTTCATTTGCTTTAAACATTATATTGTTAGTGAATCTACGAAGCTGTGAAGTTTCATTCTCTCAAAATCAGATAACACTAACTAACAGAAAAGGACACTGCGTGATGCAGCGTCCTTTTCTGCATTATAAAAGCTCTCTACTATATTTAGTGGTGGTTCTATTTTATATTTCAATGTTTTTCATTAATTTTGCAGTCATTATTTGCAATAAAACATAAAACTATATATGGAAAAGAAATTTAAGAGAACTACCGTAACGGCTGCATTGCCATATGCCAATGGTCCTGTTCATATAGGCCACATGGCAGGTGTTTATGTGCCTGCTGATATCTATGTGCGCTATTTGCGCCTCAAAAAGAAGGATGTTATTTTCATTGGTGGCTCTGACGAACATGGTGTGCCTATTACCATTCGTGCACGCAAAGAGGGTGTTACTCCACAGGATGTAGTGGATCGCTATCATAGTCTTATTAAGAAATCGTTTGAGGATTTTGGTATTTCATTCGATATTTATAGTCGCACAACATCAGATATTCATCATAAGTTTGCCGCTGATTTCTTCCGTAAACTCTATAAGGAGGGTAAGTTAATTGAGAAAACCACACAGCAGTATTACGATGAAGAAGCAAAACAATTCCTCGCCGACCGCTATATCACTGGCGAATGCCCCCACTGCCATAATGAGGGCGCCTACGGAGACCAGTGTGAGAAATGTGGACGCGACCTCTCCCCTACCGAACTGATTAACCCTAAAAGTACTATCAGTGGATCGGCTCCTGTGCTGAAAGATACCAAAAACTGGTATCTGCCTTTGGACCAATATCAAGACTGGCTGAAGGAGTGGATCTTGGAAGGACACAAAGAGTGGCGCAGCAACGTATATGGCCAATGCAAGAGTTGGTTGAGCATGGATCTGCAGCCTCGTGCTATGACACGTGACCTAAATTGGGGTATTCCTGTGCCAGTTGAAGGTGCTGTGGGAAAGGTTCTATACGTTTGGTTCGATGCCCCTATCGGATATATCAGCAACACCAAGGAACTATGTGACAAGGAGCCAGAGAAATGGGGACCATGGGAGAAGTGGTGGCAAGATGAGGACACTCGTCTCGTGCACTTTATAGGCAAGGATAACATTGTGTTCCATTGCATTATCTTCCCAATCATGATGAAGGCACATGGCAAGTATATCATGCCAGACAATGTTCCATCGAACGAGTTCCTGAACTTAGAAAACGATAAGATTTCTACCTCCCGCAACTGGGCTGTTTGGTTGAATGAATACTTGGAAGAGTTCCCCGGCAAACAAGATGTACTCCGCTATGTACTGACAGCTAATGCGCCAGAGACCAAGGATAATAACTTCACTTGGAAGGATTATCAGGAGCGCAATAACAACGAATTGGTAGCTGTGTATGGTAACTTCGTGAATCGTGCCCTCCAACTGACTAAGAAATATTGGAATGGTGTGGTGCCGGCTTGTGGTGAGATGACAGACCACGACAAACAGACCCTGCAAGAATTTGCTGATGTAAAGATGAAGGTAGAGGAGTTGCTGGATGGATTCAAGTTCCGTGACGCGCAGAAAGAGGCAATGAACTTAGCACGTATTGGCAATAAGTACATTACCGATTGCGAACCTTGGAAGGTTTGGAAAACTGATCCTCAGCGTGTGGAAACTATTCTGAATATCTCTTTGCAGTTGACAGCTAACCTTGCCATCGCATTTGAACCATTCCTACCATTCAGCAGTACGAAGTTACGCAAGATGCTGAATATGGAAAGCTTCGAGTGGGAGCAGTTAGGACGTACAGACCTGTTGAAAGCTGGCCATCAGTTAGCAGAGCCAGAGTTGTTGTTTGAGAAAATTGAAGATAGCGTGATTGAAGCACAGGTACAAAAGTTGCTCAATACCAAAAAGGCAAACGAGCAAGCTCAGTGGAAGCCTGCAGCTATTAAGGATACTGTGAGCTATGAGGATTTCCAGAAACTTGACATCCGGGTGGGTTTGGTGAAAACTTGCCAACCAGTACCAAAGTCTAAGAAACTGCTTCAATTCACCATAGATGATGGTACTGGCACAGATCGTACCATCTGCTCTGGTATTGCACAGTTCTACGAAAAGCCTGAGGAGTTAGTAGGCCATCGCGTATTGTTTGTGGCAAACTTCGCAACCCGTAAGATGATGGGAATAGAAAGTCAAGGTATGATCCTCTCTGCAGTTGACAGCGATGAGAGCCTCAGCGTAGTGACCACTTCTAAAGACGTGAAGCCTGGTAGCTCTGTGAGTTAATAGCATAAATGGAAAGTCTGAAGGATAAAACCGCTAAGGGACTGCTATGGGGCGGGGTTAGCAATAGCATACAGCAATTGCTGAACCTCGCCTTCGGCATATTTTTAGCCCGTCTTCTGACGCAAGCTGATTATGGTATGGTAGGTTTGCTAGCTGTTTTTTCCAGTATTGCATCGGCTTTGCAGGAGGGTGGTTTCATTTCCGCTCTGAATAGGGAAAAGGAGGTAAGACATGAGGATTATAATGCTGTATTCTGGTTCAATGCCACTTGCAGCATCTCTATATACTTATTACTATATTTAGCTGCACCTCTCATCGCCACCTTCTACAATGAACCACAGCTTACACCATTGGCACGCTATCTTTTCTTGGGATTTGTCATTTCCAGTCTTAATATTGTTCCTCGCGCCATAATGTTCCGCAACCTGATGGTAAAGGAAATCAACCTTATCACCATTATCGCCCTGACTATCTCAGGCATTGTGGGTGTTACCCTTGCTGCCAATGGCTATGCCTATTGGGGCATCGCCACTCAAACCATCGTTTTTGTGAGCATGATTACCTTGCTTTCCTATGCATTTACAAATTGGCATCCTACACTACATTTCAGCATCAAACCCATCCGAAACATGATTTGCTTTAGCAGCAAGTTAGTCGTCACAAACGTGTTTACTATCATCAACCAGAATCTCTTTGCCAACCTGATTGGAAAGTTCTACAGTGTAAGCGAGGTAGGGAACTTCTCACAAGCCAATAAATGGAATCAAATGGGACACACTTTTGTGAATAGTATGTTGAATGGGGTGGCACAGCCCGTATTTGCCAAAGTGGATGAAGACAAAGAGCGCCAGTTACGCGTCTTTCGTAAACTGTTACGATTTACAGCATTTGTGAGTTTCCCAGCTATGTTTGGTTTAAGTCTGGTGTCACGGGAGGTTATCGTTATCGCTATTACCGAAAAATGGTTAGCCAGTGCATATATTTTAAGTGTACTCTGCATCTGGGGGGCTTTTGTGCCCATAAACAATCTGTTTGCTAACCTCATTATTACCCGAGGTCATTCCAATATATATATGTGGAGCACCATCGTTCTGTGCCTTATCCTACTGGTAGCTGTAATAGGCTCCTACCCTTTAGGCTTTGACTGGATGCTTTGGATGTTCGTGGGCATCAATATAGGATGGCTATTGGTGTGGTGGTGGTTTGTACATCGCGAAATAGGCATGCGTTTGTTGGACATGTTACGAGATATTTCACCTTATTTGTTGTTGTCTGCGGCATTAACTATTGGATGTCATTATCTATTGGCAGATATTAATAATATCTACATTAGTCTATTATTGAAGGTACTGATCGTTAGTATCCTGTATGTAGCCATCCTTTGGGTGACAGGGTCTGTCATTCTGAAGGAAAGCGCTGGTTTTCTATTGGGTAAAGGTAAGAAGGTGAATTAATGAAGACACTTGCTATTGTCATATCCTATAATTTCATGCCTTGGATAGATCGTTGCCTTCCTTCGTTGTTGGCATCTGTTGAGCACACAGATATCCTTGTGATTGACAACGGGTCTTCTGATGAAACTATTGCTGTAATTAGGGAACGTTATCCACAAGTGCAATTGATTGCCAACGGTCATAACCTTGGCTTTGGAGCTGCTAATAACATCGGTCTGCAGGTTGCTTTGGATAAAGGCTACAGCGGGGTACTACTGATAAACCAAGATGCTTGGATTGAATCCAATACACTACGGCAGTTGGTGGAAGTTAGCTTGAGGTACTCACAATATGGCATCATTACGCCTAAACATTTAACTGGGGATGGAAGCAAACTTGACCCAGGCTTCGCCTCTTACGTTAACCATTACCATGCGGATGGGATAGTCAATGTTCCATTTATTAACGCAGCTATATGGTATATCCCTATCGTCATAATTAAAAAGGTAGGAATGTTTGCCCCATTATTCTATCATTATGGCGAGGATAAAGACTATGTTAACCGCATTCATTACTTTGGCTATCAGATAGGCTATGTAACCACAGCTATAGGTTATCACGACAGGGCAGAACGACCTTTTAATCAATCGTTATTCCTGCGCACTGAGTACGTATATCATCTATCAGAATATTCTAATATCAATTACACTTTTTTCAAAGCTTTCGCCATGGGAGTCTTGGCTCCTGTAAAGAAAGCGGGACAATCATTATTTAAAGCCCAGTTGCGTAATTGTATTGATTACCTAACCATGAGTATTAAGTTGTTAATGCACACACATGAAGTTTATAATACCCGAAAACAGGCAAAAAAATGAGCACCGCACCTATCCTACTTTTCGCATACAACCGCCCAAAGCACCTGAAACGTTGTATTCAGTCGCTACAGCAAAACACCCTCGCTTCAGAAAGTGATCTTTACGTCATTTCTGACGATGCCAAAAATGGTTCATTTGAAGCAGGTGTGAAAGAAGTACGCCAATATTTAGCCACGCTCAATAATCAAAAGCAAGAGGTAAATGGAAATTTGACAGCAGGATTCCGAAACGTTACCATTATAGAGCGAGGCGCTAACTGGGGATTGGCTGATAATATAATTGAAGCAGTTACACGCTTTACCAAGGATTTCAGTAAAGTAATCGTAGTGGAGGACGACTTAGTACTGGCACCACACTTCCTTCAGTTCATGAACGACGCCTTAGAAGTATATAAAGACGAGCCACGTGTAGGCCATATACAGGCGTGTGATTTCATCAATAATAAAGACATGCCCATGACTTTCCTTATCAAATGGACAGGTAGCTGGGGATGGGGCACTTGGGACCGCGCATGGCAATACTTCAACCCTGACGGGCAAGCACTACTGCAGCAGCTTGAGGAGAGGAAACTAACAAAACAATTCGATTTTAACGGCAAGTATGGATTTACTCGTATGTTACGCCGACAGATAGCAGGATTAAACAACTCATGGGCTATCCGATGGAATGCTTCACTCTTTCTTAACGATATGCTATCTCTCAACGTTGGGCGCTCATTGGTGCAGAATGAGGGATTTGATAATAGTGGCACTAATTGTGGAGGGGGAAATCTGTACAATTCTAATATGTGGATGCTGCCCATACCAGTAGTAAAGGAAAACGTTATAGAGGAAAACATCTTTGCTCGTCGTCAGTTTGAGTTATATTACGGCCATACCAATTCATTCTGGGCAAAAGCATGGCGACGCATCAAACGAACTATCAAGGGAGATTTCAAAGCGTAAGTTAAAAATTCTATCTTTATAAGATAGGAATATTCCTTATTTAAAAAAAGCCTTAATTAATTTTGCTGGTTTTCCGCTTTACACTATCTTTGCACCCAAATTTAAAGAATATGAAGATAGAAGAGAAACTGACTGGCTCGATTATTGAGGCAATTCAATCACTATACGGGCAAAAAGTATCTACTGCCTTTATCCAGTTGCAGAAAACTAAGAAGGAATTTGAAGGCCACATCACTTTGGTGGTATTTCCTTTTCTGAAAATATCAAAAAAGAAACCAGAGCAAACAGCACAGGAAATTGGTGAGTATCTAGAAGCACACCAACCAGCTGTTGCTTCTTACAATGTAATAAAGGGTTTTTTAAATCTTACCATTGCATCATCAGAATGGATAGACATGCTGACCGACATCCATAGTCAACCTCAGTATGGTTTCCACCCAGTGACCGACAAGTCACCATTAGTGATGATTGAGTACTCTTCACCTAACACTAACAAGCCTTTACATTTAGGACATGTGCGCAACAACTTGCTGGGTGCATCACTTGCTAATATCATGCAAGCTAATGGCAACAAGGTGGTAAAGACCAATATCGTAAATGATAGAGGTATCCACATTTGCAAGTCGATGTTAGCTTGGCTCAAATGGGGCAATGGAGAGACACCAGAATCATCTGGCAAGAAAGGCGACCACCTGATTGGCGACTATTATGTAGCCTTTGACAAGCACTACAAAGCCGAGGTAGAGCAACTAATTAACCAAGGTATGAGCAAGGAAGAGGCAGAGGTCAAAGCCCCACTCATCAAGGAAGCTCATGATATGTTGGTGAAATGGGAAGCAGGTGATCCTGATGTACGTGCCTTGTGGGAGAAAATGAACAGTTGGGTTTATGCTGGCTTCGATGAAACCTACAAACGAATGGGCGTTTCTTTTGACAAGATATACTACGAATCTAACACTTACATCGACGGCAAGAAAAAAGTGTTGGAAGGATTAGAAAAAGGGCTGTTTTACAAAAAAGAAGATGGCTCTGTATGGGCAGACCTCACACCTGAAGGACTTGACCATAAGCTTTTGCTTCGCTCAGATGGTACGTCAGTATATATGACACAAGATATTGGCACTGCTCAGCAACGCTTCAACGATTATCCTATTGATCAAATGATCTATGTAGTGGGTAATGAGCAGAACTACCATTTCCAAGTGTTGAGTATTCTACTTGACAAGCTAGGTTTTAAATGGGGCAAAGATCTGATTCATTTCTCCTATGGTATGGTAGAGTTGCCTAATGGTAAAATGAAAAGCCGCGAAGGCACTGTAGTGGATGCTGACGATCTAATAGATGAGATGGTAACCACTGCACAAGAAACATCACAGGAGCTAGGTAAACTTGACGGTCTGTCCACTGAAGAAGCTACAGAGATAGCACGCATAGTTGGAATGGGAGCATTGAAATATTTCATTCTTAAAGTGGATGCACGCAAGAATATGACGTTCAATCCACAAGAATCTATAGACTTTAACGGTAACACAGGCCCGTTTATCCAATATACTTATGCACGTATACGTTCAGTATTACGTAAGGCTGAAGAAGCTGGAATCCAAATCCCATCTGTGTTGAAAATGGATGTCCAACTGAATGACAAGGAAGAAAACCTGGTACAACATCTAGCAGATTTTCCTGCTACAATTACTGAAGCCGCCAAAGGTTATAGTCCATCGGATATTGCCAATTACACATATGACCTAGTTAAAGAATTTAATCAGTTCTACCACGACTTCAGCATCCTGCGAGAGGAAAACGAACAAGTGAAATTATTCCGATTAGTATTATCAGCTAATGTAGCAAAAGTAATACGACTGGCCATGAGCTTGCTCGGAATAGAGGTGCCAGAGAGAATGTAAAAGATTATATCTTAAATTTGAATCATCACTATGCAAAACTTAGTTATAGTTGAGTCACCAGCTAAAGCAAAGACCATAGAAAGATTCCTTGGTAATAATTACAAGGTAATGCCAAGCTATGGTCATATTAGAGACCTGAAAAAAAAGACATTTAGTATAGATACCGACACCTTTACTCCAGTATATGAAATCCCAGAGGACAAGCAGGATGTGGTAAATAAACTAATGTCACAGGCTAAGAAAGCCGACATGGTGTGGCTCGCTTCCGATGAGGACCGCGAAGGAGAAGCTATCTCATGGCATCTCACAGAAGTTTTAAAGCTAAAGCCTGAGACTACCAAGCGAATCGTGTTCCATGAGATTACGAAGAACGCCATACTGAAAGCCATTGAGGAGCCACGCGACATTGATATCAATTTAGTTAATGCCCAACAAGCACGTCGTGTGCTTGATCGCATTGTAGGTTTCGAGCTTTCACCCGTACTATGGAAAAAGGTAAAACCTGCTCTTTCTGCTGGACGAGTGCAAAGTGTAACAGTAAAGCTAATTGTGGAGCGTGAACGCGAAATTCAAGCGTTCCAGTCTAAAGCAGCTTTTCGCATAACGGCAGACTTTACATGGGAAAACAAAAACGGAAAGTCAAGTGAACTTAAAGCTGAACTAACGAAAAGATTCGCTACCGAAAAAGAAACTTTGGCGTTTCTGGAAAACTGCAAGAATGCACAATTCACTATTAAAGAGGTGGAAAAACACCCTGTAAAAAAATATCCTGCACCTCCTTTCACTACCAGTACTCTACAACAGGAAGCGAGCCGCAAATTAGGCTTTTCAGTGGCACAGACCATGCATTTAGCACAAGTATTGTATGAATCTGGTAAGATTACCTACATGCGTACTGACTCCGTGAATCTCAGCAGCCTTGCCATCAACACAAGTCACAAAGTCATTGCTGAACAGATGGGTGAGAAGTACGTTCACAACCGTCAGTTTACCACCAAGACCAAAGGAGCTCAAGAGGCACATGAAGCCATTCGACCTACCTATATAGAAAACGTTACCATAGAAGGTACTGGGGCAGAAAAACGCCTATATGATCTTATTTGGAAACGCACTATCGCATCACAGATGGCGGAAGCTGAATTAGAAAAGACTATAGTAACCATTAGCATGGACAACAATGACGAAGAATTTGTAGCTATTGGTGAAATGGTAAAGTTCGATGGCTTTCTCAAAATTTATCGCGAATCCACCGATGACGATAATGCTGAGGACGAAATCCGTCAGTTACCTTCCGTTGCCAAAGGGCAGACCCTAATCTATAAGAGCATTTGTGCTACAGAGCGTTTCAGTCAACAACCTACTCGATACACTGAGGCTGGATTAGTACACAAACTGGAGGAATTGGGAATTGGTCGTCCATCAACCTATGCTCCTACAATCTCAACTATACAACAACGTGAGTATGTGATGAAAGGTGATAAGCCTGGTGTTAAACGCAACTATCAGGTGATTACACTGACAAATAACAAGATTTCATCGAAGACTGCCACTGAGATGGCAGGTGTGGAAAAAGGCAAACTTTTACCTACAGACATAGGTATTGTGGTAAATGACTTCCTGAATGACAACTTCCCAAAAATAATGGACTATAACTTCACTGCCAATGTAGAGAAGGAATTCGATGATATAGCTGAAGGTAAGGAACAATGGACTGACACCATGAGATCCTTCTACAATAAATTCCATCCGATGGTAGAGAAAGCTACTTCCAAGAAAGGTGAATATAAGGTGGGGGAACGCTTATTAGGCAAAGACCCCAAGACGGGTAAGCCAGTAAGTGTAAAGATTGGTCGCTTCGGACCAATGGCACAGATAGGATCAGCAGAAGATTCTGTGAAACCACGTTTTGCACAACTGAAGAAAAACATGTCAATAGAAACCATTACTTTGGAAGAGGCACTCGATCTGTTTAAGTTACCACGCACTCTTGGCGAATATGAAGGAAAGACTGTTACAGTCGGAACAGGTAAGTTTGGTCCTTACATACATTACGACAGGTCTTATGCATCAGTTCCTAAGACTCTTGATCCATTGGAAATCACTTTGGAAGATGCATTAGAGCTGCTTAAGGACAAAGAAAACAGCGATGCCAAAAGACACCTCAAAAAGTTTGAGGAAGAACCTGACATGGAAATCATGAATGGACGCTATGGACCATATATTATCTACAAGGGTGTTAACTACAAGATACCTAAAACGGTAAAAGAGCCTACTGCTCTTACTTTAGAGGCTTGTAAAGACATTGTCGCCAAAGAAGAACAACGAAAAAGAACTAAAGGAACAACTGACGCAGAAGGGGCAACATCGAAAACTGTTCGTAAACGTAATTAATAAAAAGGGGCGGATAATTATCCGCCTCTCTTCATTTCCTCCAGAACCTTTCGGTAATATCATCAAACGTGCCTGCATTGTTTTGTCTATACATCCTTTGATTAGTAGTGGGCTTTCCTAAAGGACCCAAATGCCGTATATACGGCCCTACTTTGATGTAGTCAAAATCTGTTTTCTTTACAACTGAAGGAATACGTAACCTGCCACTATACCAACCAACCTTATACTGTGGGTATTCTTCATGGATATATTGTGCTAACTGATTTACTCCCTTTGGATCACAGTCACCACCCATGAAAGCTAGACAAGTAATATTTTTCCCATACTTAGTGATAAAGGCATCTATTGCATCAGTATCCAACGACAACCCGACATCTTCCCAAAGATAATGGCTGTGACAGCCAGGGCAATGACAAGGACAGTTAGATATATTGATAGCAAGGGTCACCTCATCAGGTATCTCTTGAAACACAACGTCAGTATTTACATACTTCAACATAAGTGTATCCTCTTATTTATTTGCAGAAGCGTAATATCTACGAGCAGCCTCTTCCTGGCGCTGTTGTGAGAAGTTACTTACCCTTTTGAGATATCCGATAATGCGAGTCATATAGTCAATATTCTTCGAATGGCAATGAGGACACTCATGGAGATAACGCTTGTCGATAGTACCACAATCGTTGCATATGGTATTAGGAATATTGAACGTAAAATAGTTGCAACCCTCTTTTGCAGCCACCTTCAACAATTGCTTATACTGATTCTTGCTAAGATGCTCTTCCAAATTCATATGCAACGCAGAACCTCCGGTAAGGTGTTCGATATATGGTGCACCATGTAGTTTGAACTTATCCAAGATGGTCAATGAGTCGTCTTCTACAACATAGAAATAAGAGTTATAACAATCTCGAGGCACAAAATAGCCATCCTCACGGTCCCACTTCGCATGTTTTACACCCACATTCTCAGCAGGAATCATCTCACAGTTGAACATCACGTCCTTAGTGCGGTACTGCTTGTTGTACTTCTCTATCAAGCCAAGGATACCTTGCACGAAGTGTAGATAATCATCGTTAGGCGTTATCTTTAAGCCCATAAATTCAGCAGCCTCCACTAAACCATTGATACCAATAGTAAGATACTGACGTGAAATATTTATATAACCTGCATCAAACAATGGCAACATACCATGTGCTTGCAATTCTTTCAGATTCTCATTATAAGCCAACTGCACCTTGTGGCACAGATCAATGATGGTACCCAAGTATTCCAAGTAATCCAACCTATGGTTCACGGCATACTGTACACAACGGTTGAGGTTAATAGTCAACACACTCTTTGAACCTGTAGACACGCCACCAGCGCCTAATGTATAGCTGAAACCATTGTCAGTAATCTCATTGCGTAATCGACAGCAAGAACTCAAAGAGTCAGCATTATCACTCATATAGGTAAAGAATGAATGACCCTCAGCATACATCTCAGCTGTGAAATCCCCCCACTCAGGATCGAGACAATCTCCATCCTTATTGGTTAGAAGAGCCATGGTTTCTACTGGGAAAGTAAGCAATGTCTTTGTACGTTCCTTGTTAAACCACTTCATGAAACGTTTCTGCAGCCATGAAAGACCTTCCCAATCAGGTCTTGAGCCGTCTGGAAAATAGAACTCGCCAAAAATACTGTCGAAGTAATATTTATCATAGTAAGCAATATTCCAGAACACAGCCTGATAGTTACGTGCGCCAGTCGGTTGATTCAGTGTATAGACAATCTGCTCGAAGCAGTCGGTAATTACCTTGTCGATAGTGCGCTTCTTCAAACTAAGATCTGCTTGATCATTTGGACGTTTATAATAATCTTCTCCATACTCCTTACCAATGAAATAATTCATGTACATTAGGAACTCTGGAGTTGCGCATGCACCACTCAGCATACTGGATACCATGAAAACCATATTCACAAAACTACCACAGAAACTCTTTAGGTTGGTAGGTGCTGTACTGTTGCCACCTATTGAGATAGTACCGCCGATCAGCCATGGATACATAGTAATAGAAGCACAATAATTGGCTAGACTTGTCTCGTCATTCTTATATATAAAATGGTGTGTCAGTTTATTGATATACTCATCAGCCAACTGCTTTCCATACATTTTCTTGATACGGTCAGTAAGCAAACGACGATTCAAACGGATGAAATTTGATTTGGGCAACTCACCTATCAAAGTTGCAATATTCTTATGTTCTACGTTTGCATTAGCATCATATTTTGATCCAGATGCTGCATTTACCGAGTCACAATAATCAGCTAAGAACTGCAACTTGGCAAGTGTCTCTCTGTCTTCAGAGTGTTGTTGGCGATACAACATGAACGACTTGGCCACTTTATAGAATCCTTCACGCATTAAAGCCTCTTCCACTTGGTTTTGGATATCTTCCACCTTGATATCATCATGCATATCCAAATGGCTCAGTATCTTCGAAATAGTACCTAGATCAGCAGGTTGTTCCACACTCTCGAATGCCTTTACTATAGCATTCATAATTTTGTCTAAAGAGAAGCGATCTTTAGATCCGTCGCGCTTGGTAATTGTAAAGTTTTTAATTTCCATCATATCTGATATTGCTAATTTTCCATGGTAATCTTATCTTAGAAAGTTTCCCATTTTGGAAAACTTTTGAAAAAAAACTTCTCAAAAAGTTTCCCGTTTTGGAAAACCGAACGTGGTTACAAAGATACAACTTTTCTATAACATTGTACCATAAAGGCACATTTTTTTTGAAAAAATTTAGAGACAACCTGTATGTCATTTAAAGACAAAGTCGTATCTTCGCAGCTGTAATTATTCAACAATGCTTGTATGAAATTTATTGATAAATGGTGGAACCCTTTGATGGGATTGTTTTTCCCTAGTTATTGCATAACTTGTGGAAGAAGGCTATATGACAACGAACAAGTCATCTGCGAATCGTGTCTAAAAAAAGTACCTCGTACCATGTACCACACATGGGAAGATAATCCAATGATAAAACAATTCTGGGGTAAGTTCCCTACAGGAAAAGCTACTGCTTGGTTCTTTTATACACATGGCTCCCCATATGCCCACATGATTCATCTTTTTAAATACCACGGCCGTAAAAAGATAGCCTACAAACTTGGGCAATTGATGTCCTTTGAGATAAAACCATCTGGCTTTTTTAAAGATATAGATTGTGTTGTTCCTATTCCACTTCATAAAGAAAAAGAAAGACAACGTGGATACAATCAAAGCGAATGGCTTGCACGAGGTATCGCCGATGCTACAGGTTTGATGGTGGTTACCAATGCTGTGGAACGGACTTCTCCCACAATGACACAAACAAGAAAAACAACAAGAGAGAGATTTGATAATATGAAAGACGTTTTCAAATTAAAAGATGGCAACGCTCTAGTGAACAAGCACATTTTACTAGTGGATGACGTAATGACAACATCTGCCACCCTAACCGCTTGTGCAGATGCCCTTCGAGAAGTGAAAGGCATAGAATTTAGCATACTTACACTGGCATTGAGTAGCCAATAATAATAGCCATGCTTTTTCAAAAAACAAAAAGGGTGTTTGATATTTGGTGTTCTCAAAATTTCTTTATTATTTTGTAGTTTTTAGGAAAAATTTAAACGTTATGCAACGAACAATTGAACTTAACAACGATATTGCAGAAATACCACAGCTGTCAGATTTTATTGATAGCTTTGCCGAAGAAATCGGGTTGGATTTTTCGTTGACTATGAGCCTCAATCTTGCTATAGAAGAGGCTGTTGTCAATGTGATGAAGTATGCGTACCCACAAGGGGCACAGGGAAAGATAGATATTTCTGCTAACATTGACGGAGATGACGTTGTTTTTATCATCAGCGATTCAGGTGTAGCTTTTAACCCTACGACTAAATCAGAAGTAGATATTAACCAAATGGCAGAAGACCGTCCTATCGGTGGGTTAGGTATTCACTTAGTTCGTAATATTATGGATAGCGTACAATATGAGCGATTAAATGGTAAGAACATATTGACTTTACGAAAGAATAAGAGGGCATAAACAGAAGTATATAATGGGCGAAGTAACAACATTTTTTGGATTGTCTTTACAGATATGGCTGGTTATCATTATGGTGATTGGCCTATTCTATATGCTTACACGCACACGCGTCCCAGCAGAAGTTACTTTCCTTGGTGCTGTTACTTTTCTGCTTGCCACTGGCGTAATTGCCGAACACGATGTTTTGGAAGCATTTGGTTCTGAGACCATATTAGTTACAGGCGCTTTCTACATTATTATGGCTGGGCTCATGACAACAGGGGTGCTTTACTGGTTGAGCAAATATCTTCTTGGCGAGCCATCATCTTTCAAGCAGGCTATTCTCAAACTAATGGCACCAGCAGCCTTATTAAGTGCCATGCTAGGTTGCTCCGAAGTTACTCATCTATTTACCAATATGGTGAAGATTTGGGCACGCAAATTGGCCATTACTCCTTCTAAATTACTGATGCCTTTGAGTTATGCCGCTACTTTAGGTGGCATGTGTACTCTTTTAGGGCATACATCAAACCTGGTGGTAGCCGGCCTTTATGTAGAGCAAACTGGTCAAGCTCTCAACTTGTTTGCCCCGTTGATTCCTGGTTTGGTTTGCACCATAGTAGGCATTGCCTTAATGATTCTTTTACGAAACAAAATTCCCCCTAGGGAATCACCGGAGGTCTCATTCGAGGAGACAAGCGACTATACTGTTGAGTTGTTAGTCCCTACCGATAACGAAGCTGTCATGCAGACTATCGATGAAGCTGGATTGAGAAACGTTCATGGTGGCTCATTAATTGAGATTATTCGTTTCGACAAGGAGGTCATTTCTCCTGTTCCACCAGATGAGTATATTTTCGGCGGTGACCGTCTAATTTACTCAGGACAGATCAACGAACTGCTGGAGTTGAAGAATAGTCATGGCCTGGTAGCTGCAAACCATCATGTATATAATATCAACGAGATAGACACCAACCGCAAATTGCGTACCGCTTACGTGAACTTTGGTAGTGAGTTAATTGGCACGAGTATGTGCGAAAACAACTTTGAGAAAAGAAGTGACATGGTCTTAGTAGCTGTTGCAAGACAAGGGAAACGAGTGGATGAACAACCACGCCAAGTCGTTCTGCAAGCTGGCGACACCCTACTTTTGGAATGTCCGTCAAAAAGAAACAACGATTTAGAAAATTCTTATAAACGAGCACTGATATTCTTTGACTCTCAGTTCGTTCCTCAACTAGGGCTACGCACTATCGTATCAGCAAGTATTTTGGTGCTTATGTTTATGTTATCATCATTCCAGGTAGTTCCTCTGATTACCTCTACCATGTTAGCAGCAGGTGCCATGCTCATATTTAAATGTTGCCGAATGGATAGCGTAACCAAGTATATCGACTGGAACTATCTCTTGACTTTGGGTGCAATGATGGTGTTCTCTGTTGCCATCTCCAAAACGGGAATGGTAACCATCATTTCCAACCCTATTTTGAAATTCTGTGGTGAAAACCCCTATATGGTAATGGTGGTAATGTGCCTCTTGGCATCTCTAATGAGCGAGGTATTTAGCAACGTATCCGCTGCTGCGGTGTTCTTCCCCATCATTTATCACCAAGCTATTTCGCTAGGTTGTGCACCCATGCCATTTACCATAGCCTTGATGACGTCCGTCACCATCAGCTATGCAACACCCCTAGGTTCGCTTACCCATATGCAGATTTTTGGCCCTGGAGGATTCAAGTTCACCGACTTTCTCCATTTGGGAGCTTGTATGCACCTAATACTATTGGCTGTGAACTTAGTAACTGTGATTTTATTATTTCCTTTAAAATAATAACATAAAAAATATTGAAAAATGAACACTACGATTAAAGAAGAAGAAGGCAAGATGATTGCATTTTTTAGTGGAAGACTTGACACTTTGGCAGCTGTACAAACAGCCAAGGATGTTCAGTGCGTAATTGACTCTGACTGCAAGGAGGTAGAACTTGACTGCCAAGAATTGGAATACATCAGCAGTTCTGGCCTGCGTATTTTCATCAGTATCTTGAAGAGCGTAAAAGCAAGAAAGGGCACTGTTGTGGTAAAGAATATCAATGACGAGATTAAAAAGGTTTTTGAGATGACTGGCTTTAACAAGTTGTTTATCATAAAATGATGAAAGCCTTTTAAGCCTCGATAGACACAAGAGAGGGGACGCTGTTATGCGTCCCCTCTCTTGCTCTTCCTCTTGGACTTGAACCAAGGACCCTCTGATTAACAGTCAGATGCTCTAACCGACTGAGCTAAGGAAGAATAAATAAAATAAGAATGCACTCTGCTCTTCCTCTTGGACTTGAACCAAGGACCCTCTGATTAACAGTCAGATGCTCTAACCGACTGAGCTAAGGAAGAATTTTGTTTTATTTTCTTAAATGCGGTGCAAAATTAATAGGATATTTTGAAATATGCAATATCTTTGCAAAAAAAATCT
>JAEEGL015527173.1_pt1 | contig 32061 bp, 31 predicted proteins | sample 9134231 | NCBI WGS metagenome assembly JAEEGL01 (sample SAMN16246548, study PRJNA631951) | gut metagenome | biome: gut microbiome; feature: rumen; material: fiber-attached | host: Bos | place: Iran: Karaj | collected 2018-10 | reverse complement strand
CTTTTAACGTTCTCACCTTTAAAAAAGCTCAATATAAAGCCAATAAACGCAAGTAACATTAAGAATACAGCAAATGGTAAACCAGATAAAGATACCAAAATACCTGTAATAGTTGTACCTAAATGTGCACCAAGCATTACGGAAAAACCTTGGGCAAATGTTAAGGCTCCAGTAGATAAGAAACCGACTACCATAACGGTAGTAGCTCCACTGGATTGTACTATCGCAGTTGTTCCTGCACCAATAGATGCTGAAGCTATTCTATTATCTTTAATCTTTTTAAACAATCTTCTTATAGATCCACCTGCACAAGCTTTAAGTCCGTTAGACATAAAGTTCATACCTGTAACGAATACTACTAAACCTACTAGAAGGAAGACTATTTGTTTAAAAGTATCCATAAAATACCTCCTTTTTTAAGGGGATAATTATCTAACCCTTTATATTATAACATATTATTAATATAAAAAGACTATTTCTTAAAATGAAAACGTAATTACATAAAATAAAAAGAGCTATTAAGCTCTTCCTAATTTAAACATTAACATGAATGTAATATATCCTTCTTCATCTATTTTTTCTTCATGCTTTAAAACTGAATCATCAACTTGATTAACTCCTTCAATGACAAAATACTTGCCATCAATAATCTCTACAGGCATAGTTTCAACGATATAACCTTCTTCTACTTTTACTAGCTTTTTGCCTTGCTTTTCTTCAAGTTCTTTTAACTCTTCATCAGTAAGTTTCATAATTAAATTTATACCAGTAGTAGTATATTCAAAAATAGTATTAAAGAAAATTAAAGAATCTCTCGTTTTATATTCATCAAGTTCTTTTGCTTCATCTACTGTTACATATACCTTTTTACCTGTTTCAAAATCAATATCTTTTAATACTTTTACAACTTTCCATTTGCCTAGTACGTCCATATTATTCTCCCTTATTATCCAATAATTTTCTCATTGCACTATCACTTTCAGGTAAAAACTTCTTTAAAGATGTAGGTCTACCATTTTGAATAAAGCAATGCTTAGAATTAGCTTTAACGCATATCTCATCTTTCATTCTGTTATAGAATTCATATTCAAATTCTATTACAGCACCACTATATTTTATAACATCTACCTTTATTTCAACCGCATCATCAAATTCTACAGGTCTAATATATTTAATATTTATTTCTACTACAGGGCTTGCGATACCTTCTTTTTCAATAGATTTATAATCTATACCATTACTCTTTAAATATTCTATTCTTGCTTCTTCCATCCATTTAAGATAATTAGAATGATGGATTATACCCATTTGATCAGTTTCATGATATTGGGCTTTTCTTATATATGAAAACATTTATTTCATCTCCTTAGCTTTATATTCTATTTTCATAGAAAAGATATTTAAATCACCTTTTTTAATTAGAATATCTAAAATATTATCATTATTTTTTTGATAGATATCTAATTCTTCGTCTATTCTTGATTCATTTATATATTTTAGATCCATACTTATTATATCATTATTATTTAGAAATTGCATTCCAAGACTATTCATAATAAAACGAATATAACTTACGTTATTTGTATGATTAGTACAATCTATATCACAAAATTTAACCTTAAAAGTATCTACCTTAACTAAATTATCAAAATCTATATTTAGATAAGGTGTATCTATTGAAGTATCTAATACATCTATTTTATCGAAGCCTACATCAGATAGTTTAACTATTTTTCTAGATTCTAAGTTAATAATACACATTTCATCTTTAATAGACATTATTAAGTTATCATCTAAATCATAAAAGTTAGTTTCTAAATCTGTTTTAACAGGTCTTATATTACTTACGAATGTTTTAGTATATATATTAGAACCCCACATAGGAATACTATTAATTTTAAGCTTTGTTTTAGTTATTACCCAAGCATCATTATATTTATTTTTCATAGTTAAATTATCATAACCAATAGTTTTAAAATATTCTGTGATTGCAATTTGGGTAAAATCAAATATAGAATCTAAACCTAGCTGTGCTAGATTATCTACTCTTGAATAATCAATATGAAAATTATATTTAAACTTTTCCATTTTATCACCTATACCTATGTCCACAAACTTGTTATAAAGAAAGGATATGATTCATCGCTTTTAACAAATCCACACTTCTTATAAAATTCTTCTGCCTTAAAGTAACCTATAACTGCAATTCTTAAATAATCTTTATATTTTTCTTTTACTAAATCAACTAATCGCTTACCTACGCCTTTATCTTGATAAGCAGGATTAACAAGTAAATAGTGAATATAAGCATTCATTATTCCATCATCCATAACACAAATCATACCTATTAATTTATCATTATCATAAGCGCTAAAAACTGTTTTAAAGTTTTTCATCGCAACTACTAGCTTATCTGGATAATGTCCACTAGACCATTCTACAGATAAAAACAAATCTTTTAATTCTTCTTCACTAAAGTCGTGTTTATCTAAATATTTAATCATAATTATCCTCCTTATAATAGTTTTACTATATCACCAGGAATACTTCTAGGTCCTCTAATAGCTTTTATACCTAGTTCATTTAATCTTTTAAAGCTAAATTCTTGGCTTTTATATTTTTTTAACAACTGTATCTTCATTAAACTTTTTATAGTTAAATTCTCGTTTTTAAAATCGTATGGAATATCTGTTTCTAATACTTCACATTTAAACATTATTTCTTTATATGGTGAACCTACATATAAATATATAATATCTCCAACTAATATATTGTTATATTGTTTCCAATTAGCCATAATATTGTTATTAAACATATTAACCACATCATAATAACTTGGATTTGCGGGAACTAACCAGTGTCCTTTTATATCTGATATATTAAAGCTTTTATCAATTAAATCCATTATAAAATCATCAGTTAAAGAATCATCTAATATAATAGATACCCAGTATTTCTTATTCATATGATAGGCTGGATATAAGTTAACATTTTCTAAGTAAGCTTGTGCTTCTTCCCCTAAATTAACGTTCATTACTTCTATAATTTCTTCACTATCAGTTATTATTCTGTTTTTCTTAATAGCCATAACTATAGAAAACCATTTATTACTTCTTTTATTTCTATAAACTCCAGCATCTGGACTTTTATCCCATAAAAATTCTGGATTAACTCCATAGTTTTCCATAATTAATTTATTAATTCTATTTGTTTGATCATAAATAAATGTATCTTTAGTAAAACAATTATCTCTAATATCAATTAACACTTTTTCACATTCTTCTTTTAGAGTTAGCGAAAAACCATTTAATATTTCTGCGTTTATTTGTTTATATTCTTCATTAAAATCATTATCAACTAATAACCCATCTATTATTCCATCTTTAATAGATATTTTAAGTAAAAATGAATTACTATGTATTTCTTTATCATAGATAAATACATCATCTACTAGTTTAAATCCATATTTTGTTAATGATTTCAGATTTAATTTATATCCCTTAAATAATTCATCTATTAATCTCATAATGTTACCTCAATCCTCTTAAATTATAGCACAAAAGAAAAATCTCTAAAAGATTTAGAGATTATTCTGTATCAACATTCTTAAATTCTTCTTTATGTCTTAAGAATACTTTAACTAAAACAGGGTCAAAATGTGTTCCTGACTCAGATTCAATTATTTTGAAGGCATCTTCAGGAATCATTGCCTTTTTATAGCAGCGCTCAGAAATTAATGCATCATATACATCGGCTATTGCCATTATTCTAGCACATAAATAACGGCTTATAAAAGCCGTTAATAAATATATTTTATATAATTATTGCTTGTTACAAGAAATAATATATCTTTTGTTTAATACTACTGTATCAAGATTCTTTCTATATCCATTAATATTTCCAAAAAATCCTTTTTGAAAGTTTAACATTAGATATTGGATATCTACTTTAGTTAATTCAATTGTATCCTCACTTACAGCAGATAAAGTTCCAATATATTCTAATAGATTTTCTCCTCTTGAAGATACAACAACTGTCACTTTCTCACCAATCATAGATTTATACATTAATAATCACCCCCACTATTTTTATTATATCATAGAAAACAATTTTTCAAACAAAAAAACGGCCTATAAAAGCCGTTAAATACAATAGTGGCGGAGTAGGAGGGATTTGAACCCTCGCACCGGAACCGGTCTACACCCTTAGCAGGGGCGCCTCTTCAGCCTCTTGAGTACTACTCCAAGGGTGAGCACCTTAGTGCTCGCTATTTAATAATATAACAAAACTACTTAAAAGTCAATATTATTCATGTAACATAGTTAAACTAACTTTATGTCTAACTAAATCTACATCTAAGACCCAAACCTTAACAACATCACCAACACTTAGTACTTCTGATGGATGCTTAATGTAGTTTTTACTTATTTTAGAAATGTGTACTAAACCATCCTCATGTACACCACAATCTACGAATACACCAAAGTCAACAACATTTCTAACTACACCTACTAATTCTTGACCAATCTTCAAGTCTTCTATTCTTAAAGCTTCACATCTAAGTAGTGGCTTATCTAATTCATCACGAGGGTCTCTTTGTGGTGCTATAAAGGCATCTAAAATATCTTTAATAGTATATTCATTATCCTTACCGTATTTAGCGATAATAGCATTAACATCCGCTTTTTCAACAATTTCTTTAGTTTCATCAGTACCTAGCTTAGTAATGCCTAAATCCTTCATAATAGCTTTTGCTAGAACATAGCTTTCTGGGTGGATACTAGTAGCATCTAAGATTTCAGTAGATTCAGGTAAACGTAAGAAACCAATAGCTTGTTCAAAAGCTTTAGGTCCAAGCTTTGGAACCTTCTTGATTTGTTCTCTGTTTTTAAATTCACCATTTTCTTCTCTAAACTTAACAATATTTTCAGCTATACCTTTATTGATACCTGAAACATAGCCAAGTAATGATTTACTTGCTGTATTAACATTAACACCTACTTGGTTAACTGCTGTAGATACAACGAAATCAAGTGAATCACCTAATTTACTTTGAGTAACATCATGTTGGTATTGTCCAACACCAATACTCTTTGGATCTATTTTAACTAATTCTGATAGTGGATCTTGAAGCCTTCTTGCAATTGAAACGGCACTACGTTCTTCTACGCTATATGTAGGGAATTCTTCTTGTGCTAAAGCACTAGCTGAATAAACAGAAGCTCCAGCTTCATTTACGATAGCATAGAATACTCTTTTACTACTAATATTCTTTAATACATCTTGAATAAACATTTCTGTTTCACGGCTAGCTGTACCATTACCAATAGCAATTAATTCAATATCATATTTTAAAATGAAATCAGTAACTTTCTTTCTAGCTTCTAAAATACGAGCTTCAGGAACTTTTTCACCTTCAAATTTTTGGTTTTGATAAATTACTGATTTATCTAATACTTTTCCAACCTTATCAACTACAGCAATCTTACAACCAGTTCTAAAGGCAGGGTCTACACCTAAAACCATTTTACCCTTCATAGGTGGTTGAAGTAATAAGTTACGAAGATTAACTGAGAATACATCAATAGCCTTGTCTTCTGCAGTTTCAGTTAATTCACTTCTAACTTCACGTTCAATTGATGGATAGATTAGTCTATTAAAGCTATCAACAATAGCATCTTTTACAATAGGAGTAGCAAAAGATTCTTCATTTTTGATAACCTTACTATTTAAATAGTTAATAGTTCTATCATTATCAATAGTGATACTTACATTTAAAACATCTTTATCTTCTCCACGGTTAATAGCTAAAATGTTATGACTCTTTAGCTTTTTAACTTCTAAAGTATAATCATAATACATTTGGAAAGTAGGATCTTCTGCTTTCTTCTTTTTCTTTGTAACTATTAAACCAGATTTAAAGCATTCATTTCTAATAGATTTTCTATAGTTAGCATTATCACTAATCATTTCAGCAATAATATATTTAGCTCCTTGAATAGCACTATCAAAAGTAATGTTCTTTTCTTCATTAACATACTTATTAACAATATTTTCTAATGAACCCTTTGTAGGGAAAGCAAGCAATTCCTTTGCTAGTGGTTCTAAGCCTAAAGCAATAGCTTCAGTAGCTTTTGTCTTTTTCTTTTCCTTATATGGTCTATACAAGTCTTCAACATCAACTAACTTTCTAGCTTCTTCAATCTTTTGCTTTAATTCATCAGTTAGCATTCCTTTTTCATCAATTAATCTAATAACTTGTTCTTTTCTCTTAAGTAAAGATAAGCCATATTCATATTGAGTTTGGATTTCTCTAATTTGGTTTTCATCAAGAGCTCCTGTTTGTTCTTTTCTATATCTAGCGATAAAAGGAACAGTATCTCCTTCTTTAAGCATACCTAAAACAGTATTAACTTGTTCAATCTTTATATTTAAAGTAGCAGCTACTTCTTTTTTTAGATTATCATCAAAGTATTCGCTACTTTCAATTACTATTTCTTTTTCTTCCATAATATCCTCCTATTGTAAGAAAAAAGGGAATTTAAGCCCTTTTTTAATCTTGTGAATTATTAGTTAAACTATTTAAATAATTAACCTCATAGTTAATAATAGCTTTCCATTGTCCAGCCTTTGTATTACCATCACCAATTAATAAATCTTCATCATTCATATCAGTATATTTTTCTGAATCTACATAGTGGAAGAACATTGGTGCTTTTAAATTTTGGAAAGATACTCCATTATGTGACTTAAAATATTCTGGATTCTTTTGAGCATCTTCCTCTTTCTTAGCAACAGAATTAATATCTACTACAAAGAATTTAATATCTTGTCCACAGTTTTCTAATGACTTAAGTAATGGTTCACCAACTGTTTGTGTTCCATCAATTTTTGATTTACCAGTTAAATATGAATCTAATCTATCATATGCTTTATATAAATCAGAATCTACTTCATTTTTAGTCATCCAATCAACATCATAAACTAGAATATAACATTCACCACTAAATCTTTCGATAGTATATGAAATATCATTACCTGATAATAATTTAATCTTTGGATTGTTCTTTACAGTACCATTATAGTTATCAATATATTGTAACAATGGTGTCTTTGTTTTTTCTTTTTCATTCTTTTCTTTTGTAGTAACAAATAGTATTACAACAATAATTACGGCAATTAAAGCAATAGCTAATGCTAAACCAACAATAAATGATGTTTTACTTACTGTTGCTTTCTTAGCTCCGTCATTATTTTTAGTAGCAATAACTTCATTATTTTGATTAATAATACGTGCCACTTGAATCACTCCTTTAAAACACTATATTTATTATATATTATATAATTAATATTTGCAAGAAAAATTAACTGATACTTCTAATCAACTGAATCAACAGTTGCTAGCTCATGAATTCTTCTAAACCTATGATTTAAACAAGATTTAGTTATTTCCTTATCATACTCTTCTTTATATATTTCTAGTAACTCTTGAAGTGTTGCTGTAGGATTCTTTTTTCTTAACTCCATTACTTCTTTTATTTTAGAATCCAACCCTTCCATATTTTCGATTTTTTTAATATCTTCTAATTGTTGCTTAGCTGCATTAATAGCTTTAATCTCATTAGCTAATTCACAGTTATTCTTTCTATTAACTAAGTTAGAGATATCTTTATTTACTCTAACATCCTCATAATCAAAATAACTCTTTTGAGCTCCAACGATATATAAGAAGTCCGCAATAGCTTGCGCTTCTTTAATATAAACGATTAATTCTTCTCTTCTTTTAGATATTCTAGCATTTAAACCAAAAGAATTTAAAAGCATTTGAATAAAAATAGCATTTTCTTCATTATGACATTTAATTTCTAAGTGATAACTCTTTTTAGGATCATTAATAGAACCAGTGGATAGAAACGCTCCTCTAATATATGATTTTTTACAACAATCATTTTTAATAAACTTTAAATGATGGTTATAGTCTTTATTAAATAAATCAAAATATTCTACTATCTCTTTAGCGTTATCTATAACTATAACATATACATCATTTTTAGTTAACTTTTGTTCCTTAACAAGTAAATTAATAGGTAGGTTATATTTTTCTTTAATAAAGGAAACAAATGTTCTAGCAATAGTATTATTCATCGTTTTAAAGCTTACATGAATACCATCATTATTAAAAGTTATTTCACTAGACAATTGTAAAAAAGCGGATAATTCCGCAGTTTTACAGCAATCATCAATCTTTATTTTTCCTAGTTCAACCTTAACATCACTAGCAAAAGACATTTTTATTCACCCTCATCGTCATCATCGACAACATATTTAGATCTTCTAAATGGAGCATCCTTACTTAATTCTTCAGGAACCTCATAAACCTCTTCTTTAACTTTCTCAATTTCTTTTGGTTTTTCTTCTATAACTTCTATTTCTTCACCATTATTTAAAGCTAATTCTAAAGCTATTCTTTCATCGCGTCTAATTAAGCGTTCATTCATCTTTTTATCTATTACTGGTTCAAATGGAACATCAATATAATAGATATAATAATCAGGTTTAATCTTAACATACTTAAATATTAAGTAAGCTATACCTAAAACAATTAAAACAATAGATATTAATTGATTTTGTTTAATATTACCTATCATTAGTGAATCTGTACGCATTCCTTCAATCCAAAATCTACCTATACCATACCAAATTAAGTAAATTCCAGCTTGATCACCTAAGCGTAGTGTTCTTGTTCTTCTTAGGATTAATAGAGCAATAATCGCAGCTAAATTCCATAATGATTCGTATAAGAAGGTTGGATGATAATAAACTCCTTCTATACACATTTGTTTAACAATAAATGGAGGTAAATGTAGTGATTGTAAGAATTCTAGAGTAGTTGCTCCACCATGTGCCTCTTGGTTAAAGAAGTTACCCCATCTACCACATGTTTGACCAATTAATAAACCAATTACTAACATATCTAGTACCGCAAGTAGATTTATCTTCTTTTTTCTACAATAGAAGAAAGCAAATATAAAGGCTACTATAATACCACCATGTATCGCAAGTCCACCATTCCATATCGCAAATATATCAGCTGGACTATTCTTATATGTATCCCATTCAAATATTACATAATATAATCTAGCACCTAGTATACCTAAAATAATACCAAAGACAGCACCATTAAAAATGTCATCTGTATTAATCTTAAGCTTCTTAGCTTCTCTAATACCTAGTATTATTGCGATAATCATACCTAGTAAAATACATAAGGCATAAAATTTAATTGTAAATCCACCAATTTGGATTCCGGATGCTAAATAAGAATCCGGATATTCTTTTACTAAAGACATTTTTAATCACCTTTCTTTAATGATGCTACATATCTATGAGCGACTCTTGTAATGATATATCTGAATAAGGCAAACATCAAAACAAATACGATTAGATTAACTTGACTTTCAAAATTAAAGTCAGGTAGGAAGTAATACATTAACTCAAAATATAGTATTTGTAACACTACAAATATTAATCCCATCGTTGATAATATTAACCTTAAGAAAAATCTTACAAATAATACTTTGACAATAAATTCTGCGACAGTAAATATTAATACCGCAATCGCAAGAGTATATAAATGTTCATAAATAACTAATTTAAAAAATCCTTGCATCGCAAATATAAGCGCATAATTTAATACTAAAGTTATTAATAAATGGATGAAGATATTTCTATGTACTAGAATACCAAAAATATATGCCACAGCATTATTATTGTTTTTCTTTTTTATTTTACTATCTAATCCACTTATAAATTCTTCTAGATTTTCTTCTGTTTTATCACCATTAACGATATCTTCAAATAATTTAGAGATATCTTCTAAGTCTTTTTCTTTTTCTTCTTCTTTTTTTGCTAATTCTTTTTTATCTTTCTTTTTCATAGTAAGACCCCTAACAAATCTTATTATAACACACTACACCAGGAATGTAAAAGAAAAAATAAGGGAATAACCCTTATTTTATAATTTTATAGTTTAATCCAACAAGCTGGGCGAACACCGATGCAAGTACAGTGTGCTAAGAACTTGGCAAATTCACTATCCGCATAGCCGCTGATGCCATAAGCGATGTAACCATACTTGAAGTAAGGTGAACGCATCCACCAATCACTATGATTGTCTGCTACATCATAAACTAATAGTCCTTGCACCTTTGCGTAATCAGTTCCGTAAGTTAGCCAATCTGTTGGGCCTTCATAATATGTTGCAGTTTCACTACAAGATAACAAGAACACCTTATCTTTTGTGTTATTACATACATAATCATTTGAAGTTTGTCCAGTAGAAGCTACACTATTATCTTGTTCTGTTTCTTTAATTATAGCCTTTTGAAAAACATTAAATGCAGTGTTATAAAAGTCATTATTTAGCCATTTTCTTATACTAGATAATTCATAATTGTTAGCATATCCAGTGCCATCATTATGACTAAATTGTGATGGCGATTGACTAGGATAATAATCTTGTGCATCAAGTATTAAATTAGCAATAATTAGTGCTTTACCATCTGATTCAGTTAAGATATTCCATTCAATTGGGTCATAGCTGAACCAGTAAACTGTATTAGTTGTATATCCGTTTTCATCTTGATGTGAATCATCTGCATTGTCCAAACCACTCGCTGCTTTATATGGCCTGTATTGAATGAAATATACTCCTCTATAATCATTTATTCCATCATTATCATAATCTATATCTTGATAGAACATATAACTAATAATATATCCAGCAATATAATAATTATAATCAGTCCAACTATATGCATCAGTTGCTGTTGGAAGAGTTCCTGCTAGAGTGTTTAATTCATTAGTTAATGTATCATCAGTTACTAAAGTTTGTGGATATGTGCCAAAATATATCTTATTACCACTTCTTGTATAAGGATCAGCAACAGCAATAGTAGTTGTAGTAATAGTTATATTATCTGCAGGAACATTAAAAGCATATGCATCTCCTGTTGATACTACTTCACCGTTAATACTCCAGTTTACAGTATATCCATCTGGAATATTTGTTGCAGTTAAAGTGATTTCACTATTATAGTCATATTCGTTACCGCTTGTAATGCCTGAAATTGTTACTCCAGTAGCTTGATTATCTAGCGTAATAGAATACTTATTTATGCTCCAATTAGCTTTTAATGTTATGTCGCTTGAAGCAGTATTAGAATCAAAGATCCACTCTGAATCATTGTAATACCATCCAACAAATGTGTATCCTTCTAATTTAGGATCATTTGGCTTAGTAACATATGTTCCTTTTTCAACACTTTGACTATCAACTGGACTACCACCATTTGAATCAAATATTACATTTACTTTTTCAACTTTTTTTGCTGTAGTTGTATTAGTTTTTGTTGTTGCATTGGGTTTAGTTGTTGTATTAGATTTAGCTGTTGTAGTATTCTTTGTAGTCTTCTTACTACAACCAACTAAAGATAAACCTAATAAAAGAGATCCAACAAAAAAACCAATTTTTATTTTTTTCATATTTATCTCTCCTTTGTCTAAATACACTATTATTATACGCCAACAAAGAATTAATTCAAAGAAAAAAGGGAATTAAATACATAATTCCCTATCTATTATCCTTTTCTAATTCAACTACATCCCATTTATAATCTAAAATATTATAAACATCTGTAACTCCGTTTTCTTTTAAACCAACCTTTTTATAACACTTATACGCAGCCGTATTATCCTTAAATACTCTTAAGTTAACACTATCAGATTTATATTTGTTAAATGCTAAGTTAATGGCTAATTTTAGCATTTTTTCACCATATCCTAATCCTCTTTTATTTGGATCTAGTATAACAAAACCTATAGTTAAATCATTAACACTTTCTACTCTATATCTTAAAGTGAAAAAGCCAACAACTTCATTATCTAGTTTAACAACATAAGGATAGAATAGCTTTGAACTCTTTAGTTCTTTTATTCTTTCATTAAATGCTTCAACAGTTATAGGATAATCACCTAATACACCTGCGCTCCATCTATAGAAAGATTCTATATCAGTTGTCCAGCTTAATATTTTTTCAATATATGAGCTATTAAATGGTTTAATTATTAATTCATCATTCATTATAAAACCTTCTTTAAATACATTCCTGTATAACTTTTTTTACATTTTATGATTTCTTCAGGTGTTCCAGTAGCCATAACAGTACCTCCACCATTACCACCTTCAGGACCTAAATCAATAACATAATCAGCACACTTAATCATGTCTAAATTATGTTCAATAACAATTACACTTCCACCTAAATCTACTATCTTTTGTAATACTTCTATTATCTTTCTTACATCATAAGCATGTAAGCCTGATGTAGGTTCATCTAGAATATATAATGTTTTACTAGTAATTCGTTTTTGTAGCTCACTAGCAAGCTTAACTCTTTGTGCTTCACCACCAGATAGTGTTGGAGCTGGTTGGCCTAGCTTCATATAGCCTAAGCCTACTTCTTTAAGTGTTTGTAGCTTTGCTTTTATTTTTGGTTGATTAATAAATAAATCATAAGCTTCATCAATAGTTAAATCTAAGACATCGCTTATATTTTTACCCTTAAACTTTATCTCTAAAGTTTCACTATTGTATCTCTTTCCTTTACATATGTTACAAGGAACATATACATCAGGTAAAAATTGCATACTTATGCGCTTTACGCCATCTCCACCACAAGCTTCACAGCGTCCACCTTTGACGTTAAATGAGAATCTTCCCTTATCAAAGCCTCTCATTTTAGCGTCATTAGTTTGACTAAATAAATCTCTTATATCATCAAATACTTGAGTATAAGTTGCTGGGTTACTTCTTGGGCTTCTACCTATTGGATCTTGGGATATTTCTACAATCTTTTCAATGTTTTCTATACCTTTAATCTCTTTACAAGCTCCAGCATCAATTTTAACCTTGTATAATTTATTACTAATGTTCTTCATTAGTACTTCATTAACTAAGCTTGATTTACCAGACCCACTTACACCAGTAACACAAATAAATGTATTAAGTGGGAATTTAACATTTATATTTTTCAAGTTGTTACAAGTTGCACCTATAACCTCTAAGTATTTATCATTTGGTTTTCTTCTATTTTTAGGTACATCTATTTTTTCAACACCACTTAAAAACTTACCAGTGATACTATTAGGATTAGCCATAACCTCAGTTGGTGTGCCAGCTGCAACTATTTCACCACCATGTATACCTGCATAAGGTCCAACATCAACTATATAGTCACTTCTTCTCATGATTTCATCATCATGTTCTACAACTATTAATGTGTTACCTAAATCACGCATTTTTTCTAGCGAATTAATTAACATATCATTATCTCTTTGATGTAAGCCTATTGATGGTTCATCTAAAACATATAAAATACCTGTAAGTGGTGAACCAATTTGTGTTGCTAGTCTAATACGTTGTGCTTCACCACCAGATAATGAACCAGCACTTCTAGCAAGTGTTAGATACTTTAATCCTACATCCATCAAGAACTTTAGTCTAGATGATATTTCAGACAGTAATAAACTTGAAATTTGTCTTTTTTCATCATCAAGCTCTAAATTCATCATGAAATTATAAAAATCATCTATAGGTAGGGCTGTGACATCATAAATATTCTTACCATTAATAAATACATTAAGCATAGCTTCATTTAATCTCTTACCACCACATGTAGGACAAGTAGTTTCAGCCACAAACTTTTCTAACCATTCTCTAATCCATTCACTTGTTGTTTCAAAGAATCTTCTTTCAAGGTTAGTTAAAATACCTTCAAAGTATTTAGAAGTTTTATTTACTCTACCACTACTAGAAGTGATATTAAAATCTATAATATCCTTACTACCATATAAAACATATTCTTGTTTCTTTCTTTCTATTTTGTTAAATGGAATATCCATATTAATATCATAGAACTTACATACTGTTTTAAGCTCGTTTCTTTGAATATTTTGTTCTTCTTGGTTTTTAATAGGAATGATTGCTCCATCATTAATTGACTTGTTTGGATCAATACATAAAGCTTCACTAATACGTTGTTTAAAGCCTAAGCCTGCACAATCAGGACAAGCACCAAGTGGTGAGTTAAAACTAAACATTGATGGCTCTAAGCTAGGTATAGAATAACCACAATATTTACATGTATAATTACTATTTAGCATTACCTCTTCATCCTTATCTAAATTATAGATAACGACTTTGCCTTGCGCTTTTTTAATGCATAGCTCAACTGATTCGAATATTCTAGATTTATTAGAATCTTTAACAACTATTCTATCAATTACAATATAAACATTATGCTTAATGTTTTTATCTAAATTGATTTCATCATCTAAATCATAATTAGTATTATCTATTCTTGCTCTTGTAAAACCATCCTTTAAGGCATCCTCTAAAATCTTTTTATGCGTACCCTTGCTATTAATAGCCATAGGTGCCATAATTTGTATTTTAGAGCCTTCACCAAGCTTAAGAATAAAGTTAACCATTTCATCAATAGATTGAGCTTCTATTGGCTCATGATGAATAGGACAATATGGAGTACCTATTCTAGCATATAATACTCTTAAATAATCATAGATTTCCGTAACTGTACCTACTGTACTTCTAGGGTTATTAGATGTTGATTTTTGATCAATACTTATAGCCGGTGATAAGCCTTCTATAGAATCTACATCTGGCTTATTCATTCCACCTAAGAACTGTCTAGCATATGTAGATAAGCTTTCTACATAACGCCTTTGTCCTTCTTGATAAATAGTATCAAAGGCTAAACTAGATTTACCAGAACCAGACAAACCAGTCATTACTATTAACTTGTTTTTAGGAAGTTCTAGACTTACATTTTTTAAGTTATTTTCTCTAGCTCCTTTAATAATTATTTTATCCATTATTATTCACCTATCATTTTCTTAAAATCATCTTCATAAATTATTTTAACACCAAGCTCTTTAGCTTTATCATATTTAGAACCTGGTTCACTACCTACTAATACATAGTCTGTTTTCTTACTAACACTACTACTTACATTTCCGCCAAGCTTTTCTATTATTTCTTTGGCTTCATCTCTAGTATATGAACTTAGTGTTCCTGTTAGAACTACTTTCATCTTAAAGAATACTCCTTCAGTTACTTCATCTTTAAAGCTCATATTTAAACCTAACTCTTTTAATTCATTAATTAATGCTCTATTCTTTTCATCCTTAAAGTATTCCGTAACAGATAAAGCAATTATTTCACCAACATCAGGGATGTTGTTTAAATCATCAAAAGTTGCTTCCATGATTTTATCCATAGTATCAAATTTCTTACAAATAATTGTTGATACTTTAGAACCTACATGTCTAATACCTAAACCAAATAATAATTTGTCTAAATTATTTGATTTTGATATTTCAATCGCATCTATTAAGTTCAAGTATTTCTTGATGCCTAAACCTTCTAATCCTACAATATCATCCTTATGATCTTTTAGGTAATATATATCAGATATCTTTCTAATTAGATTCTCTTCATATAGCTGTTCAACAAGCTTTTCACCTAATGTATCAATATTCATAGCCTTTCTGCTTGCAAAGTGTTCTAAAGCATTTTTAACACGCTCTTCACAGTATTCATTAGGACAATAATAATCAGCTTCTCCCTCTTTTCTAATTAGAGGAGTATGACATTTTGGACATTCATGAATCATTTCAAATGGCTTAAGTTCGCCATTTCTTCTTTCAAAGTCTACTTCAAATACTTCAGGAATAACATCCCCAGCTTTTCTTAATTTAACATAATCACCTATTCTTATATCTCTACTTTTTACATAATCTTCATTATGAAGTGTTGCTCTAGAGATTACAGACCCCATTACTTCAACTGGCTCAAGTTCAGCTACAGGTGTAATATTACCTGTTCTACCTACTTGGAATGTTATACCAAGTAATTTAGTAGATACAATTTGGGCAGGGAACTTATAAGCTATAGCCCATTTAGGATACTTAGCAGTGTATCCTATTTTTTCATAATTATCTAGTTCATTAACCTTTATAACAATACCATCTATTTCATAATCTAGGTTAGGTCTATTAACTGTCCAAAACTTGATGTATTCTAATACTTCATCAATATTCTTGCAGTATTTATATTCAGGATTTACCTTAAATCCTAAACTACTCATTTCCTTTAAAGCATCCAATTGATAATCTACCTTATTAGGATTAAATAAGGTATTTTCATTATCATCTTTAACTAAAGTGTATAAAAAAGCATCTAGTCCTCTTTTAGAAGCTATTTTACTATCAAGTTGTCTAACTGAACCAGCAGCTGCATTTCTAGGGTTTGCGAATGGTTCTTCATTAGCTTCTAATCTTTCTTCGTTTAACTTTAAGAAAGCTTTTTTAGGCATGTATATTTCTCCTCTAATTTCAAAAGAGATATTATCTTTTAGTTTTAGAGGAATAGATTTAATCGTTTTAACATTTAAAGTAATGTCTTCACCTACTACACCATTGCCACGTGTAGCTCCACGCTTTAAAATACCATTTTCATATTTTAAGGATACCGATAAGCCATCTATTTTTAGTTCACATACATAGCTTACTTCTTTCACTTCATTTTTAATCTTTCTATCAAAATCTCTTAAATCATTTTCATCAAAAGCGTTTGATAAACTCATCATAGGTTTTTCATGATAAACCTTATTGAATTTATCTAATACCTTACCACCAACACGCTCAGTTGGAGATGATTCTACTTTTAATTCGGGATGAGCTTCTTCAATTAAAATTAGTTCATGCATAAGCTTATCATACTCAAAGTCAGATATAGTTGGTTTATCTAGAGTATAATATTCATAATTTGCTTGTTCAATTTGGCTAATTATTTCTAGCATTCTTTCCTTGATATCCATAAAATCACCTTCTAAAAAAATAAAATATTTTTTTAATATATTACTATTTTATCACATTTTACCCCTAATTAAAAGAAGGGCGATAATTTATTTTATAGTAATTAAAAACGGCTTTGTTAAGCCGTTTATTATTAGTCATGTTTTACTCTATCACGTAATTCAGCTTTCTTAGCATTGTTCCATCTATCTGTTGTTCCAACTAGATAGCCTGTAATTCTTCTAATACGTTCAAAAGGCATATTGTAATGGTATTTTAAATCAACAAATTCACCATCTACATTAATTTCAATTTTAGCTAATTCCTTTTTAGGTTCAGCTTCTTTACCTCTTTGGATGTATGCCTCTATTTCTTCTTGTTTCATATTATCAGTACCTGTTAGTACTACTTCAATGTTATTAACTGTCATTTTAATTTCCTCCTTAATCTTCTATTTTTGATAAGGTTGGATGGTTCTTAACTACTTTCTTTATGCCTTCTTTAAAGGCAATAGTAAGTATGTTATCAGCCATACCAACTATTACACCATCGCCAAACAATTTATGATTTACCTTATCACCTAATCTATAAGTATCATTATTGTAATCGGCTTGTGTATATATAACTTTTTCTTCCTTCTTTTTAGTTTCAACAACATGTTTAAAATCTTTAGAAGGATCATGAATATATTTATGATCTATTTCTTTAATAAATCTTGAAGGATATTCATCCATATTCTTTCCATAAATCATTCTACTTCTTGCATAGCTTAGGAATAGCTTTTCTTTTGCTCTAGTAATACCTACATAAGCAATTCTTCTTTCTTCTTCCATTTCACTTGCATCATATATTACTTGACTAGATGGAAATATTCCTTCTTCAAGTGCTGTCATAAAAACAATAGGGAACTCTAAGCCTTTAGCTTGATGGAAAGTCATAAGACTAACATAATTATCATAATTAATCTTTGTTTCTTCATCTGTTCTTAAGCTTAAGTATGATAATAATTGTTCAAGCTTTTCAACATTTGTTCCTTCATAAGCCTCATCAGCTTCTTCAAGTACAGATTTAAATTCCTTGATGTTATCTATTCTTTCAGGTTCATTTTTATAATAATCTAATAAATTTAGCTTATTAACTAGTATATCTACATAGCTTGGTAGTGGTAAGTTTTCAATATCTGTTTTTAAGCCTTTAATAAAGTTAACAAAGTCAAATACTTTTTTATTGCCTAAGCTATTAATCGCGCTACTAAGGCTATATCCACTACTTACTAAATCGTCTATTTTATCTACTGTAGTACTTCCTATACCACGCTTTGGTTCATTAACTACTCTTTTAAATGCCCATAAGTTTTCTAAATCTATAGCTAGCTTTAAATAAGCAATTATATCTTTTACTTCTTTTCTAGAGAAGAAACTCATACCACCAAATACTTTATATGGAATACCATTTTTAAGTAGTATATCTTCTATATTTCTACTAAGTGAATTGGCTCTATAGAAAATAGCCATTTCATTATAATTATATCCTTGACTATGAAGATATTGGATTTTGTTTTTAATATAAACCATTTCACTTTGAGCTGTATCACATGCTTTTAGTTCTACTAAATCACCATCATCTTGAACTGATTTTAAATCTTTTTTAATTCTATCATGATTCTTACAGATTAGTGAGTTAGCAGCATTTAAGATATTACTTTTAGATCTATAGTTTATATCTAGAACAATTTGTGTAGGATTAAAATGCTTAATGAATTCTTTAATGTTACCTACATTAGCATTTCTAAATGAATAAATAGATTGATCTCCATCCCCTACAACAAAGACATTTTTAAATCTATCACCTAGTAACTCTATTAGTTCATATTGAACTGTGTTTGTGTCTTGGAACTCATCTATCATAATAAAGATGAATTTTCTTTGATAATAATCTAATACTTCTTGATATTGTTTAAATAAATAAACAACATTTAATAGTAAATCATCAAAGTCCATAGCATTTTCTAATTTTAATCTATCATTATATTTTTCATAACATAAATCAAAATCCTTTTGCATTCTAGGCTCTAGTCTAATACTTTTTCCATTTTTAATACCTGAAATATAATTTTTAACATCTTTAATCTTATAACAAGTGTTATTAAATTGTAGATCATCAAATACTTTTTGTAATGCTTTTTTAGAATCTTCATCATCATAAATCTCAAAGTTAGATTTATACCCGATTAAGCTTGCTTCTTTTCTTAGGATTCTAGCACATAGTGAATGAAAGGTCATTATCGTAGCATTGTTATTGTTTTCTAACATTTTATCTACTCTATCTTTCATTTCTTTAGCGGCTTTATTAGTAAAGGTTACGGCTAATATATTAGATGAATCAACACCTTGCTCTACTAAATAAGCTAGTCTATGTGTTAAAACTCTCGTTTTACCACTTCCTGCTCCCGCTACAACTATTACAGGTCCATATATGGCCTTTACAGCTTTTATTTGATTTTCATTTAAATTATTAAATAAATCCATTTATACCAATTCCCTACATTGATGATTTTAATGGTGTAATTCTATTAAATATTAAGTTATCACTAGTTGATAATTTATCACAACAGAAATATCCTACTCTTAAGAATTGGAACTTATCAGATGGTTTAGCTTCTCCTAAAGATTCTTCTACATAACCATTAAGCTCTTGAATTGAATTAGGATTTAAGTTTTCCAAAAATGATTTATCACTTGCTTCATCAAGTAGTAATGGCTCAAAGAAAAGGAATTTTGCACATTTGCAAGTTTTCGCATCTACATAATGAATTGTGCCATTAGGCTTTCTTTCATCAAATCCAGATCCACTTTTTGTAGCTGGATCATATGTACATTTAAGCTCAATTACATTACCATCATTATCTTTAATAACTTCGTTACATTTAATAAAATAAGCACCAAATAGTCTTACTTCTATATCCTTAGATAATCTCTTCCACTTCTTATTAGGCTTTTCTTCTAGGAAGTCTTCGCTATCTATATATAAAGTATTAGAGAAGCTTATCTTACGAGTAGTCGCATTCTCATTTTCTACATTGTTAGAAACTTCTAGATACTCTATTTTATCTTCTGGATAGTTTGTTATAGTTACTTTTAGTGGATGCATAATAGCCATACGTCTATCAGCTTTTAATTTTAAATCATCTCTTAATGCTTCATCTAACATTTCAGATGATACTGTTGAATTAACTCTAGATAGGCCTGTAGAAATGATGAAGTTCTTAATAGCTTCTGCTGTATAGCCTCTTCGTCTTAGTCCTACTAAAGTAGGCATTCTTTGATCATCATAGCCACTAACCTTACCACTTTCAACTAACATTCGTAAGTATCTTTTAGACATAATTGTATTAGTGATATTTAATCTACCAAATTCATATTGATGAGGTACTTTTTCACATTCACAGTTTTCTACTACCCAATCATATAATACTCTATGGTTATCATATTCTAGTGAACATAAGGAATGTGTAATACCTTCAAAGGCATCTTGAAGTGGATGCGCAAAGTCATACATAGGGAAGATACACCATTTAGTACCTTGTCTATGATGGTTAATATGAATGATTCTATATAGTGCAGGGTCTCTTAAATTGATATTAGGACTAGCCATATCAATTTTAGCTCTTAAAGTTTTTGCACCATCAGGGAATTCACCATTACGCATTCTTTCAAATAGATCTAGGTTTTCTTCAACGCTTCTATCTCTATAAGGACTATTCTTTCCTGGTTCAGTTAATGTACCTCTATATTTGCTCATTTCTTCTTGTGATAAATCACATACATATGCTAAACCCTTTTTGATAAGTAAAATGGCTTTCTCATAAGTTTTTTCGAAATAATCAGATCCATAGAATACATTAGCTGGAGTATATCCTAACCACTTTAAATCTTCTTTAATAGCTTCTACATATTCAGCATCTTCCTTAACTGGGTTAGTATCATCAAATCTTAGATTTGTCTTACCATTAAATTCTTTAGCAAGCTCAAAGTTAGTGATGATTGCTCTTGCATGTCCTATATGTAAATATGCATTTGGTTCTGGTGGGAAACGTGTAATGATTTCATTATGTTTACCACTATCTAAATCTTGTTGCATAATTGTTTTAATAAAATTATCCATTTATAATACCTCCTAAAAATCCAAATATGGAATACCATCTATACTAAACTTTCTGTTTTCATATCCATCTAGGCTACAGAAATAACCTAAGGATGCAATCATTGCTGCATTATCTGTACAGTATTTGATTGATGGCATACATATTTCAAATTCTGTGATTTCTTTTGTTAGTTTTTCTCTTAACCCTTTATTAGCTGCAACACCACCAGCAATTATAATCTGTTTAACATTATATTTTTTGGCAGCCATATGTGTTTTATATACTAAAACATCAGTTACAGCCTCCTGGAAGGATGCACATACATCTTCTTTATTAACCTCTACACCACGCTGTTCGTTATTGTGTACAAAGTTAATAATAGCACTCTTTAAGCCAGAGAACGAAAAATCAAATGATTCCTTATCTAGATATACTCTAGGGAAATTATAAATATCTTTACCCTGATGAGCTAATTTATCTATTACTGGTCCTCCTGGATAAGGTACACCTATAACACGTCCTACCTTATCATAAGATTCACCAACAGCATCATCTAATGTTTGACCTAGCTGTTTATAGCTGTTATGCTTTTCCATTAAAACAAGCTCTGTATGTCCTCCACTTACTACTAAAGCTAAGCAAGGGAATTTAAGCTCATTTTCTAGATTATTAGCATATATATGACCTGCAAGGTGATTAACACCAATAATAGGTATATTATTGGCATAAGCAAATGCTGTTGCTGCTGATATACCAATAAGTAATGCACCTATTAAACCAGGTCCTTCAGTTACGGCAACTAAATCAATATCTTTAGGCTTTAAATTCGCATCTTTAAGCGCTTTTTCAAATACACATGTAACAACCTCTGTATGACAACGAGATGCGATTTCTGGGACTACTCCACCATATTCTTTATGTACATCTATTTGACTAGATACAACATTAGATAGGATTTCTTTTCCATCTTTAACTATTGCAACACTAGTCTCATCACAAGAAGTTTCTACTCCTAAAACAATCATATTAACACTCCTTTAACATGAGGTATGCATCTTCATTATTAGAATAATAATTCTTTCTAACAGTTACTGTTTTAAATCCATATTTTTCATAAATATGAATTGCGACTACATTAGACTTTCTAACCTCTAAAGTTATAATATAGCCATTTAAATAATCTAAGGCATATCTAAATAATGTTTGTCCATATCCCTTATTTTTATCATTTATGATAATAGATTCTATTTGTGCTTTATCCAAATCATGCCAAATAGAAATATAACCAATAAATGATTCTTCTTCTATAACAAAATAAGTATGTAAGTCATCATTATTTAATTCTTCTGTAAGAATATAACCATAATTATCTAGTTCTATTTTTTTAATGTTATCTAAATCAGAACTAATAGATTTTCTAATCTTCATGGTTTTTGTTCCTTTCAGCTTCTGTTTTTCTTAAGTAATTAGGAACTAAGGAATGAGGATCAGTTACAAGCTCTGCTTTTTTTACGATTTTTTCCATATTAGGTTTATATTCATTTTCAGTTATAATAGTTCCTGCTGTAGTAAATTCATTAATTGGACGTAATGCTTCTTCTAAAATTAGTGAATCATCACTATCATAGATAGCACAGAAGGCATTACCACGTCTAGCATCAATACTTACACTTCTAATTCCATCATATCCACTACATTCAATATATAGACTAGATACTTTCTTTAAAGTAATGTGTTTAGTCCATGCTAGCATTTTACCTACTACTACACCTACTCTAACACCAGTGTAAGATCCAGGTCCAATTCCTACTATTATTTCATCTATATTATCTAATTTAGCTTCTCCTAGTATTTCATCAATTTTTTTCATTAATACAGCCGCATGATTCTTTCCTTTTTCAAGGATTTCTTTCTTTTCCTTACCATATAGGCCTACATATAAGTTTTCTGTAGAGGTATCAATAATTAAACTATTCAAAGTGCACCACCTCCAATAAATCTTCATATTTCTTTCCAACAGGAATAAATTCAAACTTTCTTAAATCATTCTCTATTGTGATGATTATTCTTAAATATTCTTTAGGTAGTAATTCATCAGCTTGATGTGGCCATTCGATAACCGCAATACCACTATCAATATATTCCTCTAAATCAAATTCTTGATTTACACCATCTAATCTATATAAATCTAAATGATATAAAGGATACTTTCCTTTGTAACATTTCATTATTGTAAATGTTGGTGAATTAATTGTTTTTTCTATTCCTAAAGCTTTACCAATTCCCTTAGTAAAAGTAGTTTTTCCCGCACCTAAATCACCTTCAAGTAAAATAGTTGAAGGACATTCTAGAGCTAAACCTAATTTATAACCTAAATTAATTGATTCAATTTCATTTTTACTAAAAATAACCATAGAAAATCAACTCCATAATATATGGTATAGCACTATTATATCACAAAAATAAAAAGTAGATATATAAAATATCTACTTATTTTTCATTTGTTTATGATAAATTAATTTTATCTAAAACATCTTTATATGAAGGATCATTTGTTAGTTCATATAAATTATTAACTATTTCTAATGCTGTAACAGCATCATAATCTTTAATTTTTGCATAAATATAGTTTAATTCATTAATCATGATTGCTGGTGAATTAATTTTTTTATTATCCATAAAATTAAGTATAGCATCCATTGATGGATCCATCTCTTTACCTAAACAATCATAAATTCTAAACAATTCTGGAGTAGTAATTTCTTCGTTTTCTTCTGAAACATATCTAGCAAATAAAATCATATATAGGGCTTCAACATAATTTTCATATCTAAAATAATACTCACTTAAATTTCTATAAAACCTTTGAAAATCAACTGGTCTATATACATATTTAATTGCTAAATTAGATTCCTTAAAGAAATCATCAAGTTCGTTTGTAAGTCTAAAAGAATCTGCATATTTAAATCTAATCAAGGAGTCGAAAGGGTTTATTTCTAGCGATTTTTTAAACATATCTCTAGCTTCTATATATTTACCTGTAAGCATTAATGCTGTACCATATAAATCATATAATTTCTTGATATTTAATTCTTCTTTTTTTATTTTTTTATCAAAATTAGTTAAATATAAATAATACTCTATTCCGTTGTTAAAGCTATTCCCAACTTCTTTAGTATCAACTTTTCCAAGTAGCTCCTTAGCCATATCAATGGCATCATAGTATTTATTATTAGTAACTAATTCATCAATCTTACTTAAAGTATAATCAAACTTTATTTTATCCATTTTTCTTATCCTTGTTTCTATTTTTCGTTTTTACTTTTCTATATAATGCGCATTCTTCGGAAACACCAAACTTCTCCATTATCTCTTCTACCTCTAATGTTGTATACTCCTGAGGGATTAATAACTGAGCTGCGAATTCGTTTGCTTGCCATTCGGCATCTTCATAGCTTTTTTCTATTTCTTCAACTTCCACTACTTCAAATTTTAAGACTTGTATTTGAATATAATGAAATAATTCATGTGCTAAAGTAAAGCGGGCTCTACCAATATCATCACATAATTCTTCATCTACACAATCCTTTACATAAATAGTGTTAGTTATAGGATCGTATTTCCCATATTCTCCTTCTTCAAAAATAGGATTATCATCTTCTAAAATTTGATATGTAAGTAATCCTTTATCAGCTAAATCCGTAATATATTCATAAATAGGAAAAAAAGAATCTAATGGAGCATTATATTCCTTTCTTACTCTATCAGCTTCTTTTTTTATTGCACTTACACCTAGCGGATTAGTTTTCTTCTTCATCTTCCAAAGCTTTCTTAAGTTTTTCAATTAATTTTGGATCAGCATCACTTATTTTTCTTGCAAACATTAAAGATACTTTTCTTTGTTCCTTATTCAAAGAAGGTAATTCAAGCTTTATAGCCTTATTAGTTTCAAAGATAGCAACATAAATTTTGTTACGCATTTCCTTATCCAACTTATATTCCTTAGCAATCTTATCAGCGTAATCAATTGGTATTGTTTTCTTACCTACTTCTAGCGCAGATAAGAAGGCTGCGGATATATCCAATCTCTTTGCCATTGTTCTTAAGGACTCATTAAGTGGAGTTCTTATTTCCTTCATTACTTTTCCAAAACTACTTGCCATAATATTCACCCTTTCTTATTTATAACTATCTATTAGTTTCTTAAATTTAGGTAAGGAATTAATAATTGTTTCCTTGCTTACACAATAAGCAATTCTTACATATCCTTTAACACCAAAGTCATCACTTGGAACCACTAAAATGTCGTATTCTAGAGCTTTCTTGTAGAATTCATATGCATCTGGTTCTAAGGCTTTTACAAATAGGTAGAATGCTCCATCAGGTTTAACACATTCATATCCTAAATCAGTTAATCCATTATAAATTAGGTTTCTATTTTCTTCATATGCTTTTAAATCACTTGTTAAGCTAGCACAATCAGCGATAGCAAATTGTAGTAAGCTTGGTGCACATACATGACCTAGTGCTCTAGCTGCACCAGCTATAGCAGCATACACATTCTTTGAATCACTTACTTCATCAGGTACTAATGCATAACCAATTCTTTCACCTGGTAGGCTTAAGCTCTTACTATATGAATAACAAACAATAGTATTCTTATAGTACTTAGTTACAAATGGTACTTTTACACCATAAGCTATTTCTCTATATGGTTCATCAGTTATTAAATAAATTTCATGGTTATATTCTTGTTCTTTTTCATTTAAAATAGCTGCAAGCTTAATTATTGTTTCTTCACTATAAACAACACCTGAAGGGTTATTAGGTGAATTAATAATAACAGCTTTAGTATTACTATTAATTAATTTTTTAAATTCAGTGAAGTTAATTTGGAAAGTATCTAAATTAGCAGGTACTACTACTAACTTTCCGCCTTGAGCTTCTGTGAATACTGTATATTCAGTAAAGAATGGAGCAAATGTGATTACTTCTTCACCATTATTTAGTAATGCTCTAAGTGTAGAACATAAAGCACTTGCTGCACCATAAGTAATAAATAAATTAGTAAACTTAAAGCTTGTGCCAAATCTTTTGTTTAGATCATTAGCAATACTTTCTCTAAGCTTATTATCACCTACAGCTGAAGTATATCCATGGGCATCTTTTCTAGTTAAGTTATTAATAATAGCTTCATTTATTTCCATTGGTGCTGGAATAGAGGGATTCCCTAAAGTAAAGTCAAAAACATTTTCTTCTCCTATTTCAGCTTTTCTCTTTTTTCCATATTCAAATATTTCTCTTATAATAGAACGTTTAGTTCCAAGTTTAAGCATCTTTTCATTTATCATTTTATTCACCTTTTCTTTATTTCCTCTATTTTTTAATCTTTAAATGTAACATAATTTGACATATATTCTCTTATTTTAACAGCTGGAATAGCATATGAACAAACATAACTGCCATCATCCTTTTCAGACCCTCCATAATTTAATCCAATTAATACTTGGTCAACGTTTATTAAAGCACCACCGCTTGATCCGTTATCAATTTTTGCATTATGCCTAATTACTTGGAAATTAAGTTTAGATCCATTGTCCATTACTGGAGCATTAATATATGATTCTATTACACCAAAAGAAATTGTATTCTTTTGGCTTTTTGGTTGTCCAATTGCAATGACATCATCCCCTACAGTAGAATTCTGTTTTCCAACTTTTAAAATATTTAACTTTGCGCTTCCTTTTTTAAAATATATTAGGGCTAAATCATAATTAGAGTCAGTATTTTTTAATGTGCCAGTATAAGTGTTACCTAAATAATCTTCTATTGTATACTTTACACTATCATATCCATTTTTCTTTTTTGCAACATGATCATTAGTCAAAACCCAATAATAACTCTCGCTAGATGCAACAATTACACCGCTTCCTTGCGATGTATTGGACGATGTTTCTATTCCTAAGACAGAATTATAACTTTTTGCTCTTACAGTTACATTGCTCTTCATCGCGGTTTCGTTTGTATCATTTGTTATAGTCATATAATCTAAAGTATATTTTGCATATAAAGTCATATTTCTTGTAACTTTATTTGAAAAATCATATTCGGTTTTAAGTTCTTTATCAATACACCAAATACTAAAATTATACTTATCTTTTGTTGGATTAACTGGCTTTGAAACAGTTTCGCCGTATTTCACTTTTTTTGTAATATTTTGAGAATCATTATTATTTATGAATGTAACTGTCAATGTTTTTCCATCATTGGTTGGCTTTTCATAACTTTTTCCATAAAAAGTAACTCTTACAGTTTCAGTATTTGTTAAAACTGAATCCGAAAAAGTTTCATCTAACCTAAATGTACTATTTTTATCAACTGAATAAGTTTTTTCAAAAGTCAATGTTCCTAAATAACCTCCTTCAGCGTTATAGCACATTGCTGTACATCCTTCTTCACATAAAGGCCATGAACAAAAGCCTGTAATTGACATCATATATTTTTCATTAGTTGAGCTATTGTTATTATTGCTATTATCTCCATTACCAACTACATTATTTCTTGTTGACGCAGTAACAAGTCTAGATATTCTAAAACTCTTGAATTCAAAAAAATCATCAGTGACATCATATTTCTTCTTTGTTATTTTCGAACAAGCAGAAAGAGGAATTAATAATATAAAAATAAAAAGTAATAATATTTTTTTAATTTTCATTATACCACCTCCTAGATATTTTATATTATAACACATTTTTTAATAATGCTTATAAAGAATTATTAAAAAATAGCATAATTTTATCAAACAAATCAGTATCAAGACCATTTATATATAGGTCTTTGTTAAAAGGTTTATCGCCTTTTTCATATTCCTCAACCATAACTCTAGCACTATCATTTAAAAACACATAACCATGTCCCTTATTCTCTAATTTGATAAAACTAAAACGAGAATTATCCTTATAAATTTTATAGTATTTACTATATCCATAATCCATATCAATTACCTTATCATCACTACTATGAATTATTAAACAGTTACAATTACTACTATTAAATCCATCAATAGCATTTAGTTTATAGTTAGATCCAAATACCCAGTTTTCATAAAGCTTTAAGTAAGGAAGTGTTGCGTTTGTTAAAAAGCTACCTACTTTCTTTTTAGCACTTGATGCCATTAAATCAAGGGCACTATTAAAGCCTGATAAGCTGCATATAGCTTTTACATCAGGATGGTATTTTAGTACAGCACCTACATTATATCCACCCCAAGAATGTCCAAGTAACATTATTGGATATTCTTTAGTTTTATCAATAGTCTTAACGCAAGAAATGGCTTTATCAAGGTCTAATACACCTTGTACTAATCCTTTTTGGTTATTGCCACCTGAAGCTCCATTGGCTGTAGCATCATATGAAAAATAATAGTAATCATTACTTACAAAATAATCTGCAAACATCATAGTTGAATTAGATCCACCTGCATTATATCCATGTGAATATATGACTACTCCTTTAGGAGTTAAGGTATCCGATGAATATAAATATCCATGTAAATCAATATCATTATTTGATTTAAAAATGTAGTCTTCACATTTTAAATTAGGATAATCTTCTACACTTAATTTAAATACTTCTTTTACCTCGCTACGCTTTTTAAAAAGCATATCATTAACTACTTTTGCTACTATCATAGGTATAACAAAAAACATAAGTATTAAAGTTAGGGGTAATACAACATATAAAATTATTCTTGTTTTCTTTTTCATGTTACACCTCCATTAAAAAACTATCTAAAAAGATAGTCTTTATAATGTTATTACTATTACAGGTCTAATAGCATATAATGCATAGTTAGTATAACCTTCTACAATATTTCCTGGATGATATTCATTTTCTATATATTTTACATTATATGCATATGCTTTATCTGGACTACGAAGTAATACCTTATAGTAATCAGCATCTTGTATTTTAGAATAATCACTTAATATAGAACTATTACAAGCTCTACCTTCCGCTGTTGGATAATATGTAGTTAATTCTTTTTCAGATAATAAATATACATTATCCTTTGTATCATTACATGTATAATCATTAGATGTATCTAATGTCGAAGATAAGCCGTTTTTTACTGTTTCTTCGTTAATTATTGCCTTATTCTTTTCACTAAATGCTAGATTATAAAAATCTTCATTTAACCATTTTCTAATAGATGATAATCCATAGTTATTAGCATAACCATTAGCTCCACCATGACTATACTTATCAGTCTTTTCGTCACTACTTTTTTCATAAAAATATGCATCTAAAGCTAAACTAGAATATAAATATGCTTTCCCATCTTTTTCTTCTAATATTTCCCACTTTATTTCTTCATATTTAAAATAATAAGTATTTCCTTCTGAAAATGTTTCTTTATCATGATACCATAAGCTAGTAGAATCATAAGATTGACTAGTGTTAAAGTTTTTATATTTATAGATGTGTATTGCTCTATAGTCATTAACTCCATCGCTATCTAAATCAATATCTATATAATAATATGCTTCTCTAGTTGAATTAGATGCATAATCAATTTGTTTATTCCATCCCTTGCTTGTTGCATCTGCTGGACCATTAAATGGAGCTATTAATTCTTCAATAGAACTAATCTTAGCTGTATCAGTTTCTAGAGTTTGTGGATAATATCCAAAATAGATATTATTTCCTACTTTTCTATATGCTTTATCAACTTCACCACTACTAGTTGTTGTTCCACCTTTTTTAGTAGTATCTCCTTTTTTTGTTGTGGCACCTTTTTTTGTTGTAGTAACATAAGTAGGTGATTTATCATCTGTTTTTTTCTTACAAGCAGTTAGTGATAAACCAAGAGATAATGTTAATAAAATCTTACTAATTTTATGCATATTTTTACCTCCTATTTTTTATAATTTAATCCAAAGAGCTGGTCTAATTCCAATATCAGCAAAATTTGAAGAAACCTTTTCCATCCTACCATCATAATAGACTACTGAAACAGCATATCGATCAATAGCATGCGGAGAACGTAGATACCAATTTGCGCCCTCTATTCCTTGATAGTTTTCCAGTTGAGCTAAGCCTTGAGACAATGCATAATCAGTACCCTGTGTTACCCTATCTTCGTTTTCTTGGTAATATGATACAGTTTCTTGATAAGATAATAGGAAAATATTATCGCTTGTATCATCACACTCTAAATACTCATAATAATGTTGAAATGTGCTAGCGCTATTATTAACCAACGTTGTTTCTATTATCTCTTTTTCTAAATCAGCAAATACTGTGTTATAAAAATTATCATTAAGCCATTTTCTTATATCAGATGCTTCGTAATTGCTCTCATAAATCACATCTGGTTTTATAGGAGGCTCGGCATTAGAGGTTACTGTTGCGGGATAATAATGCTGACTGTCTATAATTAAATCGCTTATTAACATAGCTTTTCCATTTTTTTCTTCAAGTATATTCCATTTAATTGGTTCATATTTAAACCAATAAACATTGTCAATAAAATAGCCATTCTTAAATTGATTATACAATTGTACACTACCTGAAGAACTACCTTCTGTAGAATCTGCTCTATATCGTAAAAAATACACTCCTCTATAATCATTTCTTGAATCATTATCATAATCTATATCTTTATACCACATTTGAGCATAAGAGTATTTTGATTTTTCAAAACACCCTGGTGATATTTCATAAATACCATTATTTCCTGCAGAATAATAAAAATAATCTTTCCAATCACCATTGCTTATCATTGTTGGAAGTGTTCCTGCTAAGGAATTCAATTCTTCAATTATAGATTCATCTTTTTCTTGTGTTTGAGGATAAGACCCAAAATAAATAGTATTAACTTCTCTTTTATAAAGCTTTTCCTCTACACTATTTGTTGTAACGTTTTGCTTTGTTGTTGTTTTAGATTTAGTTGTTACGTTATTAGTTGTGACGTTATTTCTTGTTGTAGTATTGTTACTAGTTGTTTTATCAATTGTTTTTTTCTTACATGAAAATAAAGATAATGATAATAAAACTGCTAAACTAATTTTTGTTAGTTTCATAAAACTCCCCCCCCCTATTAAAAATCGATAATAATACAATTATTATTATATATCAATTAACCATTTTGTGCAACAAACATACAAAAAAGAGCCATATTTGGCTCTTTTCTCTTATTCCCATTCAATAGTTGCTGGTGGTTTTGATGTAATATCGTAAGCTACTCTATTAACACCTTTAACCTCATTAACTATTCTTCTACTTATTTTATCTAATACTTCATAAGGAATCTTTGCCCAGTCTCCTGTCATACCATCAATAGATGTTACACCTCTAACGATTACACAGTATGAATATGTTCTTTGATCTCCCATTACACCTACACTCTTCATGTTAGGTAAGATTGTGAAGTATTGCCAAATCTTTTCTTGAAGACCTGCATTTTTAATTTCTTCTCTTAAGATGGCATCAGATTCTCTAACTATTTCTAGTTTTTCTTCTGTAATTTCACCAAGTACTCTAATTCCAAGTCCTGGACCTGGGAATGGTTGACGCCATACTAAGTCATGAGGAATACCTAGTGCTTCACCTAAAGCTCTAGCTTCATCTTTGAATAATCTATTTAGTGGTTCAATTAATTTAAACTTCATATCTTTAGGAAGTCCACCAACATTATGATGTGATTTAATTGTTTGAGCTGTTTTTGTTCCTGATTCAATAACATCAGTATAAAGTGTGCCTTGAGCTAGGAAATCAAATTCACCTAATTTCTTTGATTCATCATCAAATACATAGATAAATTCTGAACCAATAATTTTTCTTTTCTTTTCAGGCTCTGATACACCTTTAAGCTTTTCTAAGAATCTATCTCCAGCATTAATTCTTCTAATATCCATATGGAATGTTTTAGTGAAAACATCCATTACTTCATCTCCTTCGTTTTTACGAAGTAGACCATT